>Ga0209161_10001997_pt1 | contig 16742 bp, 19 predicted proteins | sample GraSoiAngelo_155_FD_186169 | JGI IMG/M metagenome (GOLD analysis project Ga0209161, IMG submission 186169) | Grasslands soil microbial communities from the Angelo Coastal Reserve, California, USA - 14_1009_13_30cm (SPAdes) (version 2) | ecosystem: Environmental > Terrestrial > Soil > Grasslands...
CGCGACCCGGCTCGGCACGTCATCGACCGAGGAGATCCTCACCGAGCTGCGGGAAAGACGTGGCGAGGTCTGATCCAGCCACACTCGGCTCGCGTATCTTCTAGCGGTCATTTCAAGGGGGAGGATCACGTCATGCGCAGGCTCGCTGTCACTCTATCCATCGTCGGCCTTACGTTCGCCATACTGGCTGTCAGCGTCGCTGCCGACCAACCCGCAGCAACCACGTTCGTCGCGGTCCTGAACGCCGATGAGGAGGTCCCGCATTGCGCGGCGGCCACGGACGCGTCACGCGGGCTCGCCGTCTTCCACGTAACGGATGAGGCAACCGGGACCGTCGAGTGGAAGCTGGTCGCCAACAACTTGCCCGGCACACCCGTGGCGGCTCACATCCACCTCGCGCCAAAGGGAACGGCCGGGACGGTAGTGCAACCGCTCCCGCCCACCCCGGGCGAAGAGAATGGCGTTATCGGGGAAGGCACGTTCACGAACAAAGCGCTCCTTACCGCGGTCCGGCTCAACCCGCAGAACTACTACGTGAACGTGCATAGCACCGTCTGCGGCGCCGGCGTCATCCGCGGCCAGCTCGACGAGCACGGTCCCAGCAGCCAGTAGCGCGTCATGTGGGGCAGGCGGCGTTCCCGCCGCCTGCCTCGATACTTCTTCCTATGGATGCCTACCTCGCGGTCATCGCGAAACGTGAGGTCCGCGAGTACAGCGACCGCCCGGTCCCCGAAGATATGCTCACCAAGATCCTGCAGGCCGGACGGGCGACCGGCAGCGCCAAGAACGCGCAACCGTGGCGCTTCATCGTGTTGCGCGATCCAGAGCGCCGCCGGACGCTCGCTGGATTCATGCGCGGGCGGCGCAATCTCGAGGGCTGCGCGGCCGCGATCGCGATCGTGCTTATGAACGACCAGCTGCGTTTCGATGCCGGCCGCCTCGCCCAGAACATGATGGTCGCGGCGTGGGCACTCGGGGTCGGCTCATGTCCGAATTCGATCCACCCCGATCACCACGATGACGGCCGCGCGCTGCTTGGTGTCCCGGCGAACGCATCGATCGCGACCGTGATCACCTTGGGCTATCCCGCGCCAGGACAGCCTCGACCGCGGCCGAAAGCGGACCCCGACGAAGTGCTCGCGCGGATCGATCGCCTGAGACTCGAGGCGATCGTCAGCGACGAACGCTTCAAGGCATGAGACAATGAAACGAAAACCGGAGACTGATTGACCCTCGCACCATCCCCCGCTCGCTTCGGCGAGCTCGCGATCCACCCTGACATCTCGAAAGCCATCGACGAGCTTGGTTTCATGGCGCCCACGCCTGTACAGGTCCGCGCAATACCCGCCCTGCAGCGCGGCCGTGACCTCTTCGCACAGGCGCAGACGGGGACCGGAAAGACGGCCGCGTTCGCGATTCCGATCCTGGAGAGGATCGATCCGGCGCTGAAACGTCCGCAGGCCCTGATCGTCGTGCCCACACGGGAACTCGCGCTCCAGGTGACGCGCGAGTTCGGGGCGATCGGCAAGTACCGGCACGCGCACGAGGTCGCGATCTACGGCGGTGTGCCATACGGCCCGCAGGAGCGCGCCCTTGCGCGGGGGGCGACGATCGTCGTGGGGACGCCCGGGCGGCTGCTCGATCACATCGAGCGCGGCACGCTCGACCTCAGAGGTGTGTCTGTGGTGATCCTTGACGAGGCCGACCGGCTGCTCGACATGGGCTTCGCGCCGGAGGTGCGCCGCCTCTTGCGTCGGTGTCCCGAGAAACGCCAGACCGCCCTCTTCAGCGCGACGCTCGTCGCCGACGTGCGCGAGCTCGCGCAGCGCTTCACGCACGACGCCGTGCAGGTCGCGATCGAGCCGGAACAGCAGAACGTCGACAGCGTCGAGCAGGTCTACGTCGAAGTTCTCGAGCAGGACAAGGTGCGTGCGCTCGAAGAGCTTCTGCGCCGGTATGAGACCGATCAGGTCCTCGTCTTCCGCCACACCAAGCGCGGGGTCGACGACCTTGAGGACAAGCTGCGCCGGCGGAAGCACGACGTGGCCGCTATCCATGGCGACATGACCCAGCGCGAGCGCGAGCGGACCTTACAGCGCTTCCGCGAAGGCGACCTGCACGTGCTCATCGCGACGAACGTCGCCGCGCGCGGCCTGCACATCGAGGACATCAGCCATGTCGTGAATTACGACCTTCCCGAGGACGCGGACGTGTTCACGCATCGCGTGGGTCGCACGGGGCGAGCCGGAAAAACCGGGGTGGCGGTCACCTTTGTGGGGGAGTGGGATTTCGATCAGTTCGATCAACTTCGTGCCAAGGCCGGTGTTCCCTTCCGGCGAGAGATTCTGGAGCTGTACGACCGCCAGTAGGCTCGCGTCATGGCGACCGGCCACGCGCAGGACCAGCGGGATGTCTACGCGGTCGTCCGCCTCGATTCGCATCGCAATTTCACTCCCCGCCCGGATTACGTGACCGTCAAGAAGGTCGTCTCCAGCCTGGCAGAGGCGGAGCTCGAGGTGCGCGCCCTCAACGGACTTGCCCCGACGGGGACCGTCTACTTCCTGCAGCGAACGACCGTCGCCCTAGAGAACCGGCCCGCCCAGCCGGTCAGAGCCGCGCCGGTCGCGGCCTCGGCGCCGAGGCCCGCCCCGGATCCGCGGTCGCGCCGCGCCCGTGCGGAAAAGAAGAGCAAGAAGAAAAAGAAGGGTCGGCGAAAATAGCTTCCGGCGACCGTCAGCCCAGCACGATCGATCCGACGATCTGCTCCAGTGTTCGCTCGGTCACTCCATGCGGTCCTTCGCTACCTGGGCCCGTAACGTAGCGGAGGATCAGCATTCGCTCCCCGCGCTCGACGTAGTAGGCGTGCATTTCTAACGACGGGGTCACCGCCCAGGACGCCACGTACGCGGGCGATTGACTCAGGGTCGTCTCGCCCACCATGCAGGGGTTCCTGCCGCATCCGTCGCTCCGGGCCCAATCCGACGCCGCGAACCCATTTCGGTCGTGGACCTCGACGAAAAGGTCCCACGGTGCGATGAGGTCGACGCGGACAGCGGCCAGCAGTTGCCATTCCTCAGGCGTCCGCGCCGTGAACTCGACCCGGTCGAGGAGGCTGGGATCGGACAGACCGAAGCGCGACGAATCCTGTACTCGCCAATCCCGGGGGATCACGATGCCGTAGCCGAAGGCGTCGCTGCGGTAGACATTGCAGCCTCCGCGCAAACAGGTGGGGCGTGGAAGGTTCTGGAGCGGGGCCGTGGTAACTCCGCGCCGGCCGGTCGCCGCGGCTTCCCCAACTTCGCGGGCGGTCACGACTGCGCCGAGGACGAGCACGACCGTGGCGGAGATTACGAGCGCGGTGAGCAGGGCCGATCGCCGCGCGGTTTGGCGGTCAGGGATCCACCACTTTTCGGGCGGTAAAGGAAGCGAATCGATCTCCCGGCGGAAGATCCGTTCGATGCTGAGCTCAGGAAGCATTTCGCACCTCCGCACGCATGCGCGCCTTGGCTTGCGCGAGCGTCGCGCTCACCGTCCCCGTCTTCACGCCGAAATGCGCGGCGATCTCGCGGTGATCGAGACCGAGGTAGAACTGCGCGACCACCATCGCGCGTTGACGCTCGGTAAGACCCGCGAGCAGGCGTCCCACCTCCATGCGGTCGAGGAGCGCGTCGATGTCGCCCTCTCCCGACCGGCCGCGAACGCGCTCGAGCGGCAGTGACGGCAGGCGAAGTCCACGCCGAGCGCTCCGGACCGCCACCACGAACAGCCAGCCGGCGAGATCGGCGTCGTGCGCCGGGGGCCGCCGGAGCCCGGCGACGAACGCGTCATGCAGCGCATCGAGTGCGCGGTCGCGGTCGCGAAGGACCGCGAGGAGCGCCCGATAGACACGCGGGAACTCCAGCCGGTACAACTCCGCCCAGCGGCCTGCGTCGATCGCCATCGCCCACCATGTAATGCCACCGGGTGGGGGTTTTCGTTACTGCGGCGGGCGCTCGGTCGCTAGGCGGGGACCTTCGCCTTCGCGAGCTCCTTCCGGACGACCTTCGTCGCTTCGACGACGGCGACGCACTTCTCGACGCACTCCTCGACGGTCCGCGTCTTGAGCCCGCAGTCGGGGTGTGGCCAAAGCTTCTCCGGCGGGACGTAGCGCAGTCCTTTGCGGATCCCCTCGGCGGCGACCTCGACCGTCTCGGTGTCGTGCGTATGGGCGTCGACGATGCCGATAGCGAGCTCCTTGGTGAAGGGATTGCGATCGAACAGCTCCAGCCAGCGGTAGCCATAGTTGGCCATCGCGAGGTCGAGCTGATCGACGGGCAGGTCGAGCACCTGCGGGTAGATCGCCGCGAAGTCTCCATAGCAGATGTGGGAGATCGTCTTCGCGGAGAGGCCCGCGGTCACGATACCCATCGCCTCGATGGCGATCTCGATCTCCTCGGGTCGCGCGTGGATCGCGGGCTCGTCGATCTGGATGTACTTCGCGCCCGCGCGCTCGAGGTCGCGCGCTTCATCGCGAACGACCTCGGCGAGCGCGAGCACGGCGTCGCGCCGGGTCGGATACGCCTCGTTGTACGACCAGTCGAGCAGCGTGTACGGACCGGTGAGCATCCCCTTCACCGGCTTCGTGGTCAGCGACTGCGCGTATTCGAACCAGCTCACCGTCATTGGCTGCGGCCGCTGCACTTTTCCGGCGATGACCGGCTTGTGGTAGTAGCGGTTGCCGTACGAGCGGACGAGGCCGCCGAGCTTGAAGCCCTCGAGTCGTTCCGCGAAGTACGCGACCATGTCGCCGCGATACATCTCGCCGTCGACCAGCACGTCGAGGCCGATATCTTCCTGGCGGCGGATCCACTCCGCGGTCGCCTTGCGCTCGAGATCCTCGAGCTCCGTCACGCCGAGCTTGCCGCGCGCGTGCAGACCGCGCGCCTTGGTCAGGTATTCGGGCTTTCCGAAGGACCCGACGGTAGTTGTCATCAGGGCCGAGGGGGGTTTCAGTGGGGTTCTGCCGCCTTCAACTGTCACGCGGGCACCTTCTCTCCGGTGACGAGCCGCGCGCCCTCGACAAGCGCGGTGAGCTTCGCGCGCGCGACGTCGCGGGGCAGATACTCGAGCGATGTCGTGGGGGCCAGCCTCAGATGGTCCTCAGGCACTAGCTTGAGGGCTCGTTCGGCGTAGCCCGCGACCTCCTCGGCCGTCTCGAGTCGAGTATTGCGAGCGTCCACGACCCCGAGGAGCACGTACTTGTTGCGGAACGCGTCGAGCCGCTCGAAGGCCGTCGTGTCGCGGCTCCGCACGTCGATCGCGATCGCCGCCACGGGGAACGAGGCCAGAGACTCGAGGACCGCGTCCGGCGGGAAGAAGTACGTCACGAGAGCGAGCGCGTGGGCTGCATCGGCGAGCCGACTGTAGGCCTCGCGCGCGAGCTCGATGTGACGCGGGGATGCCACCACTGCCGGGTCCTCGATGTCGACCATGCGCGCGCCTGCGTCGCTTAGCCCACGGATCTCACGCGCGGTCGCATCGGCGATCGCGAGGACGCGGTCCTCCAGCGAGCTGAAGTGATCGTCCCGTGAGGCCAGCGTCGCGAACGTCAGCGGACCGGGCACCGCCGCCTTGAGCTGGGCCTTGGCCACGCCGCGCGCGAACGTGTAGTCGCGGACCAGCGATTTTCCGTCGGTGACGATCGGTCCGGTGATCACGGGCTGCCGGTAGTAGGTGTTGTTGTCGTAGAAGCGCTCGAGCGGTCCGGCCTCGACGCCGGACCACGTCCGTGCGAACGGAGCGAGCAGATCGTCCCAGCGGATCTGCCCATCGTTGACCACGTCCACACCGGCGGCTTCGATCTCGCCGATCGTCGAGCGGGTGACCTCGTCGTACACCTTGTCGAGCTCGGCGTCGCTGATCTCGCCCCGGTCGTGCCGATGGAGCGCTCGGCGCAGCTCCTGCGCTGGCAGCGCGTCTCCGATCTTGGGATACGCGCCGATGACCGTCGTTTTCATGTTCCCACCGCCACCTTTGCTTGCGGCCGCGGCAGCAGTCCCGCCGCTTCGACGACGCGAGCCACCGCTTCAGGCCACTCGATCGCGTAGAGATGGACGCCCCGGACGCCGGGAAGCGCTTTGAGCGCCTTCACCATCTCGACCGCGATCAGGGTGCCCTCGGCCTCCGCGTCGGCCGCTTTCTTCATCCGTTCGAGCACGTCGGGGCCCAGCGCGAGGCCAGGCACCTTCGCCATCCGCTCGGCCTGCTCGGCCGAGCGCAGCACCAGCACGCCAGCGATGATCGGCACCTCCCGCGCACCGCCGCGGCGGACCTCGACGAGCCACTGGCTGAAGACCGCGAGGTCGAAGACGGGCTGCGTCTGTAAAAACTCCGCGCCCGCCGCGATCTTTTCGAAGGTCTTCGTGAGGTCGGCCTCCATCGGTTTTGTGAACGGGGACGCTGTCGCCCCGACGAGCATCTTTGGCGGCTGCTTGATTTCGTCCCCCGATAAGAAGCGCGCTTGATCGCGCATGCCTACGGCCATCTTCACGAGGCCGACGCCGTCGAGGTCCTTGACGTTCACCGCGTCGGGGTGGTTGCCCTGCTTCGGATCATCACCGCTCATGAAGACGAAGTTCTCGATGCCCATCGCCACCGCGCCGAGCACATCAGCCTGGAGCGCGATGCGGTTCCGATCGCGGCCGGTGATCTGAACGATCGGCTCCACGCCGGACGATCGCACGATCGTGGCGGCCGGGATCGCGGCCATCGCCACCATCGCGCGGTTGCTGTCGGTGACGTTAACCGCGTCCACGACGCCCTTAAGCGCCTCGCCGCGGCGGCGGACGACGTTCGCCGCCGCACTCTTGGGCGGGTTCAGCTCCGCCGTGATCACGAACTCGCCCGATCTCAGAAGGCTCGCGAACGCGCTCAATAAAAAGACCTCTCCTTCTACGAGAGGTCTTCCAGTTCGGTCGAGCCTCTCATCTTTCCCCCTGGGCCTTGCCCCATCAGGAATTCGCCCCTGGGTCGGAATTGGCACCGTCGCGGGTCTCCGCCGGTTGCCGAGGCGTCATCGGGCCGTTCCCTCAGCCTCTCTGGATGAAAGGGGTCGCGTATGAAGTTTCGAACGATGCTAGCACGTACACTTCGCCCGCTTTCGCATGCCCGATCGGCTCATCGAACGGACGCTGCGTACCTTCAGCGACGAACTCTCCGCCGACACGCCAGTACCGGGCGGCGGGAGCGCGGCGGCCTATGCCGGTGCGATGGGCGCCGCGCTCGCTGCGATGGTCGCCAGGATCGCCGCCAAGAAAGAGAGCTCCGAGCCAATGCGCGCCTTCGCGGAAGAGATGGACGGCTTACGCGCGGATTTCCTCCGATTCGTGGACGAAGACAGCGCAGCGTACGGCCGAGTGGCCGCGGCGATGAAGCTCCCGCGCAAGACCGAAGAGGAGAAGGCGGCGCGTCAGGAAGTCATGCAGGGCGCGTTGCTCGGCGCGTCACGCGTGCCGCTCGAGGTCGCGAGGAGCGCCCGGCGTTTGCTCGATGCCTGTGAACGCGCCGCTCTGGGCGCGAGCCCGATGACCGCAAGCGACGTCGGCGTCGGTGCCCTCATGGCGGAAGCCGCCCTGCGCGGCGCCGCCCTCAACGTGATGATCAACCTCGCGTCCCTCAAAGATCCCGCGCAGGTGAAGGCGCTATCGGAGGATCTGGACCGCGTTCTCGAGGGCGCCGAGGAGCAGCGGCACCGGATCACGGATTTCGTCGAGTCACGGATCGCGCGCTAGTGCGGCTCCTCCACGGCAAGCCGCTCGCCGAGCAGCTGTACGCGCGGTCGCGGGAGCGGAGCGACGCGCTCCATGCACGGGGCATCGCGCCACGACTTGCCGCCGTTTCCGTGGGCGCCGACCCCGCGGCGAACACCTACGTGCAGCGTCTCGCCGCTCGCGGGAACCGTCTTGGAATCGCGGTCGATGAGATCTCGCTGAGCCGCGACGCGACCGAGCGCGACCTCACCGAGAGGCTTGAGCGCCTCGGGGGCGAGCCGGGCATCCACGGCGTGCTGCTGCTGACGCCCCTCCCGGGCGCGCTCGACGAGGGTCACATCGTCGATCACATCTCGGCGCAGAAGGACGTCGAAGGGATGAATCCGTTCAACGTCGGTCTCCTCGCCGATGGACGGCCGCGGTTCGTGCCCTCGACCGCCGAAGCCGTGGTCGAGCTTCTGAAGTTCCACGGCGTGGTGCTCCGCGGTGCGCGCGCGGTGGTGATCGGGCGGAGCACGGTGATCGGCCGGCCGGCGGCTTACCTATTGCTGAAGGAAGACGCGACGGTCACGATCGCGCACTCGAACACCCGGGATCTCCAGACGATCAGCAAAGGCGCCGAGGTCGTCGTGGTCGGCGTCGGCAGGGCAGGCTTCCTTCGCGGCGACATGATCGCCCCGGGAGCGACGGTCATCGATGCGGGCATCAACGTGACGCCGCGAGGCATCGTCGGCGATGTAGACGCCGAGAGCGTGTCGGCGGTCGCGGAGGCGCTCAGCCCCGTGCCCGGCGGGCTCGGAAGCGTGACGACCGAGCTGCTGCTACGAAACGTCCTCACGGCGGCCGAGCGCCAGCAGCCTGATTAGCTACACCTCGACGTTCGCGCTGCCGGGCTTGCTCGCCGCGTACGCCTGTGTCGCGTAGCGCTCCGCGGCGCGCAGATCCCCGCGCTTCTTCGCGGAACGCGAGAGCCGCATGAGCACATCGCCGAGCTCCGCTTTCGCGTCAAGCGCGCGGTACGTGGCCGCGACCTCGCGCATCCGGCGCTCCGCACGCACCGGCTGCCCGTCGCGCAGGTCGAGCTCCGCGAGGACCAGCGTCGCGGTCGCCACTGCGCGATCGGCATCGGCGCCGCGTTCGTCGGTCGCCCCGATCGCCGCTTCCGCGCTCGAGCGCGCGAGGGCGGCGTCCTTCGCCTTCAGCGCGACCTCCGCGCGAGTCGCGTAGCAGTGCGCGAGATAGGCGGCCGGGCCAGACACCTTGGCGATCTCGATCGCGCGCGCGACATGCTCGTACGCGGCCAGGGTTCGGCCGGCGTCCGCCGCGAGCACGGCGAGGGCGTTCCGCATGATGAGCACCCCCACGAGGTCTTTGGCGAGCTCGGCGGACGCGAGAGCCTTCTGGTAATGCCCGGCCGCCGCGTCCTGATCGCCGAGCGCGCGGTACGCGTTGCCAAGCCCCTGATGAATGAAGGCGATGCGTCCAAGGTCGCCGATCTCGTTGGACCACTCGAGCGCGCGCTGGTAGTAGGAGGTCGCCGCCTGCGGCTCTCCGAGATCCTGCGCGCAGCCGCCAAGGGTGATGAGAATCCGCAGGCGAAGCAGCTGGTCGGGCGGGCGGGCTGACTCGATGCGCCGCAGCAGATCCTCGAGCATCTGGCGCGCGGCCCGCGGATCCCCGGCGATCCGCGTGGCGATCGCGAGCTGGTAGTCGGCGGCGCGCGCGAGAGGTTCGTCGCGCAGCTCGCCGGCGAGGCGCTGCGCCACGGCGAGCATCCCCGTGGCGTCGTTCCCGCGATGCAGTAGGTTCAGCGCCGAGCCAGCGTAGAGGCGCAGCCGGGAGCTCTCGCGGACGGTCAGATCGCCCGCGTCGAGCAGGCGTTCGGCGCGACGGAGCGCTTCAGGCGCGCCCGCGAACGTCAGCAGGCCGGCGATGGACCCGACCTCGAGCTCGTGCTCCTTGCGCGCGCGCTCCGCGTCGGCATCGTCGAGGAAGTACGACGCCGGCTTGTCGAGCTTGCGGGCCATGTGCTCGAGCGAGCGCATCGCCGGCCGGATCTTGCCGAGCTCGATCGCACTCACGTGCGCGCGCGTGAAATACGGGGCGCCGAGCTGCGCCTGCGAGATGCCGGCGGCGAGGCGCGCCTCGCGAAGCCGGTCGCCGAGCTTCTTGAGCGCGGCAGACATCGGCGCCGGACGGCGCCGTCGCATCCGGACCTGGGGCACCGGCGCACGGTACGCGGGAGAGACGACCGCGTCAATCTGGAATCGACAGGGCTGGCTTCAATAGACTGCGGGAGTGCGGGGAGAACACATTCGCGTACTGGCCGTCGACGACCATCCGTCGGTCCGGGAGAACCTGCGCTATCTCATAAACGCCGAGCCGGACATGGAGTGCGTGGGGGTGGCGCGCGATGCGGTCCAGTGCGTGAAGGCTTGCCAGGAGCTCCTGCCCGACGTGGTCGTGCTCGACGACGAGATGCCCGGCGCCCGCGGTCTACAGGTGCTCGAGTGGCTTGGGAGCGATCATCCCGACATCCGCGTGGTCATGTACACGCTGGACGCCGAGGTCTGCGAGTCCGCTCGCCACCTCGGCGCGGCCGGCTGCGTCCTGAAGGATGCGAACTATGAGGTGCTGCTGCGCGCGATCCGGAACGCGTATGCGTCAGCGAGGAAGTCCGCGGAGACGCATTAGCGCCAGCTACTCGAGGCGGATGATCGGCGGGTGCTCGATGTCCTCGAAGTGCGTCGTGTCGATGAAGCGCAGCTTCCCCATGAGCCGGTCGAGCAGGATCGAGTGTGTCCGCGCACCTCGCGCGAAGAAGTGGACACCCTTGAGCACCTCGCCGTCGGTCACGCCCGTGGCGACGAAGCGGATGTCGTTCCCGCTCGCGAGGTCTTCGGTCCGGTAGATCCGCGTCTCGTCGGCGATGCCCATCTTCTTCGCACGTGCGCGTTCCTCCTCGCTGCGGAAGCGCAGGCGACCCAGGATTTCGGCGCCGATGCAGCGGAGGGCGGCGGCCGCGAGCACGCCTTCAGGCGCGCCACCGGTCCCCATGACCGCGTGCACGTCGGTGCCGGCGATCGGGACCGACAGCGAGGCCATGAGATCGCCGTCCTCGATGAGCTTGATTCGAGCGCCGGCTGCGCGGACGTCGTTAATGAGCTTCTCGTGCCGCGGACGATCCAGGATGACGATGGTCAGGTCGCTGACGTCGCGATTCAGCGACTGCGCGATGGCCTTTAGGTTTTCGGCGACCGGACGGTCGAGGTCGACCTTTCCTCTCGCCGGTGGGCCGACGACGAGCTTTTCCATGTACGTGTCGGGTGCGTGCAGCAAACCCCCGGGCTCGGAGATGGCCATCACCGCGACCGCGTTCGGGCGTCCCTTGGCCACGGGGTTCGTACCCTCGAGCGGATCGACCGCGATGTGCACCTCGGGACCGTCGCCGCGCCCGACGCGCTCGCCGATGAACAGCATGGGCGCTTCGTCGCGCTCGCCCTCGCCGATCACGACGGTGCCGTTGAAGCGGGCGTCCTCCATGCTCTTGCGCATCGCCTCGACCGCGGCCTGATCCGCCTCGTTGTTGTTCCCGTGCCCCATCCAATGCGCGGCGGCGATGGCGGCAGCTTCGGTGATGCGCACGAGCTCGAGGCTCGCGGTGCGATCGCGTGGGATCCGCTCGAGCGGTGGCGTCCCGGCAGCCGCTGCCGTCTGGCCCATGGCGCAGTAACGCTAGTGCGTTGCGCGCGCCCGCGCACGAACGAGACGCTCCGCCGCGCGTTCGATGAGCGGCAGCGGGTCGCTCATCGCCTGCGCGAGCGTGACACCTTCGTTCGCCGAAGCGATGCCATCGAGGACAAGCGTCTCATGGCCCTCTCCGAGGCCGCCCGCGACCGCGAGCACGGGGATGCCAGCGCTGCGCGCCACCGCGGTCACCGCCCCCGTCAGCTTTCCGTATCCACTCTGACGATCGATGCGCCCTTCTCCGGTGATCACGAGATCGGCATCGCGGATCCGCTCCGCGAAGCGGACCGCACGGAGCACGAGGTCCGCGCCGGAGACAAGCCGCGCATCCAAGAAGGCGAGCAGGCCCGCGCCCAACCCACCGGCCGCCCCGGCTCCGGGAACATCGCGGATCGGACGTCCGATGAAGGCTTCGACGACGTCGGCGTAGCGCGCCAGCGCGGCATCGAGCTCGCGAACCACCTCCGGGCTCGCTCCTTTCTGCGGTCCATAGATGGCGGATGCCCCCTCGGGCCCGAGCAACGGATTGCGCACGTCGCACGCGACCTCCACCGCGGGGCGAATCAGCCGTGGATCGGTCTGCCCATCGATCCGCGCAAGGCGCGCCAGTGCCGCGCCGCCTTCAGGGAGCTCGTTCCCATCGCGGTCGAGGAACCGATAACCGAATGCTCGTGCCATGCCGGCGCCGCCGTCGTTCGTCGCACTGCCGCCGATGCCGATGACGATGCGATGCGCGCCGCTCGTCGCTGCCGCGAGGATGAGCTCGCCGGTGCCGCGCGTGCTCGCGATCCGCGGATCGCGCTCGCTCACATCGAGCAGCGGCAGGCCGCTCGCGGCGGCCATCTCGACGACGGCGGTGACGCCGTCGCCGAGCACACCCCACTCCGCATCGACCTCGCGACCGAGTGGGTCGCGCACATGCGCGACGCGAAGCGAGCCTTTCGTCGCGCGAACGAGCGCGCGCACCGTTCCCTCGCCGCCATCGGCGAGCGGCATCTCCTCGACGAGCGCATCGGGCCACACGCGCCGGACGCCACGCGCGATCGCCGATGCAACGGCGACCGCATCCGCGGAGCCTTTGAACGATTGGGGAGCGACGATCACCCGATGATGGGATTTGGGGGCCACGCGGGAATTCACGAACATTCACTATGCTCGGATGATCCTCACCACGTCTGACCCGAGCTGTATCGCGCGCGACCCGGCGTCGCTCGAGGCCGAATGGTCCGAGCTCGCCCGGCGTCGCGCGGTGCCGTCCATCTTTCTGACTCCCGAGTGGATCGCCGTCGCCAGGGCGCACGACCGGCGCAAACAGACCACCCTTGCGATCGGAGAGAGCCGCGGCATCGCCGCGCTCGCGCACGAGGGCGACGGTACGCTCACGTTCGCGGGCGGCGAATTCACAGACGAGCAGGACGTGATCGCAGCGCCGCGCGACGCGGCGGCGGTCGCCGAAGCCCTAGGCGGATGGATCGCGGCGCAGCGAACGCCCCGCGTCCGGCTTGAGTATGTCCCCGAAGAGACCCCGACCCCCGAGGCGATCGCGCGGGCGCTCGCCCCGCGCGGGTACGACGTGCAGGTCGAGCGTTTGATCACCTCGCCGCGACTCGAGCTCCCGGCGAACTTCGAGAGCTACCTACAGAGCCTGACGAAGAAGAAGCGACATGAGCTCCGGCGCAAGATCCGGCGGCTTGAGACCGGCCGGCGCGTCGCCTTCCGAATCGCCGCGGACGGTGAGCGCGCCCCAGTCCTCGATCGGTTCGTGGCGCTGCATCGCCGTTCACGTGGTGAGAAGGCGGAGTTCATGACGACGGACCGGGAGCGTTACTTCCGCGACGTGGCCGACGAGCTCGCCGCGCCTGGGTGGCTGCGGCTGGGCGTGCTGGACGTCGACGGCGAGGACGTCGCCGTGCTCTTCGCGTTCGCCTACCAAGGAACGCTCGCGCTCTACAACGCGGCCTATGACCCGACGCTTGCTGCGCTTTCCGTCGGCGTCGTGTGCCACGCCCACGCGATCCGCTCGGCGATAGCGGAGGGCATCCGGACGTACGACCTGCTCCGGGGCGACGAGCGCTACAAGTACGACCTTGGCGCCACTGATCGCTGGCTCGTGCGGATCGAGGCGACGCGCCTGTGAAGACGTCGCGCGTCGCGATGGTCTCGGTGCACGCGTGCCCGCTGGCGAAGCTCGGCGGCCGCGATTCGGGCGGTATGAATGTCTACGTGCGCGAGCTCGCGCGCGACCTCGGCAAGCGCGGCATCGAGGTCGACGTGTTCACGCGCTGGCGGGAGAAGGACGACCCGCGCATCCAACAGATCGGGACCAACGCACGCGTCGTTCACATTCCATCGGGTCCGATCGGCTACTGGCCGAAGATGGCCGTGTATGAGCATCTCGACGAGTTCACCTCGCAGCTCCTCGAGCATGTCAAAGGCGAGGGCCGGAGCTACGACATCGTGCACGCGCACTACTGGCTTTCGGCGAAGGTGGCGCGGACGCTCGAGCAGCGCTGGAACATCCCCGTCGTCCAGATGTTCCATACGCTCGGCCTGGTCAAGCGTGAAGTGCTGGACGAGGACGTCGATGGTGAGAGCGACGTGCGTGTCGAGATCGAGCGCGATGCGGTCAGGAGATCCGCGGCCATCGTCGCGGCGAGCGAGATCGAGCTCGGCGAGCTGCGCCGCCTCTACCGGGCGGACAGCGCGCGTGTGGCCGTGATCCCGTGCGGCGTCGACTCGACCGTGTTCCATCCTGTGCGCCAGGCCGACGCTCGCGAGGCCCTTGGCCGTGATCAGTGCGAGCGGCTCATCCTCTTCGTCGGCCGAATCGAACAGATCAAAGGCATCGACGTCCTCCTGCGGGCGATGGGACTACTGTTCCAGCGGTACCCAGATCTGCGAAGTGATGTCTGTCTTCTGGTCGTGGGCGGGGCGCTCGATCCGGGCGACGACGCACCCGAGACGGAGAAGATCCTCGAGTTGCGACGGCTCGTCCACGAGCACCGGATGGAATCGAACGTTGCGTTCGTCGGATCGCGCGGGCAGGAAGAGCTCGCGCTGTACTACGCGGCGGCGGACGTCTGCGCCGTTCCGTCGCTCACCGAATCGTTCGGATTGGTCGCCCTCGAGGCCATGGCCTGCGGTACGCCGGTCGTGGGCACGCGGGTGGGCGGTCTGCAGACAGTCATAGAGAACGGCGAGTCGGGCCTGCTCGTGCCTGCCGGCGACTATCGCGCGCTGGCCGAGGCTATCGCTCGGGTGCTCCTCGACGCGCGGCTGCGCATGCACCTGGCTCACGGGGCACGCGATCGCGCCGAGCACTTCACCTGGGAGCGTGTCGGCGATCGCATCGTCGAACTCTACGATCGCGTGCGCACGGAACGCGGAGAGAAGATCGCACTCTGATGGCTGACACGTTCGAGATCCCCAAGCGCGCCATGGCGATCTTCGCTCACCCTGACGACGTCGACTTCGGGTGCTCGGGCACGCTCGCCTCATGGATCGCGACGGCCGGGACCCATGTCACCTACTGCGTGATCACGAGTGGACAGAAGGGAACGCACGATGCGAAGACGACGCCGGAGCAGATGTCCGAGACTCGCCAGCGCGAACAGCGTGCGGCCGGCAAGGTGATCGGGGTGAAGGACTTCGTGTTCCTGGGCCACCAGGACGGCGAGCTCGAGCGGACCATGGACCTGCGGGGCGAGGTCTGCCGGGTGATCCGCGAGCATCGGCCCGACGTTGTCTTTACGAACGATCCCTGGAGCCACTACCAGGTGCATCCCGACCACCGCGTCGCGGGATGGAGCGGACTCGATGGCGTCATCGCCGCGCGCGATCATCTCTTCTTTCCGGAACAGCTGAGGAATGGCCTGAAGCACCATCGTGTCTCGCGGGTGCTGTTGTTCGGCACGCGCGACCCGAACATTTGGTTCGACATCAGCTCGTCGGTGGACAAGAAGATCGACGCGCTTCGCGCGCACAAGAGCCAGATCGGCGGTCGCCGCGGCTTCGCCGAACGCATGCGCTGGTGGGCGAAGAACACCGGGTCGACCTGGAAGCTCCCGGCCGCCGAGGCCTTCCGCTATATCGAGCTTGCCTAACCTGCTCCGCGATGCAGGAGGAATCGCTCGGGGGCAATCTGAACGATGCGGTGCGGGTAGGCGACACCGTACGGCGCCGGGCAGGTCCGTGGACGCCCGCCGTGCACGATCTTCTCCGGTTCCTCGAGCGCAAAGCATTCCCCGCTCCGCGGGTTCGCGGGACGGATGAAGGTGGTCGGGAGATCCTTGGTTACATCGAAGGCGAGGCGCACGCCGGCAACCCCGTTCCGCTGCCTGACCGTGTGTTCGCGGAGCAACACATGGTCGGGGCGGCGCGATTGCTCCGGCGCTACCACGATCTCGTGACGAGTTTTGTCCCGCCGCCCCGCGCGATTTGGCGGCTCGTCGGCCCCGAGCCGCACGACATCATCTGTCACAACGACTGGTCGCCCTGGAACGCCCTCTTCCGTCACGGGCGCATTGCTCTGATCCTCGACTGGGATCTCGCCGGACCCGGACCACGAGTGTGGGACGTGGCGAACGCCGCGCACAGCTGGGTGCCGCTCGGTTCGGGAGCGAGGGCGATCCCCGAAATCGCCGAGCGCGCGCGACGCCTCCGAGTCTTCTGCGATGCCTACCGTTTGGAGGATCGGCGCGAGCTACTTGCCGCGATGCGCGCCCGACTGATCTACGTCGGCGAATTCATCGCAGAACAGGCGCGGCTCGGTGATCCCGGCATGAAGCGGCTTGTCGAATGGGACACGCCGCGGAGCATGTTCGAGGACGACATCGGCTATCTCGAGGATCACCGCGAAACCCTGGAGGGCGCGCTCCACTAAGGCTGGCGGCGGGACTCCCTGCCCTCGCCCCGTACGGGCGTCTCGACGAGCATCTTTTGATCACCCGCGAGCCTCTCCTGGAGTAGCCAGAGCAGCTCCTGCTCGATGCTGACGAAGCGCTCGAATGCCTCGAGCAGCGCCGGATCGGACATCGCAGCCTCGTCGTGCCGCGCCATCGGAAGGTCTCGGTATGCGGCCATGTCGCGCGACGTGGCGAGGAGCTCCTCGGCGGTCCGCCGATGCGCTCGAGCGAGCTTGCGGTACGCCTCGAGCTCGCGCGCCGCATTCTCGTCGCGCGGGTCAAGCGCGTTCGCGTGCAGCTCGAGGTTCTCGGCCACGGCAGCGGTCAACTCGGCGAGCTTCGC
>Ga0209161_10001998_pt1 | contig 16737 bp, 17 predicted proteins | sample GraSoiAngelo_155_FD_186169 | JGI IMG/M metagenome (GOLD analysis project Ga0209161, IMG submission 186169) | Grasslands soil microbial communities from the Angelo Coastal Reserve, California, USA - 14_1009_13_30cm (SPAdes) (version 2) | ecosystem: Environmental > Terrestrial > Soil > Grasslands...
GGCGAAAACTGATACCTTGACCGTCCGGTCGCGGGAGCACGATGACGTCATCGATGTCACGGACCAGGTCGCCCAGGTGGTGTCGGAGAGTGGCGTAACGACCGGCCTCTGCCACGTCTACGTGCCTCACACCACGGCCGGCGTCTTCATCAATGAGAATGCCGACCCGGACGTGAAGGCCGACGTGGTCGCCAGGCTGGAGGCGCTTGTTCCCTGGGACAACCACTATCGCCACGCCGAAGGCAATGCCGCGGCGCACATCAAGTCGACGCTGATCGGCACCTCGCAAACCATCCCGGTCCGCAACGGACGGCTGGCGCTGGGTCGCTGGCAGGCGATCTACTTTGCGGAATTCGACGGCCCGCGCGAGCGCCATTTCCAGGTCACCGTTCTGGGCTGAGAACAGGAAAGCCGCCCCTGGGGCGGCTTTGCCGATTCACAACGGCGCGGTTACTTGCGGCCGGCGGTCTCCAGCTGCTTCGGCTGGCTGTTGCTGCCGGTCGCGCCGCTGATCGGGATCTTCACCGATTTCGGCTTTGCCGGCTCCGCCTTCGGCAGCGTAAGGATCAGGACGCCGTTGACGAACTGGGCCTTGGCCTGCTCGCCGAGCGCATCCTCCGGCAGGGTCACCTGGCGGCTGAACTTCCCGTAGAAATTCTCGCGCAGCCAGTAATTCTCGGGCTGGGCATCGGCCGGCGGCTTGATCTCGCCCTTGATGTTGATCTGCCCGCCGTCGACGGTGACCTCGACCGCGCCCGGGTCGACGCCCGGAACGGCGGCCCGGATCACCCACTCGTTGTCGGTCTGGTACACGTCCAGCGGCAGGTAACCCTCGCCGACCGCGCCCACGGTCCGCGACTGGCCCGGCAGACCGAAGGTATCGCCAAACAGGCGATCCATGGCGCTGTGGAGTGACATCAGGTCGCTGATTGGTGACCAACGAATCACGCTGCTCATGGCATTTGACCTCCTTGGTCGTGTGGTTTTTACGGTCGCCGGTATACCCCCGCGGCCGGCATCTTAAAACCCGCAGCCGGGCCGTTCACAGATCGTGAAAAGCCGTAACCACTCCAAGGAGGCCGGTATATACTGTTCAGACTCAAAAGCCGGGGAGACGCATGCTTACCAGCATCAAGTCGGTCGGCAGCCACGTTCCGTCCGGCATCCTGACCAACGCCGACCTCGAAAAGATGGTCGAGACGTCCGACACCTGGATCCGGGAACGCACCGGGATCGTGGAGCGCCGGATAGCCGCGGTCGACGAATCCGCCACCGACCTGGCCGCCGAAGCGGCGCGGGACGCGCTGGCAATTGCCGGGCTGCGCCCCGAGGACACCGACCTGATCGTGTGCAGCACCTCGACCCCGGACTCGATGTTTCCGTCGGTCGCCTCACGGGTACAGGACCGATTGGGCGCCCACGGTCCGGCCTTCGATGTGCAGGCCGCCTGCACCGGCTTTCTCTACGCCATCAGCGTGGCCGACCGCTTCGTCAGCGGTGGCGAAGCCAGGCAGGCAGTCGTGATCGGCAGCGAAACGCTGACGAAGATCGTGAACTTCAAGGACCGGGGCACCTGCGTCGTCTTCGGTGACGGCGCGGGCGCGGTGGTGCTGGGGCCCGGTTCGGGCAGCGCCGGCATCAAGTCCTGTGTCCTCGGGTCGGACGGCTCCGGCGGCGACCTTATCTATGTGGCGCCTGGCGCGGACGGCCCCGAAGGCCGTGGCCGGCCGGAGATCCGGATGGACGGACGTCGCGTGTTTCGGTTCGCCACCGAGATCCTGGCCCAGGCCACGCTGCAGGCGCTGGAAAAAGCGAACGTCCGGCTCGAGGACGTCAAGCTGATCGTACCCCACCAGGCCAACGCCCGCATCATCGAGGCGGCTGCCAAGCGGCTGGGCGTGGGCGCCGACGTGATGGTGAACGACATCGCGAACTACGGCAACACCTCGACCGCGTCGATCCCCCTGGCGTTGAAGGATTCCCTTGCCGCCGGCCGCCTCAAGCGCGGTGACCACCTCGTGCTGGTGGGCTTCGGCGCCGGGCTCACCTGGGGAGCTTGCGTAATCGAGTGGGAAGGCGCGCCCGTCCGGGTCGCGGCCTGACCGGTGTTCCGCCCTAAAACGCGTTACGTCGCGCTTCCGTCGCCGCGGGCCGGCGTGGGCGAGGAGGTCGACCGCCTCACCTGCCCCAAGTGCGACACCTCACTCGAACCGGCGCGGCTGAGCGCCGCCCTGGGGGTCTGCTATCGCTGCGGTTATCATTTCCGGCTACGCGCCCCGGAACGGATCGCGATGCTGGTCGAGCCCGGCTCCTTCAAGGAAGAAGACCTGGGGATCACGGCAAAGGACGTCCTGGGCTTCAAAGACAGCCAGCCCTACAGCAAGCGAATCGAGCAGAGCCGCGCCAGCACCGGGGCGAATGAGGCGGTGAGCTGGGGCGAGGCGGTGCTGGCCGGACATCGGATCGTCATCGTCTGTCTGGATTTCGCCTTCATGGGCGGCAGCATGGGCGCCGCCACCGGCGAAAAGATCACCAATGGCATCGAGCGTGCCCTGGACAGCCGGCTGCCCCTGCTGATCATCTCGGCCTCGGGTGGGGCCCGGATGCAGGAGGGGATGTTGTCGCTGATGCAGATGGCGAAGACGGCCGCCGCGCTGGGTCGGCTGGGTGGCGCCGGGATGCCGTACATCTCCTTGCTCACCGATCCGACGATGGGCGGCGTCACCGCCAGCTTTGCCTCGCTCGCCGACGTCATCCTCGCCGAACCCGGCGCGATGATCGGCTTCGCCGGGTCGCGCGTCATCCAGCAGGCCACCTACGAGACCCTTCCCGACGGTTTCCAGACGGCGGAATTCCTCTGGCAGCACGGGATGATCGATCTGGTGGTGCCGCGACCGGAGCTCCCCGCCGTGATTCGGCAGCTGCTCGACCTGTACACCCGGGACGGTTTTCACTCCGACTTCGAGCTGAAGGGGCAGGCCCGCGCAGCCGCACAAGCGGCGGCGCCCACCCACCCGTGACCGACAACGGTTCCCTGGCGGCGGCCACCTGGGAGCAGGTCGAGCTGGCCCGCCACCCCGACCGCCCCTACGCCCTGGACTACATCCATGCGCTCTTCAGCAACTTCTTCGAGTTGCACGGCGACCGGCTCTACGGGGACGATCACGCGATCATCGGCGGGCCCGCCGCCTTCGATCAGCGGACCGTGATGGTGATCGCGCAGCAGAAGGGCCGCACCACCGCCGAGCGAGCGATGCGCAACTTCGGCATGGCGAACCCCGAGGGATACCGAAAAGCGCTTCGACTCATCCGGCAGGCCGAGCGCTTTCAGTTTCCGATCATCGCCTTCGTCGATACCTCGGGCGCCTTCCCGGGAACCTGGTGGCGCTGGCGGGGGCGCGCACCCCGATCGTCACGCTCGTGCTCGGCGAGGGAGGCAGCGGAGGTGCGCTCGGCATCGGCGTGGGCGATCGCTTGCTGATGATGGAGCACTCGATTTACAGCGTCGCGATGCCGGAGGCGTGTGCCTCGATCCTCTGGCGCGACATCGCCCGTAAGGTGGAGGCCGCCGACGCGCTCAAGCTCACCGCGGCCGACTTGAAGCGGATGGGCCTGGCCGATGAGATCGTGCCCGAACCCCCGGGCGGGGCCCACAACGATTACGGCGTCGCGGCCGATGCGGCCGGGGCGGCGCTGCGGCGTCACCTGGCCGAGCTGGAAGCGGTGGAGCTCGATCGCCTGGTCGAGCAGCGCTACCAGCGGTATCGACGTATCGGCGCGACCTAACATCAGCACGATGGCCAGCCATGCCCTGACGGACGCGCCGATCCGGCGGCGCGAACGCCTCGACCCCTCGGTCTTCCGGCTGCCGGTCGATCGAATCCGCGAAGGGTATTACAGCGACGTGTACTTCAACCGTACGGTCGACGTGCTGCAGGCCGACCGGCAGCATCCGCACGTTCTGATGCAGGTCTTCCAGAAGAATCAGTCAGTGATTGGCGGCATGGATGAGGCGATCGCCATCCTCAAGCTCTGCTCCGAGGACTTCTCCCAGTTGCGCGTGCAGGCGCTGTTCGACGGTGATCCGGTGGCGCCATGGGAAACGACGATGACGATCGAGGGCGACTACACGCTGTTCGCCCGCCTGGAGACGGTCTATCTGGGCGTCCTGTCGCGGCGCACCAAGGTTGCCACCAACGTCCGCCGGGTGGTCGACGCGGCGAAGGGTAAACAGATCATCTTCTTTCCGGCCCGCCATGACCACCACCTGGTGCAGACCGGTGACGGCTATGCGGCGCACGTGTCCGGCGCCATCGGCGTGTCAACCGATGCGCAGGCCTCCTGGTGGGGCGGAAAGGGCACCGGCACGGTGCCCCACTCGTTGATCGGCGCCTACCAGGGCAACACCGTACTCGCCGCACAGAAGTACGCCGAGTTCATCGACCCGAGCATCAACCTGGTGGTGCTGGTCGACTGGGAAAACGACTGCGTCCGCACCTCGCTGGAGGTGGCGCGGGCGCTCAAGGACCGGCTGTGGGGCGTCCGCCTCGACACCTCGGAGACCATGGTCGACGTCAGCATCCAGAAGTTGATGGGCGATTTCGATCCGCGCGGGGTCAACCCGCAGCTCTGCACCCTGGTGCGGAGGGCGCTGGATCGTGAGGGCTTCGAGCACGTCAGGATCGTGGCCAGCGGTGGCTTCAATGTCGAGAAGATCGAACGCTTCGAGCGCGAGCGGGTACCGGTCGACGCCTACGGCGTGGGCAGCGCGTTCTTCCAGGGGAGCTACGACTTCACCGCCGACGTCGTGATGGTCGAAGGCCGGCCTTGCGCGAAAGCTGGCCGTCGCTTCCGGCCGAATCCACGCCTTGAACCAGTGACCTAATGCCAAACGTCACCATCGTGGTCGACATGGTGAACGGCTTCTGCAAGCACGGCAACCTGGCGTCGCCCCGCTGCGACGCCGCCATCCCGCGGGTGCGGGCGGCGATCGAGAGCCGTAAGCAGGCCGGCGATCAGCTGATCTTCCTGGCCGACACGCACGATCCCAACGACCGCGAGTTCGAGATCTTCCCGGTGCATTGCGTGCGCGGCACCTCCGAGTCCGAGGTGGTGCCCGAGCTTCAGCCGTTGCTCGCCGGCGCCACCCTGATTCGCAAGCGCCGCTACTCGGGCTTCTTCGAGACCGACCTCGAGGCCCGGCTGCGGGCGACCGCCCCCGATCAGGTCACCGTCGTCGGCGTCGACACGGACATCTGCGTGCTGCACACCATCGCCGACCTGCGCAACCGCGATTACCGGGTGATTGTTCCCGCGCAGGCCGTCGAGACCTTCGACGGCCCCAGCCACCCGGGGGACGAGGTGCAGGGCTGGGCGCTTGCCCATATCAAGGGCGTGCTCGGCGCCACGGTCCTCACCTGAGCTTTGTGAGCCCCACGATATAATCTAAAGCTCCAATGGAATGGCGGTATACCGAATACCCCGGCCATCGCTTTACGTTTGCATTGATGTGATGGCAGCCCCAGCCGGCTCGTTCTGCCCGGCCTGCGGCGGCAAGCTCAAGCCCGACAGCCGCTATTGCTCCGGCTGCGGCCGGGCGGTGGTCCCTGCCGGCGGTTTTCCGTGGCGGTTTCGTCCCTGGATGGTGGCGCCGGCGGTGTTCCTCGCCGTTCTGTTGATCGTCCTCCCCGGGGTCCTCTATGTCTGGGCCGGGCTACCGTCGACGTCGAACCTGAGCACGGCTCGGCTGCCGCTCTCGACCCGCATCTACGACCGGACCGGGACCATCCTGCTGGCCGAGATCCACCAGGGATCCGAGCGGCGCCACATCGTGCGACTCAACCAGGTGGCGCCGGCGATGCGGCAGGCGACGGTCGCGGTCGAAGACCGGACCTTCTACCAGCACGGCGGGCTCAACCTGTTGCGCACCGGACAGGCCGGGCTGGAGGACTTGCTCCACCTGCGCTTCAACCAGGGCGGGAGCACGATCACCCAGCAGCTGGTCAAGAACGTCTATCTGTCCGGTGATCGATCGGTTCTGCGCAAGCTCGACGAGGCCATCCTCGCCGTCGAGATCGAGCATCAGTACTCGAAGGCGCAGATCCTCGAGGCCTACCTGAACCGCGTCTTTTACGGAAACCGCTCCTATGGGGTGGAAGCCGCGGCGCAGACCTACTTCGGCAAGCCCGCCAGCCAGCTGTCCCTGGCAGAGGCGAGCTTCCTGGCCGGTCTGCCGCAGGCGCCGACCGAGCTCGATCCTTTCACCAACCCCAACGGTGCCAAGCTGCGACAGCGGGTGGTGCTCGCCGCGATGGTAAAAGCCCACGACATCAGCTCGGCGCAGGCCAAGTCCATCGCCGCCCAGCCGCTCGCCCTGCAAAAGCCGTCGACCGCGGATGATGTCAAGGCGCCGGGTTTCGTCCATTGGGTCGCCGCGCAGCTGGAGAAGACGTACGGCCCGGACCTGCTGGAAAACGGCGGGCTCACGGTGGTGACCTCCCTCGACTGGAACCTGCAGTCGATCGCCGAACGTCAGGTGCGTGCCAAGGTGATGGCGCTCCAGGGACAGCACGTCACGGACGGGGCGCTGGTCGCCATCGATCCGAAGACCGGCGCGGTGCTGGCCATGGTTGGATCCGCCGGCGCCAACGTGCCCGGCGGTGAATACAACATGGCGGTCATCCCCCGCCAGCCCGGCTCCGCCTTCAAGATGTTCACCTACACGGCGGCGATCGAGTCGGGGAAGTTCACCATGGGCTCCTGGGTGCTCGACGCGCCGCTCCACATCCAGCTGTCGGACGGCAGCAGCTACACCCCGAACAACTACGACGGCTCCTACCACGGCTGGCAACCGCTTCCCCACGCGCTCGGCAATTCGTACAACATCCCGGCGGTCAAGGTCGAGCTGGGTACCGGCATCGACCGCGTGGTCGACGTCGCCCGGCGGATGGGCGTGGAGACGCTGAACCAGCCGGTCACGGCCTATCAGCCGAGCCTGACGCTGGGCGGCTACGAGGTGCCGCTGATCGACATGGCGGCCGGCGCCAGCACCCTGGCGGCCCAGGGAACGTATCGCCACCCGCAGGGCATCCTCAAGATCGTTGCCCAGAATGGCGCGACGCTGTACCGGTTTGACCCGGGCAAAGGCCGGCCGGCCCTGACCCCACAGGTCAGCTTCATCATGTCCGACATGCTCTCCAACGACAACAACCGCGCGCTCGCCTTTGGACGCAACAGCGACCTCGTCATCCCCGGCCACCATGTCGCGGCGAAGACCGGCACCACGAATGACTTCCGCGACAACCTGACGGTTGGCTTCACCCCCAACCTGGCCGTCGCCGTCTGGGTTGGAAACGCCGACCACACCCCGATGCAACACGTGAGCGGCATCGTCGGCGCGGCGCCCATCTTCCACGGCTTCATGACCGAAGCGCTCAACCCCCAGCCGGACAGCTGGTATAGCGTGCCCGACGGTCTGCACGTGGTCAACATGAATGGCTATACGGCGTATCTGCTGCCGGGCACGGAGCAGGTCAGCCAGACCCAGCAGCCGCCGCCACCCTCGTGTGACGAAGACTGCAGCGGCGGAAACGGCGGCAGCTCAGAGGGCCGCCACAAGAAACACGGTTAGCTCAGAAACTTCACGCGCAGGTGCGCCGACGACCCGGCTCGCGGCGCACTCGCCCTTAAGACGCATGGGCTCGTAGGCTCGCACGAGCCGGGGCGGCGCCTGCGCTATTACGCGCGAAAGCGCGGCGGCCTGACGGCCGCTGGCCGCCGCACCTGCGCGGTTAGGTCTCTGTACTAACTGTGCTGCGGCGGATTCGCCGCCGACCCGCCCCGCAACGACTCGAGCTCGCGGCTCAGTTCCGCGACCTGCCGCTCCAGCTGCGCGACCTGTTCGCGGCTCGCCAGCGGCATCGATGAGCGGGCGCTCCGCACACTGTCCTGCACCCGCCGGCCGAGGTCTTCGCCGGCCCGCCGGGTTCGGGCGGCGAAGTCGTCGAAGCGCCGGAGGCTCTCCTCGCGGCTCGTCTTCCCCTCGTGCAAAAACGTATGCGCCCACCTATCGGTCTGATCAAACGCCCACCACGCCGCGCCCAGCATGATGGCGAAGCCATCGCGGATCACCTCGCGGACGCGTTCGGTTCCCTCTGAAGATTCGTGATCGGCTGTATGTGCGCCGCCGTCCGTTGGATTGTGCTCTGCCATGCGCTAAGTTTAGGGGCAGGGCATGCCTATTTACGAGTACCGCTGCGCCGATTGCGGCAAGCGGCCATCGATCTTCTTCCGCAGCCTGGCTTCAGTGGAAGCCGCGCCCGCCTGCCCCGCCTGCGGTGGCCGTCATCTGACTCGGCTGATCTCGCGCACCGCGCAGGTGCTCTCAGAGGACACCCGGCTGGACCGGCTCAGCGACAGCCCCGATCTGTCCGACGTCGACGAGAACGATCCCAAGAGCATGGCGCGCTGGGCCAAAAAGATGGGCCAGCAGATGGGCGGCGACGAGCTCGGGGAGGATTTTGACCAGGTCGTCGATGAGATGGGTGAGGCCGGTCCGAATGGCGATGGGCCCGCCGACACCGATGATGACGACCTGTGAGCGCGGCGCCGATCGCTCGCATCATCGGTCGTGAGATCCTCGACTCGCGCGGGAATCCCACCGTTCAGGTCGACGTCGTGCTCGAGGCCGGTCAACGCGGCCGGGCGGCGGTGCCGTCGGGCGCCTCGACCGGCGCGCACGAGGCGGTTGAGCTGCGCGATGGGGACAAACGCCGCTATGGCGGAAAGGGCGTCCGCAACGCGGTGGCGCACGTCAACCGGGAGATCGCGGCCGCGCTGCGCGGCGCCGACGCCAGTGATCAGCGCGCCATCGACGAACGGCTGATCAACCTCGACGGGACGGCGAACAAGTCACGGCTGGGGGCGAATGCGATGCTCGGGGTTTCGCTCGCGGTGGCGCGCGCGGCGGCGCTTAACGCCGGCCAGCCACTGTATCGCTACCTGTCCGGCGGCGCGGAGCCGCTGATGCCGGTGCCAATGATGAACATCCTCAACGGCGGCCGCCACGCACAAACCAGGGTCGACTTCCAGGAGTTCATGGTGGTACCCGCCGGGGCGCCGACGTTTGCGGAAGGCCTTCGCTGGGGCGCGGAGGTCTTCCATGCCCTCAAGGAGGCGCTGCATCAGCGTGGATTGTCCACCGGACAGGGCGATGAGGGCGGTTTCGCTCCGGAACTCAAGGCCAACGAAGAGGCGATGACGCTGCTGGTCGAGGCCATCGAGCGCAGCGGCCACCGGCCGGGCGAGGAAATCTTCATCGCGCTCGACCCGGCCGCCTCCGAGCTCTACCGGGATGGGTCGTACCGGCTCGAGGGTGAGGGAAAAACGCTTCCCGCCGGCGAGCTGATCGATCGCTGGGCCGCCTGGGTCGATCGCTACCCGGTGATCTCCATCGAGGACGGACTTGCCGAGGATGATTGGGACGGCTGGCGTCAGCTCACCGGCCGGCTGGGCGGGCGGCTGCAGCTGGTCGGCGACGACATCTTCGTCACCAATGTCGTCCGCCTCCGCCAGGGTATCGAGCAGGGCGTGGCGAACAGCATCCTGATCAAGGTCAACCAGATCGGCTCGCTGACCGAGACCCTGGAAACCATGGCGACCGCGCGTCGGGCTGGGTATACGACGGTTATCTCGCACCGCTCGGGGGAGACGGAGGACACCTTCATCGCCGATCTGGCGGTGGCGACCGGCGCCGGGCAGATAAAAACCGGTGCGCCGTCACGGTCAGAGCGAGTCGCCAAGTACAATCGGCTCCTGCAGATCGAGGAAGAGGTGGGAAGCACAGCGCGTTACCCAGGGCGCACCGCGTTCATCGGTCTAACGGAATCGAGGGCTTTTCCAAATGTCTAGGCGAGTCCCGCCGCGCGGCTTCTTCAACGGCGAATCGCCGTTCGGCCGGCTGCCGACCGAGCCGAGCTTCCCCACCATCCGGGTCTCTCGGCGCGGCGTCATCTGGATCGTGGTCGCCGCGCTCGTCCTGCTGATCCTCTTCCTGCTGAAGCCGTTCGCCACGCTCTACACCGACTACCTCTGGTTCCGTGCGCTGGGCTACGGCGGCGTGTTCGGCACCCGCTTTGCCGCCCAGCTCTGGTCGTTCTTCATCTTCGCCATCGTCTTCTGGGTGATCGGCGGCGTCAACGTCCTGCTCGCCCTCAATTCCGGGCGACGACTTTCATCGATCGGCATCCGGCAGCGCCTGCTGACGGCTCCCTCCACCATTCTCGCGATGCTGGCCGTCTTTTTGCTCGGATTGCTCTTCGGTCAGATCGCCTCCGGCCAATGGCAGACGATCCTGACCTATCTCAACCAGAAGCCGTTCAACGTCCAGGACCCGATCTGGCACAAAGACGTCGGGTACTACGTCTTCACCCTCCCCTTCTATCGCTTCCTTTGGGGCTGGTTCCTGGGGGTGGTGATCCTGATGACGCTGGTGGTCGCGGGACTCTACGCCTCACGTGCCGGGCTCCAGAATCTGGTCTTGCCGACGCGGGCGGTGCGACACCTCTCGGTGCTGGCCGCCGTCTTCGCCGCGCTGCTCGCCATCCACTACCGGCTCGATCTGTATGAGCTGCTGTTGACCCGGCGTGGGGGCCAGTTCGTCTACGGGGTTGGCTACGCCGATGCCGCGGCTCGCATTCCCGCGTACTGGATCATGGTGGTCCTGATGGCGCTGATCGCCATCGGGCTGCTGGCCAACGCGGCGGTTGGGCGATTGACGCCGCTGCCGGTAGCGCTCGTCGCCTGGCTGGGGGCGGCATTCATCCTGCTCGTGATCTTTCCGGGCGTCATCCAACGATTTCAGGTGGCGCCGAGTGAGCTCTCGCGCGAGACGCCCTACATCAAGAACATGATCGACTTCACCCGACAGGCGTACGGCCTCACCAGTATTGCCGACCGGCCCTTCACGCCCAAGGATGCACTGACCGCTGACGCCGTCGCCCGTAATCCGCAGACCGTCCAGAACGCACGGCTCTGGGATCCGCAACTGGCACTCCCCTATACCCTGGAAAACCTCCAGAGCCTGCGCACCTATTACCAGTTCTACCCCAACGAAGTGGCGGTCGACCGCTACCAGCTGGGTGATCAATACCTGCAACTCTTGCTGGCCGCCCGCGAGCTGAACCCGGACAAGGTGGCCGAGAACTCGCCGACGTGGGTTGCCCAGAAGTTGCAGTACACCCATGGCTACGGCGTCGTCGCTGCCCGCGCGAACGAAGCCACCAACCAGGGAGATCCGGTGTTGACCCTGCAGGATATCCCGCCCGCGGGCGTCCCGCCGGTGACACAGGCCGGCATCTACTTCGGCCGTCATACCTCGAACTACGTCCTGACCGATTCGAAGCAGGCGGAATTCGATTATCCGTTCGCCACCGACCAGTACACCCAGTGGAAGGGCCACACCGGCGTGCCCCTATCCTCGACGCTGCGAAGCCTCGCCTTTGCCATCCGCCTTGGCGATATCAATCTCCTGATCAGCCCGCAGCTGACGTCGCAGACGCAGGTCCTCTTCAATCGGGCAGTCCAGGATCGGGTCGCCGCGCTCGCGCCCTTCCTGCAGTTCGACCAGGACCCCTATGTCGTCGTCGTCAATGGCCGCGTCTACTGGATCCTCGACGGCTTCACCGTGACCGACCACTATCCATACAGTGAGATGGCGCCGGATGACGGCGGCCCACTGGTCGGCGTGAACTACGCCCGCAATTCCGTCAAGGTGGTGGTCGACGCCTACGAAGGCACGACGACCTTCTATCAGATCGACACCAAGGACGCGATCGCCAACACCTATGCCTCGATCTTCCCCGGGCTCTTCAAGCCGTTCAGCGCGATGCCCGCCGGGTTACAGGCGCACATCCGCTATCCGCGCGACCTCTTCAACCGCCAGGCCGAGCGGTTCACGTACTTTCACATGACCGATCCCACCGTTTTCTACCTCCGCTCGGACCTCTGGAACATCGCGAAGGAGAACCTGGCACAGGCCGGCGGACCATCGCCGATCAGGCCCTTCTACGTGATCAGCCGGCTCCCCGGCGAGCCGAAGGAAGAATTCCTCACCATCCTTCCCTACACGCCGAACGGCAAGACGAACATGATCGCCTACCTGGCGGCACGCTCTGACCAACCCGACTACGGCACGCTCTTCGACTTCCGCTTCCCGAAAGACAGCCTGGTCACCGGCCCCCAGCAAGTCGAGGCAAACATCGACCAGGCGCCGGTCATCAAGTCCCAATTCGCGCTGTTGAATGCGCCCGGTTCGCAGGTGATCCGCGGCAACCTGCTCGTGCTCCCCATTGAGACGTCGCTGCTGTATATCGAGCCCGTCTACCTGCAGGCCACCAATGTCGCCAAACCGCAGCTCAAGAAGGTGATCGCGGCGACGGGTCAGAACGTGGCGATGGAGGACACCCTCGACAAGGCCCTGGCTTCGCTGCTCGGCACGGCGGCGCCCAGCAACCCATCGGGACCGACCGGGCCCGCGCCGAGCGGCACGGTCGCCCAACTGATCGCCCAGGCCAAGACTCATTACGATCTGGCCCAGGCTGCCCTGCGGAACAGCGATCTCGCCACCTATGCCAAGGAGATCCAGATGGTGGGAAACATCCTGAACCAGCTGGCGGCACTGCAACCAGCGGCGAGCGCCTCACCCTCCGCGTCCCCCACCACATCTCCCTGAGGTTCCGCCGCCCTTAAGCGGGCATGAAAAAGGGCGCTTGTCCGTGACAAGCGCCCGTCCGAGCCCCCGGAACCGGCTATCTGCCCGACGGAAAGGAGTCGGCGACGGCGAGGACGGCGACGACGAGCGAGGCGATAAGCGCAACGATCCGGAACATGGACACCCTCCTTTGGGTACCGGGTGTCCGGACCGTGTGGCCCGGAATGTAACACCCGGTTCAATTTGGTGTCAATATACTTATCGTCTCCTTGTTTAGCAGCGCTATACTGCAGAGGCGGTTATGAACTCCGTCGGTGAGCGTTTGCGCGAGGCGCGGATCTCTCGCGGACTGACGCAGGCGCAGCTCGCCAGGGGCCTCGCGACCAAGGGATTCATCAGCCAGGTAGAGCGCAACCACGCCACGCCGTCGCTGGCGAAGCTCCGGCTGATGGCGGAGCGGCTCAGCCTTCCGCTTGGCCATTTCACGGGCGACAGCTCACCGCTCGAGCTCAGTTACCTGCGAAAGAGCGCGGAGCTTGCCATCAAAGCCCACGAGCCCGAACGCGCCATCGGGCTGGTCGAAGAGGGCTTGCGTTTCCCTGCCACCGCCAACGAACGAGCCGACCTGCTTCGGATCATGGGCCTGGCACTCGAGGCATCGAACCGCCTGCCGGAAGCGATCAGCGCGCATCAGCAGGCGGCGGCGATTGCGCCCCCGGACGACCCCGAGCTCAACGCCAGCATCTATGCCGAGATCGGTTACGTCCAGCAGTCGCAAGAGCAGTTCAACAGCGCGATGGAGGCCAACCTTCGGGCGCTCAGCTGGCTCGACCGCAGCCGTCATGCCGATCCCGCCTTGCGGGCCCGGGTGCTGAACAACCTCGGTCGCTCCTCCTACGCGCTCGGCCAGCTGGAGGCCTCTGACCGCTACTTGCAGCTGGCGCTCGACGCCGCCCTCGATGCGGAGAGCCTCTTGCGGATCGCCAACGCCCACATGGCGCTCGGAGTTTCGGCCCGGGCAATCGGTGAGCTCGACCGGGCGCTCGAACATTGCAACCGGGCACTGGAGCTGCACTCCCGGATTGGCCAGCATCGGGCGGCCAACATGGTCCTCAACAACCTGGGTGATGTCCACTACGCCGCCGGCCGGAAGCGTGAAGCCGCCGAATTTCAGCAGCGCTGCCTCGCCCGCGCTCGCGAAATGCGCGACGACTTTGAAGTCGGCGTCGCCGCCGGCGAGTTGGCGCGTTACGCCCTGGAGGAAAAACGACCCGCGGACGCGATGGCGCTGGCCAGGGAAAGTCAGCAGGCTGCGGCTCGGTCTGGCGACCATCTCCACCAGGCCGTCTCCGCCGCGGTGGAGGGGAGGGCGGCCGAGCAGCTTGGTCACCCCACCATTGCGAATCGGAAATTCAAACTGGCGCTGCAACTGCTCGCCGACCGTAACGCGGCGGGCAAGCTGGCCGAGGTGTGCGCCATCTACGCCGATCTGCTTCGAGCGCGCGGCGACCAGAACCGTGCCTTCGCCGTCATGCGGATGGCGGCCGAGCGGGACTTCAGCAAGCTCACCGGGCTGCTCAAACCTGGTAAATGATCGCCACCCACACCGCACGGGCGAAGACTTCGCCCGCGACAGTCCTCCTCGCCGACGCCGATCAGGGTCGCGCCCCGCAGCTACGCGGCATGCTCGAGAGTGCCGGTCACCGGGTGATCACCGCCGCCGATGGCGCCGCCACCCTCCGGATGCTGTCGGCGCACGCCAGCGACCTGGTCCTCTGTGATGCAGCATTGCCCGACCTCGATGGCTTTGAAGTCTGTCGCGCCATCAAGCAGGCGCCCGCGACTGCGGACACCCCGGTCGTGATGCTGGTCGATAACGATGATGAGCTGCAGCGGGAGCGCGCGCTGCAAGCGGGTGCGGATGACGTGACCACCAAGCCGGTGGAACGGGCGGCGTTGCTGACGCTCATCCGGTCTCAGCTGCGGATCGCCCGGCTGACGATGCAGCTCAATGACCTGGAGGGGGTGGTGGTCACGCTGGCTCGCGCCGTCGAGGATCGCGATCACAGCAGCAGCGGTCTCTCTGAAAAAGTCGCTCACTGGGCGATGGAATTGGGGACGGCCATCGACCTACCCGACGACCAGCTCACCCTGCTTTACAAGGCGGCCCTGTTGCACGACGTCGGCACGCTGAGTGTTCCGGTCGGGGTGCTCGCCAAAGAGGGCCACCTCGATGCGGGGGAGTTCGGCCAGGTCAAGCGTCATCCGGTGGTGAGCGAAGAGATCCTGGGCGCCTTACCCCGCTCTGAGCCGTTGCTCCCGGCCGTCCGTCACCACCACGAACGGATCGACGGCGCGGGCTACCCGGACGGCCTTGGCGGCAACGACATTCCCCTGTTTGCCCGGATCATCGCCATCGCGGACGCGTTTGTCGCCATGACCAGCGATCGCCCCTATCGCCGGCGACGTTCCAGGGCGGAGGCGATCCAGACGCTGGCGCAGGGCGCCGGCAAACAATGGGACGCATCCCTGGTTGAGCGATTCCTGCAACTCGTGGCCGAAACCGTCCCGGAGATTCGAACCGCCGGCTAACCCGTGCTGAGGCCGAAGGATCTTCTCAGCCTTCTCTAATCCGCATCAGGTGGTGCGCTCATTCACGGCTGCCATCCTGAGATCAACCAGAGGAACCACCGATGAGCAGCCTCCACTCGCTTCTCGACAACTTGATCGCCGCCGGCAGCATCTCCGGCTGGCGGATCGACGCCATCCTGCTGGGAAGCCTCTTGTGGGCCGCCACCGCCAGCTACAGCCAGATCAGGGTCGCCACCGCCTAAGCCGGCCAGTCCTCGGGGCGGTCGACGTCGTCGCCCATCGCGGCTGAAAGACCAACTTCAACCACGGCCTCGGGATGCGCGGCGACCACCACCTGTCCGCCACGATCATCTGTCAGGCGGAGCAGCTCGGAAAAGAACCGCCGGTCGAAGATCGGCGGGTTGCCGCGATGGTCGCCGTAGCGCGGAACGACGATCCGTCCCGGAGAAAATGCGCGGACCAGTTCCGCAATCGCGTCCCCGGTGAGGTGCGGCTGATCACCCACTGCAATCAAGGCAGCCTCGGTCGTATCGGGCAAGAGGCTGAGCCCGATCCCGATCGACCCGCCGATTCCAAGCTCGGGGGCGGGGTTGGTCACCAGGCGAAGCGGCAGGCCCGCGAGCGCATCCGCGTAACGCTCGTCATCCGAAATCACCACCACGATCGGCGCGAGGCCGGCGTCCACCAGGTGACGCGCCGCGCGACGCACCAGCGGCTCACCGTGCCACGGCTCGAGCAATTTCTGGCGTGGTGCGAACCGGCGCGACTGGCCGGCGGCGAGGAGAATCCCCCCGATCAGCTGGCGGGGGTTGCGGCCTTCAGCTGCTGCTCGACGCAACTGGCGAACCGCTGCGTCATTCGCTGAGCCACCTCCTGCATGATCGTGCTGCGCCCGAACTGGGCGACGATGCCGCTGACCGCGAGGTCGGTGTTCATGGTGACGCTGGTCGCATCTCCGTTCGCCTCCACCTGTGCGGTCATGGTCGCGTTAGCACCGCCCCGACCGCGGTCCTCCGCCCCCTCGCCCTTGATCCGCACCGTGTGACTGGCCACATCGACGCTTTCCAGGCTGATCCGTCCCTTATACGAGACGGCGATCGGGCCCAGCCTGACTTCGATCTTTCCGGCATAAGTCTTATCGTCGATCACCTCGGTCAAAGACGCGCCTGGCACGCAGTGCGCGATCTTCTCCACGTCGAGCAAATAGTTCCACGCGGCGTCGACCGGGACTGCCAGGTCGAAGCGCGTCGTGATCACCATCGCCCCTACATTACGGCAGAGCAAACGGCCGGCTCCTCGCGGAAGCCGGCCTCGAGCGCCTGTTGAGGCGAGTCTACGTCAGGCTCGCGGGAGGTTGCCGGATATCACGACGCGGTGATCGGCGTTCCCGGGTCGACGAGGTGGATCCAGGTCAGGCCGGCGGGCAGCGGCATCGG
>Ga0209161_10002000_pt1 | contig 16732 bp, 12 predicted proteins | sample GraSoiAngelo_155_FD_186169 | JGI IMG/M metagenome (GOLD analysis project Ga0209161, IMG submission 186169) | Grasslands soil microbial communities from the Angelo Coastal Reserve, California, USA - 14_1009_13_30cm (SPAdes) (version 2) | ecosystem: Environmental > Terrestrial > Soil > Grasslands...
ACTCGCTGTCCTTCACCTTCCTCTGCTACCTCGGCTACGCGCTCGCCATCTTCCTCTACGCGCCGCTCGTGTGCGGGCGGGGCGACTTCCAGGTGGCCGACACGCGCGCCATCCGCACCTCGTGGCGCGTGCTCGTGACCGGCGCCTTCCTCACCACGCTCATGGACCTGGTCATCGATCCCCTCACGGTGCGGGGCGAGCGCTGGTTCCTCGGCCGCATCTACTACTACCCCGCGGGCGGCATCCACTTCGGCGTGCCGCTCAGCAACTACGCCGGCTGGTTCCTGGTGGCGGCGGCGAGCATCGCGGCCTTCCAGGCGCTCGAGCGACGCACGAGCTGGCCCACGGCGGGCGTGCGGCACGTGCCCTGGGGCGGGCTCCTCGAGCCGCTCCTCTACCTGGGGATCGTCGTCTTCAACCTGGTGATCACGCTCTGGATCGGCGAGCCGCTCCTGGCGCTCGTCGGCTGCCTCCTCTATCTTCCCGTGGTCGTGCTCTTCGTGAGCCATCCGCTCAACCCGATGCGCCGCGCGGGCAGCGCCGAGCTGGCCCGGCATCGCGAGGACTTCCCGGCCTCGCCGATCGTCCTCTCACCCGGAGTCCAATGGAGGCCGTCATGACGAAGCGCCTGTCGCTGCTCGCCGCCCTCGTGCTGATCTGCGGCGCGCGCACGCCCGCCGCCGCGCTCAGCGGGCGTGAGGTCATGGACACCGCGCAGCAGAAGAACGGGTTCTCGACCTGGCGCGACCGCGTGCTCGAGACGACCATGGAGAGCTACGCGACCACGCTCCAGCGCACGCGCGAGGCGACCGTGAGCGAGCAGACCGACCCGCGCGGCGAGCACCGCACCTTCATGGAGTTCACCGGGCCGGCGGACGTGACCGGGACGCTCTTCCTTCACCTCTCGCCGCGCGGCGAGAAGGACCAGCAGTGGGTGTGGACTCCGTCCGCCCGCAAGGCGCGCCGCCTCGCCGACGCGGCGCGCGACGAGAACTTCATGGGCACGGATCTGAGCTACCGGGACCTGGAGCTCATCGTGCGCATCCAGCAGTGGAACGACAGCGAGGCGACGGCGACGCTCGAGCCCGAGGCGCAGACCGACGGGAAGCCCTGCCACGTCGTCGGGCTCGAGCCGAAGAACAAGGAGTTCCCGTACGCGCGCTACCGCCTGTGGTTCGGGACCACGGACTTCCTGCTCTGGAAGGTCGAGGTGTGGGACCTCGAGGGGCGGCTCTTCAAGAGCGTGACGATGGACCGCTACGAGCGCATCCAGGACTACGCCACCGCCCGGGAGTTCAACGTCGCCAACGTGCCGTACGGCACGCACACGCTCTTCAAGGTGCGCAACGTACGCTACAACACGGGCGTGCCGGACGACACCTTCGCCGTGGCGAACGTGCAGAAGGGGCACTGAGGGCCGAAGCGTCCCGTTGCGCCCTGGCGCTGCGATCCGGCGGCTTCATGGCGCATCCGCCGCCTAGCGGTTCAGGCTGAAGCGTTCGTCGGCCACGCGATAGAGGCGACGCCAGACGGTGCGGTTCAGGAGGACGAGCGCGAACGACATCGTGAGCACGCCGGCTGCCAGCAACGAGAAGTTCGCCGCCTCCGATGCCTGCGTGATGAGCGATCCAAGACCGGGCGCGACGAGGGTCCGCCCACCATACCGCACGTACTCCGCGACGATGCTCGCGTTCCAGGCGCCGCCAGCCGCCGTGATGAGTCCGGTCACGAGATGGGGGAAGACCGCCGGGAGATAGAGCGTTCGCCACCGCGTCCAGCCGCCGAGACCATAGGTGTCCGCGGCCTCGCGCAAATCCTGCGGGAGGGCGCTCGCCCCGGCGAGCACGTTGAAGAGAATGTACCATTGCGCGCCGAGCAGCATGAGCGCGGTGCAGCCCCACGAAAACGGCACCCGAGCGGCGAGGAGTCCGATCGTGACGAGCGGGTACAGCATCGGAGCGGGAAAGGCTGCGGCGACCTGGACCGGCTGCTGCAGCAGACGGGAGCGGCGCGGCGAGATGCCGATCCACACGCCCGCCGGGACGGTCCACAGGGCGCCGACGACGAGCGCGCCCGTCGTGCGGAGAAACGTGAGTCCGAGGGCGCCAGCGAGCGTGAGCCACTCGTGCCCGCCGAGCTCCGTCACGAGGCGCACCAGATGCGCGGCTCCCCAGCCGGCGAAGAGCAGTGCGCCACCGGCGACCGCCCATCCGCCGCCGCGCGCGAGACGCCGCCGCATACCCTCGCCGTCCGCCGTTCCTCCAAGGGCGGGATGCCGGCTCACCCGCCCGGAGAGCCGCGCCGTCTGGCGACCGAACCAGTCGAGGATGCGCGAGCGCCGGAGCAGATCGAGCACGAGCGAGCGCGGCACGTCCGTGGCGGCCGTTTCCTCCACCTTGAACTTCTGCGCCCACGCCAGCGCGGGGCGCCAGACGACTTGGTCCACGGCGACGATCATGACGATCATCGCGGCGACCGCGTAGGCCATCGCGCGGCGGTCGCCGTGGTCGATGGCGACCGCCATGTACGAGCCGACCCCGGGGAGGCGAAAGTCGCGGTCGCCCAGGGTGAAGGCTTCGGTCACGGTCAAGAAGAACCACCCGCCCGCCATCGACATCATCGAGTTCCAGAGAAGCCCGATGGTCGAAGAGGGGAGTTCCAGCGTGCGGAAGGTCTTCCACCAGCCAAAGCCGTTGATCCGGGCGACGTCGCGAAAATCGGTCGGGATGCCTCGCAGGGAGCCGTAGAAGGAGAAGATCATGTTCCAGACTTGCCCCGTGAAGATCATCACGACGGAGGCGAGCTCGAGCCCCAGGTTCGAGTGCGGAAAGAGCGCGACCAAGCCGAGCACGAGCCCCGGGAGGAAGCCGAGGACGGGGATGCCCTGGAGGATGTCGATGAGGGGGATCATCACGCGCTCGGCGCGCCGGCTGTGCGCGGCGACGGTGCCGTACACGAGGGTCACGACGAGGGAGATGAGGTAGGCGGCCACGCCGCGCGCGAGGGAAAGCGCGGTGTACCCCGGGAGCGCCCAGGGGGAAAGATCAATCTCGACGGTCGGGCGAAGGGGCGCGTTCCACCGCCGCGCCAGCGCCGCCACCCCGCCGATGAGCGCGGCAAGGCCGATCAGGAGGAGCGCGTCGATCCACGCACTGTACGTGGGAGTCGGCGGGGCTGTCCCCGGAGTCGCGGGATGCCGTCCGGTGGTGAGCGTTGGAGCCATGCGCTCCCGGTCTCGGCGGCTCGCTGGTCACGGCCGGGCGCCCTCGGTCGCCGTGCTTTCGACATCGAGATACACTTCCCGGGCATCGGGATCGTAGCCGAGCAGTTCCCCGTAGCGCCCCCACGAGATGATCGTCTCGAAGAGACTCTCCGTGGGCTCGCCGGGAAGGTGCATCGCCAACTCTTCCTCGATGATTTCCGCCGGCAGCCGCATCCCCGGTGCCCGCCGCAACATGTCGGCCAGATAGGCGAAGGTTGGGATCGCACGCAGTTGGCGATGGAAGAGGCGCTTGCGCTCGTTGGGGTCCGCCGCCACGAAGGCCCGCCCGAGCGGGGTGAGCAGCACTTCCTGCCTCGGCGTCTCCGCGAGATCGAGCACCTCGGCCGCCTTTACTGCCAGGATCGCGAGCCCGAACTCCAACCGCAGACGTGATGCGAGCGCGAAGAGGTTGGTCCGGTCGCCTTGGTCGTGGACGACCTCCAGCAAGCCGACGATCTCCCCGACCTGCGCGTACGGCAGCGGTTCGAGATGGGGGCGAGGCGGTCGTTCCGCTTTCACCGCTGGTGCATCGGGGAGATGGATCGCGATGATGGCCGCGTGAATCCGGTCCACGAGGGCGATGAACGCCGGGTCGCGGTATTCGCGCGGGTGTGGGAGCGGGTTGGTGAGCAGTTCGCGGATCGTTCCCGGGTTCGTCCCCATGATGACGATCCGGTCGCCCAGGAAGACCGCCTCCTCGATGAGATGCGTGATGAGCAGCATCCCCTGGAGCCCGAGGTCGCCGCGCGTCCACAGCCCGTAGACCTCCGAGCGCAAGGATTCCGCCGTCAGCACGTCGAGCGCCGAGAACGGCTCGTCCATGCAGAGCAACTCGGGTCCGCCCACGAGCGCGCGGGCGATGCCGACGCGCTGCTTCATGCCCCCGGACAGCTCCTTCGGGTACGCTTCCTCGAACCCTTCGAGCCCCACGAGATCGATGACGCGGCGGAGGCGCTCTGCGGCTTCGGCTCCGCGGATCGCGGTTCGGTGGAGGCCGACGCCGATGTTCTCCGTCACCGTGAGCCAGGGGTAGAGGGCGAAGCTCTGGAAGACGATGGCGGCTCCGCAATGCACGGCGTGGAGGGGTGTGCCATGGCAGAGGACTTCGCCGCTGGTTGGGGCGATGAGGCCCGTCATGATGCGCAGCAGCGTCGATTTGCCGCACCCGGAGGGACCGAGCACGACCGTGACCTCGCCCGCCTCGATCGCGAGGCTCACGTCGCGCAGCACCACGAGGTCGTGCCCGTCGCGCTCGAAGCGATGGGTCACTCCCCTGACCTCCACGAGCGCGCCGCTGCTCGCCGTCGCGCCGACCGCCGGATTGTACGCCATCGCGTCCTACGGGTTGCGGTGAAAACGCTCTTGTATCCCGCGAGCCCATTTGGGTCCATGAGCGAGAAGCCCGTGCGAACTGGTCGCTCTGGCCAGGTGCGCAGTTCGGTTCGGTGGCGCGTGTTGGCGGCGCGGTGATGATCGCGCAGGCGTCGGCGCGGCGGCGAACGGGCGGACACGACCGAGCCGCGAACCAGAACCGGCCGTCGCGCGTCGGGATTCAGTCCCCGTCGGAGGTTACGAGGGAGACGCGCTCGCGCACCGGGGATAGCGCTGGCAATGGATCCGTCCGTTCGCCCCTTGGCAGCAGGCGCGTTTTACCGCGCGCGCCTGCCGGCGGCGACCGGCCGGGCAGGCCTTGAAGTCGGCCCGCACGAGCACCTTGCCGGCGGGGCACCGCAGTGGCGGGGAAACGTCGGTGAGGATCGGACCCATCCAGAGGAGGACAAGCATCGCTGCGAACGGCCACCGTCGTGCTCGGAGGAGTACTCTCACGCTGATCCCTCGCTGTTGCATGGCCGGCTGCGGACCGGCGACATCGAAGATCGGTTCAGATGGGCGATAAGCAATGAGCGTGCCGCGCCGGTTGCGGTCGGGTTGCAACGTCGGGCCGGCGCGCGGTTCCCAGCGTGGGACCGCATCACCCGCGCCGGCCGCCGCCCAGCACTTGCAACGTGCGGAACCCGCTCCGTGAGAAAGGTACCACGGCGGTTGGCAGCGGCCTGTATCCGTTACAGGGCCCTGTACGGTTTACAGGCTCGGTGGACCCCCTACCAATACTCATCCTCTCGTCGGGAGGGGAGTCGCCCGGGCGGGTCGGCAGTGTGCAGTGGCGATCAGGTCAGTGCCCCGGCACGCCCGTCGGCCCCGGCTTGAAGCGGAACACCTGGTAGGGCGCGTTGGCCCGCATGTGGGCCGTGGTCCGGAACATGACGTGCTGGAGCGAGCTGCAGGTCAGGTAGAGCCAGCCGTCGGGGCCGAAGCTGAAGCCGTCGGGCCAGCGGAGCCGCGGGTCCTTCAAGAGCGTCGTCAGCTTCCGGTCCTGACCGAGCGTCAGGACCGCGGAGTGCTCGGGGTCGCTCACGTAGACCGTGTCCGCAGCGTCGATCGAGAGGCCGTCGCTGATCGTCTTCGGCCCGAAGGTCTCGACGCGTGCGCCGAGCGCCTCGGACGCGAGCGACTCGTCGTTCAGGTCGCGCGTGGCGATGCGGTAGAGGCGGTCGCCGCTGAAGGGGCCGTAGTAGAGCCACTCGCCGCGGTCGTCGAGCGTGATCGAGTCGACGCCGATCCTGACCGTGTAGACGCCGAGGACCTTGATCGCGCGCTCGGGCGTGTGGATGACGTAGTTGCCCGCCTGCACGGAGGGGTGCCCGTCGAGCACGCGCCGGCTGGTGCGCTTGGCGACGTCGTAGACGATGAGCGCCGGCTTCTGGCGGATGGGGCTCGTCTCGGCGATGTAGATCTTCTCGCCGCGCGGGTCGATCTGGAAGTCGTTCACCATGGAGAGGAAGCCGGCCACGCTGGAGGGGAAGTCGTACTGGTGGACGAGCGTGTTGGTGGCGAGATCGAAGGCGACGAGCCGCGGTTGCCCGCGCCCGTAGCGGGCGAAGTCGAGGGTCCAGAGCCGCCCCTGGCGATCGATGCGGACGGCGAGCGGCGAGTCGAAGCGCGTCGTCTGCGAGGCCTGGTCGGGATACGGGACCGGCTTTCCGCCCACCAGCTCGACCAGCTTGATCGGGGGGTTGCCGTTGGGATGCAGCGTGAAGAAGACGCGGCCGGTGCTCGAGACCGCGATGTTGCCGGGCGGGTAGTCGAGGTCGGCGACCACCTCGAGGGCGGAGACGGGCAGGGCGGGCGCGGTGGTGCGGTCCTCGAGCCGCACCCCGCCGCAAGCGGCGAGGAGCAGCAGGGCGACGAAGGTCGAGGCGCGCATGGCCTGCGTCTAGCACGGCTCGCTACTCGGCGCGCAGCGCCTCCAGCACGGGCAGCCGCGCCACCCGCCGGGCGGGCAGGAGCCCGGCGGGGACGCTCACCAGGAGCGCGGCCAGCGCGGCCGCGGGGATGCTGCCGGCCGCGAAGTGGAAGTCGATCTCCCAGCCGAGCTGGTAGGTGAAGTTGACCCGCACCCAGATGAGCGCGAGCACGAGCCCGATCGCGAGCCCGCCCGCGAGCCCGAGCGCGCCGACTCCCGCCGACTCGCCCACCACCGCGCGCGCCACCTGCGCGCGCGTCGCGCCCGCCGCGCGGAGGAGGGCGAACTCGCGGCGGCGATCGAGCGAGACGGCGAGCAGCGCCTCGGCGAGGCCGAGCGCGGCGACCACGAGAGGCAGGATCTCGAGCGCATCGGTCAGGCGGAAGGCACGCCGCACTGCGTCCCGGTGGTAGGTGTAGAGCTCGCGCTGGGTCAGCACCTTGAGCCCCTGCGCGCCCCCCACCTGGGTCGCGATCGCGTGGCGTACGGCGTCGAGCGAGGCGCCGGGGGCGAGCCTCACGTGGAAGCGGTTGGCCGAGCGGTCCTGCCACCAGCGCTGGTAGGCGGGCCGCGCGAGGATGACGCTGCCGCGCGGCGACACGTAGTCGACCACCACGCCGGCCACCGGCGCCTCGAACGGCCCGGCGGGCGTGTCGAGGCGGAGCGTCGCGCCCACGCCCACGTCGAACTGGCGCGCGAAGTTGCGCGATACGAGGACGCCGGTGCCGGCGCGCACCGCGGCGAGCGCCGCCCGCGCATCGCCCGCCGCGAAGCTGAAGTCCGCCTCCCGCTCGGGCGCGAAGGCGCTCGCGTCGAGCGAGTCGATGCTGATGCGCGCGCCGCGGTAGGCGTGCTCGGCGAGCCGCACGCGCTCGACCCGGGCCACGCCCGCCACGGCCGCGAGGCGATCGCCGACCGCCTCGTCGAGCGGCGCCTCGATCCAGCCCGTGGCGGCGGTCGAGGCGACCACCAGGTCGGCGTGCACCTGGCGGCGGATGAAGTCGAGCACGGATTCCTCGAAGCTCCGCGCCACCGTCGCCGCCGTCATCATGAGGCCGAGCCCCAGGGCGAGCACGGCGGCCGCGAGCGCGAGCTGATCGGGGATGCGGACGAGGCGATCGACGGCGAGCCGGCCGGCGAAGCCGAGCGCCTCGCGCGCGGGGCGGAGGAAGAGGGCCGCGGCCCGGCCGGCGAGGCGCATGAAGACGAGCACGAGGGCGAAGTCGGCGGCGAGCGCCGCCACGTTCCCGCACCAGGGCGAGTCGAAGCGCGTCTCGGCCCAGAGCGCGCCGCCCGTGAGCAGGACGGCCGCGACGATCGTGCCGCGCGGCTGCCAGCGGCGCATCGGGTGCGCTCCCTCGGCGGTGCGCACGGCGACCAGCGGCGACACCAGCGCGGCATCGCGCGCGGGCAGCCAGGCGGCGACGACGGCGGCCGCGACGCCGGTGGCGACGCCGGCGACGAGCGCCCACGTGGACAGCTCGAGCCGGGCGGTGAACACCGTCATGGAGAAGATGAGCTCGGTCGATTCGGTCACGGTGCGGAGGAGGAGGCGCGCGAGCACGATGCCGAGCGGCACGCCGGCGGCGGCGCCGACGATCCCCGTGGCGAACGCTTCGCCCAGCACGAGCGCGGCCACCTGGCGCCGCTCGGCGCCCGCGCAGCGGAGGATGCCGAGCTCGCGGCGGCGGGCGGCGACCGAGGTGGCGACCGCGCTGCCGACGACGAAGATGGCCGCCAGGAGCGCCAGGCCCGAGAGCCCCGAGAGCAGCGTCTGGAAGGAGGCCAGGTAGCGCTCGATCTGCTCGCCGCGGCGCGCGGGGCGGATCGCCTCGAGCCCCGCGGGGAGCGCGGCGTGGAGGCGTTGCTCCACGTCCTCCACCCGCACGCCGGGCTCCAGGGTCACGTCCACCTGATCGATGAGCCCGTCCTCGCCGAGCACCAGCTGCGCGCCGACCACGTCCATCAGGATCAGGTTGCCGCCGAAGGCCCGCCCGACGCCGCCGGGCGGCAGCACGCCGCGCACGGTGAAGGTCTCGATGCCGTGCGGGGTGCGCAGGGGGAGCGTTGCGCCCGTCGTCACGCCGAGCCGCGCGGCGAGCGCGTCGGTCACGATCACGCTGCGCGGGTCGACGAGGAAGCCGAGCGGGTCGTCGACCACGTGCTCGCCCGCCTTGACCAGGTGGAGCGTCCGGATGGCGTGCCCGTCGGTCACGTCGGCGGCGAAGACCGAGAGGGCCTCGCCCCCGATCGGCGGCTCGGCGCCGAAGAAGGTCGTGGTGACGATCGGGACGGCGTGGTCGACGCCGGGGATCGCGCGGAGCTGCTCCGCGACGGTCTCCGGGAAAGGCCCCGGCCCCCGCACCTGGAGGGCCGCCGTCCCGGCCAGGTCCTCGATCGCGTCGGTGAACGAGGCGAGCGTGCTCGCGTTGATGACCCGGATGGCGACCACGAGCGCCACCCCGCAGGCCACCCCCGCCGCGGTGAGCGCGGCGCGCGCGCCCTGGCCCCGGAGGTGGCGGCGGGCGAGGGCGAGCGCTCCCATGGGGCCGGCAGTATGGCCGCCAAAGCGGAGCTTGCGCCAGGTCGCGCAACTCTGTTACGGCGGGGCCGGATGGCGGTCGCCCGGGTCACCGAGATCATCGCCTCGTCCCCCGACGGCTTCCGGGAGGCGGTCGAGGAGGGGATGGCGCGCGCGGCGCGCACGCTGCGCGGCATCACCGGGCTCGAGGTGGTCGGCAAGCGGGTCAAGGTCGAGCGCGGGCTGATCGTCGAGTATCGGGTCGACATGAAAATCACCTTCGTCCTGGACTGAGGAGATCATGGCGGTCGCACGCATCACGCAGGTCATCGGCGCCTCGCCGCACAGCTGGGAGGACGCGGTCCGCAACGCCCTCGAGCGGGCCAACAAGACGCTGCGCGGCATCACCGGCATCGAGGTGCTGAAGGAGAACGCCGCGGTCGAGGACGGCAAGATCGCCGAGTACCGCGCCACCGTGCAGGTGACGTTCGTCCTCGAAGGCACCTGAGGCGGCCGATGTCGGAGCCCACCAACGGCAGCAGCCGCATGACGTCGCTCGATGCGGCCTTCTACTATCTCGAACGCACCGGGCAGCTCCTGCACGTGGGCGGCGTGTACACGGTCGAGGGGGCGATCGACTTCGAGCGGCTGCTCACCGACCTGGCCGCGCGCATGCACCTCATCCCGCGCTACACCGAGCGCGTGGTGTCGGTGCCGCTCAACCTGGCGCATCCCACCTGGGAGCCCGACCCGCAGTTCGACATCCGCCATCACGTGCTGCACCACAAGCTCCGTCCGCCGGGCGGCGACGAGCAGCTCGTCACGCTCGTGAGCCGCCTCTTCGCGCAGCCGCTCAAGCGCTCGCGGCCGCTCTGGGAGCTGCACCAGATCGACGGCTACCGCGGCGACCGGAGCGTCATCTTCGCCAAGGTCCATCACTGCATGGTCGACGGCGTCAGCGGGGTGCAGCTCCTCGGCGTGATGTTCGACCCGAGCCCCAACCCCGCGCCGGTGCCGCCGCCGGAGGGGGTGCGCGAGGCGCCGCCGCTGCCGACGCCCACGGCGCAGCTCGTGCGCGCCGTGCGCGAGGGTGTGCAGGACGGCCTCGCGCGCGTGCAGGCGGTGGCCGACCTGGTGCGCAACCCCCGCCGCGCGCTCGCCGAGCTCGGGCACGCCGCCGACGCCGTCGCCGAGCTGGGCCGCATGGTGCTGTCCGACGTCCCCTCCACGCCCTTCAACGGCCACGTGAGCATCCTCCGCCGGATCGTGTGGACGACCTTCTCCCTCAACGAGGTGAAGGCGGTGAAGGACCGCCTCGGCGGCACGGTGAACGACGTCGTGCTGTCGACCATCAGCGCCGCGCTGCGCACCTATCTCGAGCGCGCGGGTCTGAACCCCGACCGCATCGAGCTGCGCGCCATGCTGCCGGTCAACGTGCGGCGGAGCGACGAGCACCTGAAGCTCGGCAATCGCGTGTCGATGCTGGTGGCGCCGCTCCCGGTCCGCATCTTCGACCCGCTCGAGCGCCTGCGTCAGGTGCGGGCGGCGACCGCGCACCTGAAGGAGCGCGGCCAGGCGGCACGCTTCACGCGCGCGCTCGATCTGATGGACCTCCTGCCGGCGGCGGTGCAGAAGCCCCTTGGCTGGCTCCAGGTGCAGGCTTCGCCCATCAATACCGTCTGCACCAACGTGCCGGGGCCGCTCGTGTCGCTCTACGTGCAGGGGAAGCGGCTCGAGAAGCTCGTCCCCATCGTGCCGCTCACGCAGGGGGTGGGCCTCGCCTTCGCGATCTTGAGCTACGCCGACACGCTCACCATCGGCATCACGGCCGACCCGGCCCTGGTGCCCAACGGCGAGAGCCTCTGCGACCTCCTCCAGGCCGGGTTCGATGAGCTCCGCGTCCTGGCCGGGGTCGAGCGGGCCGAGCGGCGAGGCGCCGTCCGCCCCGAGCGCCAGCGCCGGCCGCCGGCGGCGCCCAGCCAGGTGGCCTGAAATCGCGTCCCTGACCGATCGGCCAGTGATTGCCTGACCGATCGGTTTGTAGTAGCTGCCGGGTCTCACTTCATGTTCGATGTCACCATCTTCACCGCGCTCGGCTGGGAGCGGCGAGCCGTGACCGAGGCGCTCCGGACGCTGGAGCCTTCGGGGCCGTCCGGCGCCTGGCATGGACGGCTGGCCGATGGTGCCTCGTGCCTGGTCGTGCAGACCGGGATCGGTCCCGCGCGGGCGGCCGCGGCGGCCGCGGCGGCGCCGCCCGCGGGCGCCTTCCTCGCCTGCGGATGCGCGGGGGCGCTGGTCGGCTGGCTCGTTGCCGGGGACCTCGTGACCGCCGAGAGCGTGATCGCGCTCGAGGCCGACGGCCGGGCCGGCGAGTGCCTGCCGGCCGCAGGCGCGGGCCTGGCCGCCTGGGCCGCCGGGCGTGGCTTCCGCGTGCACGCGGGCGGGCTCGTCGCGAGCCCCGTCGTGCTCGGCACCGCGGAGGCCAAGGCTGCGCTCCGCGCGACGGGCGCGCTCGCCGTCGAGATGGAGAGCGGCGCGCTCGCGGCCGCCGCCCGCGCGCGGGGGATTCCCTTCGCCGCGCTCCGCGTGGTGCTCGACGGGGCGGGCGAGGCACTGCCCGCCGAGCTCGGCGTCATCGACGAGGCGACCGGCGAGGTGCGCGCCGGCCGCGCGCTCGCGGCGATGGCGCTCCACCCGCGGCTCTGGCCCGCGGCCGCCCGGCTCGCGCGCCAGCAGCGATCGGCGGCGCGCCGGCTCGGTGCCATCATGGCCGCGCTCGAGGTGGAGGCGATCGCCGCCCCGCCCGAGGCGGCGACCGCCGCCGGCATCTGATCCAAAAAGGAGGCTCGATGCGATTTCCGCTCCACATCGCGACCGACATGATGAGGTGGCAGCTCAAGAACTGGTGGGCGGGCAACCAGCACGTGCCGGTCGTGCTCATGCTGGAGCCGCTCCACACCTGCAACCTCGCCTGCATCGGCTGCTCGCCGGAACGCTACACGGGCGACTTGAAGGACCGCCTGCCGCTCTCCAAGTGCTTCGCGGCGGTCGACGAGTGCGGCGCGCCGGTGGTCTCGGTGTGCGGCGGCGAGCCGACCGTCTACCCCGAGATCGTCGAGCTGGTGGAGGGCATCATCGCGCGCAAGAAGCACGTCATCATGTGCACCAACGCGATCCTCCTCGACCGCTTCTACAGGAAGGCCCGGCCGCACAAGCGCCTCTCGATCAACGTCCACCTGGACGGCATGCAGAAGACGCACGACTACGTGGTCGACCGCACCGGCGTCTTCGACAAGGCGGTCGCGATGATCAAGGAGGGGAAGCGCCTCGGCTACTACGTCTGCACCAACACCACCGTCTACCGCGAGACCGACGTCGCCGAGATCGAGGAGATGTGCGCCTTCCTGACCGAGCTCGACGTGGACGGCATCCTGCTCTCGCCCGGCTACCACTACGAGTCCATCCCCGGCGACGAGCACTTCCTCTTCCTCGAGGAGATCCACCAGAAGTTCCGCCGCATCGTCGAGCTCGCCAAGCGCTACCGGAAGATCTCCTCCACGCCGCTGTTCCTCCAGTTCGCGGCCGGGCTCCGCGACTACCCGTGCACCCCGTGGGGCAACCCCACCTACACGCCGAAGGGCTGGAAGGGCCCCTGCTACCTGATCGAAGGCCAGCACTACGCCACCTGGAAGGAGTTCTTCGGCGGCGTCGACTGGGACTACTGGGAGACGCGCCAGGACCCGCGCTGCCACAACTGCAAGATGCACTCGGGCTTCGAGGCGTCGGTCGTCCGCAAGCTGGGCGAGCGGTTCTCCGACGTGCTCACGATGGCGCGCTGGCAGCTGGAGAACGTGCGCAACCCGGGGCGCCGCGCGGCGTAGGCTCGCCCGCTACGGGACGAGCTCGTCGGCGCCGATGTCGAACGCGCCCTCCTGCGGGCGGCTGTCGCCGTCGCGGTCGGTCGCCGGCGCTCCGGTCGCCGTCCCGGCGTTCCGGCACGGCGACGCCGCCGCGAGGTGGCCGGTCGTGTCGAGGAGCGGATCGGCGGAGATGTTTCCCGCCGCCCCGGGCAGCGCGTTGACGTCGGCGAGGGTGAGGGCCGTCGTCCCCCCGTCGTAGTAGAGCACGCCGGTCGGATCGTGGAGATCGTTGTTCTCGAGCGCGGCCAGATCGCTCGAGGCGTCGGCTTCGAAGATGGCGAAGCTCGGGCCGCCGGGGGTCGTGGCGTGGATGATGTTGTTGCGCGCCGAGCCGCCGGGGGCCGTGTCACCAGGGGAGCGGACGAAGAGCCCGCTGTGAGCGCCGCACGTGGGGCACGGGCTGTACTCCAGCGTGTTGTTCTCGAGCATGGGGGCGAGCACGTCCGCTCCGTTGCTCTTCTTGATGACGCGGACGACCTCGCTGGCGGCGGGGCAGGGGCCGCCGCGCAGCAGATTGTTGGTCATGAGGGAGAGGCTGCCGCGCAGTTGAAGCGCCGCGAGCGTGGACGAGCCGAAGACGCCGCTCGGGCAGGATGGCCCGTCGATCACGTTGGCGTCGAGCGTCGGGGAGGCTCCCTCGACGTCGACGCCGATCCCCTCCCCCGGCTCGAGATGGCTTTCGTACACGTTCCCCGCGCTGATGGTGTTCCGGGCGAGGAGGGCACACCCGCCTTCGAGGCAGCGCGCCCCGTACGAGTTCACGGCGTAGGCGCTCGCGTCAAAGGTCGCGTCGAGGGTGCTGTCCGTGACGGTGCAGGGAGCGCCGGTGCATTGGAGCGCGGCGCAGTAGCCGGCGAGCTCGCACCCAACGAGATAGCTCGCCGTCACGATGGGACGGCAGCTCACTCCGCTGGCAGAGAAGCCGACGCTGTTGCTCGCGACCGTATCGTGGAAGAACCCGAGACTGGCGACCGACCATGTCGACGTGCCGGTGCAGCCGTCGAGCAAGGTGCCATACGAGGTGCCTGGACCGGAGACGGAGCCGCCCCAGAAGAACGTCATGTCGCCCGCGGAGAGCCCGGTCACGTCGCCCGACGCCCACATCCCAACCGACATCGTGGTCGCCGAGCCGCCGACGATGCCGCTCGCCGAAATGGTGGTCCCCGCACAGCCCGCGCATCGGACGCCGACCGCCGTCGCGGCATACGGGTAGGCGTCGGTTGGTGCACCGTACGCGACCACGTTCGTCAGCGTGGCCGAGGCTCCCTCGATGAAGATCGCGATTCCGGTGCCGCCCGCGCTCGGGAACGTGCGATACTCGCCGCCGATGATGGTCGGCGACGCGGGCGAGCTCCCCGTCTGACGGACGTGCAGGCCGTACAGGATCTGCGGCATCTGCGGCGTCCCAACGACCCTGTCGGTCACGACGAGGTCCTCGAGCGTCGGTGAGGCATCCGTGACGGTGAGCGCGGACGAGACGGCGGAGGACGGACCCGCACCTCCGGCGACGCGGATGCCCTCCAGGCTCGTTGCCGCCGTCACGCCGGGGGGAACCTTCACGCCGTCGGGAGGGAGGCCCGTGACGGCCGTCACGTTGGTGATCGGGTCGCGCGTCCACGTGTTGCAGTCGTAGCCGCCCCGGAGGCTGATTCCTTCGGTGACGGTCAGGTCCTCGAAGTACACCCCGGCGCAGGCGCAGACGGCGTCCGCCCCGACGAGCGCGGCGTTCTCGATCCCGGCCCCGAGGGACGAGAGCGGCGCCGCCTCGGTGCCCGGGTTTGCCGGATGGCCGAGCGGTGGCGGCGCCACGAAGGTGCCACGACAGACGAGCGCGCCGTCGACGCAGACCGTCCGTGCACCGCAGCCGTCCAGGGTGGGACCGCAGGGGCTGCCCTCGCCGGCGCACCCGAGCGTGGTGCTCGTGGTCGAGGACGTGGCCGTCGTGCTGGTGGTGAGACCCGGGGGCGCCGTGCTCGTCGTCGTCGCGGGATTCCCCGCGCAGAAGACGTGGCCGTTCTCTTCATCCAAGGCGGTTTCCGCCCGAGAGGCGAGGTCGGCTTGCTGCGGGCCGGCCAGGCATTGCGGGCATCCCGCGCCGAGACGCGTACCCGCCCGGTCGTACGCCAGGCGGCATGAATGCTCGCAGCCCTCCTCGTCGAAGGAGGTGCTCTTCACACCGGCGTTCGCGGTCTCCACGTGGCAGCGCGCGATGCAGACGACGATCCTCGCGAGACTCCGGGCGACGGCGTTCTCACACTTGAGTGCGGACGCGTCCGGCACTGCGCGACAGTAGATAACGCCCGCGTCCCCTTCGAGCCTCATGGCGGCGCGATCGGCGAGCGCGGCATGCGCCGGCGGAGCCAGGCACGCCGGACAGCGGCCGCCCCGCGTGATTCGGGCGCTGACGTTCTCGTAGCTTTCCCGGCACGACCTGGGACCCGTCTGCTTGCAAGCCTGGGGATCGAACTGGCGCCCCTTGAAGGGGGCCCTGGCCGCCCTCACGTCGCAGCCGACGATGCAGCGGCTGAACCTCGCCAGGTTGCTCGCCACCGTCTCTTCGCACCGAGCGGCGCGCCGGTTCGGCGGTACGAAGCCGGAATCGTCCCCACCGAACGGCGCACCCGCGACTGCGGTCACGATGGGCAGGAGAAGGACGGCCCGCGATCGGCCATGCATCCAGCGGCCTGGCAAGCGGACGTATATACCCCCCGCTCTGCAACGCGATCAACGAAAATCGTCACTGGAGGTGGCGTCGCGCTACGCGGCGACCCTGGCCGAGGGCATCTGCCTCGAGCCGCCTCGTGACCTGGCCGGTCGCGCTCAGGCCCAGACGCGGTCGAGACCGATCTCGAGCTCCGGGAAGAGCGCCGTGCGCAGGCGGGCCCCGCCCTCGTGCTTGACGACGAGCCGGTACGCCGCGCTCTCCAGCTCGTACACCTCCAGAAGGCGGGCGTCGGGATCCACGACCCAGTAATGCCGGATGCCGTGGCGGGCGTAGAGCGCGGCCTTCGCAACCCGATCTCGGCGACCCGACCAGGGGGAGAGGATCTCGACGGCGAGGTCCGGTGGCCCCTCGATCGCGCGCTCGGTGACGATCGATTCCCGGCCCGCGGCGATGAAGATCAGGTCGGGCTGCACGACCGAGGTCGGCGCGAGAATGACGTCGATGGGAGCGCAGTAGACCCTTCCCAACCCGCGTTCCTGCACGTGGCCGTGGAGGATCCAGAGCAGGTTCCCCAACACGGCTTGATGCCGCGGCGCCGGCGCCGGGCTCACCTCGAGCTCCCCGTCGAGGATCTCGTAGCGCCGGCCGTCATCCGGCAGATCCACGTAGTCCTCGTAGGTGAGCTTGATCGGTCCGGGGGGAACCCGATCGGGCACCCGGCTCATGCGCTCCCTCTACCAGCCCCCGCGGCGCGACGACAACCACACCATGACGGTGCTGTCCGTGTCGGAGGGCTCACACCAGACGCGCCCTGTACCTTCGATCGGAACGCGACGAGGCGACATTGACGTGGCCTCGACGACGTGGAGCGGGTCCTGCTAGAGGTCGGGTGCGCGGCCGCGCGGGCTGCAGCGCCGCTCCGCGCTGGACGGCCCAGGGAGGGGATCGCCATGGCACGACTCGTCTCTTCTCGGTGCTTGATGAGCGCGGCGCTGGCGGCCCTGCTGCTGGCGGCCGCCCCGGCCCGCGCCGACGAGACCTGCATGTCGCCGTACATGCC
>Ga0209161_10002001_pt1 | contig 16731 bp, 12 predicted proteins | sample GraSoiAngelo_155_FD_186169 | JGI IMG/M metagenome (GOLD analysis project Ga0209161, IMG submission 186169) | Grasslands soil microbial communities from the Angelo Coastal Reserve, California, USA - 14_1009_13_30cm (SPAdes) (version 2) | ecosystem: Environmental > Terrestrial > Soil > Grasslands...
CGCACATACGGCCAGAACCGCCGAATCATATGCCCCAGAGTGGGCAGAGACGTCGTGAGTGTGTCCGGGCTGGCCATCGCTAGATGTCTCGCGGTAGACGTCCGTCGGCGCCCATCTCCGTCGCAGCCAGCTCGAGAATGCGCGTAGCGACGGCCGCCCAAGTGTAACGGCCAAGAACCCTTGCCCGAGCTGCTCGGCCCATGCGGAGCCGGAGCTGGGGATTGGTTCGTAGCCGATCGAGAGCCGAGGTAAGAGCGTCAGCGTCACCGGGCGGGCAGAGAAGGCCTGTCACGCCGTCGTCGATCAGACGGCGAAGCTGGCCGATTCGACTGGCGACCACCGGCAGGCCGGCTGCCATGTACTCGTAGACCTTGAGCGGGGAGAAATAGAAGTGCCGCCGCTGCGGGTAAGGCGCGACGGCGACGTCCATGGACGCCAGGAGGCCCGGCACTTCGTGTGGGGCCACGCGGCCGGTCAAATGAGTCGCCTCGAGAAGTCCGCGCGCCGACAGATCGGTCAGCAGGCTGCCACGCTCCGGTCCGTCTCCAACCAGTAGCAATCGCGTGTCGGGACACATGAGGCGGAGACGCCCGAAGGCCTCGATCAAGACCGAGAGGCCATGCCAGGCCTTGAAGCTGCCGACGAACCCCACCGTGAATGTTCCCGGAGGAGCCGGACAGGCAGGCTCGATGTCGGACGCGAATCGTTCCGGGTTGACCGCGTTGGGGATCACGTGCACGCGCTCCCGCGCGCCGGGATAACGGGCGAGGTACGCGGCCATCTCCTCGGAGACCGCCAGCAGCACCGTGGCACTGCTGAAAGCGCGCTCCGCCACCCTCTCCGCGCTCGCGCGGTCCAGGAGCGTCCGGTACTCTGCCTGCTCCTCGACGAGCGGCGCATTCACCTCGAGGAGCCCCGGGACGCGCCGCGCGCGGGCGTACTCCATCCCCGCGAAGCTCCAGAGCGAGTAGCGTTCGTAGACGACGTCGAAGGGTCCCGCGCCCTCGAGCGCGGCAACGAGGCTGCGGTTGGCGCCGAGAGCCGCTCGTTCGCGGGCGGCGAGGTCGCTGCCGGCCAGGCTGGGGAGCTCGTGGACGCGCAGCGAACGTAGATCAGGAGGCGGATCACCGTCGAGGCGAGCGGCAAACAGCTCGATCTCGGCACCGCAGGCCCTGAGCGCGCGCAGCACCTCCTGGGCATGAACGGAACAGCCCTTCGTACCGAAGATCGGTACCCCGAGATCGGCGCAGATATAGGCGACCCGCATGGCTGGACTGCTCAGGCAGCCTCGATGCCGACGCGATCTGCTTGACGGAAGATCGCTCTCCGCCGAGCGGCGTTCTGATGGATGTCGAATTCCGACTCGATGAGCCGCCGGGCGCTGGTCGCGAGCCGAACGCGAAGGCCGGGATCGGTGAGGAGTCGGTCGATGGCGTTCGCAAGCGAAAGGGGATCGCGCTGCCGCACCATCAAGCCGGTGTCGCCGTCATGGAGCACTTCGGGAATGCCCGTTACATCCGTCGAGACACACGGCGTGCCCAACGCCATCGCCTCGAAGAGCACGTTCGGCAATCCGTCTCGGTCTCCGTCCTCACCGACTATACAGGGTAGAGCAAATACAGCGGCAGCCTGAACGTGCCCGATGACTTCGCCCTGCGGCCGCGGGCCAGTCAGTTGGACGATGTTCTGGAGCCCCAGTCGCGCGATACGCGCTCGCAACTCGGCCTCGAGGAGACCGGTCCCAATGATCTGGCACGTGAAGCTGCGACCGCGCGCGACGAGGATCGCGCAGGCATCGACCAGATCGCCGAACCCCTTCTTCTCGACGAACCGCCCGACCGACACGATTCGCGGAGGGCGCTCGTAGGGAGCCTCGTATGGGAACTGCTCGAGGTCGAGGCCGTTGTAGATGCGCTGCACATGCGAGGCTGCGGCGCCGTAGGTCTTGCGTAGCCAGTCGAGATTATAGTTGCTGACCGTGATCACTGCGCCTGCCTCCCGAAGCTTTCGGCGCAGCTGCTCGGACTGGACCGTCTTGTGAAAGATGTCCTTTGCGCGCGCGGTGAAGCTGTAGGGCACCCGAGCAAAGGAGCTCGCGAGCCGCGCGACGGTAGCAGGGTCGCTGGCGAACGGAGCATGCAGATGGGAGATTCCTCTTTGGTGCGCCTCCCGCGCGAGCACTATCGCCTGATACACGTCACGGACTTCCAAGCCGCGCGCTTCCCTGAGCCCGGTCCACAAGGCCGGCAGGACCTCGGCGGAGGCCTCGATCGCCGCCCAGAAGTCGCTGGCGCGCACGTGTTCCTCGGACGGCAGATAGTGGACCGGCGCGCGCACCCGGGCGATCGGATCTTGAAAATGGGTGTCGCTGGGCGGCCGTAGCGCAAAGATATCGATCTCGAGGCCCGCAGCCTCGTGAGCGAGGATCTCGCGCACGATGAACGTTTCGGAGTAGCGAGGATACCGTTTGACCACGTAGCCCACGCGCAGCGGCTCATCCGGCGACATGCTGAAGGGCTCCTTCGTGCCTTACGCTCTCCGCAGTGTGGGTCGCGTCGCCGAGCACCTCCTCCAGCAGGCGAGGGAGACGCTCGAGACCGTCCAGATCAATCAGGTCCCGCGGGCGCGGCGGAGTTGCCTTCGGCCGCGCGAGCCATTCGGTGAGCGCATCGGGACTGAGCCGGTCGGGATGGAGGACGTCGAGCAGGCCCAGGTCTCGCATCCGCTCGGCCCGGATCAATTGTTCACGGCGGGGGTCCACTCGCGGCACGATCAATGCCTGTTTCTCGAAGGACAGCACCTCGCAGACCGTGTTGTACCCGCCCATGGCGACAATGCGGTCCGCCTGACGCAGGAGCGCGTAAGGGTCCGGAACGAACCCGAGGACTGAGACGCCCGGATTGCTCGTCGCGGAGCGCCGTACGTGCGTCTGGAGTTCCTTCGGCATGAACAGGCCGGTCAAGATCAGCCCGGTGGTTCCGGGCGGCAGGCGAGCCTCCGCGAAGGCCTCGGAGAGACGCGCACCGTCCTGCCCTCCCCCCACCAGACAGAGGATGAGGGGGCCCTTCGGGACGCTGGGCAGGGAGTCTGGGCGGCCGTCCGGATACGCGGATGGAGCTCGTTGACCGAGGTAGCCAGTGTAGCGCACCTTGCCCGCCACGTCGGCAGGAAAGCGGTACTCGCGCACCGAGTCGTAAACCCGAGGATCCCCATAGACCCAGACGGCGTCGTAGTAATTGCGGACGGCTTTGACGTTCGAGTCGGAGGACCATTCGCGGTGCACAGCCCCTGCATGGTCGAGCACGTCGCGGAGACCGAGGACGCACCGCGTCCGCCCGCGTTCGTGCAGAAGCTCGAGGCTCGGATCGAGCTCTCTCACCGCTCCTCGCGGCACCTTGTCGACAATCAGCACGTCCGGCTCGAACTCTTCGAGGACGGCGCGGATCGTGCTCGCCCGTAGGGCGATCAGATGGTTCAGCGATACGTTCAAGTGACGGGATCGGTAATGACCTCCCGTGTCCTTCTGAAGCGCCGGCAGGGTCAGGCAGTCCACTCCCGGCGGAATCGTGAAGAGAGCGGCCTCGCGCCCGCCGGCAATCATCAGGATCACGGGCTGAAGGTCGGAAGAGGCCAGCGTCCGCGCAATCAGCAAGTTGCGGCGCATGTGCCCGAGGCCGACGGTGTCGTGTGAATACAGGGCGACCCGGACTGGCCTGGAGCGTGTGCTTGCGAGGGGGCTTGTTGAAGGTGGATGGGAATGACCGGCGTCTCTTCCCCGCGCGATCGTCGGTTCACGCCTGGTCGCATGGGGGAAGAGATCCAGGAACTTCGTGATGGCGGTGCGTGTGGCTCGACCGATGCGATTGGCAGAGGGCTGCCGCGAGGGCGAGCCCGGCATTTCCCCCCTTGTTCTCAACTGCGCGAGCACGAACGCAACCCCGCTGTCGGGCTCGTCTGCTGCTCAACGTCTAAGCCGGGTGGCGGGGGTCAGCAATCCCCCATAAAGGTGACGTCCGAGTGACGCTGTGGTTGCCGCGCGGTTGACGCGCGCGGCCGAATGGCGAGCGTTGATTCAGCTGACCGATGTCCCGCGAACCCGGTACCGCCTCCATTTTGCGTCCCGATTGGTACACGCGAAGATTCCCTTGCCCGAACGGGCCCAGGCGTCACGGCGGCGCGCTCTCGCGGCCGCGGACGAGGGCGTAGAACCCGACCTGCCCCTCGGCCGGGCAGGTGCGGACCGCGAGCCGGTGGGGCCCGGGGTCGAGCGCGAGCGAGAGGACGACGCCGCGCCCGAGGACCGCGGCCCGGGGCGACGGAATGGCGGCGGTGGGCCGGTCGTCGGTGTACACCTCGGCGCTCCCGTAGGGGGAGACCTCGAGGACGAGGCGGGTGGGCCGATCCAGGTTCTCGGCGCGCGCGAAGCCGATGCAGCCTGCGGCGGCGCCCAGGCGCCGGCCGTCGACGTAGCCCTCGACGGCGCGCTCGCGCTCCGTCGCGGCGCGGGGGTAGAGGGGGAGCGCCGGATCGGCGACCAGGTCGGGCGGGGGCGGCATCGGCGCGCCCTCGGGGAGCACCTTCCAGTCGAGGAGGAAGTCCGCGTTGCGCCCCTCGAGGAAGCGGTAGAGGAAGGTGATGCCGTCGTGGAGGTGTGCGACCCGCGGGTCGAGCGCCAGCCGCGCCTTGGCGAAGGGATACTGACCGTCGTCGGCGTAGAACTCGCTGTCGAGGCGCGAGGTCGCGAGGAGGGGGATGTCCGGCTCGCGCCCCTCGAACAGGTCCAGGTAGAGCCGATACGTTGCCGCATCCCGGGCGGCCATGAAGAGCGGGTCGAGCACGTTCAGGTAGGCGGCGCGCGGCGCCCAGAAGACGAACGTCTCGGTGGCCGCCCACGGCGCCGCGACCTTCGCGCCGTCGGGCATGGCCCGCGCGAAGGCCTCCCAGTCCGCCCGCATGTCCGGACGCCAGACCCTCGACATCGCCGCCTGCATCCGCCCGAGGCCGAGCCGCGTCAGGGGGGCGGCGGAGAGAAGACAGAGCGAGAACGCGAGCGCGAAGGGCACTCGGCCGCGCGCGGCGAGCCGCGTGAAGCGTCCCGGTGCCTCGCCCGCCGCCTGCATGGAGCGGAGGAGGGCCAGTGTGACGAGCGGGACGGCGTAGACGATGAAGCGATACATGAGCAGGTAGAGCAGCCCGAAGGCCGCGGCGGCGAGCAGCGTGAAGTCGCTCAGCCGGCGGTCCTCGCACGGCGCGGCAACCCGGCTCCGGCTGCGCCACAGGACGAGCAGCCCCGCCCACCACCCGAGGTTCAGGAGGAGGGTCTCTCGCGTCGTCGGGGGCAGGATCTCCGGCCCGGGGTCGACCGTGGCGTTCTGCACGAAGAAGCTGACGTTCTGCACCAGCCAGACGCGGACGTTGGCCGGGAAGTGCGGGTGGAGGAGGAGTCCGAGCGCGACGCCGATCCCCGGGTAGACGGCGATGCGCCACTCTGCGCGCCGCTCGACCCACAGCGTGTATACGAAGAAGAGTAGGCAGAGCCCGAGGAACGCCTGGAAGGCTGTGTAGCCGAGGGTGTACAGGAAGGCGACGACAGCCAGCAGCGCCGACCGCCGGCGGCTGGCGAGCGGGATCGCGATGAGGATCAAGAGGAGCGAGAGAAGCTCGGGCCGCAGCCGGATCGCGCGCAGCATGAAATCGGCCGCGCTGCCGAAGACGAGCAGCGGAATGGCCAGCCCCCAGCGCCCGACGGCCGCCATGGCCTGGTGCGCGAGCAGGGCCGCGATGAGGGCTCCCAGCAGGGCGAGCGCGACGACACCTCCGCGCGTGGGATCTGCCAGGCGGGTGAAGGGTATCAGGAGGACGTGAAACAGGAGCTCCTTGTCGCCGAAGCCGTCGTGCATGATGCTGAAGCGCGCCCAGTCCGGGCGGTAGAAGAGCCCGTGCTCGGCGTAGGCGCGCGCGACCGCGAGGTGATAATACGAGTCGGCGTCGGGGAGTACCGGGAATCGGGCGCACAGGAAGTAGAGCGCGAGTGCTGAGCCCAGGAAGACCAGCGCCACCGCCGGCCAGGTCCGTGGCGGGACCCGGGTGGCCGGCGCATCCGGCGGTTCGCCTGTCCTCGTCATTGCCGCGACGCCCCGCGCTGCCGGGGCACGGGCGCTTATATCGATCCGGTGGCGGGCCACGAAAGCCGGGCGAGGCGCTGCCAGGCCCCAGCCGGTTCTGCGCGGGAGGTGAGGCAGAATGCCGCGCGCCGGACGCGTCCCGTGGCAATGCGCCACAGGCAGGGCGTGCCGCCCGCACGCAATTTCGCGGGTGTAACAATAAAAAATGCTCTGGCACGCCGCCTGCTCGCGAGGGCGCGTGATGGCGAAGGCTTCCCCGGCGAGGCGCAGCGGCGGGGCCACGCGGCCCTCGCCGCGCGTGAAGCGCTGCACGGCCTGCAAGCGTGTGAAGCCGCTCAGCGCCTTCTGGCGCCGTGCTGCCTGCCCCGACGGGCGCGACCGCTGGTGCGGCGACTGCCGCGGCGGCTACTTCCGGAACTGGTGCGCGGCGCACCGCAACGCGTACAACACGCGGCAGCGCGCCTATTACCGGCGGAACCGGGCCCGGCTACGCGCATACAACCGCGAGTACCAGCGCCGCCGCCGCCAGCTGATGCGCGCCGGGCGATGGAAGCGCCACCGCCGCGCTGCCCGGTGAGCTCGCGGTCGCTGCGGAGGAAGTCCGGGGCGTGCGACCTGGACCCGTTCGCCACCACGACCGAGCGGTGACCGGGGCGTAGCCGGGCCGCGGCCGGGGTTTCGCGGGCCGCACGGCGTGTCCGGCCCGGGCGATTTGCATGTCATCGTGGCGCTCGCTACAGGCGAGGATCGCACGCTCCCCCCGGAGGACCGATGCCGACCGCGAGACGTCCCTCCCGCTTTCGCCTGCCGGCCGACGTCCGGCCGACGCGCTACGATCTCCACCTGGAGCCCGACCTCGAAGGCGGGGGCTTCCGCGGCGAGGTGCGGATCGCGCTCCGGCTCGCGCGGCCGCGCGCGGAGATCGTCCTGCATGCGGCCGAGCTCGCCATCGAGCGTGCGGTGGCGCACACCGATGGCCGGGAGATGCCCGCGCGCGTCCGCCTCTCGCGTGCGGACGAGACGGCGGCGCTCCGCTTCGCACGGCCGCTCGCCGCGGGCGAGGCGACGCTCGCGCTCCGCTTCAGCGGCCGCCTGAACCAGCACCTCCGCGGCCTCTACGCGGCGAGCGCCGACGGGAGCCGCTACGCCTTCTCGCAGTGCGAGGCGGCCGACGCGCGCCGCATCCTTCCCTGCTTCGACGAGCCCGCCTTCAAGGCGCGCTTCCGGGTCGCGGTCACCGTGCGCGACGGTGAGGCCGCGGTGTCGAACGGGCCGCTGGAGCGCGAGGAGCCCGTCCCCGGCGGCCGCGTCCTCCGCTTCGCCGAGACGCCGCCGCTCTCGACCTACCTCCTGGCGCTCGCGGTCGGGCGTCTGGAGGCGTCGGCGCCGCGCCAGCTCGGCCCCGTGCCCATCCGCGTCTGGCACGTGCCGGGAAAGGGGCGGCTCGCGGGCTTCGCGCTCGAGGCGGCGGCCGAGGCGCTCGGACGCCTGCAGGACTACTTCGACATTCCCTACCCGTACGGCAAGCTCGACCTGGTGGCGGTGCCCGACTTCGAGGCGGGCGCGATGGAGAACGCGGGCGCGGTCTTCTTCCGCGAGACGCTCCTCCTCCTCGATCCGGCGACGGCCTCGCTCGCCGAGCGCAAGCGGGCCGCCGAGGTGATCGCGCACGAGCTCGCACACATGTGGTACGGCGACCTGGTCACCATGGCGTGGTGGGACGACCTCTGGCTGAACGAGGCGTTCGCCACCTGGATGGCGTACCGTGTGGTCGCCGACTGGCGGCCCGAGTGGCGCATGTGGCAGGGCTTCGAGCACGACCGCTCGGCGGCGCTCGTCATGGACGCGCTCGCCAACACCCATCCGATCTACGCCCGGGTGCGGAGCGTGGCCGAGGCGACCGAGAACTTCGACGCCATCACCTACGAGAAGGGTGCCGCGGTGGTGCGTATGATCGAGCACTACCTCGGGCCGGACGCCTTCCGCGGGGGCGTGCGGCTCTACATGCGCCGGCATCGCGAGGGCAACACGGTGGCGGCGGATCTCTGGCGTGCGCTCGAGGAGGCCTCGGGGAAGCCGGTGGCCCGCGTGGCGCAGGCGTGGATCGCGCAACCGGGCTTCCCGCTCGTGACCATCGCGCCGGCGGGCGACGGGGGTCGCGCGGCGCTCGCCGTGCGCCAGGAGCGCTTCTTCGCCGACCCGCGCGTGCCGGCCGCCCGCCGCCGGGTGAAGTGGCCGGTGCCGCTGGTCGTCAAGTGGCGCGGCGGGGGTGATGCCGCGACCGAGCGCTACCTCGTCGACCAGGCGCGCGACCGGCTCGAGCTGCCCGCGCGCGCGGCGTCCGCGTGGTACTTCGGCAACGCGGACGCGGGCGGCTTCTACCGGGTGGCGCACGACCCGGCCGACCGGGCGGCGCTCCTGGCCGACCTGAGCGCCGGGCTCACGGCGGTCGAGCGGCTCGCGCTGGCGGGCGACCAGTGGGCCCTGGTGCGCGGCGGGCGCGCCCCGATCGAGTCCTTCCTCGACCTCGCCGACGCGCTCGGCGAGGAGACCGACTACGACGTGCTCGACGGCATCGCCGGGCCGCTCGACCTGATCGATGAACAGGTGGCCGAGCCCGGGAGCGCGGTGCAGGCCGGGTTCCGCGCCTGGATCGCGCGCCGCTTCGGGCCGCAGCTCGAGCGGCTCGGGTGGGCGGCGGCGCCGGGCGAGGACGACTCGACGCGGCTCCGGCGTGCGGCGCTCGTGCGCCTGGTGGGCGGCGTGGCCGAGGCGCCCGCCGTGCTCGCCGAAGCGCGCCGGCGGCTCGACGCCTACCTGGCCGACCGCAGCGCTCTCGAGCCGAACCTGGCCGACCCGGTCGTCTCGCTCGCCGCGCGCGTGGGCGACCTGGCGCTCTACGACCGCTATCGCGCCGCGGTCGCCGCGGCCGCGACGCCGCAGGAGCGGCGGCGCTTCCTCTTGAGCCTGGGCTCCTTCCGCACGCGCCCGGCGCGCGAGCGCACGCTCGCCGCCGTGCTCACGCCGGAGATCCCGACCCAGGACGTCGCCTTCCTGCTCATGCGACTCCTCTCCAACCCCGCCGCGCGCGGTGAGACGTGGAAGTTCATGACCCGCAAGTGGGCCGCGCTGCGCCGGCGCATCCCGCCGCTCATGATCTCGCGCCTGATCGAGGTGACCCCGGCACTGCGCGAGCCCGGCTATGGACGCGAGCTCGGGCGCTTCTTCCGCACGCATCCGGTCCCCGAGGCCACGCGTGCGGTCAAGCAGGCGCTGGAGGTCTTCCGCCTGAACGCCGAGCTCCGGCGCCGCACGGCGCCGGGCCTGGCGCGCTGGCTCGCAGACCGACCCGAGACCTTGTCTCGGGTCGGATCCGGACGCGAGCGTGTGGCGTCGGCGGATCGTGCGCAAGCCGTGCCGCGGCCGGCAAAGCCGGCGCGGCAAAACTGAAAACTGTGAGCCGCCGGCGGGCGCGGCGCTGTGGCCCCGTCGTCTCCAGTAACGAGCTCACGGCTGCGGAAAGTCTGCCGCGCCGGCTTTTGCCGGCCGCGGCACGCCGTCGGCCCTGTTCACCGGGCGGCACTCTCGCTGTCAGTCCCCGAGCCGAGACCGAAGGTCTCGGGTCGGCTAGAGCCCGAGCGCCGCGCGCCAGGGCAGGCCGGGCGGGGTGTACGGCCGCCACGCGCCCTCCGGCTGCGACAGGCGGTCGGCGATCACGAGCAGCACGCCGGGATGGTGTCCCATGCCGCAGTGGCTGCTCCGCACCTCGATGTTCTCGGCGAGCCGGCCCGCGTCCTGGAGGCAGCTCCGCCACGCGACCACGCCGTCGCTGCGGCTGTAGAGCGAGCTGGACGGGACGGGGAGCGGCGCGCCGAGCGGCGCGCGCGGCTCGGGCCGGGCCCCGTTCCGCCGCCCACGGCGGTAGAAGCGCGCCACGCTCGACGCGGAGGGCGCGCGGAACGGGCTCGCGAGCGTGATCACCTGGCGGACGTCGGCGGGGAAGCGGCGCGCCAGCTCGCGGGCGTAGATGCCCCCCAGGCTCCAGCCAATGATGCTCAGCTTCCGCCCGTGCCGCGCGCGCAGCGCGGCGAAGCGCTCCCCGAGCCCGGCGACCGTGCCCGCGTCCGGCCCGAGGTTCCGTCCGAGCCGCCAGCCGTGGACGTGGTAGCCGCGGTCGCGGAGGAAGCGGCGCAGCGCCCAGGTCGAGCGGTCGCTCGCGAGCCAGCCCGGGAGCACGAGCACCGGGTGGCCGTCGCCGCGCGGCGCGCGCGCGAGCAGCGGGAGCGCGGGCACGAGGGCCGCGAACTCGAGCCAGGCGCGTCCCTCGAGGGCGAGGAGCGCCGGCGACGGCGGCACGATGTGGTCGGTCGTGGGCACGATGGTACCCTTACGGATGGCGCGGGCGAACGCAAGGGTGGGCCTACAGGCCGAGCACGAGGCGCGTGAGCCGGTCCCGCACCGCCGTCGGCAGCACCATGCCCGTGAGCGCGATCAGCTGCGCGTCGGTGCCGACCAGGTAGCGCGCACGGGGGTACCAGGCGGTGAGCGCCCGCCCGATCACCGCCGCGACGCGCGCCGGGTCGCCCATGAGCGGCTGCGTGAAGCGCATGCTGGCGAGCGAGCGACGGTAGGCCCCCGCGTAGCGCGAGCCGGTCCGGCGCGCCATGTCCCGCTCGGCCTCGTCCCAGATGCCGGTCTTGAAGGTGCCCGGCTCGACCAGGACGACCGCCACGCCGGCCGACGCAACCTCGATGCGGAGCGCGTCGGAGAGGCCCTCGAGGGCGTGCTTGGCGCCCTGGTACCAGCCGGTGAGCGGCGTCGTCGTCCGCCCGTAGATCGACGAGATGTTGACGATGCGCCCGCCGCCGGCGGCGCGCATGTACGGGAGCGCCAGGCGCGCGAGCCGCATCGGGGCGACGACCATGGTTTCGAGCAGGAGCCGCGCCTCGTCGTCGCTCACGTCCTCGATCGCGCCGGTGGCGGAATAGCCCGCGTTGTTGACGAGACCCCACGGGCGGAGCCCGTCGATCACGCGCGCCGAGCCGGCCGCATCGGTCACGTCGAGGAGCACGGTCTCGACCTCGACCCCGGCCTGCGCGGCGGCCGCGGCCACCGCCTTCGCCTTCGCCGCGGAGCGCACGCTCCCGACCGAGCGGAAGCCGCGGCGCCCGAGCTCGATGGCGGTGGCGAGCCCGATGCCGGAGTTGGCGCCGGTGATGAGCACGGTGCGGTCCATGGCGCGAGCCTAGCAGCTCGGCGCGGCCGAGCGCGAGGCGCGATTGCCGCTCGGCCCGGGCGGGCACTACACTCCGCCGCCGGGAGGAGGCGCACATGGATGCGAAGCTGTGGAGCGACATGTTTCACCTCGGGGCGCCGGTCGCCGAGAAGGTACTGCGGGCCGTCGTCGTCTACGCCTTCCTGGTGGTCGGCCTCCGCCTCGCGGGCAAGCGGGAGCTGGCGCAGCTCAATCCCTTCGACCTGGTCGTGCTGCTCACCCTCTCGAACACGGTGCAGAACGCCATCATCGGTGACGACAACTCGGTCACCGGCGGGCTGCTCGGCGCGGCGACCCTGCTCGCGGTGAACGCGCTCGTGGTCCGCTTCCTCTACAGCCACGAGCGGCTGGACCGCCTGGTCGAGGGCGAGGCGGACGTCCTCGTCGAGAACGGGAAGATCCGCTTGGAGCGCCTGAAGGCCGAGCTGATCACGCTCCCCGAGCTCGAGTCGGCGGCGCACAAGCAGGGCTTCGCGTCGCTCGACGAGGTGGACCGCGCGGTCCTCGAGCCGGGCGGGACGATCTCGTTCATCGGCAAGAAGCCGGGGCCCGAGGCGGTGCGCCACGGCGAGCTCACGCGCCGGCTCGACCAGATCGTGAGCGAGCTCGCCGCCCTGCGGGTCGGGCTCGCGCGCACGTCTTGACATCCGGCGGCGCCCGGCGCACGGCTCGGGCGTTCGCGCATGGCGACCGCCCCGAACCGCCGCAGCCTCTTCGACGACGTCTACTCACCCGCGAGCCGGGTGGCGCGCGGCGCACCGACCACGCGCGCTTCCACGACGTCGTCCCGCTCGCGACGCCCCGAGGCGAATAGCGGGGTGGCCTCGGCCGTCATACGCATGCCCTCCATGGCGCTCCGGGGAGGAACGGTCGTCCTCGTCGTGCTGCTCGTCCTGCCCGCGCGGGCGGGCAGCGACCTCCCCGTGCGCCGGGCGCTCCAGGCGGCGAGCGTCGTGGTGGAGACCACGGGCTGCGCCGGCGTGGTCGCCGAGAACCCGCAGATCATCGTCACCGCGAAGCACTGCGTGAAGGGGCGGACCCTCCGCGTGCGCCTCTCGACCGGCTCCGAGCACACCGCGTGGGTGGTCGCGGTGAACGACGCCAGCGACCAGGCCGTCCTCTTCCTCGAGGAGCCGGTGGACGTGGAGCCGCTCGCGATCGTGCGGCGCCGGCAGATTCCCGGCACGGTCCTCTACTTCGAGGGCAACCCGGCGGAGCCGCGCTTCCAGAGCGCGCGCCTCGACCGCATCGGCCACTGCCCCTCGCTGCCGGACCTGCCGGACGCCCTCTTCACCAGCATCAACGGTCGGCCCGGCGACTCGGGTGCCCCGCTCGTCGATGGAGGGGCCGAGATCGTGGGCCTGGTGCACGGCGGCGCGCGCTGCCACATCGCAACCCCGGCCGGCCCGCTCGCGCGCCTCGTCGATCACGTGCTCGGCCGGGACGTGGTGGAGACCACGCGCGCCGGGAACGGGCGCACGGATATCGCTTGCCAGGGCGAGCAAGGCGGGAGTAGCGGTTCGGGTCGCACCGCCATGCGGGGAAAGATCGCCCCCGCGGCTCTCGCGCACGCCGCGCGGGCCGTCGCGGAGCGCACGCACGCGGCCCCCCGGCTGTGCGGCACGTCGCCCATGCTGCACGGCGTCCTCGTCTTCGAGTAGCGAGACCCGCGAGCGGGGCCGGGACGCGCCCCACGCGGGTCACGCGCCCCCGCTCGCCGTGCCCAGGCGGCGGAGCTTGGCGTAGAGGGCTTCGCGCGTGATGCCGAGGCTGCGCGCGGCGGCGCTCTTGGTGGGCTCTTGCTGGAGGCGCTGGCGGATGAGCGCGAGCTCGACCCGGGCGAGGATGCGGGCGAGCGGCTCGCCGTGGACGGCCGGGTCGGCGTCGCGGATGCGGGCGGCCAGGTGGTGGTGGCGGATGCGCTCTCCCGGGCCGACGGACAGCACCAGGCGGTGCACCTCGTTGGCGAGCTCGCGCACGTTGCCCGGCCAGGGGTAGGCCTGGAGCGCGCGTAGCGCGTCGCCGTCGAAGCCGCCCGTCGCGCGGCGCTCGCGCTCCTCGCAGCGGGCGAGGAAGTGCGCCGCGAGCGCCGGCACGTCGGCCATGCGGTGCCTGAGCGGCGGGACGCGGATGGGGAACACGGCGAGGCGGTAGTAGAGGTCGAGGCGGAAGCGCCCCGCCGCCACCTCGGCCTCGAGCGAGCGGTTGGTGGCCGCGACGATCCGCGCGCGCACGCGGCGCACGCGGTCGGCGCCCACCGCCTTCACCTCCTCGTGCTGGAGGACGCGGAGCAGCTTCGCCTGCACGGCCGGCGGTGACTCGCCGATCTCGTCGAGGAACACGGTGCCACCGCCCGCCTCCTCGAACAGCCCGCGGCGGTCGCGCTCGGCGCCAGTGAAGGCTCCGCGCACGTGGCCGAAGAGCTCGCTCTCGAGGAGCGCCTCGGCGATGGCGGTGCAGTTCTGCACCAGGAAGGGCGCCTGCGGGCGCGGGCCGCGGCGGTGGATGGCGCACGCCAGGAGCTCCTTGCCGGTGCCGGTCTCGCCTTCGAGCAGGACGGGGACGGCGCTCAGCGCGGCGCGCTCGACGAGCCCCAGGACCGCCCGCATGTTCGCGGTGGTGGCGACGAAGGCCGCCGCGTCCGGGCCGGCGAGCGCCGGCACCCCGCCGTCGAGGCACGCCTCGTGGACGGCGGAGAGCACCGAGCGGCCGAGCGCCTCGCGCACGAGCACGGGCAGCTCCTCGGTGTAGCGCGCGTGGCGGCTCACGTAGTCGGCCGCGCCGAGCTTCATGGCGGCCACCGCCAGCTCCTCGGAGCCGTTCGCCGTGACCACGATCACGGGGAGCTCGCGTCGGGCGGTGCGCAGCGCCTTCAGCACGCGCACGCCGTCGGCATCGGGCAGGCGCACGTCGGTCACCACGCAGCGGATGGCGGGGTCGCGCAGCGCCTCGAGGGCGCGCTCCAGGCGCGCAGCGGTCGTCACGCGCACGCCCGCCTCCATGCGCACCAGCGCCCGGCGCATGGCGTCGGCATGATCCGCGTCGTCGCCGACGAGCAGAATGTGGAGCTCCATCACACCTCTCCTCCCCTCCGTGGGGCGCCGCTCCGGCGCGGTGACGGGCGAGCATGCGGGCCAGACGGCGGGTGAGTCAATGCGCGTTCCGCGTCCATCCGCCGGGTGGCTGATGCCGCTCTACGACCCTCCTGCATGGAGGCGGCGCACGGGCCGGGGTGGCCGCGCGGGCTGCAGCGCGCGCGCATAGCTGGCGCTGGCATCCATGCCCGGTCAGGGACGGACGCTCTCGACGGGACGGTTGGGTAGGAAGGGCGCCCCCGCTCCCTCACGTCCCCCGCGGCAGCCCCAGCACCTGCATCGCGATGATCCCCCGCATGATCTCCGACGTCCCCGACGCGATGCTCGCCGCACGCGCGCCCAAGTACCCGCGCTGCACCCACTGCGCGGGAGGGGCGTGCGTGCCGTCCTCGGGCCCCGGCGTGTCGTAGAGGAGCCCTTCGGGGCCGAGGAGCTGCATGGCGATCTCCGGCATCGCCTGCGTGAGCTCGGTCCAGTGGAGCTTGATGATCGAGGCCTCGGGCCCGGGCATCCCCATGCGGAGCAGCTTGTCGAGGGTGCGCTGGCAGGTCATGCGGAAGACCTCGGTGCCGAGGTAGACGCGGGCCACGTCCTGCCGCAGCACCGCGTCGCGTCCCGCGCCGCGCTCGCGCGCCAGCTGGAGCAGCCGGTCGCGCGCCTGCTTCAGGAGGATCTGCATGCTCACCACGTAGAGGATGCCGCGCTCGTTCTGGAGCGCCGCGACCGCGACCTTCCAGCCGTCGTGCAGCTCGCCGAGCAGGTTCTCGCGCGGCACCCGCACGGCGTCGAAGAACATCTCGTTGAACTCGGCCTCGCCGGTGATCTGGCGGAGCGGACGGACCGTGATGCCGGGGCTCTTCATGTCGACGAGCAGGCAGGAGATGCCCTGGGCGCGCCTGGTCTCGGGGTCGGTGCGACAGAGGAGCATGCACCAGTCGGCGTGGTGCCCGAGCGTCGTCCACACCTTCTGGCCGGTCACCTCGAACCAGTCGCCCTCGAGCAGCGCCTGCGTGCGCAGCGAGGCCAGGTCCGAGCCGGCGCCGGGCTCGGAGAAGCCGAAGCACCAGAGGTCGTCGGCGGTGAGGATGCGCGGGGCGAAGCGCCGCTTCTGCGCCTCGCTGCCGTAGGCGAGGATGGGCGGGCCCGCGATGCCGATGCCGAGGTTGCCGATGATCTCGGGCGCCCTGGCGCGCGCCATCTCCTCGACGTAGACGATCTGCTCGGGGATGCCGGCGTCGCGCCCGCCGTACTCCCGGGGCCACGTGATGCCGACCCAGCGCGCCTCGGCCAGCTTCCGCTGCCAGGCGCGCAGGCGCGGGATGCGTTCGTCCTCGGGGAGCCTGGCGGCGTGCTCGGGGCTCAGATCGTGCGGGACGTTCTGCTCGAGCCAGCCGCGCAGCTCGCTACGGAAGCGATCGAGGTCCTGCTCTGCCATCGTTCCCCGATAGCAAGGACCGACGACCTAGGTCGAGGGGTTGCGAGGCGAGGGCACCCCGGGGTAGCGAACGCCCGTGTCCGCCCCCCCGCCGCTCCTCGCCACCGCGGACGAGCTCGCGGGGCTCGCGGCCGAGGTGCGCGCAGGCGGCCGGCTCGCCATCGACACCGAGTTCGTGTGGGAGCGGACCTACCGCCCGGTCCTGGGCGTCGTGCAGGTGGCGACCGACAAGAGCGCGGCGGTGATCGACGCGCTCGCCGTGCCCGACCTCTCACCGCTCGTCCCGCTGCTCCGCGACCCCAAGGTACCCGTCGTCCTGCACGGCGGCGGCCAGGACCTGGAGATCTTCGCCTCGCTCATGCGCGCCCCGGTGCGGGGCGTGGTCGACACGCAGGTGGTGGCCGCCTTCCTGGGCTACGGCCTCCAGGTCGGGCTCACCATGCTCCTCGAGCGCGTGCTGAAGGTCCGCATCAAGAAGGATCAGACCTACACCGACTGGACGCGCCGCCCGCTCAGGCCCGAGCAGCTCGTCTACGCGCGCGAGGACGTCGTGCACCTCCTGCCCCTGTACGACCGGCTGCGCGCCGACCTGGAGAAGCGCGGGCGCATGGGGTGGGTCGAGGAGGAGCTGCGCGCCCTCGAGGACGCGAGCCGCTTCGCCGACATGCCCGACGACGAGCGCTACCGGACGGTGAAGGGCTGGCAGCGCCTCGGCGCGCGCGAGCTGGCGGTGCTGCGCGAGCTGGCCGCGTGGCGCGAGCGGAGCGCGGCGCGCGCCAACATCCGTCCCAACTTCATCGC
>Ga0209161_10002005_pt1 | contig 16717 bp, 20 predicted proteins | sample GraSoiAngelo_155_FD_186169 | JGI IMG/M metagenome (GOLD analysis project Ga0209161, IMG submission 186169) | Grasslands soil microbial communities from the Angelo Coastal Reserve, California, USA - 14_1009_13_30cm (SPAdes) (version 2) | ecosystem: Environmental > Terrestrial > Soil > Grasslands...
CAGGACGAGCGCGCGGTCGACCTTCTGGGACGGGTCGAGGCTCTCCTCCCTCATGCCCACGAAGCGCCGCAGCCAGTCCTCGGTGAACTCGCTCCGCGCCGCAAAGCCGTCGGCGGTGAGGTCGCCCAGGCGATGGTCGTGCGAGTGGTTGCCCATGATCGTCGCGGCGACCGGCTCGAGCTTGAAACGGTCATCGAGAAAGGTCTTGACGGTCGCCTCGAGCAACGTGCCTACCATGACGGGAGCGCCAGTCTGGCACAGGGGAGAGTCACATGCCGCCCACGAGCTATCCCGATTGTCAAAACTGCGAGGCGCCATGTTGCCGGCGGCAATTCATGGAGGACGACTCGGGTTGGTTCACGCTCAAAGATGCGCGACCGATCTACCTCGAAGCGGGAACGGACATCAAGATCGTCGGCTGGCACCAGCAGAAGGACGGGCGGCAGCCCATGTTCGAGTGTCAGGGGTTCGACAAGAAGCATCTGCGCTGCACGGTGTATGAGTCACGACCCGAGCACTGCCGGACCTACGACTGCCGCAAGGACGATCCCGCTGAATGGCAGGCGCGCGCGCACTGCGATCTCGCGCGCCACCGCCGCATGACCGCGCTGCGCGCGAAGGCGACCGCTTAGTTCGTCTTCGGCTTCTCGGTCGTGGTCGCGGTGCTGGCCGCGGGCTTCTCGGTGCTGTTGGCCTCTTCGCGGAACGTCTTCACGCCCTTGCCCAGCTGGCCGAGAACGTCCGGGAGCTTCCCCGCTCCGAACACGATGAGCACGATCACGAGAATGAAGACGAGCTCCGGGCCCCCAAGGTTGAACGGCATTCGTCACTTCCCCGCACGCCGCAGCGCGCTTGTTAGTCGTAGACAGTGTACGCATGGGCGCCGTCAACCGAACAGGCCGGCCAGCAATGTAAGAAAGAGTGGGATCACGACCAGGAGCGCCAGTGCAGGGAGGTAACAGAGCGTCAGGATCAAGGTCATTTTCCCTTCGACCTCGGAGGCGGACTGCAAGAGACGCTCTCGGGCCGCGCTCCGCAGCTCCTCACGCGCATCTTCGAGAACGCTGATCGATCCTGACCCGAGCTCCCGCGCGCGCTCGAGGCGCTCAGCGAGCCGCGCAAGCGACCCCAGCGCGGCGTCCCTCGACTCACGGATCAGCGTGGGCTGTAACGGCGCGCCGAGCGTGTAGAGGTCGGCGGCGCGCGCCAGCACGTTGTCGACGAGCGGCGCCCCCGTGCCTCGACGCGCAAGCGTGATCATGGCGGAGTCCACGGGACGACCGGACAACACGAGCGCGTGTGTCCACTCGACGAACGACGCCGTCGCGCTCTCGGCTTCGCTCCGACGCACCGCGGCCCGTCGCTCCACGACGATCGAGGGCAGGATGAAACCGCCGTAGGCGGCCGCCGCGATGACCAAAGGTCCGATCGGCACCACCAGCGCGATGACCGCGGCGAGCAGCGCGCCGACCAGCGCAAGCGCGATCTTCGCCGCCACGAGCTGTTCGATCGCGATCGAGAATCCGCTCGCCCTCAGCGTTGCCGGCGCGATGACATGGACGGCGCGAAGGCGCCCCAAACTCTTCGTGCCGGGACGGCGAAGCGCGTTGAGTCGAGCAGCAACACGAGAGCGAGGCGTCAGGCCGAGGACAACGAGAACGACGCTGACGGCCGCGGCGACTGCGCCGAATACGCTCATGTGACGGCGTTGACGACGCGCCTACTCGCGAGGATCCCGGCCGTTTCGAGCATCGCCGCCATCGGCAGCAAGACGAAGCGACCGAGCGGCGTCGTGAATGTCTCGCGCATTCCCGGGACCGTCAACGCGAGATACAGCGCGAGACCCGGCACGAGCACAGCGAGCAGCACGACCTGGATGCGGAGACCGGATGTGCGGGCACGCACGTCGTCGGCTGTCCGCTGTTCGAAGACGAGCCGATCGACCACGCTCGCGATCAGCGTGGCGCCACGCGACGACGGCAGCTGCTCGGCCACGCACAGCGACAGCGCCTCGAGCCCGAGAATGACCCGACGATCACGCGCCTCGGCGCGAGCATCACGCAGGGCGACGTCGAGTGGCGCGCCGAGATCAAAGGCCCTCACCGCTCCTGCGAACGGCGCGAGCCCCGTCGCCCGGCCCGAGCCGGTGGCCAGGCGGAGAGCCTCCGTCAGGCTGGCGCCGGACCTGAGGCCGGCGAGTGTCAGCTGCAGCAGCGCGACCGTTTGACGGGCCCGCTCGTCCCGGGCTCGCACTGCGAGCGATCGCGCGACGATCGATGGGGCGGCGGCGCCGACCAACCCACCGGGTAGGGCGCCGAGAGGACCCGCGAGGGCGAGCCCGCAGATCATCGCGGCGGCGCGTAGGCATTCCCACGTCAGGAGCGACCGGGTCCATCCCGCGTCGCGCAACACCGAACGCTCGGGGTGCATCGGGAACGGCCACCACACGCGCGCCGAGCCGAGGGGCGCCAGCATGAGACAGACCACGGCGAGCGCGGTCGCGATCGCGCCCGCGAGCGCCACGCTCATGAAAGCCGCTCGACCAAGCGGCTCGGCAGCTCCCGGACAGACTCCTCGCCGGCACGCCAGAGCACCACCGGTCCGTCATCCCCAGCAGCGGCGATCTCGCGAACCACGCGGCGCCCGTCACTCGCGCGACCGACGTGAACGACGACGTCGAACGCGCGGGCAACGAAACGCGCGATCGCCTGCGGTGCGACGTCGCCCGATCGGGCAAGCAAGAGCTCGAGCCGATCGAGCGCTCCCAAGGGAGATCCGGCGTGCAGCGTCGTCAGCGATCCGTCGTGACCCGTGGAGATCGCCTCGAGTAAGGCCGAAGCCTCCCGCGGCGAGCGGACCTCGCCGACGATGATCCGATCCGGACGCATCCTGAGAGCGTTGACCACGAGGTCTGCGACTCCGATGCCTCCGTCGCGACTCGGAACACACTCGAGATGAACAACGTGCTCGTGCGGAAGCACGAGCTCATTCGTGTCCTCGATCACCACGAGGCGCTCGTGCGCGGGTATCTCGCCCGCGAGCGAGCGCAGCAACGTGCTCTTACCCGTGCCTGTGGAGCCCGCGACGAGGACGTTGCCCCGCGCGACGACGATCCGCGCAAGCAACTCGGCCGCCGGACCCGCAAGCGCACCCGTGGCTTCCCATGACGGCGCGGGGCCGCGCAGGGAGACCGCGATGCGACTGAACTTTCGGATCGAGAGCGTCGGGCCGCCGACCGGCGCGATGACGGCGTTCGCGCGGCTGCCGTCGCGCATCCGCGCGTCCACGTATGGCTGCTCGATGGTGAGCTCGCGTCCGACGCCGGCCGCGATGCGATGAACGAGCTCGCCGATCTCGGCTGCGTCGCCGAATCGCAGGTCGACGCGCTCGAGCCGTCCGCGGCGCTCGACGAAGATCTGCGCTGGACCATTGACGAGCACGTCCGTGACCTCGCCGTCGTCCAACAGCGACTGCAGGCGTCCGAACCCGAAGAGCTCGGCGCACAGCGCCTCCACTTGCTCGTCGGATGGATCACGCCCGACCGCGGCGCGGACACGCTCGCGTAGGGTCGCGCGTCGTGCCGGATCGGCGTACAGCACGAGCATCGCGCTCGGATCGAGACCCGACGCGACCTCGGAGCGCACCCGTGCCACGAGGGACGGGTCGATCACGCGATCCTGCGGATCAGAGCGTCGATCGCTCGCAGGGTCGGCGCCCGCGCGGCGAACTGATCTTCAGCGAGGTAGGGGTCGAGCGGGATCGCTCCGAGCAGGGGAAGTCCGGCACGCTCCGCGACGAGGGCGGCATCGTCCTCGGCCACGCCGACGACCACGAGACCCGCCGGACATGGAACGTCACGGACGAGGGCGAGCGCGCAGAACACCGCCTGCAGCTGCGAAGCCCGCGCCCCGGCGACGAGGCAGAGGCGATCGACGCGCGACAGAAGACCCGCGTCGAGGCTGTCGGGTCCGGTGCCCAGATCGAGGACCACGGGCGCGCCGCCGCTGACCGCGTCGATGACCTGGGTCGCGCGATCGACATCCAGGCGGCCGCGCAGAGCGGCGGAGCCCGGGAGGAATGGAACGGCGGACCAACGTGAGACCAGGGCCAGCTCGCGACCCGGTTGCACGAGCGCGTCGACGATGGTCGCCGCCTCGATGCGGGCGCGGAGGGCCAGGGACGGCGCCCACCGGTCCAGGTCGACCAGGAGTGGCGCACGTCCACCCGCGGCCGAGCGATGCGCGACCAGGCCCGCGGTCGTACTGCCACCGACGCCGCCGACGAGCGACCAGAACGCGACGCGACGGCCTTCGGCCAGCGCGGCCGGCCGAGTCGGACGCAGCGGCTCGATCGGATCGGTGCGCCCCGTGGCCTCGCGCATGAAGGTCATCGCGAGATCGGCGATCGGGCTCGCATCGAGCCAGGCGCGGATGCGGCTCACCTGAACGCCCAGCGTTCGATCGCGCCGTCGCTCGCATAGGTCCAGCGAAGCGGCTGGCGATTGGCGGCGCCGTGATCGAAAACGACGGGTCGCAACCGCACTCGTACCCGGGCGCGGCGCAGCGATGCGACCGAGCACCAGACGATCCGGCGCCAGGCCAGGATCGCGTCCTCGTCCCGCAGCAGCCGCCGGCACCTGTTCCGCGCGGCGCGCGAGGGCCGCAGCCACGGTAGGCGCTGCCTCATGAGCACCGCGCTCGCCTCGCCGAGCGAGACCTGCCGAAGCTCGATGACATCGATGGCGCCGAGGGCATCGTCGAGCGGCGTGAGGTCGAACGCGATCGAAGGTCGCAGCTCCTTCGCAGCAACGGGGACGCCCGCGCAGGGCGTGACACGCACGCCTGCCAGCGACAACTGACACAGAGCGGCGTCCAACCCACGCTCCGTCTCGAGATACGTGCCCGCCGCCGCTCGCGTGAGCTTGCCGCTCCCAAGTCGGGCGAGCTGACCATCGAACGCCGTCGCCCTGACCGCTTCGAGTCGGACCGTGGCCGCCGCCATCAGCGCGCCGAGCTGAACACAAGCACGAATGTGCTCGTCGCGATCCGATCGGCGAATCGGATCTCGTCCGATGGCGCGATCGCGATGATCACACTGCCGATGCGATCGACGGAAGCGGTGGCATCCGGTCGTCGCGGCTGGTATGGCGCACCCGACTCCGACCGCACGTCGAGGACGAGCGCGTCCGCCGCGAGCAGCTCCACGGTGCGACCCGCCGGCGCTCTGCCGATGAGCGGTACGGCGATGACGTCGACACGCGCGCCCGGTGCGATCGCGCCACCGACGGCGCTCACGGCCACCACCGGGATCGCGACGGCTCGTTCACCGGGCCGGAGCGTGAGGCCGGTGTGGAAAACGGCGGCGTCCGCGGCCAGCGCCTGGGTCACGAGCGGTTGGCCTTGCCACAGCGGTGCGATCGGGACGCGTCCGATGGCTTCGTCGATGCTCGCAATGGCGCCGGCCGGCAGTGCGTCTGGCGGCACCGTTCGCACCTCGAGGTCCGCGGCGGTGAGCGGCCGGATCGCCCCGACGTCCTGAGCGGCGACGATCATCGAGACGCGCTGCGCGCCGATGTAATAGAGCGCTCCGGCGACGCCACCCGCGACGATGGCCAGAACGAGCAGCGACCTGCGGGCGATCAATCGATGAGCGCCGGCGACCGCACCGCTATCGTGATCTCGGCCTCGAGCCGCTCCAGCGGTGCGACCTCGGTGAATATCTCGAAACGCAGCGACCAACGCACACCGGGAGCAGGCATCCGGAGCCACTCGGCCGCGAATGGCTCGCTGCTGCCGGTGTTCGCGGAGGCGTAGTCGGGCTGGGCCGACAAGAGACGCCACGACCGGATCGCCACGGCGGTGTCGTTCGCGAAGGCACGCGGCCAGAAGTAGATCAGTCGCCCGCGAAGGACCTCGGCGGATGTGAGTGTCGGACCATCCTGCGCGAGGGCGATCCCCGCGCGCAGCCTCGGGGCGACCGGCGCGATGGGGGTCTGCGGTCTGAACGACGGGACGGGCGTCGGAACGCCACGCGACTCGCTTGGACCGCCGACGGGCGCGGTTGTGACGGCCGGTGACGACGCCGCTGGGGACGGCGACGATGCCGCTGGGGACGGCGACGACGCCGCTGCGCGTCGCCTGGTCTCGGAATCATCCTGGAAGAACACGATGCTCACGGGTACGTAGCCGCTCGCGGTGAGCACGAAGTTCTCGTAATAGGTCCCGGCGAGCGCACGACCATCGGTCAGCGCACCGCGGCCGTTGAACGCCGTGCCGTCGAATTCGCTGGACGCACCGGAGTCGACGCTGTCGAGCACGCGCGCGTACGTGCCGGTGGACTCGTGCGCCGTGGCCGTCGAGTACGTGGTCGTCAGATCGCTGGTGGCGACGACGTCTGCAATGTACGTGTCCGTCACGTAATACAGGCCGGCCGGCACCACGAACGCGACCGGGTCGGGGATCGGGACGACCGGAGGCGGAGCAGGTGGTGAGTCGTTCTCGAATGGCTCGCGTGCGTGCGCGGCATGGGACGGTAGGAGCACGACTGCCAACAGCAATGTCGCTGCGCGCTTCGTCATCGTGGCGAACTTGCAGCGCGGATCGTTATCGTCGTCACCGCGGGCCAGAGGAGCACCGCCAGGCCGGGTGTCTTCACCGGCACCGAGGCGATCAGGCGCACCGTCGGGCGGTCGTAACGCGCGCCCGTCCGTGGATCGATGGCGGGTGCGGTCGGGAAGCTCGCGATGTCCGCCGAAGCGGCGATCTCACTCGCACTCGCAGCGAGCGCCGAGGCCGTCGCTTCGATGTTTCGCGCGAAGTAGTCGCGCGCGACGTCGACGGCGCCTGCGGCGAGTCGCAGCGTCCCCGTGCGCTCGAGCTCGGTCTGGTCTTGATCGTTGACCGCGACGAGCGTGGCGAGATCCGCGGCCGCTGCCACCCGGTACGCCACGGCTCGTAGCGCGCCAAACTCCAGCGCGCCCGCCAGGACGACGAGCAGCAGCGGCAGCATCACGAGCGTCGTCACGGCAGCGGTGCCGCCGTCATCGTGGATCATCGGTTGACCTCCCCGCGCGCGACCGCCGTGGATCGCACCGCGATCGTCGTCGCGAACAGGAACGGGAGGGCGATGCGTTCCTCGGCCTGCAGCGAGACACGTATCGGCTCCCGCCACGCGACGTACGCCGGCTCGACCTCTACGACGACCCGTGATGGCTCGATGCCGACCAGCCGGAGCTGATCCTGGACGTACGAGCGAAGCTCAGGCCGGTCTCCGCCGAGCTCACCCGCGTAGCGCGCGGCCTGAAGAGTGACTCCGTCCTGCGCGAGCCAGCGCTGCGTCAGCCATCCGAATTCGAGGATCGCGAACAACAACGGCACGAGGATGACGACCATCAGGGTCGTCTCGAGCGTCGCCATGCCCTGCTCGCCGCCGCGCCAGCGCGTCACCGGACCGTTTGCAGCTGCGTGACGAGCGCTTGGAGCCGGGTGACCAGACCGTTGTTCCATGCAGACACGCCGATGACCAGAGTCCCGAGGATGACCGCGGCCCCGATCACGTACTCGATCGTGGCCAGCCCATCGTGTTCGGCAGTGAAGCGACGCGACCACCGCATTGCGAGACCTCCCGACGTGTGTCGTCGGGAGGTTCGCTTCAGGTCAATCCAGGGACGATGACGCTTCGGACCGGTACGGCGGTACTAGCGCCGCCCGAGCGCTTTCTCCGCCTTGCGTGCGTCCTTCACACCGAACGCGAGCGTGACGCTGCCGCGGCCTGGCGCGAGCACGTACTCGGACGCGATATTCACCTTGCCCTTGGCGAGCCTCGAAGTCACGCGCGCGAGCGTGCCGGGCTTGTCAGCGACACGCACTTCGATCGCCTTCCGCTCCGTCGCGCGAAGTCCCGCCTTCTTGAGCGCGCGTCGCGCCTTCGTCGCGTCCTTGTCCTTGACCACGAAGCCAACGGTTCCCTTGCCGCCACCGGTCGTGGCCGCGGTGCCCCAGAGATTCACGCCGCCATCCGCGAGCGCCTGCGCCGCGGCCGCGAGCGAACCCGGTCGATCCCTGAGCTTCACGATGAATTCAGTCGCCATGTACGTCCTCCCCCTTCGCTGTCATGCGAGTTGTTGACGATTCTGGACACTTGCGTCAAGGCGGTCGGCTGATAGTGTGCGCCGGAGTGTCCGATCGCGGACAGCTAGGGGAGGCGCGGGAGCTCGCACACGACGCTGCCCGCGCGCGGCGCGAGGCGCTCGGCCGCATCCTTCGTCCCCGCGCCGACACGATCCAGGACAACACGCTCGGGCATGCCTATCGCGCCACGAACTTCCTCGGCCTGGGCGCTCTCGCGGCGAAGCGCTGGGCGGCGATCAGCAGCCGCGCCATGCCGGCCTGCCTCGACGCCCTCGAGGCGGACGACGCGCAGCGCATCGGGCTGCTCGACCAGGCCGGCGTGTATATCCACGAGCTCCGAGCCGCCGGCTTCCAGCGCTTCGCGATGAAACCGCTGACGAGCCTCGGCTTCCGTCTCGCGCTGCGCGAGGTGAAGGCGCACGCGCGCGCGGAGGGCTTCGATCCCGAGGAGCTCGAGGACGAGCTGCGGGTCTTCCAGCGCGCCTTCGAGGCGCGGATCATCTACCGGACCTAGCGCGCCTTCGCGATCCCGTCGCGGATGACGCTCTGGTCCATCACCTCGCCGCGCTCGACGTGACGGACGACGCCCTGCGCGTCGATGAAGAACGTGACCGGCAGACCGACGACGCCGTAGCGGCGCGTCGTCTGGCCGTCGAGGTCGAGGAGCGGCTCGAGACGGTCGAGCGCGAGCTGATCGAAGAACGAGCGCGCCCGCGCGCCGTCCTCTTGGAGATCGACCGCGAGGAAGACCGCGTCGCTGTCGCGCGCGACGCTGTTCAGCGCGGGCATCTCCGTGCGGCACGGCGCGCACCACGTGGCCCAGAAGTTCATCACGACGACCCTGCCGCGCAGGCTCGCGAGCGTGCGGGTCGAGCCGTCGGGCGCGTTCCACTCGAAGTCCGGCGCCGGCGCGCCGACGCGCCCGGCCATGTTCGGACCGTCGATCTGCCGGCGGATGACGCCGACCTGCGTCGGTCCGGCCGTTGCCTGGTTCATCGGGAGGGACGGCCACACCAGCGCGGCGAGCGAGGCGAGGGCGATCGCGCCGACCACGATGCCGGTAACGACCCGCGGCATGCGTGGGCGGTAGTCCTCCATGACCTCAGTCACGTTCCGTCACCTCCGCCTTCGGCTCCGGCTTTCTGGCGGCATTCGCCACTCCATCAGTAGCGTACGTCGCACTCCGCGCGGAGTGGCCAGGGTCTCATGAGAAACTCCGGCAGATGCGAGCCGGCAATCCCTACGTCGTGCTGTTCCGCCGCTACGTCGCGCGGCAGTGGCGCGGCACGGCGCTGCTCGCCGCCCTGATCCTCGCCAGCATCGGCCTGCAGCTCCTCGGCCCGCAGCTGCTGCGCGCGTTCATCGACAGCGCGATCGGCGGCGCCGCGCTCGAGTCGCTGGCGACGCTCGCGCTCGCGTTCGTCGGCGTCGCGCTCGTCACGCAGGTCCTCACCGCGTGGTCGCAGTACGTCGGCGAGGACCTCGGCTGGTCCGCGACGAATGCCCTCCGCGCCGACCTCGCGCTCCACTGCCTGCGGCTCGATCTTTCCTTTCACAAGGCGCGCACGTCGGGTGAGCTGATCGAGCGCATCGACGGCGATGTGACCGCGCTCGCGGCGTTCTTCTCGCGATTCGTCGTGAACGTCCTCGGCAACCTCGTGCTGCTGGTCGGCGTGCTCGTGGTGGTGGCGCGCGAGGATCTCCGCGCGGGTCTCGCGCTCACGCTGTTCGCGGTCTTCGCCGTGTTCCTCATGGCCGGACCGCTACGGAACATCGCGGTTCGGTACTGGCACCGCGTCCGCGAGGTCTCGGCTCAGATGTACGGCTTCCTCGGCGAGCGCCTCGCCGGGACGGAGGACATCCGCTCGAGCGGCGCGGAGACGCACGTCATGGACGGACTCGCCTGGCACCATCGCGCATGGCTTCGGTCACGTCGGAAGGCGGTCTACGCCGGCACGGTGCTCTTTTCCATGACGGTCCTCATCTTCGCCGTCGGGAACGCGGTCTCGTTCGGCATCGGCGCATACCTCTGGAGCCTCGGCGTGATCACGCTCGGAACGGTCTACCTGCTCTTCCATTACACCGACATGCTCCGCCGGCCGATCGAGCAGCTGCGCCGCGAGCTCGAGGACATGCAGCGCGCCGTCGCGAGCGTGGGCCGCATCACCGAGCTGCTGCGCACCGAGACGCGGCTGCCCGAGGGCCGCGGCGCGCCGATCCCGACCGGCGCGCTCGCGGTCGAGTTCGACCGCGTCTCGTTCGCCTATGAACCGGGCGAGGACGGCGACGACCTGGTCCTGCGCGACATCTCGCTGCGTCTCGCGCCGGGCGAGGTGCTCGGCGTGCTCGGGCGCACCGGCAGCGGCAAGACGACCCTCGCACGTCTCCTGCTCCGTTTCTACGACCCGACGTCGGGCGCGATCCGTCTCGGTGGGATCGATCTCCGCGAGGCGCGGCTCGCCGACGTGCGCACGCACGCGACGCTCGTCAGTCAGGACGTGCAGCTGTTCCACGCGCGCGTGCGCGAGAACATCACCTTCTTCGACCCGACGATCGACGACGAGCGCATCACGTCGGTGCTCGATCGCATCGGTCTCGGCGGTTGGCTGCGCGCGCTGCCGCGCGCCGACGGCGCGGATGGAGCGCTCGACACGCAGATGCTCGCCGGCGGCCTCTCCGCCGGCGAGGCGCAGCTGCTCGCGTTCGCGCGCGTGTTCCTCCGCGATCCGGGTCTCGTGATCCTCGACGAGGCGTCGTCGCGCCTCGATCCCGCGACGGAGCGGCACATCGAGCGCGCGATCGACGCGCTTTTCGCCGACCGGACCGGCATCGTCATCGCGCATCGCCTCGCGACCGTTCAGCGCTGCGACCGCGTCCTCATCCTCGAGGAGGGCCGCATCGTCGAGCAGGGGCTGCGGGCCGCGCTCGCGCAAGATCCGTCATCGCGCTTCTCAGAGCTCCTCCGGACCGGCCTCGAGCAGGTGCTGGCATGAGCTCGCAGTCGCTCGGCACCGGCCGCTTCCTCTGGCACATGGCGACGTTCCGGCCGTGGATCTACTTCACCGACAACGTCCTCTGGACCGCGGTGTACTGCGCGCGCCTGCTGCCGGGTCTCGTGGCGCAGCAGGCCTTCGACGCGCTGCAGAGAGGCACGGCGGACCCACCGACGATCGCCTGGATCTCAGCGGCGTTCGTCGGGTCCGGCATCGCGGGCGCGGTCGCGGAAACCGCGGGCATGAGCATCGACGTGTTCTTCCGCTTCAGCGTCAGCGCGGTCCTGCAGCGGAACATGCTCGCCGAGATCCTGCGGCGCCCCGGTGCGCGCGCGCTCGACCGCTCACCCGGTGAAGCGATGAGCGTCTTCCGCGACGACGTCGAGCACGCCGAGAACGGCAGCGACTGGACCGTCGACATGATCAGCCTCACGATCTTCGCGGCCGCGGCGATGTGGATCCTCGTGAACGTCAACGCGACGATCACGATCTTCGTGTTCGTGCCGCTCGTCGCGATCGTCGCCGTGGCGCAGATCGTCACGCGGCGCCTGCAGCAGTCGCGCGTCGCGAGCCGGATCGCGACCAGCCGCGTCACCGGTGCGCTTGGCGAGATCTTCGGCGCCGTGCAGGCGGTGCAGATCGCACGCGCGGAGCAGGGCGTCGTCGACCACTTCCACCGGCTCAGCGAGCTGCGCCGTCGCGCCGTGCTCCGCGAGCGCAAGATCTCGCTCCTCACTGGATCGGTGTACTGGAACACGGTCTACCTGGGAACGGGGCTCATCCTGCTGCTCGGCGCGCGCGCGATGCGCGACGGCAGCTTCACCGTGGGCGACTTCGCACTGTTCGTCTCGTACCTCGGCTTCGTCACCGAGTTCAGCGGATTCCTCGGACTGTTCCTCACGCAGTACAAGCAGCTGGGCGTCTCCGTCGCGCGCATGCTCGCGCTGATGCGCGTTGGCGCGACGACGGTGCCTGCGGCGACGCTTGTCGTGAACACGCCGCTCGACCTGAAAGACCGGCCGGTCGTGCACGCCACCCCCGAGAAGGCTCCGGTCGAGAAGCTGCGGCACCTCGACGCGATCGGACTCACCTATCACTTCGGCCGCGCGGCCAGCGACGGTGCGGCGGGCATCGAGAACGTCTCGCTGACGCTGCGGCGCGGCGAGTTCACGGTCGTGACCGGGCGCGTCGGCGCGGGCAAGACGACGCTGCTCCGCGTCCTGCTCGGCCTGCTGCCGCGCGACGCCGGCGAGATCCGCTGGAACGGCGAGCAGGTCGAAGACCCCGCGACCTTCTTCGTCCCGCCGCGGTGCGCGTACGTGCCGCAGGTCCCGCGCCTCTTCAGCGATTCGCTGAAGGCGAACATCCTGCTCGGTCTCGGCGCGGTCGAAGCCGCGGTCGGTACGGCGGTGCGCGCCGCAGTGCTCGAACAAGATGTCGCCGGCCTCACGCACGGACTCGACACGCTGGTCGGCTCGCGCGGTGTGCGGCTCTCCGGCGGCCAGGTCCAGCGCGCGGCCGCCGCCCGCGCGTTCGTGCGGCGGGCGGAGCTGCTCGTCGTCGACGATCTCTCGAGCGCGCTCGACGTCGAGACGGAACGCACGCTCTGGGAGCGTCTGCTCGACGGGCCGGAGTCGAGCGACCGGGCTGAGACGATCCTCGCGGTATCGCATCGCCGCCCCGCGCTGCGTCGCGCGGACCGCATCGTCGTGTTGAAGGACGGGCGTCTCGAGGCGCAGGGGACGCTCGACGATCTCCTCGCGCGCTCTGACGAGATGCGCCGACTTTGGGAGCACGAAACGACGGCGTCGACGGGCGTCTCCAAGTGATCAGAGGAAGTTGAACAGCTGCGGCAGCCGCGCGAACTGCCCCGACACGAGGACGAGGCCCATCACGATGACCAGCGTGCCTCCGGCGAGGTTCAGCACGCGGATCCCGCGCGCGAGAGCGCGCGTGGCGCGGCGCGTGCCGCCGATGCCCGCCGCGATCACCAGGAACGGCACACCGAGACCGAGGGCGTAGGCGAGGAGCAGCACCGCGCCGGACGCGAGATCCTCGTTGAGGAGCAGGTCGAGGATGAGCGCGAGATACGGCCCGACGCAGGGCGTGAAGCCGACGCCGAACGCGAGGCCGATAAGGAACGAGCGCGGCAGGCCCGTCGTGTTGCCCTCGAGACGCAGATCGAGCTCGCGCATCAGGAACGGGATCGTGATGAGACCGATCATGTGCATCCCGAGCACGATGAGCAGGAGCCCGCCGAGCCGCTGCAACCAGTACACGAGCTCGCCGGCGAGGGCTCCCACGAGCGCGATCGCTACCCACAGGAGCGTGAACACGACGCTGAAGCCGAGTACGAACGCCAGCGCGTGCGCGACCGTCCGCATGCGCTGCGTCCCGGCGAGCGCGGCCTCGCCGGCCATGTTCACCAGGAAGGCCGGGACCAGCGGCAGGACGCAGGGCGAGAGGAACGAGAGGATGCCCGCGCCGAAGGCGATCGCGACGTTCATCGATGGCTAGCGTATCTTCGCGCCAACGACGATCAGGGGAGATGTGGGATGGCGACAGCAAAAGCGAAGGACAAGCCCGCGACAAAGGCGAAGGCCGCGAGTGGTGACGGCAGCAAAGCGAAGCCGTGGAAGCTCAAGACGCCACCCGGTACGTCCGAATACCAGATGTACCGCGCGGCGGACGCCGATCCCCCGGCGATCGTGTGCATCGCCGGAACGACGGAGCTCCGTTACCACCTCAGCGCGATCGAGGATCTGCACGCGATGCTGAAGAAGCGCGGCGACTGGATGCCGCTCGGCAGCGCGGACGAGCAGAAGTCCGCGGCGGACGGCACCGTCGAGGCGTGGGGGCGGTCGCCAAAGAACCCGGCGAAGGGCTGGTACGGCCTGAAGAAGGGACTGCGTGGCCGCTTCGGCATGTGCATGCCGCCGCTCCTCGAGGCGCTGGGCCTCGCGGAGGTCACCCACGACGCGAAGATTAACCGCATGAGGGCGATCTAGCCTCGTCGGTCGCGCTTCGGTGTCGCTTGTTCAGTAAGTCTTCCCTTCAACGCCTGTCTGACGCACCATTCGGCCCCCAGACCCTGGCGGGTGGAGATCGTGAGCCAGACAGCGGATCGCAGCAGCCAGCGCGAAGACGAAGCGGCACGGAACGGCGCCGCGGTCAGCCCGCGCCGGCTGCTCGGCGCGCTACGCGAGGTGGCGCTCGTGGCGACACGCGCACACACACCGTCGGAGGTCGCGCTCGTCGCGGCGACGCAGGTAGCTCGGCTCCTCGAGTGCGACGACGCGGTCGTGCGCTGGTGGAACGCCAAGCGCGACCGGCTCGAGCTCCTCGCCGACACGCGGCCAGACCGCAGTGGGCGCGCCGGCGACATCGCGAGCGGCGAGGGCGCGGTCGGTATCGCGTTCGCGAGCGCGTCACCGGTCATCGTCGAGGACTACGCACGCTGGGCGCACCAGGTCTCATCGTCGATCGCGGTCGGCAGCGGCGTGGCGGTGCCGCTGCTGCTGCAGGACTCCGCCGTAGGCGCACTCGCGATCTACTCGCGCCAGTCGCGCCGCTACAAGGAGACCGAGGTGCAGCTGCTGCTGCTGTTCGCGGCGCAGGTCGCCCCGGTGATCGAGGCGGCATTGTTGCGGATCACGTCGCAGCGCGAGACGAACCGCGTCGAGGCGTCGGACCGGCAGCTCCGCGACATGCTCGATGCCGCGCTCGACGCTCACATCGTGATGGACCGGCACGGCCGCATCACCGAATGGAACGCGCAGGCGGAGGCGATGTTCGGGTGGCGCCGCGACGAGGTCGTCGGCAAGGAGCTCGCGGACACACTGATCCCGCCTGCCTTGCGCGACGCGCACCGCACGGCGCTCGGGCACTACCTGACGACCGGCGACGGGCCGATCCTCAACCGGCGCGTGGAGCTCGAGGCGCTGCGAAAGAACGGCATCACCTTTCCCGTCGAGCTGACGGTCGCACCGATCGGCACCGCGGAGGGCCCCGCATTCAGCGCGTTCCTCCGCGACATCAGCGAGCGCCGTCAGGTCGACGAGCAGCTGCGCCGTCTCGCCCTGCACGACGCGCTCACCGGCCTGCCGAACCGGATCCTCCTCTACGACCGGGCGGAGCAGGCGTTCGAGGTCGCGAAGCGCTCGAAGTCGTCCGTGGCCCTTCTGCTCATGGACCTCGACGGCTTCAAGGACATCAACGACGCATACGGGCACCACGTCGGCGACGTACTGCTGCAGGAGGTCGCGATCCGCCTGCGCACCGGCCTGCGCGCGTCGGACACCGTAGCCCGCCTCGGCGGGGATGAGTTCGCGATCCTGCTGCCGGACAGCGACGAGACGCGTGCCCTTGCCATGGCGAAGATGCTGCGCGTCGCGCTCGACACTCCGATCACGATCGAGGGCGTGCGAATGCCGATCGCATCGAGCGTCGGCATCTCGCTCTTCCCTGCGCACGGCGAGGATCCGCTGACGCTGCTGCGTCGGGCGGACATCGCGATGTACGCGGCGAAGCGTCGCGGCGCCGGCGTCGCGCTCTACGAGGAGGGCAGTGACCTGGAAGGCGCGGCGCGCCTCGGGCTCGCCTCGGACCTGCGCGACGCACTGAAGGAGGGGCAGCTGCGCCTCAGCTTCCAGCCGGTCATCGATCTGCGCGCGGACCGCGTCTGCATCATGGAGGCGCTCGCACGCTGGGAGCACCCGCGCCTCGGTCAGGTCGCGCCGACCGAGTTCATCGCGCTCGCCGAGCGCACCGGCCTCATGTCGCAGCTCTCGTCGTGGGCGCTCAAGGCGGCGCTCAACAAGTCGCGCGAGTGGGCTCAGCGTGGCATCGCGGTCGCCGTGAACATGGCCGTGTCCGACCTCTCGGACTCGGCGTTCCCCGATCGCGTGCGCGCCGCGGTCGAAGAGGCCGGCGTCGCGCCCGCGGTCCTGCACCTCGAGGTCACCGAGAGCGGCGTGATGAGCGAGCCCGAGCGGATCCTCACCTGCCTCGAGCGCCTCCGCGACATCGGGGTTCGGCTGGCGATCGACGACTTCGGGACCGGCTCCTCATCGCTCGCGTACCTGCACCGGCTTCCGATCCACGCCTGCAAGATCGATCGTTCGTTCGTGCGGCGGCTGACGACGGAGGCGTCGAGCGTCGCGATCGTGCGCGCCACCATCGAGCTGGCGCACGCACTGGAGCTGCGCGTGATCGCCGAAGGCGTCGAGGACGCGGAGACGCTCGAGGTGCTGCGAGGCATGGGCTGCGATCTGGCGCAGGGCTACTTCATCTCCGAGCCGCTCGCGGATAGCGCCACCGAGGCCTGGCTCGCGGCATCATCCTGGGCAGGTGCCGGCACCTAGCAGCGTCGTCGGGAGGTCACCCGTGTGGCGTATCGCCGTTCCCGTCGCGTTCGCGCTGCTCGTCGCGTCCTGCGGCGCCGCCCCAACCCAGACCGCGCCGACAGCGGGCGGAGCGACGCCCCAGGTCATCGCAACCGCAGCCGCCACAGCGACGATCACGCTGTCACCGAGCCCAACGCCGGCTGCCGCGGTCATCGAGATGGGCGACAACTTCTTCGACCCGGCGCAGCTC
>Ga0209161_10002006_pt1 | contig 16717 bp, 14 predicted proteins | sample GraSoiAngelo_155_FD_186169 | JGI IMG/M metagenome (GOLD analysis project Ga0209161, IMG submission 186169) | Grasslands soil microbial communities from the Angelo Coastal Reserve, California, USA - 14_1009_13_30cm (SPAdes) (version 2) | ecosystem: Environmental > Terrestrial > Soil > Grasslands...
GACGATTATTCTGATCTTCTTTCCTGAAGTCACTCGGACATTGACAGTATCAGAGTATCTGTTCAAGGCTAAGCCGAACACATCGAAGCCCGCTCCGAGGTTCGCCGTGGAACAGAAAGCCCTACCAACAGCTCTTGTCCGAATGGCCTTCATTGCCCGATCGAGGCTAATCGCGAAGCCTGGGACGGATAAAAGAGGGCTCATATCTTTTGATCCCGTCGGAGAAAATTGGAAAGCATGCTCGTTCATGTTGAAGCATTATGACGGAAACCATTTTCGTGACGCTTAATATCAGAATTCTCCGGGTCCTGTAAGTCACCGAAGGCCACTTTTCCGAACCGTTTGTTGAGATTTCCCAGGACTTACGGGCCCTGGTTGAGTTTCTAGATCATCTTGAAGTCGACTTGCGGTATATCCGCTCGAATCACGTTTCCGCTGCTACCGTCGATGATTGCGTTGTAGCTCTTTCCTTTGTACTCATATTGAATGAACCAGAGGGGCGCGTGTAGATAGGTAGGCTTGTCAACACTGAAACTAGTGTTGAACTGGGTTACCTGATCCACTTCTTGTTTCAGTAGGAATCGCTGGTTATCTTCAACTTCATCCTTCGCTCGGATGACCGCCTCATTGCTGTCTAGTTCGCTGTTCAGAAACTTCGCCTGAGGTTCTATCTTGGTGAAGTCGAAGGGTATCTTTCCTTCAACCGGAACTTTGTAGTCTCGAGTTGGGAATTCAGCCCCTTTTCTTCCTAAGACGAGCCAATCGTACTCATTCTGGATTGTCCTTTTTCGTGGTGTTGGGGGCGAGATTCTTTCGAGTATTCCCTCGTACGCGCTAGTAGCAGTGAGAGGTACCACCCAGAAGGGAAGATACCCTAGCTCTAACGTCGTGAGTCTGCTCTTTTTGGCGAGGTCTCCTGGCTTCATGAATCCTGACCTCATCCAATCTTGCAGATCCTGGGTAATTCTGGTGTTGTTGAGGTTGTTGATTATGAGGCTGTGTTGCAGCTGGAATGGTGCGTTGGTGCCCACTACGGAGGTGTAGCCGCAGTATCTGCAGGTAGCTACTAATTCTCCTGGGGAGAGGTTGAGTTGGGCTCCGCAGTTCGGGCACTTGATCTCTGAGACGATCTGGGACATGGCCTGATTTTCCTCTCGTTCTAGGATAGAATTAAAGAAGGGCCGGATTAAGTTCTCTAGGATCGGGAATGGATCATGTCGGGACTAGGTGCGTTGAAGCGGACGATGGGCTTCACGATCATACTGGTCTTCGCAATCTTTCTCGGCCTTCTGACGGTTGTTTCCGTCTTCTTCATTGACCCTACTACCGGCCTAGTCCTCGGGCTTGTGGGAGCGTTCTTCATAGTTCTGTTACAGTATCTGATCGGCCCCGTCATCGTTAGAGCTACTAGCCGACTCCACTACCTCTCTCCCGGAGAGAACCGCTGGCTAGAGACCAAGGTTTCCCAGATGGCCTCAACATCTGGTATTCCCATGCCGCGATTGGCAATCTCCCCGGACCCCACTCCGAATGCGTTTGTGTTCGGCCGGACCCAGAAGAGTGCCACTCTCGCGGTTCATCAGGGACTGCTCCAACGGTTGAATGAAGATGAGATCGAGGGAGTCATAGCGCACGAGTTCGGCCATGTAAAACATCGCGATTTTATCGTCGTGACAATGATTTCTGCCATACCGCTAGTTGCGTATTTGATTGCGCGCTCGGTGCTCTGGGGAGGGTACGTTAGCAGTGGTCGCGTATCCAACCGGAATAACAGTGCTGGAGCGTTGATCGTCATAGCCGCGGTAGCGTACGTGGTCTACATTCTAACTACTCTTCTGGCTTTGAGGCTGACTCGTCTGAGGGAGAGCTACGCCGACGCGTATTCAGCGTACCTGACTAGACAGCCTAGAGAGCTTGAGAGTGCTTTGACCAAGATCGCCTACGGCTTGTCTATAGCCCCGGGCGAGCCGCACGGTGCGAGGGCCTTCTTCATTGAGGACCCGGCTCAAGCAAAACAGGACGTGGCACAGATCATGGATCAGAAGTCAAAGTACGACTTGGACCACGATGGTGTACTGAGCGAGCGGGAGTTGGAGATGGCTATGGAGGCTGAATCCAAGTCGAACTGGCGGAAGGCAGCTCAGCTCTTCATGACCCACCCGCCGACTTACAAGAGGATTCTCATGCTGCGCGAGATCGAGCAGGAGATGAACACCGGAACCTTTCAAGAGTCAGGAATCTACAATCATGTCTGAACGGGTCCCTTCTCTCCTCGAAGTGAGACCGCAACAGAACTATAAACAGGGAAGTCATCAGGTCTAATGAGATAGTATGAACCGTCTTCCTTGGGCGCCTCTCAACGCCGGCGTCTTCCTGATAATCTTCGGAGGATTGATCCTCCTCTCATTCTTCAACATCGGCGTGACCCTTTTCACAGTGTTTCCTCTCATCTTCACGGTCTTCGGAATATGGCTGGTTATCGAAGCATTCGTTATCCCACCGGCCAACGCCTATGCGCCTCCTCGGACGATGGTAGTTGGCTGGGGCGCTCTCATCGCTGGTCTAGGTCTTCTCTGGTTTGTCGGAGCAACCGCTGCGGAACTTCTGCCCGTTGCCTTCGCACTCCTCCTAGTTATCGTGGGGATTGGTGCTGTAGGATACAGTTTCATGAGAGCTAGTCCCAAGAGCCCGACAACCCCGACGTCCTAACCGGTGTTTTTTGATCCCAAGGCCCGGTATGTCCGGAGCCTTTTCTCAAAGGTTCCGCTAGAATACGATATTCTGTTGAGCCTTCTTTCCTTCGCGCAGGACAGGCGTTGGCGGGCGTACGTTGTCAAACAGGCCAATCCCCTGCAACATGATCGGATATTGGACGTCGCTACGGGGACAGGACTCCTGGCCGCTGATTTCGCAAGGGTCGTCTCTGGGGGCTCTGTTGTCGGTGTAGATCTGACTCTCTCAATGCTGAAAACTGCCCGGTGGAGGTTGCGATCAAAGGGCCTTGGAGACAAAGTCGACTGGGTCTTGGCCCGAGCTGAGAGTCTCCCATTTCGAGATGATTGTTTCGGATCGGCTTCCATAAGCCTAGCACTCAGAAATGTGTCGGACGCCCAGTTGACCTTTCGAGAAATGTCTCGGACCACGGATTCAGGGGGTCTTGTCATATCTTTGGACTTTGCACGCCCGTCCAACCGATTATTCGCAATTTTCTATTACGACTATCTCCTCGGTCTCTTCCCACTCTTTGGGCGCATGGTTTCAGAGGCGTGGGGTAGGACTTTGTCCTATCTGGGCCGCTCTATCTTGAGAGCGAGAACTGGAGAGCAGATTGCAAATCTGCTGACGGAAGAGGGTCTTGTTGACACGTTGTCCATTCCCTTGACCGCGGGAATTGTTTGTGCAGTCTACGGAAGGAAGCGATAGTTAGCAGCAAACGCGCGATCCGCACCATTGACACCTCGCGCTCGGTAAACCGCTTTTGACCCCTTCAGCCGTCAGGTTGTGCCGGTCAGAGCCGAGAGAATTCCACTAGTGAGGAAGATGAGTCCGAAGGAGAGAAGAACGACTCCGGCGATAAGATCCAGCAACCATCTGGGTACCCTCATCAGATAGTCGTAGGAGACTGCTGAGACAGCAATTAGGACGATGAGGCTGACGGCTGCGCCAATCAAGGTCCACTGGATGTTGAACGCGCCAGCGGCCGCCAAAACGAGGCTCGCCTCAAACCCTTCTGTAAGAGTAATAGTCAAGACGGGGAGCGAGTTGGGGACAGAGAAACGGATGGGCTGAGTTGAGTCGACCGCACCTTCCCGCTTGAGATCTTTCTCGATCGCTTCTTTTCCCATTCTATCCATTTTCTCTCTGAATGACTTGTGCCTGAACCGGTACTTGACGAAGCCACGCAGGAACCGGCTTGAGAAGTAGAACAGAACTGCTGCGGTCGCAAAGTCGATAATGATGGCGGGAAGTAGAAGGAAGATCCTCCATACGACCAGGAAGGTGAGGATTGAGCCCAGTCCCCCAGCGATGACTCCGAAGAGGATGTTATTCCTTCCCAGTTGTTTTATCGTAGCAAGCGAGAGAATGGCAACTTCGCTTCCTTCAATCAGTATGGCCTTGAAGGCGAGGAGGAAAGATCCGATTATGATGACTGTATCAGTCATTCGTATTTCGATCCGTGCCGTTTTGCCGGCGTCGCTGGTTTGCTTCGAAGGCGTGTGTCTTTAGAGTTTCTTCGCTCTGATGCACGGTTGTTCCGGGTGTTTTTCCTCTCAACGTTAAAGCCTCATTTCTGATCTAGAGATGGAATTCAGTTGCCGAAAGTGTCTCAGGCGAGGTTGAAGATTGCGGTGGACTTGGACGGCGTCTTGGCGGAGTCGATGCTTGTCTGGTGTGAACGAGCCAACAAAGAGTTCGGCACACGGTTGAAGATGGATGATCTTGACAGTTGGTCGTCGTGGAAAAAGTTTTCAATTTCGAAGGACGATTTCTACCGGATACTGGACGAGTCATGGGACGAGTGGCAGGAGATTCCTCCGACAGAGCCGGAAATCGCTGAGAAGGTTGCGCGGATCGAGAAGTTTGGCTATCTAGACATTGTGACTGGCCGGAGCAAGAGGACTGTGGAGGCCGCTAGGAGCTGGGTCGGCAGTCAGAAAGTTCGATACCGGAGTTTTGTCAGGGTCTTAGGCTGGAGAGACAAGATTCTCCTAGATTATGATGTATACATTGATGATGCCCCTGACCTCATGCCTCTGATTTCTCGTAGCCCGAGGGCATGGGGGGTACTCTACGACAGGCCTTGGAACCGCGGCGTGGGAGATATGCCGAAAGTTCTGAAGGCAAAGACTTGGCGGCAAGTGCCCGCACTCTTGAAGCGGATTCAGACGAGGAAGAGTTAGACTGATCATCTTTGAGGAGACGAGAGTATTATACGGGACGACTCACTCTCTAGAAATTCCGTGTCTAGACTTTGAAAGGTGAATTCCAGATTCCCACTGAGTTCTACTACACTAAAGAGCATGAGTGGGTCCATGTCGAGGGCGCTAATTGTCGGATAGGCGTCACTGACTATGCGCAGAATTCGCTTCACGAAATCGTGTACGTTGATCTTCCGAAGGTCGGAGCCAAGGTGGCCCAAATGCAGAGTCTTGGCACTGTGGAATCTGTGAAAGCGGTCGCCGACGTGTACTCCCCGATTTCCGGTGTCGTCCTTGAGGTCAACAGCGAACTCTCTGATGCTCCCGAGCTCGTCAACAAGAGTCCATACGAGAAGGGATGGATTACGATGATCCGGCCAGACGATCTGACGAAGGACCTTCCCTCACTAATGAAGCCCGAAGCCTACCGTGACTTTGTCAAGACGATTACTGAGAAAAAGTAGCTCAATCGTAGAGCATATGCTGGCTGTTGTGTCTTTAGACTCTGATGCTCAAAGCGCTTCCCCAGTTTGAACACACTTTTCCTCACCTAGGAGGTTTATCTCTCAGAAGCCTAGTCTGATTGCTCCTCTACCGTAGGGAATCGAGTAGTGCAAGAAGCATTCACCCTCCTCTCACCACCCCTGAAGGGTCTACTGCAAGAGACCGGAATCCGTACCCCCACTCCGCCCCAAGCAGAGGCGATTCCCTTCATCATGCGAGGCGAGAACGTCTTGGTCATTGCTCCCACGGGGTCAGGCAAGACAGAGGCCGCTCTCTTACCGCTCATAGACAAGATGGTCCAAGACGAGAATCGACAAGGAATCTCACTGCTCTACATCACTCCTCTCAGAGCCCTAAACCGAGACTTACTCAAACGACTCCAAATCTGGTCAGTCAAACTCGGGTTCCAAGTCGAGGTCAGACATGGCGACACTCCTGCTGCTGATCGAAGAAGAATGGCCGGAAGACCTCCTGACCTCCTCATAACCACTCCGGAAACACTCCAAGCCATCCTTCCGGGAAAGAGAATGAGACAACACCTTCGACACGTTAAAGCCGTGGTGGTCGATGAGGTTCATGAACTGGCCGGAAATCGTCGGGGGGTCCAGCTAACAGTTGGGCTAGAGAGACTGAAGGAAGTTCGGCCGGACGGTTTCCAACGGATAGGCCTCTCAGCAACCGTGGGGAATCCCGAAGAGATTTCCAGATTTCTCGGTGGCTCAGAACCTGTAAGAACTGTGCAGATTCCTCTAAGCAAAGATAGTAGGTACAAGATTGAGTATCCTACTCCCGGCGAGGAGGATCAAGAACTCGCACGACGCCTGTATACCGCCCCAGAAGCTGCCGCACGGCTGGCACTGGTGTCTGACCTTGTCGATGCACACGATTCGACTCTGATCTTTGTCAACAGCCGGGTCAACGCAGAGATGTTGGGCTCAAAGTTCAACATGATGGACCAGAACATAATGGTCCATCACGGGTCGCTTCCCAAAGAAGAACGGGTCCGAGCTGAAGAAGCATTCAAGGCCCGCCAGGTCAAGGGACTCGTCTGCACAAGCACCCTGGAGTTGGGCATCGATATCGGATCTGTAGATCTTGTGGTTCAATACATGTCCCCGCGTCAGGTCAACAGTCTTGTTCAACGTGTAGGGAGGTCCGGGCATAGTCTGACCAGAACTTCGCAGGGAGTTCTAGTATCTGTTTCAACGGAAGATCTATTGGAGTCGATAGGAGTCATCGAACTGGCCAAGGAGGGTCGGCTCGAACCAACAATCATTCACCATAGAGCCTTGGATGTCTTGGCACATCAGATCGCCGGCCTATTGATGGATTCCGAAGGCAGCGTCCCTCTCGGTCACGTCAAACAAGTTCTGAAGAGAGCGTTTCCCTATTCTGAGCTTGAGGAGGCTGAGCTGGAGAAAGTTGTCGAGTTCATGCGGAAAATGGGGCAACTCAGACGAGACGATGAGACGCTCTACCGGACATCTCGGACTAGGATGTACTACTACGAGAACTTGAGCATGATTCCGGACGAGCGACGATACCAGGTGGTTGATCTTACGAATCAGCAGTTGGTTGGAATACTCGGCGAAGAGTTCATGCTCACCATGGCGCACGTCGGTTTGAACTTTATCGTCAAAGGACGGGTCTGGCAGATGAAACAGATCACCGACGACGGGAAGGTGTACGTTCTCCCAGTCAACGATCCCACCGCGGCCATTCCAGGATGGGACGGACAGATACTCCCCGTTCCTAGTGAGCTCGCCGTGCGCGTGGGAGAGTACCGGAAACAGATCGATAAATTATTGGACGAGCACAAGACTCGCGCCCCAGTTGTCGAGAAGTTCTCACGAATATGGCCGGCGGACCCGTACGGAGTACGAAGCGTCGTCGAAGAGATAGAGACTCACAGAGCCACTGGCGCACCCGTCCCGACCAATGAGAGGGTTCTGATCGAAGGGTTTGATCGTTATATCATGATTCATACCCACTTCGGAGACGTTCTCAATTTCACCTTGGGTGAGGTGATCGAGGAGCTCTTCCGACGCCAGGGGCTCGTGCGAATGTGGTGGTGGGACTCGTATCGGATACTCTATGAGATGACGGCGGACACTGCCGACCTGGATCTCGAGGATCTCTTTCTCAAACAAGTCTTCGAAGTTGACGAGCCGGTACTAGGAGGGGCTTGTCATGGTGTTCTGCACCGCCACTTTCCATGGGAGTTGCAGATGAAACAGATCGCTGAGAGGTTTGGGGCGCTGAGCCGCGGCCGTCTCATGTATGGCGGTGCAATGAAAGAGCTACAGGTCCGTTTCCGGCTAACTCCGATCTACGACGAGACAATTCGCGAAGCGCAACTCGAAAGGGCAGATTTTGAAGGGGTCAAGAAAATCTTCAAGCAGATAAAAGAACGAAATATGGACGTTAGATTCTTCCGATCCAAAGACAAGCCTACACCACTGGCCTACCATCTCCTTTATCGTCACGTGGACATTCCAGAGCTTATCGCTCCAGAGAATGTTGCAGCCGACAACATGGCAAGGTTGCGCATTTCGATCGAAGGCCGAGCCATCGACCTACTCTGCTTCGACTGCGCCAACCTCACAACCGAAATCACTATCGCAAGTCTTCCGGAACATCCTTCTTGTCAAAATTGTGGCTCTGCTCTCTTGGCTCCCGTCTTCTGGTCAAGCGCATACGTGACTAGCGTTCTTCGAAAGAAACGGACCAAGCAGTCACTGGACGAGAATGAGCAGAAAGCTTTGACGAGAGCGCGCCGTTCAGCCGATCTGGTTATCGCATACGGGAGGAGGGCTGTGATTGCACAGTCTGTTTATGGAATCGGGCCTCAGACGGCCAGCCGGGTTCTAGCCAAGATGCATGAGAGCGATGATGAGTTCTACAAGGACCTCTTAGAGGCCAAGCTGCAATTCATAACGACCAGACCCTACTGGAATAACTGAGAACTGTCTGTCATACTAGGTCGCGACAACCGACCGGGCGGTTTGTCTCCGTGAGGCGGATGGGCGAGACTTTTTCGATTCTTGTCTAAATCGGAATTCGACCTTCGAGTCTGATTGATGGTTATTCTCCAACTTTTGCTTGATGACTTTCTTCAGTCCTCGGTCAATCTCATAACCCCAACTATTTCGCTCCAATTCTTGCGCAACTTTCATAGTCGTGCCCGATCCTAGGAAAGGATCCAAAACGGTCTCACCGTGAAAACTGAAGAGTTTGATCAGACGTTTTGGAATCTCTTCTGGGAAGGCCGCAATCCCCTTCTCCAATCTGGACCCTAGCGGGAGAACGTTAGTGATGCTCCACACTGTCAAGTGCCATTCGTGGTCGTTATAGTCATGTAGAGAAATCCTAGATTTTTCCAGCATCTTTGAAGGCATTTCTCGGACGTACGAGTAGTCAAACCTGCCTTTCTGGAAGATCAGAATGCTTTCTTGGATATTGTCGGGATAGTAGTACATTGGATATGGATGTTGAATGACGACGCCGCTTCGACGGCTTATTCTCACGTAGCCCTTGGGTTTGACCCATACTATACGATCCCGATACCGAAACCCGGCTTGCAGCATGAGCTGAGTGACATCGGCGACAACAGGATACTTCTGACCCTTTACGAGCATATCGTCCGTGACGAAGCAGGCGATTCGGCCAGGTGCAATAACGCGATAGAGATCAAGGCTGAGATCCCGAATCAACGCGAGAAATTCATCGTAGTCGCTGAACAATCCCGGATAGTCGAACGGCGCATTGTAGTAGGGCGGACTGGTGATAGTGAGCTGAATGGATTCGTTAGGAATCTCCTTCATCACCCGACAGTCGCCAAAGACGATGCGGTGGACCGTGCCCATTCGATCAGCTCAGCGTTAGCCGGAGCCCAGTCTGAGCTTAAAGCTTCACAGACTGCGCATTGGTTTGGACTGAGTCGCGACCCCGTCTAGCATTGTTTTGGGTTGGACACTCATGTATCTTTCAATTTGGGACGAACGCATCTGATGAAGCGGAGGCCAGTTGTCAGAAACACGGAGCAGGACTCGGCTTTCCGGAGATATTTGCTGTCTCATCGACGTGTATGAACATAGGAAAGCGTTTTCTACGAGGTGTAATTGTCTGAACACAAGAGACCGGTTGTCGCTTCTCTTTCCGATAACCTTCACACAAAGAAGAGGCTCATTCAATCACATTCAACATCATTCAAGTAATCATCTCTCACGACGATATCGTTTTTGTAAACGAGAGAATCGCCAACATCCTTCGAGGGAGAGTGTCGGAGGGAAGAAAATGCTATGCGTTTTGGGCGCAACCCTTCTATTCTTAGCTTTTTCTCTTGCTACTCTCGATGTCAACTCTACCTCTAGGAAGCCGATTGCAAGAGCAAGCGGTCAGGCTTCTGTCACTGGAGGTCCTTCTTTCAGCTATACATCGCAGTGGGGCTCGTATGGCGGACCCATAATGCCAAACGGCGTTGCGGTGGACTCCTCGGGAAACGTGTACATCGCTGACGCAAAGAACTATGCTATTGTGAAGCTGGCAAGCAGCGGAGCATTCGTCACCTCATGGGGGTCCTACGGTACCGCGACTGGACAATTCAGGAATCCAGAGGGAATCGCTCTCGATGCTTCAGGAAATGTTTTCGTGTCTGATTCTGTCAACAACAATATTCAGAAGTTCACGAACGCTGGCAGTTTCATTACCTCGTGGAACACTTGGAACAAGACAAGCATCCTCAAACATCCCTTCGGGCTTAGCGTCAACGCTACCGGATTTTTGTACGCGGTCGATCAAGGAGACCAGCGCGTCCAAATTTATGGAAACAATGGAACCTACGTGGCATCATTTGGCGGTCTGGGATCGAACCTAGCTGGCAAGTTTCAGAGCCCCTTTGGTGTGGCGGTGGGGCCTACGTACGTGTATGTGAGTGACAGCTCATTTCAGTCAGGTAATATTACGGAATTCACCAGGTCAGGCGGTTTTGTCTGCGCATGGGGAGGTGGTTCCCTGTTTCAACCGGCAATGGTGGCTACAGACAATGCCTCCAACGTATACGTCGCTGACAATTTTGGGAATGACATTGTGAAGTTCAGCGCGTGTAATAATAAGGCCCAGTGGATTTCGGGGTCCACGGGAACCTCTCCAGGGCAGTTCGATGGTCCCGTCGGCGTTGCGGTCGACAGCCAGATGAATGTGTACGTCGGAGACTCAAACAACTTTAGGGTTCAGAAGCTGTTCGCCAATTCAGGAAACTATCTCTCGAGTATGCTATATCCAAAGCCCGGCATGTTTGCAAGTCCCTATGACGCGGCGATCGATGGTTCAGGGCACATCTACGTCGTGGACGAAGGAAACAATAGAGTTCAGATGTTCTCTCTGACTGGAACATATCTACTAGCTTGGGGAACGAGCGGGTCGGGAAACGGCCAGTTCAACGGTCCAACTGGAATCGCGGTCGACCACAACGGGAATATCTACGTTGCTGACTTTTCCAATAACCGAGTCGAAAAGTTCCTTCCAAATGGAACCTTCATCAAAGCATGGGGAACATTCGGAACAGGAAACGGGCAATTCTACGGTCCGTTCGGTATCGCGGTCGATAGTTCAAACGATCTTTACGTCACAGATTACTCAAACAACAGGGTTCAAAAATTCGACAGCTTGGGAAATTTCATCACAGAGTGGGGGTCCTCCGGGACCGCCAATGGACAGTTCAGCGGCCCGACGGGGATCGCCGTGGACAGCCTGAACAATGTGTACGTGACTGACTCATCCAACAATCGTATTGAGAAATTCACGAGTTCTGGTGGGTTCATAACCGCTTGGGGAAGCTCCGGCTCGGGAAATGGCCAGTTCAGTATACCAGGCCACCTGTCCCTAGATTCAACTGGAAACGTTTACGTTTCCGACACCTACAATAATCGAGTCCAAGAGTTCACCACCAGTGGCACTTTTCTCACGTCTTTCGGAACCGTTGGCTCAGGAAATGGCCAGCTCGTGGACCCCGAAGGTCTAACCATCGACGCTTCAGGCAGCGTTTACGTTACAGATACTGGAAATTCTTCGGGAACCAGCAACAACCGTGTTGAAGTCTTCACATCCACCACCTCCTCGCAGGGCTCCATGGGAGGCGGGCGGCCTCCGCTGCACATGTAAAAACAGCGATTCGCAGTCAACATGCTATGTTGCCAGCCTGGAGCGGAATATGCTACGATCAGGAAAAACGCGTCAGCTCGACCGTAGCGCGGAAAGGCTGACAATATCAAATCGCATTTTTGTTTTCAACCCATCTGTAGAGTGTTAACAGAGCGAGGCGTGATGGGGCTTTGTTATCCCTGATAAGATGAGAAAAGAAAGAGGACGGGGAGGGTTGTTCTCCCTCGTATTGGTCCTTTGTCTACGCAGTTGCTAGGTCGACGATCAGCTGGTCGACTATGGGAGTGCCGATGCCGGACGCTAGGTCGTAGCCTGTGCCAGCTGAGTAGCCGACGGTGGAACCGGAGACGATGTCGTTGCCCACGGTGATGTCATGGAAGTCTGTCGAGTAGCGCGAGCTGTGGTAGATGCTGTAGAGTGTCGGGTTCAGGTTGCCGCCTATCAGACCCTTACCAAGGTTGGCGCGGGCCTGGTTGGCGAGGGCGATGATGCCTGCCCATTGAGGAGAACCAGCGCTGGTGCCTCCAACTATGAACAGTGCTGGAGTTCCTCCTGTTATGGCACTGTTGACTACCAAGACTCCGCCGTCTACGGCCGCGTTGTAGTCGACGTCCGGGCCTCTAGCTGTTAGGCCTAGTCCCGCTTGGTATGATGGAACACCGAAGATCAGGCTCTGTGCTCCACCGGTAGCTGCGCCGAATTGAGGCTCGTTCCAGACTTGCTCGCCACCATAGCCATCGGGCACGCAGTTGGGTGGAACAGTACGGCCGAGTACGCAGGGTCCATGATATGCTGAGAGTCCTGAGGTGCAGGAGAACGGTGTGGAGGTGGGGCATGGTTGCAGTGTCCCGGTGGCATTGTATGGAAGTCCCATAGTTCCGGTTACGCCCGTATTGTATGGACTGGACTCTGGGAAGTTCGCCTGGGCTACGCCGGTACCGAAGTCTGCACCGGTGTCTCCCGCCGAGGCAAGGAACGTGTCACCGACAGCAACTCCGTTCGCATAGTTCGTCTGCGCTTGACTTACCTGACCGTTGTTTCCCATCAGGAAGATTTCTGGAATGCCGAAGCTCTGGGAGAAGACAGCGCCTGGAAACGCGGCAATCGCCGAAGTCTCAGCAGCATTGATAGCGTTACCAGAAGAGCTTGAGGCTACATCGAGAACAATGTTGGCTCCGGGAGCCATTGCGTGGGCGTACTCTACGTCTAGGGTTGTCTCGACCGACCAGCCAATCTGATCGTGAAACGCGTTGTGCGAGTTAAAGTTCACCGTTGGACATGTAGTTGTGTCGAAGGGAGTAGGAGAGTTGCCGCAGAAGATCGTGAATGATGGAGGTGCCGCTATGTGGAATACTGAGTCGAAGGTTGCAAGGTCGCTTGCGATGCCTGGGCTTCCGAAAGCATCGACGATCACGATTGTCTGGCCTGAACCATCAAGAGTGGACGGGTACTCGTACGCTTTCTTGATGAAAGCTGGCGAATAGCAGACTATGTTACCAAGTGATGCACTCTTGCACAGGGGAAGGCCTTGTGGCAAAGTCGTCAGGGATCCAAACTGAACATATTGTAAGCTCGGTGAGTAGTTGAAATTGAAGAGGCTAGTTACAGGGCCAATGCCCATGGGGGTTAGCATTAAGGCTGCAATTGCTAGGGTTGTTATTGCTAGTATTTTCTTCATGGTAGCGGATGGAATCAACTATCAATATAAGTTCTTGGCTTCTCGAAGATAGACGCGGATACCTCTGAGCTGAAATCCCTAGCCCCAGCATACTCCAAAATCCCCGCTTCTCAAGGGATGGCAGGTCGTTCTTGAGGCCAGCAAGATGTATCTTTCAAGCTCTTCTATGTCCTAAATCAGCAAACAAGCCTAGTCCCTAACTATCGGCAAGATGACTCCCTGGGAGGCTACCACGATCATCGGTCACCATAACCACTACAATTCTTATCTTCCCAATTCCTGTCTCGTGATCGTAGGGTCCGCTGACTTGTCGAAAATACACACCTTGGTAGTAGGCCAATTACAGACAAACTGCTACGTCATCGAATCCCAGGGTCATACACTAGTCGTCGATCCAGGCGACGAGCCGGAGAGAATCTTGAGGTTCATCAAAGACCTCAACGCAACACCGACGCGAATAATCGCGACGCACACCCATTTTGATCACGTGCTCGGCGTCAACGGAGTCCGAAAAGCGACCAAGGCACAATTCCTGATCCATCGAGACGATCTGTCAATGTTAGAGTCTATGCAGTCGCGCGTACGCCAATTCATGGGTTTCGAGGTTCCGCCACCGCCTAAGGTCGACGGCTACGTCAAAGATGGAGAACTTCTAAAGTTGGGAGATGAGACGATTCGTGTTCTCCATACCCCGGGTCATTCGCCCGGCAGCATCAGCCTGGCCGGCGACGGATACGTCTTGACAGGTGATGCATTATTCAACCAGTCCATTGGGCGAACCGATCTTCCTGGGGGAGACCTCAAAATCCTTGTGCACTCGATCAGGGAGCGGCTCTTCAAGCTGGACGATGACACCATCGTCTATTCGGGCCACGGACCTGAGACTACCATCGGTGATGAGAAGCTGGCAAATCCGTTTGTAGGAACAGCCGCAAGGATGCAGATGGGGTAATCAACTTATCTGTCCCGATGGTTTCTCTCGAAACCGAAACATCATTGTCCAGCCTAGACTCGATTATCAAGAACTCTCTAAGCAAAGCCAGCACGCACACCAGAGAAGTGTACAGTCAGAATCCCCTTACAGCGAGCGAGGTGATCGAGATGGCGAACAGTCGGATCCTAACTCTTGCAGCTACGGTGAGATCGGACGGCCGACCCCACCTCTCCCCTACGGACTTTGTGGCTGTTGACGGAATCTTCTATCTCGGAGTAGACGAAGCGACAGCCCGCTATCGTAACCTCAAACAGAATCCTGCAGTAACCGTAATGCTGGCCGATGACCGAAAGCGCCAGGCCATACTCGAAGGAAACGCCAAATTTCTCGACATGAATTCTGGAACCGCCACGCGGGTCTTGGAGGCTCAGAAGAAAAAGTACGGCTGGGTCACAGACGCGCTTGCCGAGTTCCAGCCAGTGAAAGTCTTCACCTGGAAGGCAAAATAGCCCCGAAGAAATATCTTGAGCGGGAAATCGTTCAGAATCAGCCCCGGATCCGGAATCGGGGTAGGCGATTTGAGATCACGCAGTTTGCGCGTTGACCTGCACGTTGAGCTACACCATGTCGAAAACAGTCGACGGTTCCCTTCTGCGCCCTGTTTCGCAAGACTCGCCTAGAACAGCTTCAACTGGCGAGACCCCTGTCGAAAAATGTCAAAAGCAGTTGATCCCCGCGACACAAAACCCGACTCCGGGAGGGAATTAACAAATAGTAATCCATTCCTCACCCGCTCTTCGAAACGAAAATGACCGCAGAATGTTCTTCATCAAACCCGACAGGCGCAGAACAAGCCTAGATTAGAAATCGAGATAAGCGATTCTAGATCGCGACTTTTTTCACGAAGAGCCACAGGCTTGATCTCCACTCTGGAAAAACAGTCGACCAGCCTATTCTAAGCCGTGAATCGGAAGACTCGCCTAGATCAGTTTCAACCGGCGGAACCACCCTCCGAAAAAGGGGGAACCATTTCACTACTTGCGGTGCGAGACATCTGATCCAGCCAGCTTTCAACCTGAGCCTCGGATACCTTCAACCATCGTGTCAGAGTGAGGCGTTCAAATACAGGGCAGAGCTATCATGATCTTATGGTCATGAACAAGACGGATGAGGAGTGGAAGAAGCAGCTGGACCCTCAACAGTACAGAGTCTTGCGGAAGAAAGCGACTGAGCCGGCCTTCACAGGAAAGTATCTTCACAATAAAGAGAAGGGAATTTACGCCTGCGCGGCTTGCGGAGCCGAACTATTCTCCTCAGACACAAAATACGATTCTGGGTCCGGCTGGCCCAGCTTCTGGACCGCGCTGGCCAAAGACAACATCGTGGAAGTTCCAGACCGAATGCTCGGAATGGAACGGGTCGAGATTTTATGCAAGAACTGCGGTAGCCATCTCGGCCACGTCTTCGACGATGGTCCTCAGCCTACTGGACTCCGCTACTGTGTAAACTCGCTGTCTCTAGATTTCAAGAAGAAGGACGCAAAGTAGACTAGAGCAGCTGGTCTCTCGCTCCCCAGAATCGGGGGGCACGCGTTTCCCTTCTAGGAACAGTCTACTGACTGGTTGAAGACTCAGACTCGCCCGTATTCTCGGAATGGCTGTAGTCGAAACCTATGTCGGATACTCCCGAAGAGTTCTCAGTCAGCGTGCTAAAGAGAGAATTGTCTGAGGGTAGCTGCCAAGATGGCAGAGTTGGCTCAGCGGTCGGTTGAGGTTTCGTCTCGTTCTGAGGTGTGTTTGCGGCCGGAGGTTTAGCTTTTCGTCCGGTCTTGACGTAGAGGACAATGATCTTGTAGGATTCGCTGCAGTTCTTGCACCTGCCAACCTGCACCGTCCGTTTCAGCTTCAGAGTGTGATTCTTGCAGACTGGGCAGTCGACGAACCTGCTCCGTGAAATAGACTCATCTTGCTTGATCGTCTTCATCTTTCGTTGATCTGCCGAACAGTGTCAGTGAACATAGTTGTTCTGTAACCGTTCTACCGGCAACCTAGACCTAGGAGGATGCTCTAACTCAATCAGTCGGAGTCTTCAGCAGATAGGAATGATGTTAATCGGATCGAGTCGACAACACCTCATTCCCGCCGAACCCCGCCTAGTAGCTGAGAAGGATGATCTCGTTACGATTTTTGTGACTGTTGGGTTTTGACACCCTTAATAGGGAGTCAGGAGAGATTTCGTTTTTGACGATAAAAAGGGTCGAAGTTTGAGTTCGACAGCTAACCCATATTTTGACCGTGCCAAATCCCAGACGAGTCTCCAAGAAAAAATCGAGCTGGCGATACCTGGATTTCACGGGTACAAGGAGAAGGAGCTGAGACGAGAGTCCGACAAGCTCATCAGGAACCAGATCTACCAGAAACTATCCGACGCCGAATCCCAGGCCAAAGACACCTACCGCTCCCTAGTCAATCAGGGAGCAAACGACTCGTGGGACGACACTGACCATCTCCTCGCGCGCCT
>Ga0209161_10002011_pt1 | contig 16701 bp, 14 predicted proteins | sample GraSoiAngelo_155_FD_186169 | JGI IMG/M metagenome (GOLD analysis project Ga0209161, IMG submission 186169) | Grasslands soil microbial communities from the Angelo Coastal Reserve, California, USA - 14_1009_13_30cm (SPAdes) (version 2) | ecosystem: Environmental > Terrestrial > Soil > Grasslands...
TTTCCGTCTCGTTCTACCCCCTGCTGCTCGCAGACTTCGGCTACGGCGAGGGGGCGTCCGGCATCCTGCTCGCGCTGCGTGCTCTCGGCGCGATAGCCGCCGGACTGATCGCTGCGCGGTTCGTACGCACCGGACCGGAGACCCTGTGGCCGGTGCTGTGCGGAGCCGGCGTGGCGGCTGCGGTCGGCCTGGTGCCGACGCTCGACCATGCCGTGCCCATCGGCTTCTGGCTGCTGCTTGTCGGCTTCGGTTCTGGCGCCATGACCTTGTACTTCCAGATCACCATCGCAGAGGCCAGCCGCCAGGAGCAGCGCGGGTCGGCGCTGGCGCTCGGCGGGCTGGGCTGGGGCATCTCGCACCTCAGCACCCCCCTGGTCATGGGTTTTCTGGCCGACCGCTACGGCATCGTGGCCGGCTTCTATGCCATCGGCGCCTTCGCGCTCGTCTGCACGCTGGTCATTGGGGTAATGCGCGCCTGGGCGTTCAGGCGGCCTTGAACACCCCGGGTTTGAGGCAATGGCGTGCTACCTTTGCTTGCGGCGCAATCGCTCCTCGCGCTCCAGGATGCCGCGCTCGATCGCTCTCAGAGCCTCGAGTTGCTGCCGTAACGCTTCTTCGCGCTTATCTCGGTCCTTATCGACGCGCTCGCGCTCGCGCGCCGCGCGCTCGAGCTCGCGGGTCAGGCGCTGGCGCTCGACGACTAGCGCAGAAACGAGCGCTGCAAAGCGTCCGAACCCCGGCGCGGCGGCATCGGCCAGTGGCTCGAACAGCTCTGCCGCGCGCGCATCGTCCCGCAACGGGGCAGGCAGAACAGCGAGCAGCGTCGCAAGCCGCAGGCGATCTACGGCGGTCGGATCGCGCGTAAAGGCGTCTTGCGCGCGGGACAACGCGGCCTTTTGCTCGGCCGAAGGTGCCCGCGCAGCGGTCATGGCGTCTGCGATGATGGCGTCCGCCGTGCCCAACTGCTCGGCGCCCGGCTGCAGCAGTGCGCAACCGGTAAGAGCGATTGCGATAGCTATGATGAAAGCCTTCATGCCGCCACCGGCAACGCCCGCGCGGGTTTGCGCGGCAAAGTGACGCGGAAATGCCCGCCGCTCGCCTCGCTCACCACGCTGATCCGCCCGCCGTGCGCCTCGACGAACTCGCGCGCGATAGCGAGGCCCAGACCGGTGCCCTCGATGCGACCGCTCTCCTTCGCCCGGCCGCGGAAAAACGAGTCGAAGATCGATTCTCGCTCTTCCAGCGGCACCCCCGGGCCGGTGTCGATCACATCGACCATGGCCTCGCGCTCCGCCGCCCGTGTGAGCACTCTGATGGTGCCTCCGCTCGGGGTGAACTTCACTGCGTTACCAAGCAGGTTGTCGATGATCGAACGCAGCTTTTCCGGGTCGGCTTCCACGCTCACCTTGTCGAGGTCGAGCTCCAGCCGCTGCCCCTTGGCCTGCACCGCGAGCTGGTGCGGCCGCGCCACGTCCTGGACCAGCGCATCCAGCGCCACGGCCCGCCGTTGCAGCGACCCGGCCGAATGTAGAGCGCGCTGGTAGTCGAGCAGATCCTCGATCAGCCGCTGCAGCTTGACGCTGTTGTCGCGCATGATGGCGACAACTTGGCGCTGCGGCGGCGCCAACGGGCCGCCCACCTGGTCGTTCAGCAGCTCGGCGCCTTCGCGCAGCACGGTCAGCGGCGTCTTCAGCTCGTGCGACAGATGGCGCAGAAAGCGGTTTTTCTCCGCCTCCAGCTCGGCGAGCCGTCGCCGCAGCCAGTCGAGCCGCTCGCCGAGCGATTGCAGATCCTCCGGGCCGCGCACGGTGATCTCGCGCGAGAAATCCGCCCCGCCCAGTTGCCGGATCGACGCGTCGAGCGCCGCGATCGGGCGGGAGATGTAGCGCGTGAGGCCGAGCGCTATGGTGAGCGCGACGGCGGTGCTGAAGACGACGAGCAGGATGAGCCTGCGCTGCACCGCCTCGGCGTTCGATCGCAGCCGCACCACCTCGCGGTCGGCCACCAGGTAGCTGATGGCCAGGACCTCGTACGCGTTCTCGGCCAATTCGGCCGCGATGCCGCCGATCCTGCGCGGATCCTGGCGCGGGCGCGGCTGCGTGCCCAGGAGCTCGTAGAGCTGTTGCTCCAGCGCGACAGTCTTTTTGAGCGCGGCAAGCTGCTGCGCATCTAGCGGCAGAAGGAGCAACTCGTCGGCAATCTGCCTGAAACTGCGATGTACCGCGGCGTAGTCGGCGGCGAGAGCCGGGTCTTTTGCCACCGCCAACTGCTGCGCCAGGCGCTCGATCGAGCCGATGCGGTTCACGAGCGAGCGACTGGCGCGCGCTGCCTGCGACGCGCTGAACACCGCGGTGCGGCTCTGCTCGGCGAGCCGCTCGGTGTTCCAGGCCGAATAGGCGAGCGCACCCACGAGCGGCAGCGCGACCACCGTAAAACCGGTCAGCAACAGGCCAAGAAACGATCGCGGGTACGCCATGTCCTTATAATTTCAACAGAATTTCCATTGGCGCGAGGATCAATGTCACACAATGCAGAGCCCCGCATCTATCTCGTCGCCGCCGTGGCCGCAAATGGAATCATAGGCGCCAACGGCCGGCTACCTTGGCACTTCCCGGAGGACTTGAAGCACTTCAAGCAACTGACTCTGGGTCACCCGGTGATCATGGGGCGGCGCACCTGGGAATCGCTCGGACGGGCGCTCCCCGGACGCGAGAACATCGTAGTGACCGGCAGGCCCGGATACGAGGCGCCCGGGGCGGCAGTGGCTACCTCGCTGGAAGCGGCACTCGCCCTGTGCACCGGCGAACCGGTGGTCTTCGTAATCGGCGGTACCCGGCTGTTCGAGACCGCGCTGCCGATCGCTGATGGCTTGGTGATGACGGAGATCCACAGGGATTACCGGGGTGACACCTGGTTTCCGCGCTACGACCCTTCGCGCTGGCGCGAGGCACAGCGGGAGGCGCATACCGCAGCCGATGGCACGAAGTTCGACTTCGTGCGGTACGAGCGCGCCTAGCGCTTAGACTCGAATACCCGAACCTCAGGCAGCGGAAAGCCGTTGAAGTGGCTCGCATAGGCGGTCGTGTACGCGCCTGCGTTCTTGATGTACACGAAATCGCCTTCCTGCAGGTCCGACGGCAGCGGCTCGTCGCGCATGACGATGTCCACCGAGTCGCAGGTCGGCCCGCCGACGGTCCAGGGAATGTCGGGGCCGGAGCGCTCGGTGCGGATGCGGTACTTCAAGCCCTCGCTGCTCTCGATCACGCCGCCGAACAGGCCTGCGTCCCAGTGCATCCAGCGCTTGCCGGCGCGGGTGGCTGTGCCGAGCACGCGGCAGACGAAATAGCCGGCGTCGGAGACCAGGAAGCGGCCTGGCTCGGCGATCACCTGCACGTCCTCGGGGAAGGCCTTGAGGCACTCGTTCACCACCTCGCCGATGACCTCGACCGACGGGATCGGCTTGACGTGCCGGACCGGAAAGCCGCCGCCGATATTGAGCAGGCGCGGCTTCAGGCCCGCCTTGCTCATGACCTCGAAGAGCGCTCTCGCCTTTTCCAGGGCGACGCGCCAGTTCTCCGGGTTGCGGCACTGCGAACCGACGTGGAACGTTACACCGGCCAGGTCCGTGCCGAGCTTGGCGGCCAGGGCGACGATCTCGCGCGCGTCGGCGGCGCCGGCTCCGAATTTGCCGGACAGCGGCCAGTCGCTGCCGATGTTGGGAGCGGCGATCCGCAGGTACTGCTTGGCATCCGCCTTGGTCTCGTGGATGCGCCGCAGCTCGTCGGCGCTGTCGACGACGAACCATTCCACGCCCCTGGCGGCGGCGTAGGCGATCGACTCGCGCGACTTCACGGGGTTGGAAAAGAAGATCTCGCCCGGCGCCACGCCGAGACCCAGGAGAAGCTCGAGCTCGGCCGTCGACGCGATCTCAAAGCCCGCGCCCTCCTGCACCAGCACCTTGAGCACCCGGCGGTCCGGATTGGCCTTGACCGCGTAATGCGGCCGCACGCGGGGCATGGCGGCGCGAAAGCGCCTCACCTTGCCGCGCACGATGGCGGTGTCGATGATCAGGAACGGTCGGCTGTACCTCTGCTGTGCGGCCTGGCGGACGATCTCGAAGTCGAGGCTGACCTCGGGATGCGTGTCGAAGAGCTGTTCTTGCTGCGGCTGCTTGGGAAGTGCGTTTTGTCTGCTGCGTGCAAAGCTACTTGGGCGATCCCCCATCAAAGTTCTCCCGAAATGGACCTAGGTCTCAGGAATATCGCGGACGCAAACTTCATAGACCGGGCAGCAGTTCCTTTTGCTTGTCATGATGACCTCCTTCTTCTCGCCGAAGTTGAAGGAAAAACTCCGGCCGATTATAGGGACGACCCCTCTGGAGTCAAGGGCTCGGCCAAGATTTTTTCATTTTTTTTGCGTGGCACTGAAGCGCAGCCCGGCCGTTGTGTCCACGCAAGGGGTAGTGGCCCAGAAAAAGACAACCACTAGATACGGGGGAGCGTCACGCCCTTCTGGCCCTGGTACTTGCCGCCGCGGTCGCGGTACGACGTCTGGCAAAGCTCGTCGGACTCGAGGAACACCACCTGCGCCACGCCTTCGTTGGCGTAGATGCGCGCCGGCAACGGCGTGGTGTTGGAGAACTCGAGCGTCACATGGCCCTCCCATTCCGGCTCCAGGGGCGTGACGTTGACGATGATGCCGCAGCGCGCGTAGGTCGACTTGCCAAGGCAGATGGTGAGCACGTTTCGCGGGATGCGGAAGTACTCCACGGTACGGGCCAGCGCGAACGAGTTCGGCGGGACGATGCACACATCGCCCCGGTAGTCGACGAAGTTTCTCTCGTCGAACGCCTTGGGATCGACGATGGTCGAGTTGATATTGGTGAAGATCTTGAACTCGGTCGAGCAGCGGATGTCGTAGCCGTAGCTGGAAGTGCCGTAGGACACCACGCGGCGCCCGGCGAGCTCTTTCACCTGCCCCGGCTCGAAGGGCTCGATCATCCTGTGCTCCACAGCCATGCGACGGATCCAGCCGTCGGATTTGATGGTCACGTGTTCTGCACCACGATATTGGGAAACTTGGAGGTCATGTCGCGCTGCGACTCGGCGATCCTGACGGCGCAGCGGCGCGCGATGCGCCGGTAGATCTCCGCCACCGGGCCGTCGGGGTCCGATACTACCGTCGGCTTGCCCGAGTCCGCCTGGCTGCGGATCGCCTCGTCGAGCGGCAGCTGGCCGAGCAGCTCGGTGCCGTAGTCGCGGCACATCTTCTCGGCCCCGCCGGCGCCGAAAATATGGCTCTGATGGCCGCATTTCGGGCAGACGTGGGAAGACATGTTCTCCACCACGCCGAGGATGGGAATGCCGACCTTCTCGAACATCCTGAGGCCCTTGCGCGCATCGATGATCGCGATGTCCTGCGGCGTGGTGACGATGACGGCGCCGGTCACCGGCACTTTCTGGGCGAGCGTCAGCTGGATGTCGCCGGTGCCGGGGGGCAGGTCGACCACCAGGTAGTCGAGGTCTCGCCAGCGCGTGTCCTTCAGCAGCTGCTCGAGCGCCTGCGTCACCATCGGGCCACGCCAGACCATGGGCGTGTCGATGTCGATGAGAAAGCCGATCGAGATCGCCTGCAGGCCGTGGCCCTCCATCGGCTCGAGCGACTTGCCGTCCCTCGACTCCGGCCGGCCGGCGATGCCGAGCATCATCGGCTGCGACGGCCCGTAGATGTCGGCGTCAAGCACGCCAACCGAGGCGCCTTCGGCTGCCAGCGCCAGCGCGAGGTTCACCGCGGTGGTGGATTTGCCGACGCCGCCTTTCGCGGAGGCGACGGCGATGACGTTCTTGATCCCGGGGATCAGCTTGACGCCGCGCTGCACGGCGTGCGCCACGACCCTGGAGCTCAGGCTCACCGCGACGTTCGCGGCGCCCGCCTGCTTCAGGGCCTGGACGACCTGGCGGCGAATCGGCTCGTGCTGGCTCCTGCCCGGATAGCCGAGCTCGATGTCCAGCGAGACGTCGTTGCCGGAGACCTTCATGTTGCGCGCCGAGCGCGTGCTGAGGAAGTCCTTGCCGGTATTCGGGTCGATGAGCTGCTTGAGGACGCCTTGAACGTCCGCGTCGCTGAGAGGCATCTTCAAAGTGTAAGCTAAAATTGCCCCTTTCCCGAGCAGTCCCCGCCTCACTCATATGGCCTCCCGCAGGCTCTTCGTCACCACCGCGCTGCCCTACGCGAACGCGCCGTTCCACATCGGCCACATGATGGAGTACATCCAGGCCGACATCTGGGTGCGGTTCCAGCGCATGCAGGGCCACGAGGTGCATTTCATGGGCGCCGACGACGCGCACGGTGCGCCCATCATGCTGGCAGCCGAAAGCGCGGGGAAATCCCCCGAGCTCTTCGTCGCCGAGATCGCCAGGGGGCGCGGACGGTACCTCGAGGGCTTTCATCTCGGCTTCGACAACTGGCACTCCACCCATTCGGCGGAAAACACCGAGCTCTCGCAGGACATCTACCGCAGGCTAAAGGCGGCGGGCCTTGTCTACGTCAAGCCGGTGGAGCAGTTCTACGACCCCGTGAAAGGCATCTTCCTCGCCGACCGCTACATCAAGGGCGAATGCCCCAACTGCGGCGCGAAGGACCAGTACGGCGACGCGTGCGAGAACTGCGGCACCGTGTACACCGCCACGGAGCTGAAAAACCCGTATTCGACGCTCTCGGGCGCGGCCCCGGTGCTGAAGAGCTCGGAGCACCATTTCTTCAGGCTCTCCGATCCGAAATGCCGAGCCTTTCTCAAGCAATGGCTCGAGGCGCCGGGCCGGCTGCAGCCGCAGGTCGTAAACAAGGCGAAGGAGTGGCTCGAAGGCACCGGCGAGCGGGCGCTCGCCGACTGGGACATCTCGCGTGACCCGCCCTACTTCGGCATCCGCATCCCGGACATCGAGGAAGAGAAATACCTCTACGTCTGGCTCGACGCGCCGGTGGGCTACCTGGCGTCCTTCAAGAACTATTGCGCGAAGAAAGGCCTGGATTTCGAGAAGCTGCTGCAGGACCCGAAGACCGAGCAGGTCCATTTCATCGGCAAGGACATCATCTACTTCCACACCTTGTTCTGGCCGGCGATGCTGAAGTACGCGGGCGAGCCATACAAGGTCCCCGACCACGTATACGTCCACGGCTTCATCACCGTCTCGGGCGACAAGATGTCGAAGTCGCGCGGCACCGGCATCAGCCCGCTGCGCTACCTCGAAATCGGCATGAACCCCGAGTGGCTGCGCTACTACATCGCGGCCAAGCTGAACGCCAACGTCGAAGACCTCGACTTCAACCCTGACGATTTCATGGCGCGCGTCAACAGCGACCTGGTCGGCAAGTACGTCAACATCGCCAGCCGCTGCGCGGTGTTCATCAACCGTAAATTCGGCGGCAGGCTGGCTGCGGCGCCGCAGGACTTCGCATTCAGCGCCAAGGCCGGCGAAATCGCGGCGCTCTACGAGCAGCGCGAGTTCGGCAAGGCGTTGCGGGAAATCATGGCGCTTGCAGACACCGCGAACCAGTTCGTCGACGAGCAAAAGCCGTGGGAGCTTTCCAAGCAGCCCGGCGCGGAGCACAAGCTGCAGCAGGTCTGCTCGGTCGCGATCAATCTCTTCAGGCTATTGACGATCTACCTGAAACCGGTGCTGCCGCAAACTGCGGCCGAGGCCGAGCGGTTCCTCAACGTGGCGCCGCTGCAGTGGTCGGACGCCGGAACGCTGCTTCCGGCCGGCCACCGCATCAGCGAGTACCGGCATCTGCTGAATCGGGTGGACGAAAAACAACTGGATCAGCTGTTCGACGTTGCATCAGTCCCCCAGGTTGCAAAGGAGCAGGCTGTGAGCGATACGATCAGCATCGACGATTTCAACAAGCTGGATCTGCGCGTGGCGAAAATCGCGCGCGCCGAAGCGCTCGAGGGGGCGGACAAGCTGCTCAAGCTGACCCTCGATATGGGTGATGGCACGCGCACGGTGATCGCCGGAATCAAGTCGGCCTACGCTCCCGAGAAGCTCGAAGGCCGGCTGACGGTGGTGGTGGCGAATCTTGCGCCGCGGAAAATGAAGTTCGGCGTCTCCGAAGGCATGGTGCTCGCCGCGTCGGGCGAGGGACCGGAAATTTTTCTCGTTTCACCGGACGCCGGGGCGCAGCCCGGCATGCGCGTAAAATAGCGCCGTCGCGGCCTGCGCGCCGCATTCGGCCGAAGATCCGTGATGGAGAGCTCCAGCCGCACGCTCGTCTGCAGTGTGCTCTTCCTCGACATCGTGGAGTATTCGAGGAAGCCGGTCGCAGAGCAGCTGCAGCTCAAGCAGCTGTTCAACGCGGTGCTCGCCAAGGCGCTCGACCAGGTGGCGGCCGCCGACCGCATCATTCTCGACACTGGCGACGGCGCTGCAGTGACCTTCATGGGCGATCCCGAGGACGCGTTGTTCGCCGCAATGTCGGTGCGCGACATGGCCAGCACCGTCCCCGTGCGCCTCGGCGTGAACCTCGGCCCGGTGCGGCTGGTAAAAGACCTGAACGACCAGGTAAACATCATCGGCGACGGCATCAACGTCGCGCAGCGCGTCATGAGCTTCTCGCGTCCCGGGCAGCTGCTCGTGTCGCGCTCGTTCTACGAGGTCGTGTCCTGCCTGTCACGCGATTACAAGGCCCTGTTCCGGCACGAAGGCCAGCGCACCGACAAGCACGTGCGCGAGCACGAGGTCTACGCGGTGGTCGGCGGCACGCCGTCGGCGCGGCGCGTGGCGCAGACCGAGTCGCGGCTGATCGGTCCGCTGAGCGTCGGCGGCTGGTTCGCGGCCGGCGGTCCATTCGGCGTGCGGCGTTCCGCGCTCGTCTCCGCCCCGGTGGTATTCCTCGCTTTGATCGGCAGCGGCATGGCGGCGCGATCGGTGATGGACCAGCAGACCGCGGCGCAGGTGATCCCGGCTCCCCCGCCTCGGCTGACGCTCGTGCCGCGTCCCGAGACGGTCGCGGCGGTTCCGGCCAGCGAGCAGGAGAAGAGCGAGGCACCCGGCGCCACGGGCCGTCCAGGCCGGCTCGAGCTGGCCGTGACGCCCTGGGGGGAAGTCGTCATCGATGGCAAGAGCCGCGGCGTGAGCCCGCCGCTGCGCCTGCTTGAAATCTCCTCCGGGTCGCATACGATAGAGATCCGTAACTCGACCTTTCCCAGCCACGTCGAGAAGATCAATTTGAAAGCCGGGGAAGCAAAAAAAATCCAGCACAGGTTCCGATGATGATTCGATCGCTCGTCAGTGCCGTGGCCTTCGCCGCCCTCGCCGCGTGCTCGTCCGACCCGATGCGCGACATTCGCGACCTATTCCAGCCCGCCAAGGGTGAGGCGACGTTCACCACCGGTCTGAAGCAATACGAGAACGGCGAGTACGCCGAGTCGGCGAAGAACCTGCAGAGCGCCCTGGACAAGGGGCTCGGCGACCGGGACAAGGTAGCGGCGTACAAGCACCTCGCGTTCATCCACTGCGTCTCCGGCCGCGAACGCCAGTGCCGCGACGAGTTCCGCAAAGCTCTCGCCGTGGACCCGACCATGGACCTCGCCCCCGCGGAAGCGGGCCACCCGATCTGGGGACCGATCTTTCGGGCGGTCAAGGCGGGCCGCTAGGCCCGCGCCCGGTTCAATGGAAGCGCCGCAGCTCGGCCGCTACGTCATCCAGTCCGAGCTCGGTCGCGGGGCGATGGGCGTCGTGTACAAGGCGACCGACTCGGTGCTGCAGCGAACCGTCGCCGTCAAGACGGTCAACATGGCGCTCGAAAGCACCGGCATCGGCAATTACGAGGCCCGCTTCTACCAGGAGGCGCGCGCCGCGGGCAGCCTGAACCACGCCAACATCGTCACCGTCTACGATGTCGGCAAGGCCGGCGACATCGCCTACATGGCGATGGAGTTCATCGAGGGCGTCGAGCTGCGCACGATGATCGGCGAGGGCCGCTCGCTGCCGGTGGCGCAGGCGATCTCCATCGGCGCGCAAGTGGCCGAAGGGCTGGGCTATGCCCACCAGCACGGGGTCGTGCATCGCGACATCAAGCCGGCCAACATCATGGTGGTGGCGAACGGTCCGGTGAAGATCACCGACTTCGGCATCGCCCGCATGCGCGCCTCGGGCGAGCTGACCCAGACCGGAATGATGCTGGGCTCGCCCAAGTACATGTCGCCCGAACAGGTCATCGGCAAGCGGGCCGATTACCGCTCGGACATCTTCTCGCTCGGCATCATCCTTTACGAGATGCTGTGCGGCAACGTCCCGTTCAACGGCGAAAACGTGACGGCGCTGATGTACCAGATCGTGAACTTCGCGCCCCCCGCGCCGAGCGCGGTGAACCACGCCGTGCCCGAGCTGCTCGACTATATCGTTGCCAAGATGCTCGCCAAGCCGCTCGAGGAGCGCTATCAGAGCGCGCAGGAGCTGGCGCAGGACCTGCGCGAGTGCGAGCGCCAGCTGGCCGCGCCGGCGGGTTCCACCGTGCCCCCCCGGCCCACCGGGCTGGCGAGCGGACCGCAGCCGGAACTGGTCGACACGCGCGCCCACGACGTGGTGATGGCGCAAACGCTGAACCGCACCCGCGACAAGGACAAGACCCCTGAGGACCCGACTACGCCGCCGGCGCGCGGGCTTTCGCACTCCTTCGATTCCCTCGAGGCGACGCAGCGCCTTGCCGTGCTCACCGGGGCGGCCGCCCTGCCGGGCGCCAGCACCCTTCCGGGTTCCACTGTGGAACCGCAAACCGCGACCCAGGCGATCGGCTCGCTGCCCCCGCCGCCGCGCATCGGTTGGCGGCGGCGCGACTGGCTGCTGGTCGGCGCAGCCGCGGTCCTCGGACTGATCGTCGCGCGCGCGGTCATGAAACGCGACGACCGCTGACGGGGTTATTTGCCTAGCCTCGACGCTACCCTGCTCCTCATAGCCGCGTGGCTGGCTATCGGGCTCGCCGGGATGCTCGCGCCGCGCAGCCTGCGGCTTGCGAGCCGCGTGCTCTTCCCGGCGGGCGCAGTGGCAGGGCTGGCGCTCGCCGCGGTAGCGCTCCAGGCGATATTCGGATCGCCCGCCTCGCGGGTGCTGCCCCTGGGCCTGCCCGATCTGCCGTTTCACGCGCGCATCGATGCGCTGTCGGCCTTTTTCCTCCTCCTCCTTGGCGCTGTAGCCGCAGGAATTTCGACATTCGCCTCCGGGTACCTGCGCGCCGGCGAAGGGCAGCCGCCCGGATTGCAATGCCTGTGCTACCACGCTTTCCTCGCCAGCATGGCCGCGGTGCTGGTCGCCGACGACGCGTATTTCTTCATGGTCGCGTGGGAGACGATGGCGCTGTCCTCGTTCTTTCTCGTCACAAGCGATCACCGGCACGCCGAGATCCGGCGCGCCGGCTACCTGTATCTCCTCATTGCGCACCTCGGGGCAATCTCGATCCTGCTGTGCTTCGGCGCGTTGCAGGCGGGCACCGGCGACTACACGTTCGACGCAATGCGTCGGATCGAGCAGCCGGCGGGCTGGGCGACGGTCGCTTTCCTGCTTGCGCTCGCCGGCTTCGGCGCCAAGGCCGGCGTCGTGCCCCTGCATGTGTGGCTGCCCGAGGCGCACCCGGCGGCGCCTTCGCCGGTCTCGGCGCTGATGTCCGCCGTGATGCTGAAGACCGCGATCTACGGAATGCTTCGCGTAACGCTGGATCTCATCGGCTTGCCGCTCTGGTGGTGGGGCGTGGTCGCGCTCGCTGCCGGGCTGGTGAGCGCGCTTTTCGGGATCGTCTTCGCGGCCGTGCAAACCGACATGAAGCGCCTGCTTGCGTATTCGTCCATCGAGAACATCGGCCTGATCATGTCCGGGTTCGGGCTGACGTTGCTGTTCCGCGGCTTCGGCATGGGAACCCTGGCCGCCCTTGCCTTGACAGCGACGCTCTACCACTGTCTCAACCACGCCTTCTTCAAGAGCCTGCTGTTTCTCTCCGCAGGCTCGGTGCTGCATGCCACGCGCGAGCGCAGCCTCGACCGGCTCGGGGGGCTGATCCAGCGCATGCCGTGGGTGGCGTGGTGCGCGCTGGTGGGCACGGTGGCCATCGCCGGCTTGCCGCCGCTCAACGGTTTCGTTTCCGAATGGCTCCTGCTTCAGGCATTTCTCTTCACCCCGGGGTTGCCGCATGCCTACATGAATATGCTGGTGCCGGTGGCCGCGGCGGCGATCGCGCTCGCCGCGGCGCTTTCGGGCTACGTCATGGTGAAGTTCTACGGCGTCGTATTTTTGGGGCGGCCGCGCGAGGCGAGGCTGAGCGAGGCGCACGACGCCGGCCCCTGGGAGCGCACCGGCTTGCTCTGGCTAGCCGCGGGCTGCGTCGCGCTGGGTCTCGCGCCAGTCACGGTAATCAGCCTGCTGGATCCCATCACGCGCAGCGCGACCGGCTACGGCATCGGCAGCCACGCCGGCAGCTGGCTGTTTCTCGCGCCCATCGAGCCGCAGCGCGCGAGCTATAGCCCGCTGCTGTTCTTCATCGTAGCCACATTGCTCGTAGTGGTGACCTGGCTCTCGGTGCGCGTTTTTTACCATGGTCGCGTGCGCCGCTCCGGGCCCTGGGATTGCGGCTTTCCCTATCTTGACGCGCGCATGCAGGACACGGCCGAAGGTTTCGGCCAGCCGGTGCGCCATGTGTTCGAGCCCTTTTTCAGAATCACGCTCGAGACGCCTTCGCCGCTCGATTCCCGGCCCCGCTACCGGGAACTCGTGGAGGACCGGTTGTGGTACTGGCTATACCTTCCCGTCGCCCGCGCCGTCGAGCGCGTCACGGCGCTGGTCACGGTTCTTCAGCGTGGGCGCATCTCGGTGTACCTGATGTACAGCTTCGCGACCCTGCTTCTGCTGCTGCTCTTCGTCCGGTGAGCGCTGCCGGCATCGCCGCCCAATTCACCGAGCTGGCGCTCGCCGTTCTGCTCGCGCCGCTGTTGACCGGCTGGGTCAACCAGTGCCGCGCCTGGCTGCAGAACAAGAGCGCACCCGGCATCTTTCAGCCTTACCGGGTGCTGGCCAAGCTATTCCAGAAGGAAGTCATTCTTGCGCACAACGCCTCGTCGCTCTTGCGCTCGGCGCCCTACCTGATCTTCGGCTGCCTGGCGCTCTGCGCCGCCATCGTCCCGAGCCTGGGGACCGACCTGCCGCTGAACGAGGCCGCCGATGCCATTGCGCTGGTCGGCCTGCTCGCCCTGGCACGCCTGTTCATCGCGCTGGCCGGAATGGACGTCGGCACCGCGTTCGGCACGCTTGGCGCGCGCCGTGAAATGATGGTCGGCTTCCTCGCGGAGCCGGCGCTGCTGATGGTGTTCTTCACCGCCTCGCTCATCTCGCATTCGACATCGCTCTCCACCATCGTCGAGACGATCGCGCACCGCGAGTTGGTGATCTACCCCAGCATGGCGTTCGCCGGCGTCGCGTTTGTCATGGTGTCGCTGGCCGAGAACGCCCGCATTCCCATCGACAACCCGGCGACGCATCTCGAGCTGACGATGATCCACGAGGCGATGGTGCTGGAGTACTCGGGGCGGCATCTCGCGCTGATCGAATGGGCGGCCAGCCTGAAGTTGTTTGTTTTCATGTGCATCGGGCTGGCCCTGTTCTTCCCCTTTGGCATCGCAGGAGGCGGCGACTGGCTGGGCCTCGTTCTCGCCCTGCCAGCGCTTGCCGCCAAGCTGGCCGTCGGCGGCGCCGCGCTGGCCTTGATCGAGATGCTGAGCGCCAAGATGAGGATCTTCCGCGCGCCGGAGTTCCTCGGCACCGCTTTCCTGCTCGCGGTGCTGGCAATGCTCGTCCACGTGATGCTGGAAGGCTGACGCCATGCTGCAGCACTTCGGACCCCAGGTCATCAATCTCCTCGCCGCGGTCCTGCTGCTGCTCGCGTTCGCCATGCTGTCACAGCGCAGAATCCTGTCGCTGATCAACCTGTTCGCGGCGCAAGGGTTCGTGCTGTTCCTTTCGACTGCCCTGGTGGCGGCGCTTACCGACCAGAAGCACCTGTACGTTTCCGCAGCAGTGACCCTGGTGCTGAAAGTCACCCTGCTGCCGTGGATCCTGCATCGCCTGATCCGCAGGCTGAACGTGAAATGGGACGTCGAGACCCTGATCAACATCCCGATCACCATGCTCGTCGGCATCCTGCTCGTGATCCTCGCTTTCAACCTGGCCGCGCCGATCTCGCAGCTGGCCGGCACGGTAACCCGCTCGACCCTCGGCATCGCGCTGGCGAGCATGCTGCTCTCGTTCATGATGATGATCACGCGCTCCAAGGCCGTGCCGCAGGTGATCGGCTTCCTGTCGATGGAGAATGGCCTGTTCTTCGCCGCCACCGCCGCCGTCTACGGCATGCCGATGGTGGTCGAGCTCGGCGTGGCGCTCGACGTGCTGGTGGCGGCGCTGATCCTCGGCATTTTCATTTTCGAGATTCGCGAGCGCTTCGACACGCTCGACACGCGGCACCTCGAGAAGCTCAAGGAGCAATGATGCCGATCGAGCTTTTCGCCCTTCTGCTGTCGCCGCTCGCTGGAGGCGCCGTGCTCGCCCTCATCGGGCACCGGCCGCGCGCCGCGGAAGTAAACGCCGTGTTCAGCAGCCTCACCTTCGCCGCCGCTGCAGTGCTCGTGGCGCGCGTCATCGAAAGTGGCCCGCTTGTTGCGCTCGGCGAGCAGCTGTTCGTGGACTCGCTCAACGTCTTTCTCGTGGCGCTCACCGCGTTCGTCGCGATGACGACGTCTTTTTTTTCGCGACCTTACATGCGCATCGAACGCGAGCACAAGCGGGTAACAGGCCCCGGGATGCGGCTCTACCACAGCATGTACCAGCTGTTCAGCTTCACGATGCTGCTCGTGCTGACGACCAACAACCTTGGCGTAATGTGGGTCGCCATGGAAGCTGCAACGCTTACCACGGTGCTGCTCGTCGCGCTTTACCGCACGCATGCCTCGCTCGAGGCGGCGTGGAAGTACTTCATCCTCTGCGGCGTCGGCATCGCCCAGGCGCTGTTCGGAACCATCCTCGTCTACTTCGCCGCCGAGAAGGTGCTCGGCCCGGGAACCGGATCGCTGCTTTGGACGCACCTCGACGCCGTCAAGACCGAGCTGCAGCCGACCGTCATGTCGATCGCTTTCGTGTTCCTTCTGGTGGGCTACGGCACGAAGGTGGGACTGGTACCGCTGCACAACTGGCTGCCCGACGCGCACGCTGAAGGCCCTACGCCCATTTCGGCCGTGCTCTCCGGGCTGCTGCTGAATGTCGCGCTTTACGCGCTCATCCGCTGCAAGGTGATCACCGACGGCGCGCTCGAGCGCCCGTTCGCGAGTGCGCTGCTCATGGGGTTTGGCCTGATCTCGGTCGTGGTGGCTGCCTTCTTCCTCTCGCGCCAGCGCGACGTGAAGCGCATGTTCGCCTACTCCTCGATCGAGCACATGGGGTTGATCACCTTCGCCTTCGGCATGGGCGGACCCGTCGCGAGCTTTGCCGGGCTGCTTCACATGACGGTGCACTCGCTCACCAAGAGCGCCATCTTTTTCACCGCAGGGCACGCCGTGCAACAAACCGGCACCCAGCTCATGGAGAACATCCGCGGATTGGCCGAGGTCAACCCGACCGTAGGGTGGGGATTGATGCTCGGCACTGTCGCCATTCTTGGCATGCCGCCCTTCGGTGTGTTCGCGAGCGAGTTCCTCATCCTCACCACCACCATCGCAGTGCAGCCTTGGGCTGCGCCGGTGCTGCTGCTTTCGCTCGGCGTGTCGTTCGCCGCCATCTTCGGCAAGGTGCAGCCCCTGGTGTTCGGGGAGCCGACCGCTGCGCGCCTGCCGCACCCGCCGGCGCTCGTGCCGGTGTTCACGCATCTCGCGTTAGTGCTGATGCTCGGATTATTCATACCTCCCTCGCTGGCCGACTGGTACCGGCAGGCGGCACGTCTGATTGGTTAAGAGCATGCCACCGGTCGTCGGAGGCTTGAGGCTCGCGCCGCTGCCGGGCGCCGTCCCGGCCTGGCGTGCGTCGGTGGACAGCGACGGATTGCGACGCGTGTGCGAGGCCGTGGCGGGCAGCGGGGGGCGGCTGGGTGCTCTCTGGGCGAGCGACGAGCGCGACCGCGGCGCAGGATTTGCGCTGCACGCCGTCCTGGTCGCCTTCGAGGGGCTGGTATGTGTCGATGTTCGTCTCGAAGGCGAAACCTATGCGGATGTTTCGGACCTCTTTCCGGCCGCCGGCCGGATGCAGCGCGCGATCGCGGATCTGATGGGGTTGCGCGCTGGAATGCGTGACACGCGCGGCTGGCTGCGGCATGGGGCATGGCGCGAGGACGCTTTCCCCTTGCGCCGCGATGTGGCGCTCGACGCGCGCCTCCCGGCGGGCGATCCACGCTATGCCTTCGTTCCCGTCGAGGGCGAGGGGGTGCACGAGATCCCCGTCGGTCCGGTGCATGCCGGCATCATCGAGCCCGGGCATTTCCGCTTCTCGGTGGTCGGCGAGCGCGTCCTGCGGCTGGAAGAGCGCCTCGGGTACACGCATAAAGGCGTCGAGAAACGCTTCGAATCGCTGTCGCTGGAGGAAGGGGCCCGGCTCGCCGCGCGCGTCTCCGGCGACAGCAGCGTGGCATTTTCCTGGGCGTATGCCATGGCGCTGGAGACAGCCGCGGCGTGCAAAGTGC
>Ga0209161_10002024_pt1 | contig 16663 bp, 10 predicted proteins | sample GraSoiAngelo_155_FD_186169 | JGI IMG/M metagenome (GOLD analysis project Ga0209161, IMG submission 186169) | Grasslands soil microbial communities from the Angelo Coastal Reserve, California, USA - 14_1009_13_30cm (SPAdes) (version 2) | ecosystem: Environmental > Terrestrial > Soil > Grasslands...
ACGGCCGTCACGAACCACATCGGCGGCGTCAACTTCAAGCAGTTCCGCTCGAACGTGGTGTTGCGCTGGGAGTACCGCCCGGGCTCGACGCTCTTCGTCGTATGGACCCAGGGACGACAAGATTTCGCCGGCGCCGAAGGCCCGGGGTCGATGCGCGACAACTTCCGGCACCTCTTCGACCTGCACCCCGACAACACGTTCCTGGTGAAGGCGTCTTACTGGATCAACTGGTAGACGGGGTCTGGCGAGTCGCGACACCCTCTAGGATCAACCTGACCGCTGCTTCCTTCCAGCGCTCCCGCAAGGCCGGCTCGTCCGCGCCGAGCGGGGGCGCGCTCATCGCAATGAGAGATTCGAGGCCGAGATAGGCGACCATCAGCACGAGCGCTTGCGCCGCGGCCAGGTGCGGGTCGAGGTCGTCGCGTACCTGACCCCGGCCCTGCCCCTCCGCGAGGAGCACGACCAGCCGCTTGATCGCCGGAGCAAACGGCCGCGCCTCGGACCGGCCGGCTTGTGTGAGCAGAGTGACGAGGTCTGGATGCGCCGCCAGGAAATCGAATTGGGCGTCGAGGGCGAGGCGGATGCGGTCCAGGGGTCGCTCGCCCCCCGTCGGGAGGTCGGCCAGCGCCTGCTCGAGCTCGGCCGCACCGCGAGCCAGCACCGCCGTGAACAGGCCCCGCTTGGAGTGGAAATAGTAGAAAAGCAGTTGCTTGTTCACCGCCGCCCGCCTCGCAATCTGATCCATGCGGGCGCCGTCGAATCCGCGACGCGAGAACTCCTCGCGGGCTGCGGCCACAATCCGTAAAGCACTGGAATTGCTAAGCTTGGGCTTCACGCGTCATTTCCTCAACCGTCCGGTTGAGGAAATGTACCGACTTAGCGCCCAAACGCCAGATCCGCTGGGACCCGCGGCAGTCCGTCCTTCAGAAACCTGATGACCAGGTGGTTCACGTCCGCGGGCGACTCTTCCTGTACCGAGTGTCCTGCCCGCGGCACACTCACGAACGCGGAGCGCGTGATCCCCGCGGCAAGGGCGCGGCCCAGACCAATGGGCACCCACCGGTCCTCCTCGCCCCATAGCACAAGGGTTGGAGCCGCGATGCGATCGAGCCGCCCCTCGAGGGCGGCGAAGCGGAATTGGCGTAGCACTCCGAGGAGTGCTCGCCCGTACTCGGGCTGGGCGACCGGGGCGTAATACTGATCCACGTCGGCCTCGGTGACCTTGCCCGGATCAAAGTAGGTGGCCCTGAGCAGCCGACCCGTGAAGCCTCGCCCGCGAAACGCGAGCGCGAAGCGTCCCAGCACGGGCCACCGGGCCGTCCGAAACAACGGCGGCTCACGCGCGCCCAGGCCGACGGAGCCGACCAGCACGAGCCCCCGCACGCGCTGTGGGTAGGCGATCGCGACTTCAGCGGCGATCGCGCCCCCCATGGAGTGACCGACGAGCACGGCATCGGGAATCTCCAGCGAGTCCATGAGGGCAACTGCCAGTCGGGCGTAAGCGGCATTGTCGTAAGGGGCCGGGGGTTTGTCGGATAGACCGAAGCCGCGGTTGTCGAACGCGATCACGCGAAAGCCCGCGGCGGCCACGGCTGCGAGATTCTTGCGCCAGGCGTACATCGAGGCGCCGAGGCCATGCAGGAAAACGACGGGAGGGCCGTGCCCCGTGTCGAGGTAGCGGATTCTCGTTCCATCGACCGGGAGGTAGCGGGCCGTGAACTGGGTCCCGGCGGGGAATAGCTGGGCTTCCGGCAAGGCGGGGGCCCGGCAACCGCCGACGACGCAGAGGAGCAGGGCGACAAGGGCAAGGGGGCGCCTCACGCGAGGCCCCGGATCCAGGCGCGGGCCAGCGCGGTGATGGCTGGATGCGAGCTCCACACCCCTGCGGTCGTCTCGCCGCTCCCGGCCACGACCACTACCTGGACCTCGTCGATCAGCAGCACTGTGGGTGAGTCTCCTGTCACGGTCCCGCTGAGGATGGGACTTGCCTCCGCAGGCACATCCCCTGCGCCTCGGAGCTCGAGCACCGCGCGTTCCTTGGCGCGGCGCCAGGCGGGCAGTGTGGGGCGGAGCAGCGCCGCCGAGAGCACGCCCTCAGCCCGTCGCCCGGCGCGGGCGACGACCTGCATGATCAGGTTGGCGACGGCGCGTTCCCCCGTGACAGTCCGGGTTTCCGGGCCAGAGCGATCGGCGTCCTGCAGGGAGCGGCTGAGGCGGTCCAGGGCCTCGCCCTGCTCGGCGGCCAGCTGGGCGATGAGCGCCGCTGGGTCGGTCGCTCGATAGCGGGCGGGCCGCCCAGGGAGCCGCAGTGCGGCCGTGCGGCTCACCAGACCTTCGAGGGCACCATAGGTGTTGGCGCGAGCCACGCGCGTGGCATGGGCCACCGCGTAGCCGGTGGATGGACCGAGCCGCAGCAAGGCCGCGTAGGCCAGGGACTCGGTGGCCGTGAAGCCGAATGGCGTGAGATCGAGCTCGCTGGGCATTGCGTAGTAGCGATTACTACTACGCAAGCTCATCCCTGAGCGCAAGGGGAAAGCCTAGACGATCTCGACGGGAATCCCCATCAATCGGGCGATAAGACCCAGCCGGAAGGTTGCGTCGGTCTGCCGTTGCGCGGGGCTCTTCCCTGGTCCCTCGAGTGGGAAGTAGTGCGCCGTGAGCGGGCTCGTCGCCTTGGGCATGGCACGCAGGCTCTTCGGGCTCCAGATCCCGCGATCGTCGCACTCGTTGAACAGCCGCGCCAGCACCCGGCTGGCGCTGGGGATCTGGCGCACGAGACCGAGTCGCGCCAGCAGTTCGATCCAGTAGAGCGCGAACGGGATGTCGGTGACGTGGCCCTGGGCGTCGGAGCGCATGGGATCGCCGAGGATCTCGAAGATCGGCTTGAGGAGCTTCTTACCCGCGAGGATGAAGAACGCGCGTCGCGGTGCGGGCGACGAGAAATAGTGCCCCAGCCGCTCGATGAAGCCGGCTCGCTCCCGCTGCACGGGGGGCAGAAACGCCAGCATCTCCACGGCGAAGATGGTCGGAGGGCAGGCATGGGGATCGAGCACCGTCTTCCCCTGGGCCTTCTTGAAGGGGTTCGCGGCCAGTTCGCTGCGCAAGTACTGGGAGATGTTGCTGGCGATGGTATGCGCCGTGCCCCGCACCCGCGGATCGTCGCTGTGCCCCCCACGCGCCAGCGCGCACGCGGCTCCCTCGCGCCCCATGCGACGCGCCCAGCGCCCCAGCCCGGGATCCGTCTTGGCAGCCTTTTGGAACTCGACCAGCAACTCGAGCGCCCGCTGGGCGACCGTTCGGTCGGGATCGTCAGTTTCGATGCGTGACAACAGCTGGAACAGGAACCGGTCGGCGTTACGAAACACCCGCTCTGATGGCGGCCACCCCAGCTCGAGCAGCCGTCGATACTGATAGACCGTGCCAGGCTCGGTCCAGCCGTAGCCCTTGGACGGCGTGGGCGCGAGCAGGTTCCCGCCCCACAGTCCCGTCGCCCTCTGCTTGCGAGCGATGGCCTGCGTCGGCTTGTAGTGCAACACCGATTCGCGCAGCGCCTCGAGGCGTGCCGAATCCCGCTCGGCCTCCGGCACGACCTCGGCATAGGCTCGATAGACGATGGGCGGGCTCGCCGCCTCGACGAGCCACGATAGCGGCAGCCGATGCGATGTGGGGAGTTCCAGGTGCCCACTCCGGAGTGCGGGAGGTGCGACTGCCGCAACGCGGGCGCAAAACTATGTGGGTGCCTCCCAATAGGCCAGAGGCACCCACATCCCACTTGCCGGAATGCTTATATGTCATTTATTGACAGTGCCTTACACTAACTGCAATACCCTGCACTCAGGGACGCGCGCGTCCCGCTGGCCGCTGAAATTCCGAATTGGGAAGCCAACGCGGCATCGCCGGCGCGTTCGCCACGGCGAGCGCGACTCGCATGGCCACGCGCACCTCCTGCGCCATACCTGCATAGGTGAACGTCGGCCGGTACTCGTCGCCCGGCTGGTGGTAGCGCTCGCGATTGTAACGGGTGGCCTCCTGCTCGCCCCAGCCGGCGGGTCGGCCGACGAAGTCCCTGCCGGGCTCGATCGACAGCGCCGGCACGCCGGCCTTTGAAAACGGAAAATGATCCGACCGATAGAACGAGCCCCGCACGTCCGGCTCGTGGACGACGGCCAGCGATTCGGCGCGGGCCGCCGCGTCGAACACAGCCCCCAGGGTCGAGCGGTCGACGCCCAGTGCGTCGATGTCACGCGTCGCCCCGCGGACGTTCGTGACATCGAGGTTGATGACCGCCGCGGTCTGCTCGAGCGGGACGAGCGGGTCCCGCGTGTAGGCCTCGCTCCCGAGCAAGCCGCTCTCCTCGGCCGTGGTCGCTATGAACAGCAGCGTCCGCCGGGGGCGGGGCTGCACCTCAACCAGCGCCTCGGCGGCGCCGAGCATCGCCGCGACGCCCGACGCATTGTCCTCCGCCCCGTTGTAGATCGAGTCGCCGTTCGCGACTGGGCCGATCCCCTTGTGGTCCCAGTGCGCCGTGAACAGGACGGCCTCGCGGGTCAGCGCGGGGTCGCTTCCCGGGATCCTGGCCACGACATTTTCCGAGCGGACGTGACGCAATGCGCTCGTGACATCGACCGCGACATTGATCCCGGTCGCCACCGGACGGAAATCGCGGCGCGCCGCGGTGCGGGTCAGCGAATCGAGGTTGAGGTTCGCTCGGGCGAGGGCAGCTTGGGCCGCGTCGTGCGTCACCCAGGCCGCGAATGCGATGCTCTGCGGCGCGGGCCGATCGAGCTTGAATTGCTCCACCGACCAGGAACCACGCACCACATCCCATCCGTACGTCGCGCTCTCGGCGGTGTGGACCAGGATCGCGCCCAGCGCGCCGCGGCGCGCCGCCTCTTCGAGCTTGTACGTCCAACGACCATAATAGGTCAGAGCCCGACCGTTGAAGATGGTCGAATCCTGGAGGCCAGGATCGTTCACGAGCATCACGAGCACCTTGCCGCGAACATCCGCGCCCTTGTAGTCGTCCCACTGCCACTCGCTTGCCTCGATGCCGTAGCCGACGAACACGACCTCGCCATCCGCGACGATGTGACTCTCCGGCCGCTCAGCCCACGCGACGAAATCATCGAGATAAGCGAGGGACCTGGTCGCGCCACCCTTGCTCCACACCAGCGACGGGTGCGGGGTCATGCCGACGAGTGCTACGGGTTGGAAGTAGGAGCCGTCGCTACCCGCGGGCTCCAGGCCGAGCGCCTCGAATTGGACCGCGATGTACTTCGCGGCCAATCGGCCGCCGCGCGTCGCCGGGGCGCGGCCCTCGAGCAGGTCATCGGCGAGGTACTTGAGATGCGCGTCCATCGCCGCCGTGCTCACGGCCGGTATAGGGGCAGCGAGCGTCGCCGGCGTTGCCGCGGGCCCTGGTGCACCAGCGCAGCCGACGGACATCATCGCGACGGCGATCCACCATTTCAGTGACACGTGTGGCTCCTCTTTAAGGGGTCATTCGGGGCATCTCACAGTGTGAATCGACCCGCGGCCTCGGCGGTCGGCTTCGCTGGTGAGCACGAACGTCGAGTCGTCGAGGAAATCAATCGCCTCTCCCTGCACCTCGAGCCCCGTGATGTTACACACCGGCCGCCCGCTGGGCATCAGACGCCCCCCCTCGCCCGGGACGAACGTGTAGATCTCCGCGTACGTGCGGATCGCCACGAGCCGGCCGTCGGGCCGAATCGCCGCGCCGGTCACGAGACGTCCCACCCTCGCAAACGGCGGGATCGGCAACCGCTGCAGCGGTGAGGCTGTGACCACCGTGTCACCACCCCACGCGTTGCGCGGCACGCGGTACAACTGGATAACACCCCTACGTCCCTTGCTCACGAGGTAGAGCGCGCTGTCACGTGGTGAGACGTAGATCGCCTCCACGTCGTCCGGCCCGCCGGCGAACTTGAGGCGCAGCGCCGCGGCCGGAGCGGAGCGAACCGGACCGCTCTGCCGGCCTGGGGGATCGGGCTCGGCCACGGCGTAGATGACTACGGATTTGCGGGCCATCTCGTTATCGCCCGTGTCCGCGATGTAGAGGCACGCGGCGCGCTGTGTGGCGCAGGGTCCGAGAGCGATGTCTTCCCAGTCCACGGCCCGGGCGCCGCGGATTCGGACGACGCCGCGGTCGGCACCGGCCAAGTCCGTTGCGTACACATATACATCGTCCCCTGAGTCATTATGGGTCCACAGCACGCTGGGGTGTGAGCGGCTCGCGGCGATTCCGGAGCTCTCCTTCACGCGCGGACTGTGCAGCGTGCCCGTCAGGGCGACGCTGGGGATGCTTTGCAGGGTGAGGAGGAGGAGGATCACGGCCACCAAGAGAATCGCCTTGCTCGGGCCTAGGCAAGGGGTAATCTTTCGCCCGATGCTCGCTGAGTTGCGCTCCCGTCGCGTCGAGAAGCTGCCGGATCAAGTGGTGCTCCGGGGGCGGATCCTGTTCCTGGCCGAGGACGCGGACCTGGTGCGCCGGCAGCTCGAGGGGGAGGATATCGACTGGCGACCGGCGACCAAGCTGCGCGACAACATCTCCACCGACGAAATAACTCCTGCCTACATCTGCTATTACTACGACGAAACCTTGGGCGACTTTCCCTACCTGGGGCTCAAGTGCGGCGCAGAGTTCCCCATCACCCGCGGCTCGGTGAAGCGCGGCGGCTTCGTGGCTTCGGTGAGCGGCAAGCGCCGGGGCAAGGGGTCTTCCCGGGAGCAGTCGCCGTACGCCGAGATGTGCGCCGGGATCAAGCTGGTGGTCGCGGAGAACATCGAGCGCATTTATCGGGAGAACTGTCAGAACCTGGGCGTCTTGGCGACGACGGACTTCTCGATCCTCGACAAGGTGCGACGCGGTGAGGCCATCCCCTTGAGCGCATTTACCGTGGGCGAAGGCGAGATCACCCGCGGGATCATCGAGTACGGAGGGCTGTTCAACTTCAACATGGCCCGGCTCCAGGGAAAGGTCGTCCTCTCACCACCCGCCACGCCGCCTCGTCCCATGACCCTGGGCGAGAAAATCATCGCTCGCCATTGGGTGGTGGATCCGGCCAAGGGGAACATCGGCGTCCCGGCGGTGAAGCCGGGGGACGAGGGGTTCGTCGTCACCGATGTCCGGTTCAGCCACGAGTACGTCACCCCCATGGCGGCGATCTTCTTCGAGCAGCTCGTGGGACCGGACGAGAAGGTGCACGACCCAGGCTCGATCCTCATGTTCCGCGATCACCTCACCTTCCTCGGCGAAGCGATGACGCCCGAGCGCGTGAAGGAGGGCCTGCTCGACGTGGCGCTCGAGCTCGAGAAGAAACAGCGCGCGTTCGCGGAGAAGCAGGGGATCCGGCTGTACGGCGAGCTGCGGCTGGGCCACCACGGATCCGAGGCGATCTGCCACTCCAAGATCCTCGAGGGGCACGCCGAGCCGGGGATGGTGATCATCGGGAGCGATTCCCACACGCCCCATGCGGGTGCCGTGGGCTGCGTCGCCTTCGGCGTCGGCACGACGGCGATCTTCAACTCCTGGATCACGAAAGACGTGCGGCTCACGGTACCCGAGACCGTCAAGGTCGTGGTGCGCGGCAGGAAGCCCGACAACGTGACGGCGAAGGACTTCATGCTCGAGATCCTGCGCCACCCATACGTGAAGAGCGGCCGCGCGATCGGGAAGCTGGTGGAATACTGTGGCGATGCTGTCGAGTCGCTGTCTGTAGACGAGCGTGCGACGATGACCAACATGACGGCCGAAGTCGGCGGCTTCACCGGCTACGTCGCTCCCGATGACAAGACCGTCGCGTACCTGATGGAGTATCGCGGGATCACGCGGGACCACGCGGAGCGGCTGTGTCGGGGACTCTCGAGCGACGCGGGCGCGGAGTACTGCGAGGTGATCGAGATCGACGCGGGCGCGGTCCGACCGCTGATCGCGCTACCGGGCGACCCCGGGAACGGGCGCTACATCGGGGAGGCTGCGGAGCGGGTGCGGGTGGACATCGCGTACGCCGGGTCCTGCACCGCGGGCAAAAAGGAAGACATGGACATGTACGCACGCGTGCTCGAGGAGGCGGCGGAGCGCGGGGAGCGCGTGGCGCCTTGGGTGCGCTTCTACATCCAGTGCGGATCGCAGGACGTGAAGCGCTATTGCGAGTCCCAGGGATACCTCGAGCTGTTTCGGAAGGTGGGCGCCACCTTCCTCGAGCCGTCTTGCGGCGCGTGCATCAACGCGGGGCCGGGAGTGTCGAAGACGGGGGAGGAAGTGACCATCAGCGCGATCAACCGAAACTTCCCGGGTCGCTCGGGGCCCGGCCAGCTCTACCTCGCCAATCCCTACACGGTCGCCGCATCGGCCATCGCGGGCTACATCACCGAGTGGCAGCCCGGTATGGCACTTGCCGAGCCTTCCGCCTCGACTTGAGCGTTAGCGCCCGCCGCGCACGCTCGATACCGTCTGCGTCTCAGGGGACGTCGAGCCGTGCTTCGGGCGCAGCGAGCCGCGCTGATACACGCTGCGCGGATTCCACAGCACCCATGACGTGATGCCCAGGTCTTCGGCCGCGCGAATCTGCTCGCGAATCTCGAAAGGCGTGTAACGCGGCAGCCTGCGGCCGAGCGTGAACGCCTGCAAGAAGGGGCGAATCTCGGCCGAGCCCGGGAGCGGCTCCGAGCGCTTCAGCGCGTCGGTGAGGGCGCTGTGCACCACGTGGTAGGGCTGGCCGTTCGGCCACGCGTACCCGAAGGCGCCGCGGTAGTAGTGGCTCGGGTACACCATCGGTAGTACGACGTCGGCCACGTTCACGAAATCTTCCCACACCTGCCCAATGCCGAGGTCGCCGGTCGTCACCGAAGCCGTGAGCCCGAAGATGTCGAACGTGACGGGAACCCCGTACGGCTTCAGCCGGTCTTTCAGCAGCGCCACGTGCTCGCGCACGGCCTCGCGCTGGGTCTGCCCCGCGCGGTGCGCGGGGAAGATGGCCGTCGCCATCCGTTCGCGCGGCTCGTCGGGGAAGCGCACGTAGTCGAACTGCACCTCCTGGAATCCCATCCGCGCGGCTTCCTGCGCGAGTTGGGCGGAATAGATCCAGACGGAGTCGTTGTAGGCGTCCACCCATGCGATGTTGATCCGGTCGCGCCACAGGCCGCCGGTGTCGCGGTCCTTCACCGACCAGGACGCCTTGCGCTCGGCGAGGAGGGGATCCTTGGCGACCACGATGCGCGCGATGGGATAGATGCCGTGCGCGGCGAGCGTGTCGAGCCGTGCCTTCGCGTCCTTCGCTCGCACGCACTTGTTCGCGCCGATCTGCTCGGCCGTCGGCACCGCCGAAGGATAAAGCAGGCAGCCGGTGTCATCCTTCACGTCGATCACGAAGGCGTTGATCTCGGTCTCATCGGCGAGGCGCACGAGCTGCCACAGCTTCGGGGATCCGAAGGCCCATGCGTTCACGTACAGCGCCTTGATGTTCGCCGTGGGCGGCAGCAACACTGATTCCTGTTGGACGTAGCGGATCTCCGTAGGACGCAGCAACACCTTCAATTGGTCGACCGGAACGGTCGCGGCGGCGCCGGCCGGCAGGGACGGGAGCGGTGCCGGCGCCGTCGCGCTGTCGACGGGATCCTGCGCAAAAAGGCCGCGACTCGTGAGGAGCGCGGCCAGCAAGAGGGTACCTGCCTGCCGGACCACAGCCATAGGGGGCTACACGATAGGAATCACCGGACGAAGGAACAAGAGACGGGCATCACTTCACCGTGCAGTCAGCCGCAAGCTGTTGAATAGCAATGGGTAAGTCGCGATGCTCTGCCCCCGGTACTGGGGCCGGAAGCCGAACAGGACGACCCGCCCGGTGCCGAGCTTGGCCTCCACCAGGGCCGCCCGACCGGCTACCCGCTCAGGATGCAACACCCACCCGGACAACAGCACCTTGTCCGCATCCGCCGGATACCGTGCGACGACGCGCGCGGCACTCGAATCGAGCACCTCGAACGCGGGACCGCTTTCGTACCACGCCACCGACTGGGCAGGCATGCCGCGCGCGATGGGGTCGCTCGGGTCGAGCTCCAGCCGGAAGATCGATCCGGGAGCGTAGAACTCATCGTCGGCCACGCTCTCGAGGACGTTGCGCACGGGGAGGAGCAGGTGCTCGACCACGAAGCGGCTCGCGTCGTTGAGCGCTACGAGCGTGCCGCCGTCGGTCACGAACTGGCGCAACGCCTCCACGCCTTCCTGGCCGAGACCTCCGGCGTAGGGCGCGGGATACTGACGGGGCAGGCCGTCGAACAGCTCGTGCGGCGACTGATCCGGCAGGACGATCACTTCGAAGTGCTCCCTGAGCTTCCCGGCGCGCACCACCGAGTCGACGACCGACACGTAGGGCACCTTCCAGGTATCGAACACCCACCGCGTCCACCCCTCGTCGATCGGCGCCGCATACGAGCGGTACAGCCCGACCCGTGGCGCTTCCGGGCCGGCGAAGCCGGGATACCCGGGACTCGCGGCCGGGGGCTCGACCGGGGCGGAGAGGCCGATGCGCAGCGAATCGCGCGCTGCCACGGCGGTCACGCCCATCAGCAACGGCAGCGTGTGGGCGGTGACGTCGTACGGCGGGAGCGGCGGGCCAGCCGGGTACAGGCGGAGGTCGGGGTAGCGCTGCGGCTCGAGCAGCGTTTTGGCGAATCCGGCGTATGGCTGGCGCAGTGCCACGACATAGCTCCCGGCGGGGAACCGCTGGGTGCCGACCGCCACGGGGTGAAGCGCGGTGCGAACCTCGACCTGCCCGCGATGCAGGATGCCGAGCAGCGTCGCGAGCCCGACGGAATCCTGATGCTGTCGCGGCAAGACGTACGCGTAGGGCCAGCCCTTCCAGCCGCGGACGGCGCGCCCCTCGATCGTCAGGAAGTTCGCGAGCCAGCGGTCGCGGTAGCGAGCCGCGTTCTCGAGCAGGGCGTAGGCTCCGTCGGTCTGGTAAGTCACGATGTCGCGCAGGGTCCAACGGCCACCCGGCCAGGGATTCGTGAAGTTCCAGGAGCGCTCGCGCGGATTGAAGCCCCGGCCGCGCGTGGCGAGCTGATCGGCAGGGAGGTCGATGGGCGACGCGAGGTTCGCGCTCGCCGCCTCCGACAGGATGCGCACGCCGCCGTGGTAATGCTGGTACGCGCGAGCGGGCGTCCATGCGTCGTACACCGCATTGATCACGATCCCCGTCTTTCCCTGCCCGGCGAGCGCCCATGCCATGGCGGTGCCGAGGGCGTTCACGCCGTCGACCAGCAGGGGATCGACGTTCGGCTCGATCGGATCCAGGTAGGGCGGCAGGAAGAGCCGCGACCCATCGGTGTCCTGCTGGTGAATGTCGTGCACGATCTGCGGGTGCCAGACGTTGTGGATCGAGTCCACTACCAGCTGCGTCTCCACTTGGGTGAACGCGTACCAGTCGCGGTTGTTGTCGTGCCCCGCGTAGTGGTGATACAGCTCGGGTGGATCGGTGCCCTCGGCTGTGGTGCCGAGCGTCCGGTTGTACCAACGGGTGACGATCGAGACCCCGTCGGGGTTGAGCGACGGCACGAGCCAAAGGATCACATTGTCAAGGATCGCTCGGGTCGCGAGGCTGGTGTCGCTCGCGAGTCGGTACGCGAGCACCGCGGGGCTCAGGTGCCCGCCGACCTCCGTCGAGTGGATGCCCGAGGTGATGAGCACGATGGCCTTGCCGCCGCGCAGCACATCTTCCGCTTCTTTGGCGGTCTTGAAGCCCCGGGGATCCGCGAGCTTCGCATTGAGCTCACGGTAGCGGTCCAGGGCCCGCAGGTTCTGCGGGCTCGAGATCACGAGCGCAATCATCGGGGCGCCGAGGGTGCTGTGCCCCAGCTCGCGGTACCGCATCCGATCGCTCGCCGAGGCGAGCGCCTGGTAGTAGCGGACGAGGGTCGGCCAATCGGCGAGCTTCCTGTCGTCGCCCGGCTCGAACCCCAGCACCGACCGCGGGGTCGGTATCCTCGGGGCCGTGACCGGGGGAGGACGGCGCCGGGCCGGTGGCGTGCGCCGCGGTTGCTGCGCCGCGGCAGGAGGTGCCGGCACGGCGGCGATCGCCACGGCGAACAGGAGCACCAGCAGGCGGAGCATGGGGGCAGGAGAACATACCGACGCCCCGGCCGCTCACGCTACGGCAGCTTGTGCAGCTCCACCCGACGGTTCTGCGCGCGCCCCGCGGCGGTGTTGTTGGGCGCGATGTAGCCCGATGCGCCGTACCCCTTCGCGATCATGCGGAGCGGCGGGACGCCCTTGCGCGCCAGGTAGAAACGGACGGCGACGGCGCGCGCCTGCGACAGTCGCAGGTTCGTGAACTTCCTTCCCGTGCTGTCGGTGTAGCCCCCGACCTCGATCCGGATGTCGGGATTCGCGACTAGCGAGGCCGCGACGGCATCGAGCACCATGTACGAGTCCCGCGTCAATATGGACCTGCCGGTCTCGAAGTTCACGCCCGTCAGCACCAGCGTGGGCCGCGGTGGAGCGCCGGGCGTCGGGGACCGCGCGGCTTCGGGCGCGAACAGGATGAGACAGCCGTTTGCGTCGACCTGGCTCCCGGGCGGCGCGGGCGGACACTTGCCTGGCGGGGTGGGGGTGGCCGTTGGCTTCACCGCTTCAACCGGCAGCGGGCAGCCGACCGCATCCACCTTGGTGCCCGCCGGTGTGTTGGGACACTGGTCGATGCCGTCCGGCACGCCATCGAGGTCCGTATCCAAGGGGCAGCCGCTCGCGTCCACGGTGGCTCCCGCAGGTGTGTTGGGGCACTTATCGATGCCGTCGGGGACGCCGTCTTTGTCCGAATCCAGCGGGCACCCGGCCGCGTCGACCGCGACGCCCGGGGGCGTGTTGGGACACTGATCGACACCATCGGGCACGCCGTCTCCATCGGAGTCGACCGGACAGCCCTTCGCGTCCACGTGCGCCCCCGCCGGCGTGCCGGGGCACTGATCGATGCCGTCGGGGACGCCATCGGCGTCGCTATCGACCGGGCAACCGGTCGCATCGACATGCGCGCCCGCCGGCGTCCCGGGGCACTTGTCGATCCCATCGGGGACGCCGTCCCGGTCGGAATCGATGGGGCAGCCTTTCGAGTCCACAGCAGCCCCCGCGGGCGTGTCAGGGCAGGCATCCTTGTTGTCGGGCACGCCGTCGTGGTCGGAATCCTTGGACGGGGCACCCAGATGGAACACGGAGAGCCCGGCGGTGCCCAGGAAATGCGTGGCCGTCGTAGGGCCGAACGTCGACTGGGTGCTGGGGCTGTAGATCGCCCGCCCCTCTACCCGCAGCGCGATGCGGTCAGTGAGGAACAGGCGAACGCCGGCGCCGCCATGGACGCCGTTGTCGGTGAAGCGGTAAGGCGCGCGGGTGCCGAAGTCCAGCAGCGAGTAGCCGCCGAGCACGTAGACCATGAGTCGGTTCGCATGCACGGCATTGATCACGAGAGACGCGCTGCCGATCAGCGGCTCGAGCGTGGACGTGGTGCCGCCGGGCGGCGTGACGGTGTACTCGGGCTGGAAGAGGACGTCGGCCTCCACGCCGACGATGCTGCCGAGCAGGTATCCCATCCGGACGCCGCCCCCGATCTTGTGGGCGAGCCCGAACGTGGCATCGTAGCGTGTGTAGGAGCCGAACGCGCCCACTTCGACCTGTCCGGCGTGCTGCGCGGCAAGGCGTCCCGCGGCGAGCGTCACCACGGCGGCCAGCAACCCGAACCGTCTCATGTCAGCTCCCCGCGCGGAACGCGCTCAAGGTAACTGGTGCAGCTCGACGCGCCGGTTCTGCGCGCGCCCCGCGGCCGTCGTGTTGGCTGCAATCGGACTCGCCGCGCCGTACCCCTTCGCCATCATGCGGCTCGGCGCGACGCCCTTGCTTCCGAGGTACGCGCGGACCGCGTCCGCCCGCGCCTGCGACAGCCTGAGGTTGGTGGCGCTCGAGCCGGTGTTGTCCGTATAGCCGGCAATCTCGATCCGGATATCCGGATTGGCGTTCAGCGACTGTGCGACGATGTCGAGGACCGTGAAGGACTCGGGCTTGAGGGCCGATTTCCCGGTCTCGAACATCACACCGCGCAGGATGACCGGCGTCCGCTCCGGCGTGAACAGAATCGGGCAGCCGGCGGCATCCACCCGGGTGCCGGGGGCCGTGCCCGGGCAGCGGTCCTTCGCGTCGTCTACGCCGTCCCCGTCCGAGTCCTTGAAGCGCTGGCACCCGACATCGTCCACTTCCGCCCCGGGCGGGGTGTTGGGACACTTGTCCAGCCCGTCCGGGACGCCGTCTTTGTCCGAGTCGAGCGGGCAACCGGCCTGGTCGACGACCGCGCCGGCGGGCGTGCCGGGGCACTGGTCGAGGCCGTCGAGCACGCCATCGCCGTCCGCGTCCGCCGGACAGCCCTTGGCGTCGACGCGCGCGCCGGCAGGCGTGCCGGGGCACTGGTCGAGACCGTCGGGCACGCCATCGCCGTCGGCGTCGGCGGGGCAGCCCTTGGCGTTGACGTGCGCCCCCGCGGGCGTACCAGGGCACTGGTCGAGCCCGTCGTACACGCCGTCGCGGTCTGAGTCAGTGGGGCATCCGCGCGCATCGACCGTGGCGCCGACAGGCGTGTCGGGGCAGGCGTCGCGCCGGTCGGGCACTCCGTCATGGTCCTGGTCTGGTGCCGGGCCGCTCCGGGTGAACACCGATAAACCGAGCGAGCCGACGACGTGACCCGCCCAGTCACCACCCGCGAAGCCCGTGTTGGGCGTGTAGAAGCCACGCACTTCGAAGCGGAGGGCGGCTCGGTCGCCGAGAAAGATCCGATCGCCGATCGCGCCGTGAACGGCATCGTCCGTGAAGCGGTACGGCGCCGTCTTTTCGAAGTCGAGCCGGGAGTACCCGCCGAGGATATAGAAGAGGTTGCGGGCGGTTCCAAAGTTCAGCACCAGACTGGCGCTGCCGTGAGCCAGTGAGGGAGCGGCGCTGCCGGTCTTCGGATTGGGGCTCTGGTAGCCCGCGTCGACCTCCGCGCTGACGACGTTGCTGAAGAAGTACCCCAGCCGACCGCCGCCGCCGATCTGGGAGTCCAGGTTGAAGACCTTGTCGTAACGCGTGAATGATCCGAACGCCCCGAACTCGAACTGGTGCCCGCGCTGTGCCGGGAGACTGGAGATCCCGCACGTGAGCGCTACTCCTAGGACCGCGAGTGTTCGCACGGACCGTCTTCTCCGCTAGGGCCGGCCCTACGGTAATAACTCGGCCTCCGGTTAGAAACCCCGGAGGCCGGAATGGTGACGTGGGTCACGCCGCTACTATCGCCCGTTCTCGCCCCGCACGAACCGGACTGCCTTGGCAAGGCTGTCGGCGAGCGCCGCCAGCTCGGTAGCGCCATGCGCCAGACCTTCGATGGCCTGCAGTTGCTCCGCGGCAGCGGCGGCGACGGCTTCGGCTTCCTGCGTCGAGGAGTGGGCACCCGCCTTGGCCTGCTCGAGCGACTGATGGATTCTGGCCGACCGCTCCCTGATGCCATGCGCCAGCTCCGCGACCTGTTTCCCGGCGCGGGCCGTGCCCCCCGCCGCCTCTGCAATGCGGGTCAGGTCCTGTACCCAGTCGCTCGAGCTGCGCACGACGTCCCCGAGATCGCCGCGGATGCGCTCGAGCAGTTGTGCGGCGCGGTCGAGCGCCCGGCGCGTCTCTTGTGCGGACTTCCCGACGTTGCGCGCCTCTCGACCGCTTGCTTCGGCGAGCTTGTGAACCTCATCCGCCACCACCGCGAAGCCCCGCCCGTGAACCCCGGCGCGCGCCGCTTCGATCGTGGCGTTGAGGGCGAGCAGGTTGGTCTGGTTGGCGATGAAGCCGATGGTTTCCGAGAACTTCTCGACCTGCTCCGCCACGTCGCGCAGCCGCCGTACCTCGCGGGCGCTTTCTTCGGTCGTGAGACCCAGATCGGTCAGGCGACGGACCGCGGTCTGGGTGGCGAGGCGGACCTTTTCCGTGGTCTGCTCCATCTGCGCGCCCGAGTCGCGAGTCTCGGTGCCCGCGGTGGCCACCTCCGCGGCGTGGTGGGTCAGCTGTTCCGAGTCGCGGGCCAGCGCGCTGACGAGGCTCGCGGCTTGGGCGGCCCCCTGGCTGGCGCGACGCGCCGATGCCGCCACTTCCTGGCTCGAGGCGTGGATCTCTTCGGTCGTAGCCGTCAGCGTCTGGATGTAGGCACTGGTGCGAGCCGACGCGCCGACCACCGGCTGAACCGAGCCTTCGATTGCGAGCATCAAGGCGAGCTGCGGTGCCAACAGCGCCAGCATGTCGGCGTCGGCGTCGTGGTACATGCCGGGATTCGAGTGACGTACACTCCAAAGGCCCACCAGCTGCCCGGCGTGATACAGCGGGACCAGCACCTCCGAGCCGGGCGTGTCCCGACCGGACACGACCACCTGCTCGGGAGCGAGAGCGCCCGCCACGACTGGCCGCCGTCGCCGCACGGCCTCGCCGGAGAGTCCGACATTAGCGTCGAAGCGAACCTTGTCGGGGCCGCGATGGCCCGTCGCGGTGTCCGCGACGAGCTCCATTTCGTTCGTCCCCGCGTCGTAGCGCGCGAAGCCCATGTGCTCCCATGGAACCAACCGCCGGGCCAGCTCCTGAATCCGTGGGAAGCTC
>Ga0209161_10002028_pt1 | contig 16650 bp, 14 predicted proteins | sample GraSoiAngelo_155_FD_186169 | JGI IMG/M metagenome (GOLD analysis project Ga0209161, IMG submission 186169) | Grasslands soil microbial communities from the Angelo Coastal Reserve, California, USA - 14_1009_13_30cm (SPAdes) (version 2) | ecosystem: Environmental > Terrestrial > Soil > Grasslands...
AGCGCGGCGTATTCATTGGTCTTGAAATCGCTCAACCGTACGATGACGGGACGCGGATGCTGCGAGGCAGCGATAGGAGCGATACCTTGCGCGAGCTTGTCGATGAAATAATCGCGCTTGTCCTTGTAACCGCGAATCAATTTGTCGATGCGCTGGCGCGCGTCGCGATCCTCCAGCTCGTCGAAATGCGCCAACGCCATCGGATGAACCTGAATGCGATTGGCGATGATGAACTCGATGCGCGCCAGGCCGATGCCGTCGCACGGCAGTTTCCACCAACGAAACGCGCCGCCCGGGCTGGCGATATTGAGCATGATCGGCGTGCGCGTTTTTGGCAGCTTCTTCAAGCTGACTTTCTCCTCGGCGAAATCGAGCAATCCGTTGTAAACAAAGCCTTCGTCGCCCTCAGCGCAGGAGAGCGTCACCTCCTGGCGATCGCGCAAAACTTTTGTCGCCTCACCTGTGCCGACGATTGCCGGAATGCCAAGCTCGCGGCTGACGATCGCTGCGTGACAGGTTCGCCCGCCCAGGTCAGTGATGATGCCTTTGGTTTTTTTGAAGATCGGACCCCAATCGGGATCGGTCATTTCGGTAACGAGGATGCAGCCTTCCTTAAACTTGCCGAGTTGGCGCGTGCCTTCGATGCGGCAGACTTTCGCGGCAGCAATTGCCTCACCGACGGCCAGACCGGAGAGCACTCGCTTGCCTTTTTCCTTGAGCCGATAAGTGGTGAGCGAGCCGGCTTCTTTCAACGCCTGCACGGTCTCCGGTCGCGCCTGCACGATGAAGATCTGACCGGTGTCGCGATCTCGCGCCCATTCGATGTCCATGGGCTTTTCGTAATGCTTCTCGATCGCGCACGCCCATTCGGCCAGACGCAAGATTTCATTGTCGTCGAGCACGAATGATTCGCGCTCTGTCTTCGTTGTGTTAATGGTGCGCGTTACACGGCCGCGGCTGCGCGCGTAGACGATTTTGCGTTTCTTGTCGCCGAGCGATTTTCCCAGGATCGGCCGTGCCTTTTTCTTCCCGAGCAGCGGCTTGAAAACCGTGTATTCGTCCGGATTCACCGCGCCTTTCACGACGACTTCGCCCAAGCCCCAGGAGGCGCTGATGCGCACGAGGTTTGGAAACCCGCTCTCGGTGTCGATGGAAAACATGACGCCGGCTTTGTCGGCGCGCACCATTTTCTGTACGCCGGCCGAGAGCGCGATTTTGATATGATCAAAACCCTTCTCTTCGCGATAGCTGATTGCGCGATCGGTAAAGAGCGATGCGTAACATTTGCGGCACGCTTCGACGACAGCGTTCTCGCCAAAGATATTCAAGAAAGTTTCCTGCTGTCCGGCGAAGCTCGCCTCGGGCAAGTCTTCCGCCGTGGCGCTGCTGCGAACCGCCACATCGACCGCGCGTTTCTTGTAACGCTTGGAAAGTTCGCGATAGGCCTGGCGAATTTGCTCCTCGACCTGAGCAGGAAATTTGCCTTTCAGAAAAAGCGCGCGCAGAGTTTTGCCGGCGGCGGCCAATGATTTGGAATTTTTTTTGAGTCTCTCAATTTTGGTGCGCATCTTCTTGTCGATCTTGTTTTCGCGCACGAAAAGCCGGAACGCCTCGGCGGTTGTTGCGAATCCGTCAGGGACGCGCACGTCCTTTTTCTTGAGCGCGCGAATCATCTCGCCCAGCGCAGCGTTTTTCCCACCGACCCGGTCGGTATCTCGTGACGAAACCTCGCTGAACTCGAGAATGAATTTCTTCACTGCCATGCACCTAATATTCGTGTGAGGCAGGCGATCCTGCCTGCGTTTCCTTGGTTATTTGCGCCTTCGATATTGGCAGGCAGGATTGCCTGCCTCACGAAGTGCGCGCCGTGATGTGAACCAGAAAGTTTTGCTCACAGGCCGCCCCGGTTGCGGCAAAACAACGCTCGTCAAACGCGTCGTGAAGAATCTGCCGCAACGCGCCGCTGGTTTTTATACAGAGGAAATCCGCGACCGCGGCATCCGCGTCGGATTCAGGCTGGTGACGCTCGATGGCGACGAGGGCGTATTGGCCCATGTCGATTTCGCAACGCCCGAGCGCCTCGGAAAATACAGACTTGATCTTTCCGCACTGGAGACGGTTGCCGTAAACGCAGTGCGTGATGCCGTGCGCGCGCGACAGCTTGTTGTCATCGACGAAATCGGTCCGATGGAGATTCGCTCAGCCATGTTCCGCGATACAATAAATGAGGTCCTCGAGAGCGGGCTGCCGCTGCTCGCCACAATCTTCGCGAGGTCATTGCGGTTTACCGACGCGATTAAGATGCGTCCTGATGTCACACTAATCGAAGTGCGCCCGGACAATCGCGAAAGACTCGTCTTCGAGCTTTCGGAGATACTAACTACGCGGTGAGGCGGACAATCCTATCTGCCCCTCCAGGCTTGCTTGCTCGAAGGCCGGCGGGCATTCGTGACGAAAATGATGAAGCACGGATGATGAATGATGAATCACTTGCCCAGTTCGAATGACGAAAGCACGCGGCGTGACGCAGACAATTCTGTCTGCGCTTTCGAGGTTTCTTTCGACAGTCAAGGCCGGGCAGGCAGGATTGCCTGCCTCACGTCTGAATATGCCCGCGCTCCGCTATGTTTCGCGCAAATACCACGGAGTGGTGATCACGATTGTGCGCCGGTCGCCTTGCAAGAACAGCAGCGCTCGCAGGCCCGCGCCATGAATATTGTGCAGCAAATATTCATACCAGTGAGGCTCGACCAATTCGGGGATCACGACCGCGATAAGGCGATCGGGGTTTTCCTTTTCCCTCTTGCGCACGAATTTCAGGATCGGCTCGTAAATTTGCCGGTAGGGTGAATGGATGATCTCCAGCCGCGGCACGGCGGACTTCGCGGCACGCGCCGGTTTCTCTACTTTTTCCGCCCACTTTTCACGCAGTCCCTTATTGTCATTTTCTTCGCTGCTAACGTGCAATGCGGTAATGTCATCTGACATTTCCAGGCCGAACCGCAATGCGCGCTCGGTGACGCGGTTCCAGGTGTCGATCGGAATGATCACCACCGGTGGACGCAGTTTTCCCGTCTGCAATTTTACCGGCTGATCCACTTCCCGCGCGATGCTCTGGTAATGACCCCTGATTTTCCAAAACAGCCAGACCAATCCCGGCCCCACGATCAGCGTAATCCACGCGCCCTGCACAAATTTCGCCACCACGATGATGACCAGAGCGACGCTGGTGCAGGTCGCACCAAGCGCATTGAAAATTAGTTTCTCTCGCGCGCTTTTGCCGCGTTTTCGCCGCCAGTAAGCGACCATCCCGATTTGCGAGAACGCAAACGCGCTGAATGCGCCGATCGCAAATAGCGGAATGAGCTTGTCAGTGATGCCGCTGAAGACGATCAGGAGCGCACCTGCGAGCATGGCTAAAACAACGATGCCGCCTGAAAATACCAGCCGCCGTCCGCGGTTGGCGAACACGGATGGAAGCAATCCGTCCTCAGCAAGTTGCCGGCAGACCCGCGGAAAACCGACGAAGCTGGTCTGCGCGGAGCAGGTCAGAACAATGAAAATGCTAGCAATGGCGAGATAGTAAAACAGACCGCGCCCCGCGACGGCGCCAACGAGTTGCGAAAAGATCGTTTGATAACCCGGCTGCTGCTCGTCCATCGCCCGAATGTGGTAAGCGGGACAGAGATAGCCGATGGCAAGTAGAAACGCGCCCAGGATCCCGACGATGATTGTCAGCGTCCACTGTGCGTTTGGCACTGCAGGTTTTTTAAAAAGCGGAACGGCGTTGCTGACGGCCTCAACGCCAGTCATGGCGGTGCAGCCGCTCGCGAAGGCACGCAGCAGGACCCAGGCACTCACCGCTTGCGTTGCCTGCGAAACCATTGGCGGCGGTTCCACCGGGTGCGGATGCCCGCCGCTCAGGAAGGTGTAAACCAACCCGATGACGAGCGTGGTCCCGACGCACACAACAAACGCGAGCACCGGGAAAACGAATGTTATTCCCGTCTCGCGAACGCCGCGCAGGTTGATAAAAGTGAGCGCGACGAGCACCAGCAGACAAAACGCCAATCTGTATTCCTGTAGCGTTGGAACTGCCGACAGGACTGCGCCGACCCCGGCTGAGATTCCAACGGCAACGTTGAGCATGTAATCCAGCAGTAGCGCCGTGCCCGCAGCTACGCCCGCGCCCATGCCGAGATTGTCTTTCGCAACGATATATGCGCCGCCGCCGCCGGGATACGCAGCCGCCGTTTGGCGATACGACATGTAAAGCGTCGCGAGCAACGCCAGAATGCCGATCGTAACCATCGGCATGTAGTGCAGCCCGGTCATGCCCAGCGGCACCAAGATTGTCAGTGCCGCCTCCGGGCCATACGCCGTCGAAGCCAGCGCATCCAAGCCTAACACTGGCACGCCGGTTGCCACACCCAGTTCTTCTTTTTTGGTTTCCGAGGACTTCAGCGGCCGTCCCAAAAGTTTGTCGAGAAGCGACACGTCAACAGATAAATCGCACCGCTACCCGAAAAAAGATTAATCTTTCCCCGATGAAGCTCATACTCCTCGGCACAGGCCATATTCAGCCAAGGCCGCAACGCCTGACGCGCGGCGATGATTTACTCTCGCAATCGAAAGTTTGTCTCGAATGCCCCGAATAAATCGAGATATTGTTCAACATAGCGAGTGAGCAGGAATTTCTCGCGCACGGTTTCGCGCGCCTTATGGCCTATTTCTTCACGCAATTTCTCATCTTTGAGCAGCCCGACCATCCTCTCCGCCGCTTCCTCAACCGACGAAACAAGAAAGCCGTTGACGCCATCTTCAATTTGATAGCGAATCCCGCCCACGTTTCCGCCAATGACGGGCGTTCCCTTCCACATCGCTTCGGCGACAGTGAGTCCGAAGCCTTCACGCAAGGATTTTTGCAAAACCACCGCTGCACGTCTCTGTAAAGTGTTGGCTAGCGCGGTGTCGTCGCCGCTGGTTAGAATGAAAATGCGTTCTTCCCGGCAGGCACAGAGAGACACAAAAATTTGTTCGCCTTCGGGATCGTCGGTGGCAAAATTTCCCAGGAAGACCAGCCGGGCGTCAATTTCTTTGCGCGCGAGTTTGAACGCCTCGACGACGCCTTGCGGATCTTTCCAAGGATCAAAGCGAGAAATTTGGACGACCAGCGGCAAATCGGTCGAAATTTTATAATGCGCCAGCCGTTCGTCGATGTCCTGATCGCTTAATTCACGGTTCTTAATGTTAAACGGATTGATCGCCGGCATAAAAACACGCTGCGGCGGCGTCATTTCATGTTTGTATTCGGGGGCAACTGACGATGACGGCATCGTACTGATCGATCCAGGCCCGGAGGTAATTCCACATCTCTCGTTGCGGCTGGGACAGATCGATGTGGCAACGCCAAATCCACGGACATTTTTTCTTGTAGAACTCGATCAAGGCCAGCGGCTGAGGATCATGCACGATCACGAAATCGTGCGTAACGAAGTTGCGCACACTGTTCTCAAAGGTGACCTGTTCAAAAATCTCCTTTTTGATGCCCGATAAATCGATTTCTCCACCTTGCAGCGCGTTGAAAAAAATCGGGCGTTCCCGCAATCACGCGCCATTCCGCCTGCAAGCCGAGGCTGTTCAAAAGAAGAGTGAGTGAGGAAAGCATTTCGGCGACGACGCCTCCGCAATATGTCGAGTTGAAATTGACGACACGCAGGCCTTTGAACTTTTCCGCTTTCTTGCGAATCCGCTCGACGTTTTCGGCACCGATGAGCGGCTCATAATCTTCGATTCGTGGGATACGAGGCTGTGTCATTTTTTCTCGAGGTTTGTTTACGCTCGGTCCGGGTATGAGCGACGATTTGTTCTTGAACTATTCTCTCGTGGAGAAGCCAAAAATAGATGACAAGCTGACGTTGCTGACCGATTTCGGCAAGACGGAAGGGATCTGCGCCGAAGTCCTCGATGATCCCGCCACTTCGGGCGGCGTGCTTCTGAAAGTGATGGCGCGAGGGCCATTTGAAGAGGGCCAGCAATGCTGGATCGTCGATCGGGACGGATCCAAAATTGGAGCGACGGTTGAGAACGTTTTCAAGCAAACGATCGATAGCGAAGTAACGCTTTCGACTGTGCTGCCGGCTTAAGGAAAAATGTGAGGCAGACAATCATGTCTGCCCGGCTACCCCTCGGCCGTGCATCCAAATTTGGCAGAAAGGATTGTCTGCCTCACTCACTTCTCAGCAAGTTGTGTGGAATACTCCGCCAACCGGCTTATTGACGGCGAGCTGGTTGTAAAGCTGCACTGCCTCGGCCGTGGGCAACACGTGCGCCTCAATCTGCCTCCCTTTCAGGAATTCCAGGGTCTCGCGTGGAACTTCAAGGCATTCCTTCATCCCGCGCGAGAGGACTACGATTTGGGCGCCATGATCGAGCAGTTCCTGCACGTCACTTTGCTGAATGCCGGGCACATGATTAGTGCCTGTCTCGCGCCAGTTCCATTCTCTCGATCCACCCGGAAAAAGCTTTGCATCCTTATAAGGCTCGGCCCTGCCTTCTACCTCGAGCCGTCCCCAGGAGACGTGCTTGATCCGTGGCGAGCGGCTTTCGTTTTTCACCATAACAATATCGTGCGCCAGCCGTCGGGCGGTTTCAGCGCTCTTTTCGTCTGCGAGTCGCCTGCGCAGATGAATTCCCACGCTAGTTCGTGATAGTGCCGATTGTTTCCTGATGAAACTCACGTTCCTCGGCACCCGTGGAGAAATCGAAGCGCAAACGCGTCAGCATCGCATGCACACCGCGCTGTTAGTATTCTACCGCGGAAAGAAGGTGATGATCGATTGCGGACTTAATTGGTTGGGAAAATTTGAGCGGCTCGATCCCGACGCGATCGTTCTCACGCATGCGCATCCGGATCACGCCTGGGGATTGCGAAACGGCGCGCCGTGTCCGGTGTACGCGCCGCAGGAGACATGGCGAACGCTACCGAATTACAAGATCGACGATCGCCATGTGATCAAAAATCGCACGCCGACCAAAATTTGCGGCTTCATTTTCGAGGCCTTCCCGGTTGAACACTCGATTCTAGCTCCGGCTGTCGGATACCGTGTGGTCGCAGGTCACGCCCGCGTTTTTTACGGGCCGGATCTTCTCTTCATCCACGATCGCGCCGCGGCCTTGAAAGGGGTGCAGCTTTACGTCGGTGATGGCGCCGCTCTCACACGCCCCTTCGTTCGCAAGCGAGGCGACAGGCTGATTGGACACGCCACTGTGCGCACCCAACTCGGTTGGTGCGCGAAAGAAGGCGTGTCGTGCGCGGTCATCACTCATTGCGGCTCAGAAATCGTTAATGGCGACGAGCGCAAACTAGCGTTGGAGCTTTGCATGATGGCGAGTGAGCGGGGCATCGAAGCGCAAATCGCTCACGACCGGATGGAGCTTATTTTGCGTTAAGAGGGGGAGGAGGGCGACGAATGCAAATCTATTTGGTGCAACATGGAGAATCCCAGCCGGAGGAGATAGATCCGGAGCGCAGGCTAACCGAAAATGGCGCACGTGCTGTTCAGAGAGTTGCGGATTTTCTGCGAACGAGTGGTGGCTTGCACGTGGATGCGATTTGGCACAGTGGAAAAGCGAGAGCGCAACAAACAGCGGAGCTTCTCGGGCCGGCCACCCGCGCTGGTGAGGGAGCTTTGATGCAGCATGATGGACTCGCCCCGAAAGATGCGGTTGAACCGATCAAGCGGGAACTGGAACAAGGGAATAGCAATGTGATGATCGTCGGTCACCTCCCGTTCTTAGGCAGGCTGGCAGCGTTGTTACTGACTGGCAACTCGGATAACGAGGTCGTTGCTTTTCAATTGGGCTGCGTCGTTAGCCTGAATCGGGATGACGCAGGCAGGTGGAAGCTTGAATGGATGATCGTGCCGAAGCTGTTGTGAGCTTGATCGCGATGTGCGGCGACGCCTCATCGGCCGGACGTCAGTTTCCTGGTCATACAATGCGTTACTTTTCGTTTTCTTTGTAACTAAGGACGCGTCCCCACAGACTTTTTGTTCCCCAGATGCCAGAGCGCAGACACTCGAGCTGCACGATCTGACTATGATCAACGAACAGGTTGACGTCGCATCCGTAGTTCTTGATATACCATGCGAATACTTCCGGATCTGCTGCTTCGAACATCAGCTTGTCGGTGCCGAGTTCATTAATCAAAAGCGCCGGCACATCTGTGCGCCAAGGGTCTGTGTTTTCGGTGATTCCCTCTGACTCAATCATGATAAGCTCTACGCCTGCCTCGAGAAAGCGACGGCCCAGGGACAGCAACCAACTCGAATCGCGTATCCCTTCAGCTTGCAACTCGGCGGTCGGCGTCGCCCCACCTGCCCCGAATTGAATGCCAATCTCCGGTTTGGCGTTCAAGCCGCTCTTCTGCACCAGCTCAACCAGGCGCAGCGAATCGTCCACTGGCATGGTAATGAAACCGGTCGAAACTTCGATGGTGTCGAAGCCGAGTTCCTTGCATTCGCGGATGTAGTTCCGCACCGCTTCGTGCCCTTGGGCGAGCACGAATTCGATGAAGCCGCCGGTAGAAACGGTCACTTCATTTTCGTGGCAGAGATCATTGATCTCGCGGACGATTTTTCTCGGCATCAAACAAAAGGAGCCACCGCCAAATTTCAACGAATCGACATAAGCGCCCATCGTTTCCAAAAGGTCTTGCAGGTAACGTTTTCCGACGACGGAATAATAGGGGCCGCGAATTTCCGTGATTCCGCGCTGGCGCGGTTTCTGCGGGCGTGGATTGGTCCGCAAGAATTGGAAACCCCGCTCGCTTTGCGAAGCGACTGCTTTCATTCCTGCTTTCGTAACGATTGACTAGTCTCGTAATTATCGCGCCACCCCCGTCACCTGTTACTCGTGACGGCAATTCGCGCTTTTGATGCCATCCATCGTCTTCTCTTAGCTCGGGTGCGAGCAGCTTTCTTTGCCGCGGCCGAGCGCTGGGCTTTGCTGCGTTGGCGCGCGGCGGAGCGAGCTTGCCTGGAGAGCGCCCTTTTTGAAGCCGCAGATCGGCCCTCACGGCCTAGCGCTTTCTTAATCGCGCGCGAGCGCCTTCGCGAAGGTGCTTTGCGCTTCGCTCCTTTTTTCAGCTCGCGTTTGGCTTTGCGACGTGTTTCCTTCGAAGCCGCGCCTTTCTTTGGCGGTGGCAACCGTACCCCCGCCCGGCGAGCTTTCGACAAACCGATCGCGATTGCCTGTTTGGTCGATCGCGCACCATGTTTGCCTTCGCGGATGTGTTCCATTTCCTCGCGCACAAACTCACCAGCTTGCGTCGAGGGAGACTTGCCTTCTCGCTCGTCCTCGCGAGCGCGTTCAGTTGTTTCTTCTTCTGGCATAACATCATCCTTTCGCTGCTCCGCAACGACGCGGTTGCTCTTTCTATCGAAAATCGAAAGGACGCCCAGTTGGGCCAGAGGAGATATATATCCCAGGAAGGGCGCACCGGACACCACGCACAGCGATGCCGGGTTTCGACGCTTTGCTCAGAGACTTTCAATGAATCGGCGTAATTTCACGCGATCGGCCCTCTTCACGCAGTTCATGGCTGATCATATTTCCGCTCCACGCCTGGAGTTTAGGCAGGACAGAAGCGATTCAACATCGGGGGGGTCGTGAGTGTTGCAGCAAAATCGCATGGGAAACAACGGCCGTTCAAAACTTGGTGCGCTACCGGCGACCGGGAACCTATTTTGCACGCTTTAAAGTCAACGGAAAATCGGTTTGAAAAATTTTGAACACCACCATGTTGACGGCGGGGAAGAATTTTTTGCAGGTTCGACGCGCTCGAGTGATCTCCACAAAGGAGGGGCTGCGAAAGCGAGGCCAAAAATCCTGTCCTGCCCGATTCATGTACGCGGACATTGTTTGTCCAATAACATCTGACCTTTTCTAATTCGCATGTGGATCGTTCGCCTTGCGCTTCGACGGCCCTACACCATCACGGTGATGGCGATTCTCATTGTCCTGGTCGGGACCGTAACAATCTCGCGCATATCGACGGATATTTTTCCGAACATCGACATTCCAGTAGTGAGCGTGATCTGGAGTTACGCCGGCGTCGCTCCCGAGGAAATGGAAAAACGTTTCGTGACTGTCTGCGAGCGCGCGATGACGACGACCGTGAACGATATTGAGCATATCGAATCGCAAAGTTACAACGGCGTTTCGGTCATCAAAGTATTCTTCCATGAAGGCGCGAAAGTCGAAGCCGGCGTAGCCCAGATCACATCCATTTGCCAGACGCTGCTACGCATCATGCCTCCGGGGACAACGCCGCCTCTCATCGTGCAATACAGCGCGTCGAATGTGCCGATCCTACAAGTCGGCCTAACGAGCAAGACGCTTTCCGAACAACAACTTTACGACATCGGTTTGAATTTCATCCGCACCCGGCTCGCGACCGTCCAAGGCGCGCAGGTCCCGTTGCCCTACGGTGGCAAATCGCGACAGATCATGGTCGATATCGATCCACAAAAACTTTACGGCAAAGGGTTGTCGCCCGTTGATGTCAGCAACGCGATCAACACGCAAAATGTCATCCTGCCGGCCGGCACACAGAAAATCGGCGACCGCGAATACAACGTGCGGCTGAATTCCAGTCCGGAAGTTTTGCAAGTGTTGAACGATCTGCCGATCAAACAGATGAATGGCGCGGTCGTTTACATTCGGGATGTCGCTCAGGTGCGCGACGGATTCGCCGTGCAAACAAACATCGTGGCGCAGAACCGTCTGCGCTCGGCCCTGCTCACGGTCTTGAAGAGCGCGAGTGCATCCACTATCGACATCATCAAGCGCGTTAAAGAATCACTCCCGCAGATTCAGGCGACATTGCCGAAGGAACTCGAGCTGACGCAGCTTTTTGACCAATCGATTTTCGTCCGCGCATCGATCAACGGCGTTTTGCGCGAAGGGGTAATTGCCGCCGGCCTGACCGCGTTGATGATCCTGCTTTTTCTCGGCAATTGGCGCAGCACAATTGTGGTCACCACTTCGATTCCATTGTCGATCTTGTGTTCGATCATCATTCTCGCCGCGCTGGGGCAGACGATAAACATCATGACTTTGGGCGGCCTCGCGCTCGCCGTTGGTATTCTAGTTGATGACGCGACGGTCGAAATCGAAAACATCCATCGCAATCTCGCGATGAAAAAGCCGATGATCCGCGCCATTCTCGATGGCGCGATGCAAATCGCCGTGCCGGCATTCGTTTCGACCTTGTGCATTTGCATTGTCTTCGTGCCGATCTTTTTTCTAAGCGGCACGGCCAAATATCTTTTTCAGCCGCTGGCCATGGCGGTCATTTTCGCGATGCTCGCCTCGTATTTCCTCTCGCGCACGGTTGTCCCGACGATGGTCAAATTTTTGATGGGTGGACATCTCGAAGAGATCGACACCAGTCTGGCGCAAGGACTCGAAGAAAATGAAACCGCCGGCGACAAGATCGACAATGAATGGAGTGAAAAGTCCGATCGGCAAAGTGACGGAGCGAAAGGTTTTCTCGAAAAGATCGTCGGCTTCCTCAAATCTATTCACGAGACCTTCAACCGCGGTTTCGACAAAGTCCGCGACCGTTATGTCAATCTTTTGCGTCGCTGTCTTGATCGGCGCGGCGCGGTCTTTATTGCGATGGGCGTGATGGTCCTTGTCTCACTCTGCGTCGTGCCGTTTCTCGGGCGCGATTTCTTTCCGGCGGTTGATGCCGGTCAATTCCGGCTGCACGTGCGCGCGCCCGCCGGCACCCGTTTGGAAGCGACCGAGGAGCGTTTTTACGAAGTCGGCCGCGCTATTCGCGATGTGATTCCGCCTAACGAAATCCAAAACGTGCTCGACAATATCGGCCTGCCGACGAGTGGAATTAATCTCGCCTTCAGCGACAGTGCCACGATCAGCTCCGCCGATGGCGAGATTCTGGTGTCGCTAAATCCGAAGCACAAACCGATCGCGCAATACATGCGAATCCTGCGCGAAAAATTGCACCGCGATTTTCCCGACACCGAATTCTTCTTCTCCGCCCCGGACATCGTTAGTCAGATTTTGAATTTCGGAATTCCGGCGCCAATTGACATTCAGGTGACGGGCCGCGACCCGAAAGGGTACGAGATTGCGAATGAGATCAAAACGCGCGTCGCGCAGGTTCCTGGCGCGGTCGATGTTCACGTTCACCAGCTCGTCCACGGGCCGGATTTGCGAGTGAATGTCGATCGAACCCGCGCGGAACAGATTGGTCTCACCCAAAACGACGTCGCGCGCACGATGTTGATTTCGCTCAGCTCGAGTGGGCAAGCGACCCCGAACTTTTGGCTGAATTATCAGACCGGTGTGAATTATCAGGTCGCGGTGCAGACGCCGCAATACAAAATGGACACGCTCCGGGATTTGCAGAACACGCCGGTGGTCGCGCCCAATCTGCCGCGGCCAGAGTTGTTAGGTAATCTCGCTACGATCGAGCGCCGTGAGTCGCCGGTGATTGTGAATCATTACGACGTCCAGCCGGTTTTCGATGTCATGGCCAATGTGCAAGGGCGCGACCTCGGCGGCGTGGCCGGTCAAATCAACAAGATTGTCGATCAAGCAAAAAAGAATTTGCCGCGCGGGACGTTTCTGAATGTGCGCGGACAAGTGCAAAGCATGAACAAATCTTTCGCCGGTATTGGCACAGGAATCCTGTTCGCCATTGTGCTGGTTTATTTCGTCATGGTCGTGAATTTTCAATCGTGGACCGATCCGTTCATCATCATCATGGCATTGCCGGGCGCGTTGTGCGGCATCATCTGGATGCTCTTCATCACCGGCACAACACTAAATGTCCCGTCGCTCATGGGCGCGATCATGGCCATCGGCGTGGCGACGGCGAACAGCATTTTGGTGGTCACGTTTGCGAATGACGAACGCTGCGGCAAAGAGCCGAAAAATGCGCACGATGCCGCGCTCTCGGCCGGGTTCACCCGTTTGCGGCCGGTGCTCATGACCGCGCTGGCGATGATCATCGGCATGCTGCCTTTTTCGTTGGGCCTGGGCGAAGGCGGAGAACAAAACGCGCCGCTCGGCCGGGCGGTCATCGGCGGTTTGGTCTTTGCCACGTTCGCCACTTTGTTTTTTGTGCCGGTCGTTTATAGCCTGCTACGCAAAAAAGAATTCGTTTGCGACGAAGACGAAGAGTTCGAGAAGCAGGAACGCGGCGAAAAAGGAGAAACAGTAAAATGAACCACGGCGCGGAAGATCGACAATCATCGCGGACGGCACGGCCAGCCGTTCCGACCAGACCGCCGATCCGCAGTGTGGCGGTTTGGGGACCGATCGCGGCGGCGACATTGTTTGTTCTTATCGTGATCATCGGCGCCTGGCGTCACCTTCGCGAGAGACACCAGGAGGACGCGTTCACCAAACAAGCGACCAAGATCACCGTCAACGTGGTCAGCGCCCAGCGCGATCGAAAAGCAAAGGAGTTGATCCTGCCGGGAACGTTTCAGGCGTTTCAAGAAACGACGATTTATCCCCGCGCCAATGGTTACGTGAAAAGCTGGAAAGTGGACATCGGCGATAATGTGACCAAGGGCCAGTTGTTGGCCGAGATCGAAACGCCGGAAGTCGATCAACAATTGGCGCAGGCGAAAGCGAATTTCGACATCGCCAAAGTAACAGCGGACCGCTGGCGCGATCTGGTCGCGAAAAAAGTCGTGGCGGCGCAGGAGAATGACGAGAAACAAAAAGCTTTCGAGGCGGCGCGGGCAAATTATGAGCAGCTGCAAAAGACGCAGGGCTTCAAACAAATCGTGGCACCGTTCGGAGGAAAAGTTAGCGCGCGACATGTCGATGTTGGCGCGTTAGTCACGGCCGGCAGCGGAGCGGCCGGCACACCGTTATTCGGAATCGTGCAGAGCGATCCGTTGCGCGTTTATGTTTATGCGCCGCAAGAAAATGCGTCTTCAATTCACGAAGGACTATTCGCCAAGATTATCCTTCAGGAACTCCCCGGTCAGCAATTCGAGGGCACGGTCATGCGCACGGCCGGTGCGCTCGATCCGCAATCGCGCACCATGCAAGTGGAAGTGAATGTGCCGAACCATGAGAACAAACTCTACGCGGGCATGTTCGGGCAGGTGAAGTTCAATTTGCCTAACGAGAATGCGGCGATCGTGGTGCCGGCGAACGCATTTCTCTTCCGCACCGAAGGCGCGCAGGTGGCCACGATCGCGGATGGAAATCGCATTCATTGGCAGAAAATCAAAGTCGGCCGCGACTTCGGCACGCAACTCGAAGTGCTCGAAGGTCTGACCGAGAGCACGAAGGTGGTAATGAATCCGACTGATGATTTGAGAGAAGGCGTGCAAGTCGAAGTGAAACCGTTCGAAAAATCAAAAAGCGAGGGCGACGGCGCGCAGTCCACCGGTCAGTAAGGGGCGCGAGTTTCTCGGGAAAACATCGTAGCGCCACTGGCAAACGCGTCGCGGCTAAACGAATTTTGGAAAAGATGGCGAAGCCTCGCATCCCGCAGATCGAAGACTATGAACCTCTCATCGGCTTCGAAAACGTCGAGCGCATTCGGAAGAAGGCCGAAGGCTTCAGAGGACTACGCGTAGTCAATTTTAATTCGACCTACTACGGCGGTGGCGTAGCCGAAACGCTTTCCTCGCTCACGCTCCTCCTGAACAGCCTCGGATTGCATAGTGAGTGGCGTGTCATTCAGGGCACGCCCGATTTCTTTAGCATCACCAAGAAGATGCACAATGCGTTGCAAGGAGGCGAGATCGATCTCTCAAGCATTAAAAAGGAAATTTTTGAGCAGGTCCTTTATGAGAACAGCGTCCGCAACTTTCTCGATCACGATTTCGTCATTATTCACGACCCGCAACCGCTGCCCTTGATTGAGTTCTACAAAAAGAACTGCCCATGGTTCTGGCGTTGCCATATTGACCTTTCGCGTCCGAATGCCGGGATGTGGAAATATCTGCGGCAATGGGTCGATCAATACGAGACAGTTATTTTTAGCTGCCCCGAGTTCAAGCAGGAGATGACGCCGCCGCCGCAGTTCTTCATGCCGGCGATCAACCCTTTCAACATTAAGAATCGTGAGCTCAGCGACAAAGAAATCGAGGAGCGCCTCGCCCATTATCAAATTCCGACCGATCTCCCGCTGGTAGTGCAAGTCTCGCGCTTCGATCCCTGGAAAGATCCACAGGGAGTGGTAGAGGCATTCAAACGCGCGCGCAAAAAAGGAGCCGAAGCTACGCTCGTGCTGCTAGGCAATTTCGCCACCGATGATCCCGAAGGCGAACAAATTTTTGAGTCTCTCTGTGCCTGCCGGGAAGAACGCATTTTCATTCTAACCAGCGGCGACGACACCGCGCTAGTCAACACTTTACAGAGACGTGCAGCGGTGGTTTTGCAAAAATCCTTGCGTGAAGGCTTCGGCCTCACGGTGGCCGAAGCGATGTGGAAAGGCACGCCGGTTATCGGTGGAAACGTCGGTGGCATTCGTTATCAGATCGAAGACGGCACGAATGGTTTCCTTGTTTCTTCGGTTGAACAGGCCGCCGAGCGCATCGTTCAGCTCCTCCAAGACAAAAAACTGCGCGACAAAATGGGCAGCAAAGCACGCGAAACAGTGCGCGAAAAGTTTCTCCTCACGCGTTACGTCGAACAATATCTCGACCTTTTTACGGAATTCAGAAAATGAAGTAAATTGCGTCGTCTCTAACAAGGTCGACTCGGAGCGGAAGACGACAATGCCCGGCTCCGGACCTTTATTTGCAACTTGACTCGCCGTTGCACCAACGCGGCCGATGGAAGCTGAAGGGAACAGGTTGATCGAAGGGTACAGCGACATAAGTAGTGTAAGGCGACCAAAAAATTTCCGAAGTCGCCCAGCCCGCCCCGCAAACCAAAATCACCGCGCCAAAAATAATGACACGTGAATAAACATTCGCGCACGGCGAAAAGAGCTGGGACATGAAGATTTATGCTTTCTTCTCAAAGAATAAATCGCACACGCAATCAAATTGAGACGTTTGTAGTCTATGGCGCAAACATCGGGCATTCTAAATTAGAGTGAAAAGGTCTCCTGTAATTGATCTGGAAGGGGCCTGCGGCGAAGCCGTCATCGTGAGCGGAAGCGCGAGCCGAGAGCTGGCGCTGACTATCGGCCGGTTGCTGCAGGTCGAGCTGGGAGCCTGCACTCTGGAACGGTTTCCCGACACCGAAGTCAACGTTCGTCTTGAGGAACCGGTCCGGGGGCGTCGCGTCTTTATCGTTCAATCTTCCTGCCCGCCGGTAGATCAACACCTGATGGAAGTTTTTGGCATTGCGGATGCGAGCCGGCGCGCGGCCGCGTCGGGTATTACGTGGATTGCGCCGTATTTCGGCTATGCTCGGAGCGACAAACGACGCGGTCGGCGCGCAGCGATGATGGGCAGGCTCGTAGCCGATTTCATCGAGCGGGCCGGTATTGATCAGGTAATCGCGCTCGACCTGCATTCGCAGCAGGTTGAGGGATTCTTTCACATACCGTTAGAAAACTTGACGGCGATGTTTGCACTGGCCGATGCCTTAAAGTCGCATTTGGAAACAGGTTCCGTCATTGTTTCTCCAGAC
>Ga0209161_10002033_pt1 | contig 16643 bp, 19 predicted proteins | sample GraSoiAngelo_155_FD_186169 | JGI IMG/M metagenome (GOLD analysis project Ga0209161, IMG submission 186169) | Grasslands soil microbial communities from the Angelo Coastal Reserve, California, USA - 14_1009_13_30cm (SPAdes) (version 2) | ecosystem: Environmental > Terrestrial > Soil > Grasslands...
CAACGGCGAGAGCACGCGCGATCGCGATACGCTGCCGCTGTCCGCCGGAAAATTCGTGCGGATATTTCTTCATCGTGCGCGGCAGCAAACCGACTTTGCGCATAAGGGTGGTGACCCGCGGCCGCAGTTCGCGACGCGAAACCTTTTTATGGGTTCGCATCGCCTCCGCCAGCGTATCGAACACATTGAGGCGCGGATTAAGCGACGAGTACGGATCCTGAAAAATCATTTGAAAATCGGCACGCGCGTGGCGCAACTCTCGCCCGCGAAGTCGATTTAAATGGCGCCCCTCCAGAATGACTGTTCCGGAAGTGGGAGGAATCAATTGAACGATCGTGCGGCCGAGGGTGGATTTGCCGCAACCCGATTCGCCCACCACGCCGAGGACTTCGCCTTCTTTTATCGACAACCGCACCCCGTCAACCGCTCGGACGATGCCAAGGCGACGTTTGAAAATCAATCCCGTCTCGACCGGAAAATGCGTCTCCAAGGCTTCGACTTCGAGAAACGGAGTCGACACAAGTCTAGCAGACTTCGGGTTGTCGCTTACGGCTGATTACTCTGGGACTCCCCCTGTGGGAAGAGCGCCAGATATTCGCCGTAACCTTCTTCTTTCAATTTCTCCACCGGAATGAAACGCAATGCGGCGGAGTTCACGCAGTAACGTTGACCCGTTGGCGCGGGGCCATCCTGAAACACATGACCGAGGTGCGAATCGCTTTTGCTTGAGCGGACCTCAGTCCGCTCCATTCCGAAAGAGGAATCTCTTTTTTCAATCACTTTGTCTTTTGAAATCGGCTTGGTAAAACTGGGCCAGCCTGTACCGCTGTCGAATTTATCCTGCGAGCTGAAGAGCGGCTCGCCAGTGATAAGATCGACATAAATTCCGGCCTGGTGATTGTCCCAATAGGCATTTTGAAATGCAGTCTCGGTGCCGCATTCCCGCGTCACGCGGTACTGGTCTTTGGTAAGCTTAGTTCGCAACTCGGCGTCACTGGGAACTGCTTTCGTCGGATTCATCCTCTCGTTTTCCTTCTTCTGGCCTTGAGCATACCCGAACAAAATAGAGCCGACAATCACAACAATGGCCCCAAGCAAACCGAACCATAAGGTTTTGTGCGACGTTCGCTTAGGTATCACTCGCGTGCTTTTCATTCCCAATCTCCAGGGTTTAGATTTAGACCGGTTCCGGCGCTCAGCTGTTCATTTCGGGCAAGCTTCCCGGCAGGTGAGCGGGAGCGAGGTCGATCTCCTTTAATTGAATTCGTAAGCAAGCCGAGAAATGGCCGGGCCCAACTTCCTTTAACGCGATTGTCGATGTAGTGCATTTTTCCTGCGCGTATTCGCAGCGTGGCGCGAATGGACAGCCTGGAATCGGCGTTGAGAGATCAGGCGGAGAACCCGGGATAGTGTAAAGTGCCTTCCCCTTTTCGTGGAGCGCCGGGATGGACTTTTGCAGCGCCTGGTTGTAAGGATGTTTCGGTTCGTAAAAAATCTGCGCGGTCGATGCGCTCTCCACGATTCGACCTGCATACATAACGAGCACGCGATCGCAAAAGCCGGAAACGATCCCGATATCGTGAGTAACAAAAATCACAGCGGTGCCAAGCTCGCGTTGCATTTTGCGAATCAATTCGAGAATCTGCGCCTGCACGGTGACGTCGAGCGCAGTCGTTGGCTCATCAGCAATCAATAGCGCCGGTTTCGTAATCAGCGCTGTCGCAATCATTACGCGCTGACGCATGCCCCCGGAAAATTCATGCGGATACGTGCGCATATGCCTCTCCCCATCTTGGATGCCGACAGCGCGCAACGCCTCAATCCCGCGCTGCCATGCTTGGTCCCGGGAAGTTTTCCTGTGAATAATCAACGGCTCGATCACTTGGTCGCCCACGCGCATGTAAGGGTTGAGCGAAGTCATCGGGTCTTGAAAGATTATCGCGATGCGATCACCACGAATCCGTCGCAGGCCGTCGTCGTCGCACTTTAGAAGATCGACATCAACAAATTGTGCGCGTCCGGTCTCAATTCGTCCTGGAGGCGAAGGGATTAACCGCAACAACGAAAGGCACGCGACCGACTTGCCCGAGCCGGACTCGCCCACGATACCGAGCGTTTCGCCCGGGTCGATTGAAAAGGAAACATCATCAACCGCGCGGACAACGCCGGCGCGCGTATGGAAATACGTGCGCAGATTTTCAACGCGAAGCAACGGAGACACGGAAATGAATAGTGCTCAGTGATTGATGATTGGTAAATGCAATCCGTGTAAATTCTATTCACCGGTAATCAGTTACTATTCATTCTTTTGACGCGCGCGGATCGAGGGCGTCGCGCAATCCGTCGCCGAGGAAATTTAGAGAGAAAAGCGTGACCGCAAGGACGAGCCCAGGGAAAATCAGCAACCACGGGAACTCTTCCATCATTTCGGCGCCTTCTTTGATCAGCACGCCCCACGAGCTCATCGGCGGTTGAACACCGAGACCGAGAAAACTCAGAAAAGCTTCGAGCAACATTACGGCGGGCACTGTAAGCGTGGCATAAACGACGATCGGGCCGAGCGCGTTCGGAATCATGTGTCGAATGATGATTCGCGGCTTGGAAAGGCCCAGAGCTTCCGCGGCTTCAATAAATTCCTGGCGCCGCAATGAGAGCACCTGACCACGAACGATCCGGGCTGTTGTCAACCATTGCACTGCCCCGATGGCGACAAAGAGGAGCACAAATTTTCGACCAAAAAAAACCATCAGCAGGATAACGAAAACGGTGAAAGGCAGCGCGAAAATGATATCGACAATACGCATCATCAAAATATCGATCTTGCCGCCGAAGAATCCCGAGATCGCTCCGTAAAAGACGCCGATGGTCAAAGCCACTGCCGTCGCGCAAAATCCGACCGACATAGAAACTCGGCCGCCATACAAAATCCTCACAAACAGATCGCGGCCGAGCGTGTCCGTTCCGAGCCAATGTCGTGCAGCTGGTGAAACAGCGCCGAGTTGTAGATTTTGAGTCTCGTACGACTGCTTCAGAAAAAATGGTCCGATAAATGAGGCGAGCGCGATCAGTATGAGAATGATAGCGCTGATCACGGCCATTTTATTTTTTCCGAGACGCTGCCATGCGTCGCGCCAAAGCGATGTCCCGCGCTCGGCCTGTTCAAGCGCCTGCTCGGTTCCGGTGGTTTCCCCGACCGCGTTCATTCGAATTTCTGTTTCGGATCCATCCAAACGAGCACAACATCGACAATCAAATTGAAGAGGACGATGAACCCCGCGTAAAAAAGCACCGCGCCCAACACCATCGTGTAATCGCGATTGAAAGCGGCGTTTACGAAATTACGCCCGAGGCCAGGAATTTGGAAAATTGTCTCCACTGCAAATGAGCCCGTTACGAGCGCGGCAGCCGTCGGACCCAAATAGTTCACCACTGGAAGCAATCCGCCACGCAAGGCGTGCTTTAGAATTACGCGTAAGTTGGATGCACCTTTTGCGCGGGCCGTGCGAATGAAATCCTGCGAAAGAATCTCGAGCATTCCGCCACGGGTCAGTCGGGCGATATAAGCCGCATACAAAGCTCCAAGTGTGAGTGAGGGCAGGATGCGATCGATCGGATTTTCCCAACCGGAGACGTGTAACCAGTTGAGTTTGAGTGCAAAGATCAAAACGAGAAGCGGACCGAGCACGAAATTGGGCACGGAGATGCCCAGCATGGCAAACGAGCTGGCAATATAATCGGTCGCACTGTTTGGCCGGAGCGAAGCGATGATCCCGGCAGTGAGCCCGAGCGCCAAAGCGATCAGCAACGACCAAAAAGCTAGCTCGGCCGAAATCGGAAACGATTCCGCGATCAACTCGTTGACGGTGCGGTTAGCGTAGCGATACGATGGCCCTAAGTCGCCGTGCAATGCGTTGCCCAACCAGCGCAAATACTGCCGGTAAATTGGCAGATTAAAGCCGTAGTATCGATCGAGGCTCTTTTGGATTTCTGGCGTCGTATTCCTTTCCGTATCGAACGGCCCGCCCGGCGCGACGCGGATCATGAAGAACGTTATCGTCGCAATGATGAACAGCACGGGCACCATTTGGAGGAGGCGGCGCGCGATGAATCCAAGCATGGGAGGTGTTGAAGAGTTAAAGGGTTAAAAGCAGGAATCACAAATTCCTTCAGCGGTTTAACGCATCATCATGCTACAGCAGATTGTCGATGTACGCGCGGCGATCAAACGGCGCGAAATCGTTGATCTTTTCTCCGGTTCCAACGAAGCGTGTCGGAATCCCAAGTTCATCTTGGATTGCGACGACGATTCCGCCTTTACCGCTACCGTCGAGTTTAGTGACGATCAGGCCACTGAGTCCTATTGCACTTTGGAATTCGCGCGCCTGGCTAAGCGCATTGCTCCCAGTCGTTGCGTCGACCACCAACAGCCTCTCGTGCGGCGCGGCGGGATCTTGTTTCCCAAGCGTGCGCTTCACTTTTTCCAGCTCGGCCATGAGATTTGTTTTTGTGTGCATTCGGCCGGCCGTATCGCAGATCAGAAATTGGATCTCGCGCTTGACCGCCGCTTGATACGCTTCGTAACAAAGCGCAGCCGGATCGGCGTTGTATTGCCCGCGAATCATTTCAACGCCGAGCCGTTCGGCCCAAATGCCAAGCTGTTCGATGGCCGCCGCGCGAAATGTGTCGGCTGCCGCCAACAAGACACTGTGTCGATTTTGCTGAAGATAACGAGCGAGTTTCGCCGTGGATGTTGTTTTTCCGGTGCCGTTTACGCCCAGGAGCAAAATTACTTTTGGTTTGGCGGTTTGCGGCTGAATGGGCGCTAGATTTTCCGGCAAAATGCGGCCGATTTCCTCGCCTACGACCTTTACAATGTCATTGATGCCAACGAGTGACCAGGCCTCGCGCTCTTGCAGTGCCTTGATGATTCGAGTTGTCATCGGCATACCGAGATCTGCGCGGATGAGCGACTCTTCGAGTTCATCCCAATCGATCGGTTTGTTCGCGAAAGTTTGAGCAAGGGATTTAAGGAAGTTCATTTGTTTCTATTCTGTCATTCCAGCCGAAGTGGAGGGATCCCTTGCTGCAAATATTAAGAGATGTCTCGACTCGGCTTGATACAACAAAGGCTGCGCTCGGAGTGACAACCGGTGAATGGCAACTCCGATTTTATTTGTCTGATTAGGATTTTGGCGTGGATGGCACAGCTTCACGCAACGGACGCGTTAAATCGTTCTTTACCCGATCGAGAATCCCGTTGACGAATCGGCCGGATTCCGCGCCGCCGAAGGTTTTTGCCAGCTCAATCGCTTCATTAATTGAGACGACCGGCGGAATGTCGTCGCGATAAAGCATTTCGTAGATCGCCAACCGCAAGACGTTGCGATCGACCGCCGAGATACGGTGGAATTCGTAATTCTCGCAGTAACGCCGGATGCGTTCGTCAATTTCCTGGAGATGCACCACCATCCCTTCTATAAGTGGTTGCGCAAACTCGCGGACGCGTGGCGTAGCAGGGCAAAATTCCCAGAAATCGCCGATCTGCTCCGGTCCATCGCCGTGTTGAAGGTCGCGCCAGAAATGATATTGGATGGCCGCTTCGCGTGCCTTTCGCCGTTTGCCCATAAGATTATTTTCCGCGAAGTTTTGACATCACATTAGCAATTTCGACCGCGGCGCGCGCGGCCTCGGTCCCGCGGTTGATCTCATTTCCAAGGCAACGGTCGCGCGCGTGAGTTTCGTTGTCGAAGCTGAGGACGGCATTGATGACTGGCACGCCATGACCGATCGCGACACGTTGCAGCGCGTCGGTGACGGAGCGGCTGAGATTTTGCGCGTGGTCCGTCTTTCCTTTCAAAATAACACCACAGGCGATCAGTGCGTTCGCCATTCCCTTCGACGCCAGTTCACCTACAACAACAGGAATTTCGAACGCCCCCGGCACTCGCTGGACGGAAACCGCCGCGTTTGGTGCAAGGACATGCAATTCTTGTTTGGCATGGTCGACCAGCCCCTCCACATATCGCGCATTAAATTGACTGGCCACGATGATGAACGTGCGTTTCCCGTCAATAACAATGGGCCGAGGCGGAACAGTCTTCGACATTTAGGAATGACGAAGCATGAGTGACGAAGCACGGATCAATGGCGAAGTTCGAATGATGAAAGATCGCCGTTTTGATTTCGACATTTCTTCCGTTCCTTCGACCTTCGTCATTCGCCGGACGACAAATTCGTGGGATTGCGCTGCGAAGTGCAAAATCGACATGGCCGGCCAGCGTCCTACAGCAGATGTCCCATCTTCACTCTCTTGGTCTCGAGATACTTAATGTTGTGCGGATTGGCTTCGCTCCGAATGGGCACCTGTTCTACCATCTCAAGGCCGTAACCCTCAAGCCCGACAACTTTCTTCGGATTATTCGTTAGAAAACGGAATTGGCGGACACCGAGGTCGAAGAGGATTTGCGCGCCGAGGCCGTAATCGCGCAAATCGCTTGGGTAACCAAGCCTGGCGTTCGCCTCTACCGTATCGAGCCCTTCCTCCTGCAATTTGTAAGCGTGAATTTTTGCCGCGAATCCGATACCGCGGCCTTCCTGCCGCATGTAAACCAAGACGCCGTTGCCTTCCTCCTGGATTTGGCGGAGCGCCGCGTGCAATTGATTTCCACAATCACATCGGCGTGAGCCGAAAACATCGCCGGTAAGACATTGGCTGTGCACGCGGACCAACGTCGGTTTGCTCTTGTCGATCTTGCCTTTGACCAGCGCCAGATGATGCCCGCCGTCGAGCTTCGCCCGATACAAATGTAAATCAAAATCACCATAGTCGGTCGGCATTTTTACGATCTGTTCCAACTCCACGAGCTTTTCCCGGACGCGTCGACGCGCGATCAAACTTTGGATTGTACAAATGCGCAGCCCGTGCTTTTTCCGGAATTCCATTAGCTCCGGTAAACGGGCCATCGTGCCATCGTCGTGCAAAATTTCGCAAAGCACGCCCGCCGGTTGCAATCCGGCCATACGAGCAAGATCGACTGCCGCCTCGGTGTGACCGGCACGCCGTAACACCCCACCATCCTTGGCGCGTAATGGGAAAACATGCCCCGGCTGCACGAGATCATCGGGCGCTGACTTCGGATTCGCGATCGCCTGGATGGTCGTCGCGCGATCGTGTGCGCTGATTCCGGTGGTCACGCCGCGTGCCGCATCCACCGACACTGTGAAATCGGTTCGGTGCATTTCCCGGTTCTGCGCCACCATTCGTTGCAAGCCTAGTTGTTCCGCGCGCTCATTCGAAATGGGCACGCAAATCAAGCCCCGGCCATGAGTTGCCATGAAATTGACCGCATCGGGCGTCGCTTTTTCCGCCGCCATAACGAGATCCCCTTCGTTTTCGCGGTCGGCATCGTCAGTTACGATTACAATACGGCCCCTCGCGACATCGCTGATGACGTCGTCAATCGTATCGAACTGCAGTGCTTGCTCCGCCTCGATAATCATCGCCGATACCATTACGTCCGCTGCCGCTCTCGGCAACCCTCGTTCACCCTCGGTTGGGTTAGCGCCCCGTTTCAGACGATTAAGGTTAATCCGCCTAGATGGCCCAAATCAATCTGGCGTCTTCGCGCTTGTCGCGATAATCGCTTCTGGACGATACATGTCGTGATTGCTTCCCTGAAACTCCGCTTTCAGTTTCACTTTAAATTGCGAAAGATCGACTAGGTCCCAACGAATAAAGCTCCAACGGCCCTCTTTTTGGGATTCGTGCTCGAAGCCGGCGATCAAATGAACGGCGTCATCGCGAACCTTGTTCGTCGCGATTTTCGGTTCGAAATAGAAGGTGCGAAAACTGCCGTCGCGACTGCCAAGGGCATAAAGTTTTGGATCGAGATAAAAGACACGCGTGGTCGCAAGATCGACAATCCGAAGGTCAGGATAACCGGAGCGCTGAATTTTGTTCCCGGCAGTCCGAGGAAAATCGCAACTCAGCCCGCGCGTGGCATTGAGCAATTCTCGCAGTAAATCTTCCACCTGACTGCTTACTTCGTTGATGCGCGTGACCTTTTGAATCGGACTGTCGGACGCATTCATCCGCCGCATCGTCTCATCAAGGGCTGTACTTATCTGCTTGATTACGCGCTCGTCAGTTCCGTTTTTTCGATCAACAGCCAAAACATGCTTGCCCGTGGTATCGAGAATCACCTCGCTAAATGCAATGCCGCGCAGTTGTCGATCTTCGTCAAGCAACCAGGGAATTAGTTGATCGACAGGCGCTTTGGCTGAGTCCGCGAGCGTCGTCACGTTCTCTTCCGCGAAACATTTGGCGACACACCAGCCTGCGGCGACAAGAAAGGAGATGCGGAACATTCGCTGATTCAAAATGGGCACTCACCATTCAGCAAGGGCAAACGCACCGTGATCCTACGGTCAAGTTCTGCCGTTAAGTTCGCCCGTGTTTGGTCCCGCCCGATACCTGCACGGTCACGATCATTGATCATCCAATACTTCGGTATGGTTTGATCTCGATGAATGACGATAATGGACTCAAGCCTGAGTTAAAAAACAGACGCTTGCGGGGAGCGCGAGCAAAATTGCTTACGACACGAGGATTGCCCAACGCACAAAAAAAGAAAATGCTAAAAGCGCACGTGACGAAGCTATGATGGACAAATCAGAGAAAATTTTCGTCGCCGGTCATCGCGGTCTTGTTGGCAGCGCCTTGATCCGGCGGCTCGAAGCAGAGGGTTTTGCCAATTTGCCCAGGCGCGATCGTTCGCAACTCAATCTTGCGGATGAATCGGCGGTGCAGAATTTCTTTGCGCAGGAAACACCTGCGGTCGTGATGTTTGCTGGCGCGAAGGTCGGCGGCATCAAGGCGAACAACGATTTTCCAGTCGAGTTTCTACTCGATAACTTGCGGATTCAGAACAACATCATTCACGCGGCCCACGAAACCGGGGTGCGCAAGCTTCTCTTTCTTGGAAGCTCCTGCATCTATCCCAAGCTCGCGCCGCAACCGATTCCAGAAACGGCCTTGCTCGGAGGCGCGCTTGAGCCAACAAGTGAAGCTTACGCAATAGCGAAGATCGCCGGCATTAAACTCTGCCAGGCCTATGCGAGGGAATACGGCGCCAATTTCATTTCGGCGATGCCCACAAATCTTTATGGTCCGAACGATAATTTTGACCTGGAGACGTCACACGTGCTGGCCGCGCTTTTGCGCAAGGCGCATGAAGCGAAAATACGCAAGGCCCATGAGCTTGTCGTATGGGGCTCTGGAAAGCCGCGCCGTGAATTTTTGCACGTCGACGATCTTGCTTCCGCCTGTCTCTTTCTACTCGAGAAATATGATTCCCCGGAAATCATCAACGTCGGCTGTGGCGAAGATATCTCCATCCGTGACCTGGCGGAGTTGATTTGTGACGTGGTTGGTTTCGATGGCGAACTCGCCTGGGACACAACCAAACCGGACGGCACACCGCGAAAACTTCTCGATGTCACCCGGCTGCATGATCTGGGCTGGCAGGCGACGATCTCATTCCGGGATGGTATCGCGCAAACTTACGATTGGTTTTTGAAAAATGTGGCGCGCTAGAGTCCATCCATATCGATGAAAAAATTGCGCGTTGGCGTCGTCGGAGTCGGCCATATTGGAAGCAACCACGCTCGTCTTTATGCTGAAATTTCATCGGCCGATTTTAGCGCTGTCTACGATCTCGATCTTGCCAGAGGACACACGATCGGGAGAAAATTTGACGCGGTCACGGCGAAATCGCTCGACGAGTTTATTGAAATGGTTGATGCGGCTTCGGTTGCAACGCCGACGAATACGCATTACGAGGTCGCGCGTTCTCTCCTTGCGCGAGGTAAACATTTACTGGTTGAAAAACCGATTACCGACAATACCGCGAACGCGGCCGAATTGGTGGAGCTGGCGGCGGGGAATGGACTCGTCCTGCAAATTGGCCATGTCGAGCGATTCAATCCGGTGTTGGGTGCACTTGAAAAGCATCTAACCCACCCGCGTTTCATCGAGGCACATCGGCTTTCCCCTTATCCGGAGCGCAGCACGGATATCGGTGTGGTTCTCGATCTCATGATCCATGATCTGGAAGTTATTTTGCATTTCGTGCGCTCGCCTGTGCAAAGGATCGATGCAGTGGGAGTGCCCGTTCTAAGCCGTGTCGAAGACATCGCGAATGCGCGGCTTCGCTTCGAGAACGGATGCATAGCAAATGTCACATCCAGTCGCATCAGTCCCGAGCGGATGCGCAAGATTCGGGTGTTCCAGGAGGACGCCTATCTTTCGCTCGATTATCAAAATCAGAGTGGCGAAATCTATCGGCGTAGTGGAGGCCGGATTACGCGCGATAAAGTCGAAATCGAACGCGAAGAACCGCTCAAGCGTCAACTTATGTCATTCATCGATTGCGCGAGCACGGGACGGGAGCCGCGCGTTTCCGGGTTCCAAGCAACCGCGGCGTTGAAACTGGCGGTCGAAATCACTAAGCGAATCGCCTCGAGTGTCTAACACAATCTACTTTGTCGCGGGCGAAGCCAGTGGCGACAATCACGGGGCGGCTTTGATGCGCTCGCTGGGCGAACTCGACGACCATTTTAACTTCACTGGGCGCGGCGGTCCGCAAATGCAAATGATCGCCCGCGAGAAATTCAAAAATTGGATCAACGACGCGGCCGTCCTTGGCCTGTGGGAAGTGATCAAGAAGTATGGTTATTTTCGAAAGCAGTTTCGGGAAACGCTAGACGAAATTGAGGAGAGCAAAGCCGACGCGGTCGTATTGATCGATTACCCGGGCTTCAATTTGCGCCTCGCCCGCGCCTTGCGAAGGCGATCGGCAAAACGAAAAATAATTTACTACATTAGCCCCCAGGTTTGGGCGTGGAACCGTGGTCGAATAAAAAAGATGGCCCGCTTTCTCGATCTCATGCTCTGCATCTTTCCTTTCGAAGCCGAGCTCTATAATAAGTCGGGACTGCGCACGGAATTTGTCGGCCATCCAATGGTCGAGCGATTGCGAGCTCGCAAGATCGATATCGAGCGCGATCCAAATTTAATCGGACTTTTCCCGGGCAGTCGTCGCCGCGAAGTGCGCAAGATTTTTCCGATCCTGATTGAGACCGTGGGCGAGTTGCGCAAGCAAAGAGCGAACTTGCATTTTGAAGTAGCGGCCGTGTCGGAAGCGCTCGCGAACGAGATTTCGGCTACGTTGACGGCTGCTCAGGTGAAAGACGGACTCTTTCGCGTCGTTGCCGATGAAACAGCCGCGACCATGCAACGTGCTTCAGTCGGGATCATTGCTTCGGGGAGCGCGACGCTCGAGGCGGCATATTTTCGGCTCCCATATGTGCTGATCTACAAGGTCGCGTGGCCGACCTATCTGGCCGCGCGACTCGTGGTGAACGTGAAATATCTCGGTATGGCCAATGTGCTCGCGAATAAGGAAGTCGTGCCTGAATTCATTCAGCATCGAGCAAGACCGAACACGATCGCGAAAGCGGCTCTGCAACTGATCAACGATCCGGTCGCGCGAGACGAAATGATTTCCGAGTTCGATCGAATCGTCGCCAAATTGGGCGAAGGCGGAGCGGGTGAAAAGGCTGCGCGAGCAATTGTCGAAGAATTGGGCGCGACTTAGATCGCTATTTATCAAACGTGTTTTAGCATCGAGCCGGAGCTGATCACCTGATGAAATTTTGGGATATTTCGCGGACGTTATCGAATGATATCGCGCATTGGCCGGGAGACACGCCGTTTCAGTTTCAGCTCACGGGCAAAATCGCGGAGGGAAGCGCGGTTAATCTTGGCGCGATTAAAACAAGCGTGCACAACGGCACCCACGCCGATGCCCGCTTTCATTTCGAGACCGATGGCGAAACGATCGAGAAAGCACCGCTCGAAGTTTATATGGGACGCGCGGTGGTTGTCGATCTTGGGGAAACTTTCGTGCGGTCGAGTGAAAAGCATTTGATTACAACCGAGGATCTGCGGCCGCATTCTGAAGAGATCGCGGAGACCTTGCGGCTTCTTATCAAAACCGGTCGTTGGAGCGATTCGGAGATTTTTCCAAATCAAATTCCGGTGATTTCAGCCGATGTTCCGGGGTGGTTGCAGAAAAATGGAGTCAAACTCCTGGGACTGGACCTGCCCTCAGTGGACGAAGTTGATTCGAAATCGTTGCCGAATCATCACGCGCTCGCTCGGGCCGGCATCGCCATTATTGAATCTCTCGATCTGAAGAATGTCGGGGCCGGCATTTATAATCTTGTAGCGTTGCCGCTAAAGATTGCCGGCGGTGATGCCGCGCCACTGCGGGCAGTTCTCTGGCGCGACTGAGTTCCGGCAACGAACATGGAACTTTCCTGGCTGGAGAAATTTCTTCAGAATCACCGCACGCCCTGGATCGTTGGCGGGCTGACAATCACTTTATTCTTGATCGCGAATCTGCCGTGGCAGCTCGACGATTATGATCAGGCCAAACAAGCATTTACTTCCTTTGAGATGGTTAAGGAGGGGCGGTGGTTATATCAGCAAACGCCGCGCGAACACGTGGCGACAAAGCCGCCGCTGATTGGATGGATCTCAGCGGGTCTCTTTCAGTTAACGCGGTCCTGGGATGCAGCGTGGCGGTTGCCGTCCTTTGTTGCCGCGATTGCGGTCTCGATCTTGTTGTTTCGCGCCGCGGCGGTGGCTTATGGATCAGTCGCTGCTTTGATTGCACTGAGCGCGTTCGGACTGAACCTGCTGAGTCTTCGTCTGGCGACTCTCGTCCGCACGGATATGCCGCTGGCGTTCCTGATTTTTCTGATTGGCTTTCTTATCTGGCGGAAAATTCAAAAACAGGAAGCTTGGAGACCGCGGGATCGATTCTTGATCTTCGGCCTGCTAACCGCGGCGATGTTGATCAAGGGGCCGATTGTTTATGCGTTTCTGCTACCCGGGATCGGCCTATTCGAGTGGTGGCGGCGAAAGAGTGATGCGCCAAGTGCGTGGTGCGGTTGGTGGCCCTGGCTCGCTTCGCTCGGTGTTTTCCTTTTGTGGGTTGTGGGTGGCATCGTTTTTCAACCTGGCTTTTTCAATGAAGTTGTAATGCGCGAATTCGTCGCGCGTTTCGGGGAAACGATTCATCGGTCGCAACCGCTTTATTTTTATCTGCCGCATCTGTTGCACAAATTTGCTCCATGGAGCATGCTGATAATCGTATTCGCAATTGTCGATCTTCGCTCGCGTCGATGGAAGATTGGCGCTCCGTTTCGCGAGATGTCTCCCGAAACCTTTTGGCTGCTTTGCTGGAGCTTAGGCGGCTTGCTCGCAATGTCGTTGATTCCATCAAAGCGCGTTGATCGGATTTTTCCCGTTATACCGCCGCTCTGTTTGCTGCTGGCGGCGCAGGTCGTAAGTATTTCGCTTGATGAGAAATGGCGCACCCCTGTTTATCGATGGAGCGCAGTTGCGCTGCTCTTCTCGATCTTGCTGACGGGCAGTTACACCATTGCGAAAGTGTTTTCCGGATACCGTAATCATCGCGACGCGTTAGCCGTTTTCGGACGCGAGGTCCGCCATGAAGTGGAAGCGCATGGCTGGCGCTATGAGGTGATCGGCGGCAAAGACGAAGGCATCCTGCTTTACCTGGACCGGCTGCGCTTCGTCGAACCGGAGGACGCGATCACTGAATGGAAGGCCGGAATTATCGACGCTGTCGTGGCGCCAGATGAAGAACAGCCACGTTTATTGCGCGATTTGGAAGGATCGGTTCCCTCGCGCATCGGCTCGTGGACTGAGAATGACGAACGCACTCGGCGTTACATCTTGCTGACGCGATCGAGATCGGCCAAGCCATAGCAGCAGTCTCTGACCATTCGTCCCTCAAGAATGCTAACGAGGTCGACGAATCGATCTGCCATGTTCCCAAAGATAGCGCCATTTGTTATCAGTGAGAATTTTCGAGCGGCCTAACGAGGCTGAGCCGAGGTGTCGAGACCCTACAGTTGGGCAGATTGGGACCCCCGTTGAAACTTCGGGAGACTGTGATCTATCGTGACCCACGGCAAACGATCCTCCAACCAGGTGATTTTGGTAGTGGGGAACGCCTCCGGATGATCCAACGTCCCAATCGTAATCTCAACAGGATCTGCGTCCACTGAATCTTCCAAAATTAACGGTGAACCACAACAGGCTGCAAAGCACCTGATCCGATTCGCAACACTCACTTTTTTGATCTCACCACCCAAAAGACGGATGTTCTTACGCTCGATACTGCCCCATGTGATAAAAGCGGCGCCCGAACTCCTGCGACAATCCGCGCAATGGCAATCCACTATGTTGCTTGGCGCCACACGGAGTTCATACCGCACGTTTCCGCAAGTACATCCACCCTGGATCATAGTGTTCTTTCGCCTAGCGACCCAAGCTCAGTGACGGCGGCCACGAGGCGCGCCGATTGCAACAGCAACGCGAAGCCGCCGTTCGCTTGAGCGCATGGTTAGGCCACATTGTTTTACCTTGTTAAGATGCGGCCGGGCCTGCTGAATCTCCAGACGGGGGATACTTTTCAAACTTTGGCAACGCGGGATTCATTTGGTCCCACGGGTGCGCGTCTGATGTCCAGACATCTACTTGCGGGTTGAACCAGCTCGGATCATCCAAGCTCGCAGTTCTGATCGCGACAAACTGAGGGACCGCGTCGGGCTTCACTACGATCGGCGAGCCGCAGTCAGGGCAAAAGCCCCGACGAGTCTTGCCACCCATCTCACTGGGCGAGGCGTGGAAGCGCGGTGAGCCTTGTAACAACTTGAAAGCTTCCGTCGGCACGATGACGTAAGACGAAAACGGACCTCCGCTGGCTCGCTGGCAATCTCGACAGTGACAGTGAAGCATCATAGCCGGTTCTGCTGTGGATTCGTAGCGAATCGCGCCGCAAGCGCATCCGCCTGAGAAGGGTGTGGTTATTGTGGTCATATATTATTGTGTATTAATCGATGATTTTCATTCGTTCAATGATGCGACGAATGGGCGAGTGACTTCAGGATCGGCGACCGGCGCTGGAAGGCGCGCGTCCACCGAAGCTGATGATGTTGTAAAACCAGTGAGTCATAAAATTAAAACGCATAGCGCCGGTTCGCTGGAGCGCCTGGTCAGGTCGCACGCTCCGTCGTCTGATGAATCTCTAAATATTGTGCTTGTAGTTGCTCGTAGCAATCTGGTCTCTTCTCCCTCAGGAGAGCGAGACCCGCTGCCGTTACGCGAACCAGCGAACGACCATTCGCAGAGACCGTCTTTACGAGTCCACGATCAGTCGCATCCTCCCAGACTGGAAGCCTTGGGCATGATGTCCGCCACGCATCTATCGTCTCATGGTAGGTGCGTTCCTTCCGTCCCACCCACTCCACTAGATCGAGGATCAGATTTTCGACGGTATCGGTCATAGCTGCTGTAGGGGCCTAACGAGACGGAACTGAGCCACCCGTCTCAGGTGGGCGCGCGAGCGAGCTTTGCTTTACTCTCAACTATCATCTCTCATCCCTCAACTTTCTTAGTACAACGGCGGCCGTTCGCTCGAGCGCTTGGTTGGGCCATATCGCGTTTATGTCGAATTCGGCCGCGTTAAAAGAATCCGCGGAGGAACGCCGCCGCTTCATCCGAAATGCCGACAATCTTGTTCGTTGCCTGACGATAGAATTTAAAATTGAGCTCGGTCTCGGGTCGACCGTCGTTCCAGTCGGAAAAAGGTTTGAGCTCGCTCCGACCCAGGCGCCGTTTCGCGAGCGCGGTGCGTCTTATGGTGATGCTCACGCGCGGCGTTTGCCGGGCAATCCCGCGTTTCTTTGCGATCGCTTTGGCCGAGGTGACGACGCCGCTCGCGATGAGACCTAGCCCGCCCTCGTTTTCGCTCGCGAAGACGAAGATGGTATCGCCTTTGGCGATGTGCTTGCCACCATACATCGTCTTCTGCCCGCTGAACGCGAACGTCTCCGCACACGGATCGCTAACCTCGGCTTTGATCGCGAACATCATACTCTTCATCTCGCACCATTAGTTTCCATGGTGGTCCTTTGGCATACGACGTGATCGCGGCAACAAGCACCTCCCAAGCAGGCATGTTTCGGGGCACGGCGCTAGCGCTTACCCACGGCGAGCCAGGGCATGTCGCGGTAAGAATCCGCCACCACCCAAGCGCCGGCCGTCAACGCCCAAGAGTCGACGAACTCGCTCCACTGGAAGGTGTTCGCGCCTGCCCACACGATCGGTACCCACACAAGCAGCGTGAACAGGCCCAGCTGCAATGCAGAGAGCATGGCTGCCAGCCGCGCATACACACCGATGAGCACCGCAACCCCCGCCGCGATGAAGGCACAGCCGGTTAAGTACGCCCAGCCCACGTGCCATGGCAGCCAGCCAGGCACCAGCGCAACGGTCTCTTTGAGATTGGTGAAATGGGCTACGCCGAAGGGAATCAAGGCCAGGCCGTAGAACACCCTCGCGATGTGCAGACCCTTGTCGCCGGTGGCGAAACTTAGGCGCTGCCCGTCCTGGTCACCGGCGAACCAGGCGTACAGAACCCAGGCGCCCGCCACCATCACCGCGGTGTCACCGCAGGCCCACCATGTAACCAACGCGGTGGGAG
>Ga0209161_10002036_pt1 | contig 16630 bp, 15 predicted proteins | sample GraSoiAngelo_155_FD_186169 | JGI IMG/M metagenome (GOLD analysis project Ga0209161, IMG submission 186169) | Grasslands soil microbial communities from the Angelo Coastal Reserve, California, USA - 14_1009_13_30cm (SPAdes) (version 2) | ecosystem: Environmental > Terrestrial > Soil > Grasslands...
CGGCCCGGTCTGCTACGACCGAGGCGGCGTCGAGCCAACCGTGACCGACGCCGACGTCGTTCTTGGCTACATCAACCCCAACTACTTCGCCGGCGGCTCGATCACGCTCCGTCCGGGCGCAGCGGCGCGTGCCATCGAGGAGCGGATCGGCAGGCCCCTCGGGCTCTCACTCGAGGACGCCGCGTGGGGCATCCATACGATCGTCAACACCAATATGGAGCTGGCCACGCGCGTGGTGTCGATCGAGCGGGGCCGCGATCCGCGCGACCTCACGCTCGTCGCTTTCGGCGGCTCGGGGCCGGTCCACGGCTGCCGCCTGGCGCAGGCTCTGGGGATCCCGCGCGTCATCCTTCCGGCGGCCGCCGGGGTCACGGCCGCGATCGGCCTGCTCGCCGCCGAGGTCAAGTTCGACGTGGCGCGGACCTACGTGCGACGCCTCGATGGTCTGGACCCCGCGGCCGTCGACGCGATGTACGGAGAGATGGCGGCGCAGGCGACCGAGGTCGTGCGCGAATCCGCCGTCGCCGGCGAGGTGGCGCTCGTGCGCTCGGCCGACGCGCGCTACGTCGGCCAGGGCTACGAGCTCACCGTGCCGGTGCCGGGCGGGCGACTCGACGCCGACGCGCTCGTCCGTGTGCGGGCGAGCTTCGACGAGGTCTACGCGGCGCGGTACGGGTACGCCAACCCGGCCGAGCCGGTGGAGATCGTGACGTGGAAGCTGTCGGCGGTCGGCGGCGCGCCGCGGATCGCGCTCGCCAAAGCGGCCACGCGCTCGGTGGGCGAGAGCCGCAAGGGAACCCGGCGCGCGTACTTTCCGGAGACTCGAGGCTACGTCGACACGCCCGTCTACGATCGGTACGCGCTCGCCGCGGGGACGTCGCTGAGTGGCCCGGCGATCGTGGAGGAGCGCGAGTCGACGACCGTGCTCCCGCCGGGCCTCACCGCGGCGGTCGACGAGTACGCCAACCTGATCGCGGAGACGGGCCGTCGATGACCGGTCGGGCCGCCAAGACCCTCGGCGTCACGTTTCCCCCGCCGCTTCTGGCGCGCGCCGACGAGGTCGTCCAGTGACGCCCGCCCGCGGGCTCGATCCGGTCACGCTCGGCGTGGTCTGGGGCGCGCTGCAGTCGATCGCGGTCGAGATCGGGACGACCGTGCACAAGACCGCGTACTCCGAGCAGGCGCGCGAAGGCCAGGACTTCTCGGTGGCCGTCTTCGATCCGCAGGGACGCATGGTCGCGCAGGGGCCCTATTCGCCCGGGCACATGGGCGCGATGTCGTTCGCGGTCAAGAACGCGCTCGCGGCGCATCCGGTCGAGTCGCTGCGACCCGGCGACGCAATCTTGCTGAACGACCCGCTCCTCGGCTCCGGGCACCTTCCCGACTTCTTCATCACGCAGCCCGCGTTCCACCAGGGCGCGCTGGTGGGCTTCGCCGTGAACATCCTGCACCACACGGACGTGGGCGGTCAGCGGCCGGGGAGCCAGGGCGTCGAAGGGATCTTCGACTACTTCCAGGAAGGACTCCGCATCCCGCCGACAAAAGTCTGGAGGGAGTACCAGGAGCAGGACGGGATCGTCGGCATCATCGCCGCGAACACCCGCACCCCCGACAGGGTCCTCGGCGATCTGCGGGCCCAGCGGAGCGCGCTCCGCGTCGGCGAGCTGAGGCTCCAGGAACTGGCCGCGCGCTACGGGCGCGACGTGCTGCTGGCCGCGATGGACGAGATCATCGCGCGCACCGAGGCGAGCATGCGAGCGGCGATCCGTGAGATCCCCGACGGCGTGTACCGCTTCGAGGACTTCCTGGACGACTTCGGTCCGGGCACAGATCCGCTCCGGGTCGCGGTGGCCGTGACGGTGGCCGGCGATTCGATGATCGTCGACTACGCGGGCTCGAGCCCGCAGACCGCGTCGGGGATGAACTCGTACATCAACTACACACGCTCGTATTCGTACGCGGCGGTGAAGTGCCTCACCGACCCGCTGGGACCGATGAACGAGGGCGCGCTCCGGCCGGTCACGGTGACCGCGCCCGAGGGCTCCTTCCTCAACCCGCGTCCGCCGGCCGGCGGCGGGCCGCGCGCGATCATCTGCTACAGGACGTTCGAGTCCGTGCTGGGCGCACTGGCGCCGGCGCTTCCCGACCGCGTCGCGGCCGCTGCCTCGCACATGGCGAACCCGACCTTCGGCGGACGGGACCGCGCGCGCCAGCGCCCGTTCGTGGCCTACGAGCTGGTGCTCTCCGGAACCGGCGCGCGGGCAACCCGGGACGGCTGCGAAGCCATGTCGTGGGCGTTCAACGCGTCGAATATCCCCGTCGAGGCCCAGGAGGCCAACCAGCCCCTGATCGTCGAGCGCTTCGAGCTGATCGGCGACTCCGCGGGCGCTGGCCGATTCCGCGGGGGGTGCGGCATTCGCCGCGACTTGCGCTTCCTCGCCGACGAGGGCAAGCTCACGAACCTGTCCGACCGGCAGAAGTTCGCGCCGTACGGGCTCGGCGGCGGGAAGCCCGGGAAGCTCGGCCGCACCGTGATCAACCCCGGGCCGAGTGAGCGGATCGTGCACGGTAAGCAATCGCGCGAGTTCGGCTATGACGACGTCATCTCGTTCCAGCAGTCGGGCGCCGGCGGCTACGGCGATCCCCTCGAGCGCGACCCACAGCGGGTCCTCGAGGACGTGCTGGACGACTACGTGTCGATCGAAGCGGCCCGCCGCGACTACGGCGTCGTGATCACCGGCGCCGCCCCCGCTCTCACCGTGGACGAACGCGCCACCCGCGAGCTCCGGAACAGACCGTGATAAAGCTCACGACAGAGCAAGAAAGCTTTCGCCGGGCCGTCGCGAAGTTCGTCGACGCCGAAGTCGTCCCGGTGGCGGAGGCGATCGACGCGCGCGCGGAGTTCCCGACGAAGCTCTTCCGCCGTCTCGGCGAGCTCGGCTACCTCGGGTTGCGTTACCCGGAAGCGTACGGCGGCGCGGACGCCGACATGGTGACCTATTGCCTGTTCGCCGAGGAGCTCGCTCGGGGCTCGCTGTCGGTGGCCGCCACCGCGGGCATGCAGTCGCTGATGGGCACGTACTTCGTCTATAAGTACGGCTCCGAGGAGCTTCGCCGGCGCTACCTGGTGCCGGCGCTCCGGGGCGATCTGGTCGCGACCTTCGCGCTCACCGAGCCGAACGCCGGCTCGGACGTCGCGAACATCATGACCCGGGCTCAGCGGCGCGGGGATCGGTACGTGTTGCGCGGCACGAAGACGTGGGTCACCAGCGCGCCGGTGGCCGATATGCTGACGGTCGCCGCGAAGACGTCGGACCAGCGCGGCATGGAGAACATCGCGCTCTTCCTGCTCGACCGCGCGACGATGCGCGGGATCACCCTCGGCAAGGCGATCGAGAAGATGTCCGTCCGAGGCTCGGTGACCGGCGAGATCCTCCTGGAGGACGTCGAGGTTCCCGCCGAGCACCTGTTGGGCGGCGAGACCGGCGGCGTCGAGAAGATCGGCGGAGTCCTCTCCGAGATCCGCGTGATGACCGCGGCGATCTCGGTGGGCCTCGCGCGCGCGGCGTACGGGGCGGCGCTCGCGTACGCGCGTGAACGGAGGGCCTTCGGCAAGCCGATCGCCGAGCACCAGGCGATCGGCTTCAAGCTCGCCGATATGCTCACCTCGCTCCACGCGGCGATCCTCATGACCTATCAGGCCGCGGCGCAGCTCGACGCCGGCGTGGTCGTCGCGCGCGAGGCCGCGATGACCAAGCTCTTCGCGTCGGAGACGGCGGTGAAGATCACCGACGAGGCGGCGCGGATCTTCGCCTCGTACGGCCTCGCGATGGAATATCCGGTGCAGCGCTATTTCCGGGACGCGCGGTTCCTCCTGCCCGGCGGAGGCACCTCCGAGATCTTGCGCGTGATCATCGGGCGGGATCTCGACTGGGACCGGGGCCAGGCCTTCGCCTGAGGGCCGAGCGACCATCCTCCACTGAGGGAGAGCCATGCAATCACGCGGACGCTATTTCGAGGACTTCAAGGTCGGCGAGATGCTGACGACGGGCCGACGGACCGTGGAGGGCGGCGACGTCTCCCGCTTCGCCGGGCTGACCGGTGACTTCAACCCGCTCCACACCGACGAGGTGTTCGCCCACCAGACACCGTTCGGCGCGCGCGTCGCGCACGGCATCCTCACGCTGGCGGTCTCGAATGGTCAGCAGAACCTCTCGGGCTGGTTCGAGGGGACGGCCTTCGCGCTGCTCGGGCTCGATCGAGTGAAGTTCACCGCGCCGGTGAAGTTCGGCGACACCATCCACACCGAGATGACCGTGACGCAGGCGCGCGCCTCGTCCAAGCCCGACCGCGGGGTCGTGTCGTTCGACGTGATGGTGAGGAACCAGCACGGCGAAGTGGTGTGCACCTACGAGACGAGCGTGCTCATGCGGAGGCGAGCGTGAGGCTCGAGCCGTGATGTCGGTGGGGATCCGAATGGCGGCCCTCGACGAGCTGATCGCGGCGATCGACTGGCGCTCCGCCGAGAGCCTCGAGCTTCTCCTGGCCCGCGGCGCCCGCCTCGACGTCTTCGAGGCGGCGGCGGCCGGGCGCCTGGAGCGCGTGCGCGAGCTCCTGGGTGCGGCGACAAAGAGAGGGGCGCGGCCATGAGAAAAGTCGCGCTGGTCGGGGCCGGGGTTTCACGGTTCGGCGTGCGCAAGGCGAGCTACCGCGACCTCATCTGGGAGGCGGGCAAGGCGTGCTTCGACTCGGTGCCCGCGGTGAAGCCGAAGGACGTCGAGGGGCTCGTGGTCGGCTCCGTCATGCCGGAGCGAACGGCGTTCCAGTCGCACATCTCGTCGCTCGCCGCCGAGGCGCTGGGGATCCGGCCAAGTGCCTTGAGCGCCCGCACCGAGCACATGTGCGCGTCGGGCACCGTCGGCATCCGCTACGCGTACGCGTTCATCGCCGCCGGCCTCGCCGACCTCGTCATGGTCCTCGGCGTCGAGAAGCTGAACCAGCCGGCCGGTGAGGAAGCGATCCTCAATATGGGCACCGGGGTCGACCGCGAGTGGGAGGCGTCGTTCGGGCTCACCGCGCCGCCGTGCTTCGCGCTGGCCGCTCAGCGCCACATGGCCCAATACGGGACCACCGAGGAGCAGCTCGCGCGGATCGGCGTGAAGAATCACACGCACGCGTCCAAGAACCCCAACGCGCACTTCCAGAAGGGCGCGACGCTCGCCCAGGTCCTCGGCTCGCGGATGATCTCCTCGCCGCTGCGCCTCTTCATGTGCTCGCCGATCACCGACGGCGCCGCCGCCGTGCTGATCGCCTCCGAGGACCGCGCGCGCTCCCTCACCGACAAGCCCGTCTGGATCCGCGGCACGGCCCAGGCGCTGGACGGCTTTCAGCTCACGTCGCTGCACGAGGACTACGCCCACTGGCCGGCGCTCGCGCGTGCCGCGCAGTCGGCCTATCGCATGGCCGGCGTCACCGCCCGCGACGTGAACGTGGCCGAGGTTCACGACTGCTTCGCGATCGCCGAGCTGATCGCCTACGAGGAGCTGGGGTTCTGTGGCAAGGGCGAGGGCGGACCGTTCGTCGCGCAGGGCCGGAGCGACTACGGCGGCGACGTGGTGGTGAACCCGCGGGGCGGGCTGATCGGCTGCGGCCACCCGCTCGGGGCCACCGGTGTCGCCCAGGCCGCCGAGGTGTACGCCCAGCTTCGCGGCGAGGCCGGCGCGCGCCAGGCGCCCAACGCGGCGATCGGGCTCACGCACAACAACAGCGGCATGGGCGAGCACGTCGTCATGATCTACGGGCGCGACGCCGGGTAAGCGGCGCCGATGAATCGCGTCGCGGTCCTCGGACCGGGCCGGATCGGCCGCCAGATCGCCCTCGCGTTCGCGCTGGGCGGACACCGCGTGTCGCTGGTCGACGTCAAGAGCCGACCCGCGGGCGGCGCCGACGCGGTCTTCGCCGACGCCCGGCGTGAGATCGCGCGCGATCTCCAGCTCATGGTCGAGGAGGGTGTGATCGCCCGCGCCGACGTGGCGCCGGCGCTCGCCCGGATCGTCGATCAGGTGGGCCTCGACGGGCTCGACGACTGCGCCTTCGTCCAGGAGGCGCTGCCCGAGCTGGTCGACCTCAAGCGCGAGATCCTCGGCCGCGTGTCGACGCTCGTGGCGCCGGAGGCCATCCTCGCGTCGACCAGCTCGACGATCTCGCCGAAGCATCTGGCGGACGCCATCCGCGGCGCCGAGCGCTTCCTGGTCGTCCACTGGCTCAACCCGGCTCACATCATTCCGCTCGTCGAGGTGGTGCCCGGCCAGGCCACGAGCGCGGCGGTCGTCGAGCGCACCGTCGCGCTGCTGGACGCGCTCGGCAAGGTGCCCGTGCGCTGCGCCGACTCGCCGGGATTCATCGGCCCCCGCCTCCAGGCCCTGCTGATGAACGAGGCGGTACGCTTGGTCGAAGAGGGCGTGGCCTCGCCCGAGGACGTGGACCGCGCCTTCAAAGCCGGCATGGGATTTCGCTACGCGACCGTCGGAATCTTCGAGTTCATCGACTGGGGCGGCGTCGACATCCTGCACCGCGCGAGCGGGTTCCTGGCGAAGGCCCTCGGCGAGGAGCGATTCCGCCCCGCGCGCCTGGTCGAGGAGAAGATCGCCCGGAACGAGCTCGGGCCCAAGACCGGACGCGGGTTCTACGACTACACGGGCGACCGGCGGGAAGCGTTCGAGACCGCCAAGGTACGGGCCTTGCTCCGGCAACTCCGACGCGAGGTATCATGACGTACTTCCGGGCGACCGACCCGTTCCCGCTGGAGTCGGCCGACCATACCAAGCTCCATGAGTTCTACACCCGGCTGGCCGCCGGACGGCTCGCGACGACCCGGTGCGCGGGGTGCCGGCGCCTCGCGTGGCCGCCGCGGGCGTTCTGTGGAGAATGCGGCGCCGACCAGTTCGACTGGGTGGATCTTTCGGGTGAGGGCACGGTCCACGCGTTCACGGTGCAGGAGACGGGGCTGCCGGCCGGCTTCCAGGGGCCGCGGGTGTTCGCGATCGTGAAGATCGACGGCCTTCGCGTGTTCTCGATCCTCGTCGACGTTGACCCGGCGAAGGTCGCGATCGGCAGCGCGGTCCGGCTCTCGCCCCTCCGCGTCGCCGATGACCCCGGCGGGAGCGCGCGCTGGCTGCCCGCGTTTCGGCTGGCATGAAGGTGCTGATCGCCAAGCCAGGGCTCGACGGGCACGACCGCGGCGCGAAAGTCGTGGCCCAGGCCCTGCGTGACGCCGGTGTCGAGGTGGTCTACACCGGACTCAAGCGGACGCCGGACGAGATCGTGCAGGCGGCGATCCAGGAGGACGTGGACGTCGTCGGGCTGTCGGTGCTGTCCGGCGCCCATCTGCTCCTCGCCCGTCGCGTGCTCGACGGGCTGCGGGACAACGGCGCCGGCGACATCGCGGTGATCGTGGGCGGCACCATTCCGCCGCGCGACGTGGACGAGCTGCGGGCGCTCGGCGTCCGCCGGGTGTTCCCGATGGGAACGCCGCTGCCGGAGATCGTGAAGGCGTTCAAGGAGCTGCCGGGTTGATTCCGACGTGGGTCGATCGAACGGAGTACCCGTTCGAGCCCCGCGCGCTGGACGCGGACGGGGGGCGGCTGAGCTACGTCGACGAGGGCGAGGGCGCGCCGATCGTGATGGTGCACGGCACGCCGACGTGGTCCTTCCTCTTTCGGCATCTCATCAAAGGGCTGGCGCCGCGGTACCGGTGCGTGGCGCCCGACCACCTCGGCTTCGGCCTGAGCGAGCGTCCGGCCGCCTGGTCGTATCGTCCCGAGGACCAGGCGAGGAACCTGGCCCGGCTCATCGACGCGCTCGGACTCAAGAACCTCACGCTCGTCGTCCACGATTTCGGCGGCCCCATCGGCCTCGCCTACGCCATCGAGCACCCGGAGAACGTGCGTCGCCTCGTGCTCTTCAACACGTGGATGTGGTCGAGCGCCGGCGACCCGCATCTCGAGTGGTTCGCGCGGATCCTCGGCGGGCGGTTCGGGCGCTTTCTCTACGAGCGCCTCGGCTTCTCGGTGCGGGTGATGCTCCGGCGCGCGATCGCCGACCGGCGGCGCTATACGTCCGCGGTCGACCGTCACTATCTGCGCGCGCTCGACGGCCACGCGACCTGGATCTACGCGCGCGAGCTCCTGGGCTCGAGCGCGTGGTATGACGACCTCTGGCGGCGCCGAGCCCGGATCGCGAGGACCCCGGCGCTGCTGATCTGGGGGATGAAGGACCCTGCCTTCGGCCGCTACCTCCCACGCTGGCGCGAGGTCTTCGAGCGCGCCGAGGTGGTCGAGCTGGCGGACTGCGGCCACGCGCCGCCGGAGGAGCGGGGGCCCGAAAGCCTGGCGCTCATCGCGCGATTTCTCGAGCGGCAGGGAGGAGACCCATGAAAGAGCTGAAAGCGAACGCCGGATTCCCGATCGAGCCCGTGTACGGGCCCGAGGATCTCGCCGGCGTCGACGTCGATCGCGACATCGGCCGTCCCGGCGAATACCCGTTCACCCGCGGCATCCACAAGCACATGTACCGGGACCGTGTCTGGACGATGCGGCAATATATCGGCTTCGGCACGCCGGTGGAGACGAATGCCCGCTTCAAATACTTGATGGCGCATGGACAGGATGCCCTCAACGTTGCCTTCGATTTGCCAACCCAGCTCGGGCTCGACTCAGACGACCCGCGGTCCGAGGGCGAGGTCGGTCGGGTGGGCATGGCCATCGACACGCTGGCCGATATGGAGGACGCGTTCGCCGGGATCCCGCTGGATCGCGTCAGCGTCTCGCTCACGATCAACGGGATGGCGGCGCCGATCACCGCGATGTACTACGCGGTCGCCGAGAAGCAGGGCGCCGCGGCCGATCGCGTGGTGACGACGCCGCAGAACGACATCCTGAAGGAGTTCGTCGCGCGCGGCACGTGGGTCTACCCGGTCGATCCGTCGCTGCGGCTGGTCGGCGACTTGATCGAGTTCTCGGCCCGCCACTACCCGCGGGCCAACCCGGTGTCGGTGTGCGGCTACCACATCCGCGAGGCCGGCTGCACGACCGCGCAGGAGATGGCGTACGGCCTCGCGATCGCCGCGGCCTACGTCGAGCTGATGCTCGCGCGCGGAATCGCCGTGGACGACTTCGCGCCGCGGATCTCGTTCAACTTCACCGCGTGGGGCAAGATCTTCGAGGAGGTCGCGAAGTTCCGCGCCGGGCGGCGGCTCTACGCGCGCATGCTCCGCGAGCGCTTCAAGGCCGCGAATCCCAAGTCGTGGATGTTCCGGAGCCTCATCGGCGGCGGCGGCTCGGCGTTCACCGTCCAGGAGCCGGAGAACAACATCGTGCGCGGCGCCTACATCGCGCTGGCCTCGGCGCTGGCGGGCGCGCAGACGATGGCGCTGCCGACCTACGACGAGGCCTACACGATCCCGTCGCCGAAGGCGCAGCTGATCGCGCTGCGCACGATGCAGATCTGCGCCGAGGAGTCGGGCGCCGCCGACACGGTCGATCCGCTGGCCGGCTCCTACTACGTGGAGGCGCTCACCAACGCGATGGAGAAGCAGATCGCGACGGAGCTGGCCCACGTCGAGCGGTTGGGCGGCATCGTCGAGGCAATCAGGAGCGGAGCGCTCCAGGCCGAGGTCGCGCGTCAGGCCTATCTCTTCGAGCAGCGGATCGCCTCCGGCGAGATCCCGAAGGTCGCCGTCAACTGCCACGTCGGTGACAAGCCGGCCCAGGCCGACCGCGAGGTCGAGCTCTATTCCTTCGACGCGAAAGTGGCCGAGGGGCAGCTGGCGCGGCTCGAGCGGACCCGGGCGGGGCGTGACGGTCGCGCAGTCCACGCGGCGCTGGGCCGCCTCCGGGACGAGGCGCGGGGTGGCGGGAACCTCATGTACCCGATCATGGAGGCGGTGAAGGCGTACGCGACCCTCGGCGAGATCGCGCGGGCCATGAAGGACGTCTTCGGCGAGCACAAGGAAGCCGTGAAGCTCTGACGATGGCCGGAGGCTTCGACGTCGTCGGCAAGTCCACCCCCAAGCTGGACGGTCCGGACAAGGTCACGGGACGGACGTGCTACCTCCACGACCTGGAGCTGCCGCGCCTGGCCCACGGCAAGATCTTGCGAACGCGGCTGCCGCACGCGCGGATCGTGAGCATCGACACCAGCCGCGCGCGCGTCCTGCCCGGCGTGCTGGCGGTGCTGACGGGCGCCGACGTGGAGCCGCGGCCCTTCGGCTTCGCCAAGGACCAGGTCGCCCTCAAGCGCGGCAAGGTCCGCTGCATCCGCGACGAGGTCGCCGCCGTCGCGGCCGCGACGGCGGCGATCGCGGAGGAAGCGCTGGCGCTGATCCAGGTCGAGTACGAGGAGCTGCCGGCAGTGTTCGATCCGCTGGCGGCGCTGGAGCCGGGCGCGCCGCTCGTGCACGACGAGCGGTCGACGAACCTCCACGACCTCCGCTACCGCTTCAACCACGGCGACGTCGAGGGCGCGCTGGCCGCCGCCGCCGCCGTCGTCGAGGACACGTACCGGCTGAACTTCGTCACGCCGGCGTGCCTGGGCACGATGGTCGCCGTCGCCGACTGGGATCCCGCCGGCAACCTCACGATGTGGTCGACGACGCAGGTGCCGTTTCTCTACCAGCGCGATCTGTCGGAGGCCCTGGGGATCGGCGGCGACCGCGTGCGAGTGATGCAGCCGCCGGTCGGCGGCAACTTCGGCCGCGGCCTCGACATCTACCCGATCGACGTCATCGCGGCGCTGCTCGCGCGCGCGGCGCGGCGTCCGGTGAAGGTCGAGTTCGACCGTCTCGAGGAGTTCATCGCCTGTCCCACCCGCGAGCCCTGCGCGATCCGGCTGCGTACCGCCGCCGACCGCGACGGCCGGCTGCTCGCGCGCGACGCGCACGTGACGATCGACGGGGGGGCCTACACGTCGTGGGGCTCGACCACGCCGTACGTGATGCTCTCCACGGTCGCCGGGCTCTACCGGGTGCCGAACGTGCGCTTCGACACCACGATCGTCTACACCAACAACCCCTACTCCGGATCGATGCGCGGCTACGGCAACCCCGAGTCGACCTTCGCGGTCGAGTCGCAGATGGACGATCTGGCCGACCGGCTCGGGATCGATCGCCTCGAGCTGCGGCGGCGCAATCTGTCGAAGCCCGGCGACGTTAATCCACAGCAGTTCGTGCTCACGTCGTTCGCGATGGGCGAATGCCTCGACGCCGTCGCCGACGAGATCCGGAGGGACCCACCGCCACCGCGGCCGGGCCAGAAGCGCGGCGTGGGCTACGCCGGGATGTTCCACGTCGGCGGCGGCGCGCGGATCTACCGGTCGGACGGGTGCGGCGCCATCGTGAAGCTCGACGACTTCGGCAAGGTCACGCTGATCACGGGCGCCAGCGAGATCGGCCAGGGCTCGGAGACGGTCCTGGCCATGATCGTCGCCGAGACGCTCGGCGTGCCGCTCGAGCGCGTCGATGTCGTCAACTCCGACACGAGCGTGCGCCCGTGGGACGTCGGGACGCACGCCAGCCGGACCACCTTCGTCGCCGGCAACGCCGCGCGGCTTGCGGCGGAGAAAGTGCGAGCCCAGCTCTTGGCGATCGCCGAGGGGCAGCTCGAGGAGCCCGCGGCCGCCCTGGACGTCAAGGGCGGCTGGGTCGTCGTGAAGCGCGATCCTCGGCGCCGGCTCCCGTACGAGGCCGTCGCCCGGGCCGGCCACTTCCGCGACGGCGGCCGCGTGCTGGTGGCCGAGGCGTTCTACGATCCCCCGACGGCCATGCTCGACAAGGACTTCCAGGGCAACGTGTCGGCCGCCTACACGTCGGCCTTCCAGGCGGCGCTGGTCGACGTCGATCCGGAGACCGGCCGCGTCACCGTGCGCAAGGTCGTCTCCGCCCACGACGTGGGCCGCGCGCTCAACCCCGCCGCCGCGGAAGGCCAGGTGCACGGCGGGATCCACATGGGGCTCGGCTACGCGCTTTCGGAGAGGCTCGTGGTCGAGCAGGGGCAGGTGGTGAGCCAGACGTTCATGGACTACGCGTTGTTCAAAGCGGACGACATGCCCGATATCGTCGTGCGGCTGATCGAGTCGATCGACGCCGAGGGACCGTTCGGCGCCAAGGGCCTCGGCGAGTCCGGCGTGATTCCCGTCGCCGCGGCGGTGCGCAACGCGATCAAGGACGCTATCGGCGTGCGCTTCTACGAGCTGCCGCTCACGCCCGAGCGCGTGCACGCCGCCCTGGGGGCCGCGTGAGCGCCGGCGTGGAGCGGTTCACGGTCAGCGAGCGCGCGCTCCACTGGGCGCTCGCCCTCGGTTATCTCCTGCTGCTGGCGAGCGGGCTTCCGCTGATGATGCCCGCGCTGCAGGGCGGGATCCGCGGGTACAGCCCCCTGATCGGCGAGCGGCTGCACATCGCCTGCGCCATCTTCTGGGTGCTGACGATGATCGCGGCGGTGGCGCTCGGCGACCGCCGCCGCGTCAAGCGCACGCTCGAAGAGCTCGCGCGGCTCGAGCCGAGCGACCGGCGGTGGCTGCGGAGCTTCCCGCGCTGGCTCGTGGCGGCGCCGCGGGAACGCGCCCGGCTCGACCGCGACGTCGGCCGCTTCAACGCCGGCCAGAAGGTCAACGCGCTGTTCACGCTGGTGACCGCGTCGCTGCTGCTGGCGACCGGCGTCGCGCTGTGGCCCTTCGGCATCGATGGCATCGTGCGCGACGTGCACCGCTGGCTCACGCTCCTCGTGCTGATCCCGATCGCCGGCCACGTGTATCTGGCGGCCGTCCATCCTTCGACGCGGCACGCGTTGAAGGGAATGCTCGATGGACGGGTGGATCGCGAGTGGGCCGCCTCGCACCATCCGCGATGGGAGGCGAAATGAAGCTCTTCGAAGGCATTCGCGTCCTCGACCTCTCGCGTATGCTCGCGGGACCGTACGGCACGATGTTGCTCGCCGACCAGGGCGCCGAGGTGATCAAGATCGAGGATCCGGATGGCGGCGACCCGATGCGGAGCATGGGCCCGCCGTTCCTGCCCGACGGCGAGTCGGCGTACTTCCTGGCGATCAATCGCAACAAGAAATCGCTCGCGCTCGACCTCCACCGCGAGCGCGGCCGCGAGGTGTTCTACGAGCTCGTCCGTCAGGCGGACGTGGTCTGGGAAAACTTCCGCCCCGGCATCATGGAGCGCCTCGGCCTCGCGTACTCGAAGCTCTGGTCGCTCAACCAGCGGATCATCGTGTGCTCGATCTCCGCCTACGGCCAGGAGGGACCGTACCGCGACTGGCCCGCGTTCGACCTCGCGCTGCAGGCGATGGGCGGCGCCATGTCCGTCACCGGCGAGCCCAACGGGCGCCCGGTCCGCATGGGCTTGCCGATGGCCGACCTGGCCGGCGGGATGTTCGGTGCCTTCGCGGTCGCCGGCGCGCTCTTCCGCCGCGAGCGCACCGGCGAGGGCGGCCAGATCGATCTGTCGCTCCTCGACTGCCAGGTCTCGCTGCTCACGTACATCGCGCAGTACTTCTGGACCAACGGCCGGGTCCCCGTTCCGATGGGCTCGGGCCACGCCTCGGTGGTCCCGTACCAGGCGCTGAAGACGCGTGACGGCCACCTGATCGTCGCGATCTTCGCGGAGAAGTTCTGGGGCGCGTTCTGCCGCGCGGTCGACCACCCGGAATGGGAGCGCGACATGCGCTTCGCGAAGAATCGCGATCGCGTCGTCCACCGCGAGATCCTGATGCCGCTGGTCGAGGCCGCGTTCCGCACGCGGACGACGAAGGACTGGCTCGAGCGGCTCCAGGCTCTCAACGTTCCGGCCACGCCGATCCAGAGCGTCGACCGCGTGCTCGGCGATCCCCAGGTGACCCAGCGCAGCATGGTCGTGGAGATGTCACATCCGCTCCACGGCAAAACGCGTACGCTCGGGACGCCGGTCAAGCTGGACGGCGCGATGGGTCTCGACGTGACGCCGCCGCCCCGGCTCGGCGAGCACACGGACCAGATCCTCTCCCAGATACTCAAGTACTCGAACGTGAAGATCGCCGAGCTCCGAGCGACCGGCGCCATCGCGTGAGCCGCGCCGGCGTATGAACGTCGCCGTGCTCGGCGGGGGCAACGGCGGGTTCGCGACCGCCGCGGACCTGGCGCTGGCCGGCCACCGCGTGCGCCTCTGGAGCCGCTCGGCGTCGGCGCTGGGCCCGCTGGCCGGCGAGCCCGCGCTCACGCTCGTCGCCGAGGGGCGGCAGGGGCGCGCGCGCCTCGAGCGCGCCACGACCGAGATCGCCGTCGCCGTCGCCGGCGCCGAGGTCGTGATCGTGCCGCTTCCCGCGACGGGCCACGCGGACCTGGCCGAGCGCCTGGCGCCGCACGTGAACGAGGGGCAGACCATCCTGCTCACGCCGGGCACGCTCGGCAGCTACGCGATGGCGCGCGACCTCGCCCGCGCCGGCGGCGCGCGCCCCTACGCGATCGCCGAGACGGGCACGCTGCCGTACCTGGCGCGCAAGACCGGCGCCGCGACCGTGTCGGCGCCGGTGCGGGCCGCGAACCTGCCCCTCGGCGTCTTCCCGGCCTCGCGCAGCGAGCCGACCGTCGCGCGGATCGCCGAGCTCTTCCCGGCCGTGCGGCCGTGCGTCGACGCGCTCGACGTCGCGCTGACGAACGCGGGCCCGGTCATCCATCCGCCGCTGGTCCTCCTGAACGCCGGCTCCATCGACGGCGGGCGCTTCGACGTTCATGCTGCGGGGACGACACCGAGCGTGCGGCGACTGATCGACGCGGTCGACGCCGAGCGCGTCGCGATGCGCGAAGGCTGGGGGTATCCCGCGCCGCACTACGAGGTCGCCACGTACTACGACGAGGCGCGCGCCGCCGCGGGACTCTACGGCGCGGGCGCCAAGGCCAAGCTCGTCGCCAGCGGTCTCTGGAGCGAGGTGCTCACGCTCGAACACCGGTACGTGACCGAGGACGTGGTGCTCGGTCTCTCGCTCCTCGAGTCCGCCGGCCGCACGGCGGGCGTCGACACCCCGGCGGTCTCGGGGCTGCTGATGATCTTTCGCGTCCTCCTCGGCCAGGCGCTCTCCGGCCGCGGTCGCGCGCTCGAGCACCTGGCGCTCGGTGACTACAGCCGGCGCGAGATCCGCGCGTTCCTGCGCGAGGGCTGGGAGTCGCCCTTGTGGGGCAAGGTGCTCCGGTGAGCGCGCCGGCCGGGCTCGACGCCGACGGACGTGGCGGGCTCACGCTCGGCGGCGCGCGCTATCTCCTGATCAGGCCGGAGACGCTCGTTGCGATGCAGAAGGCGGTGCAGCAGGCCGTGGGCGAGCGCGGGTGCCTGCATCGTCGCCGGCGGCCGAGCCGGCGGTGCGCGGGCGGCGGCGTCGCTGGACGGAACGGCGGAGGAGCGGGTACGCCGGTTGCTCCGAATCGGAGGCGAGATCGGCTGGGGCGAGTTCGCGCTCGAGCGGGTGACGCCGACGGAGCTCGCCGTCATCGTGCGTCGCTCGCCGATCGCCGAAGCGTACGGTCCTTCCGCAGCGCCCGTCTGTCACCTGATCCGAGGCGTCCTCGAATCGCTCGCCGCCAGCGTCCTCGGCGGCTCGCGTGCCGTCGTCGAAACAGAATGTGTCGCCACCGGCGCCCTCGTCTGCCGCTTCGTGACCTCTGACGGAGCTACGGAGTGACTGCGGACCGGCCCACACATGGACTCACGCCGGGCTCGCCGACCGCACCGGCCCCAACGGGCGCCCGGAGCCGGCTCGCGTCTATCTCAGGCCACCCGCGGTCCAAGCCGGCCTCAAGGCACCCGTTACAATGACGACTGCGGCGCTGGTCCACGTCGTCGTCAGCGGCCTCGCCACCGGGTCGATCTATGCGCTGATGGCGATCAGCCTCGTGATCATCTACAACGCGACCCGAACGTTGAACTTCGCGCAGGGCGAGATCCTAATGGTCTCGACGTTCGTGGGCTGGACGGCCATGCAGGTCGTGCGAGCGCCGCTGGTCGTCGTCTTGCTGGTGGCGGTGGCCGCGGCGGCCGGCCTCGGCTGGGCGCTCGAGCGCCTGGTCATCCGTCACGCGATCTCGGCGACTCACTTCGACGTGCTGATCGTCACGCTCGGCCTCTCGCTGATGTTGCGCTCGGCCGCCGGCCTGGTGTGGACCCATGACGAGTTCCCGTTCCCCTCGTTGTTCGGGAACCGGCCACTCGCGATCGGCCCGATGCGCCTGGCGCCGGTGTCGCTGGGGATCATCGGCGCCTCGCTCGCGCTGATGCTGGCACTCTACGCGCTGTTCCGCTGGACGCGGATGGGCCGCGCGATGCGCGCCGTCGCCCAGAACCAGCGCGCGGCGCGGCTCATGGGCATCAGCGTGGAGCGCGTCTACTCTGGATCGTGGGTCCTCGCCGCGGTCGTGGGCGCCGTCGCGGGCGTGCTGATCGCGCCGGTCGTGTTCCTGTCGTCGAAGATGGGCCTGGTCGCCATCAACGGATTCACTGCCGCCGTCCTCGGCGGCTTCGGTTCGATGCCCGGCGCGGTCGTCGGCGGCATGCTGCTCGGCGTGCTCGAGAACCTGGCGCCGCTCTACCTGCCGTCGTCGA
>Ga0209161_10002042_pt1 | contig 16581 bp, 20 predicted proteins | sample GraSoiAngelo_155_FD_186169 | JGI IMG/M metagenome (GOLD analysis project Ga0209161, IMG submission 186169) | Grasslands soil microbial communities from the Angelo Coastal Reserve, California, USA - 14_1009_13_30cm (SPAdes) (version 2) | ecosystem: Environmental > Terrestrial > Soil > Grasslands...
GTCGTTACGGAGAAGGAAAAAAGGGAAAGGGGAGACTATCTTCGGCCCAATTCTTTAGAACCTGAGTTTTTCGAGGAACGAGTGGATTTTGCTTGTGTACGTGAGGCCTTCTAATGTGCCGTTTTCAACTATTGTCCTTCTTTGAGGATGTGGCAACGCGATTTTGGGATTCAGCGAATACTTGGTGTTTACCTTCAGGGGCACCTCTTCGTAACCGTTGGACTTCCACACTGCGCCTTCTCCCTCGGTTACGAACTCTCCGGCTACCGTGGGCCACCATACTTCTTTGTACAGCGCTAAGCCATTCAGATCTGTGGGGGCGTGTAGTTTTCCTTCGACGCTTGCGTTAACGGTGATCGCCCCGGTCTGTGCACCGAGAGTTTTTGCAGTAATCACCAACTTTCCTCCATCTTCCATTGTTATTGTTCTTTCCGAGTCGTAGTCAGTTACGCCAAGCGACATTAGGTTACGTCCTCCTTTCAGCATGATTCCTGCGGTGGCGCAGCAAATGCTGGCAAGATAGGTGCTGGCAATTAGCGGATGGAAATTCTTTGGCATTTCCGAGAATCTCGCGTTAAGATTATAGACCCCCAGAGGCGAAACTGTTCCTTTGGCATCGATAGAGAACGTAGTGCCGTTTATGTGGCATTCTGGGGCGGCAATCTTGAAGAGCCTTTCGAACCGTTGCTCTGTCGTCGTTCTGGTTTTGGGCAATTCTATAGCTTGCATAATTTTCATTTCCCGAATGCGCTCTCCTCATATAAAAAATGATTGTGTACAATTGGGATCAATTTATTGCAAATAGTCCATCTAGTCCCCTCAAACTGCTCCGGCATTCCAAAGATGGCCGTGGAATGCCTCGGATCTCTCTTGAATATTGACACATACACACAACCACATACGCACAACTAATCTTAATTTGGGGCGAAATTGAGTATTGGTCTCATGATTTTCCCACGGCTTTCCGGGAGGACAAGGTTCGGTACAGCCTTTTGGACTTTGGTGGTCATCAGTCTTCTGGGGACATTTACCACAATATCTTTCACTCTCTTCCTCTCACCATTCCTCAAGACGGTTACCGGGCTTCCAACGGAAGTCGTTGGTTCCGTATTTACAGTAGCTCAGCTGGCCGGGCTTCTCTGCTACCTTGTTGCCGGACCTTTGGTGGACCAATTGGGAAGGAGAAGAACATTCCTTGTCTCGGTCTTCGGACAATTGATTTCGATGGTTCTATTGTTCTCGGGGGTGTCCTCAGCCAACATTCTTGTCATAATAGGTGCACTGACCATATTCTTCCCTGCGCAGGTGCTTTCCGGCGTAGCACAAGGCTCAATGATAGCTGACCTCATTCAGCCCGACAAACGAACGGAAGCTTATGCGATTCAACGCATAGGAGTGAACTTGGGATTCGCGGCTGCCCCGATAGCTGGCGGATTTCTTGCGTTGAGGTCCTATTCGGCGGTTTTTCTTCTCCCTTTACTTTCGGTCACTATTTCTGTTGTCCTAGTGGTGGCACTCCTGCGGGAAACATACTCCACGGGATCGAGTCCGGTACGGGCGTTCCGTATTTCAGGGTTGAAGGATGCATTACAGGATAAGGTTTTGGTTAAGTTTTCCTTGGTCACGCTTTTTTTCCAGCTCGCTTATGCACAATTCATCGTTCCAGTGACAGTATACGCAACCACCGTTGGAATCACTCCAGTCGAACTCGGATATCTTTACACCTTCAACGGTCTTCTCGTCATCGCCCTGCAGTATCCTCTGATCAGGTTCTTCAAGAATCGTGCCGAGACAGAGACTTTAGCTATCGGATGTGGCTTTTATGCGGTGGGATTATTTTCCATAGGCTTTGCTCATTCACTGCTTTCGTTCGTCCTAAGCGTGATCATAATCACGCTGGGAGAAATAATCACTTTGCCTTCCGGACTTTCGGTCGTGAGCCAGCTTTCATCAATAGATAAGAGGGGCCGATATCTCAGCCTGTTCGGACTGTTTAATCGTCTAGGCTTTTCGCTCGGTCCCTTCACTGGGACTACCATTCTCGCAATCTTCTCGAATTCTTCAATTCTTGCATGGGCGGCAATTGCTTCTTTCGCCGCCATAGCATCGTCTGGTTATTGGATTCTTCAAAGGGAAGTCGCGACAAAGATCAAAGCCATGCTTGCTCAGAATGTTGCAGCACCGAAAATCTGAGTCCTAGGTTCATGCGGTGTCATGGTCCCATCTCAAGCAGCAAAGCCTGGCGGCAATGGCTACGTAAGGAGAAGGGTTCTGCGTCTCAAACAAGCATCGCGGAATAGGGAATGGAAGGAGGGCCGCAACAGAAGCGAATCGTCCTGCCGACTGAATCCGAAATTTCAATGCACGACTTCGTCATTGAAACGCTCGCACGATTTGGGAAAGAACGAGGTTTAGAATTTCGCATCGGAGACAAAGAAACATCGATCGACTAAGGCTCTTTCACTTGAGCAAAGGTTGCTACGCCGAAAGCTACTTAAATGTACCGGTAAACTGGTGCGCGAATCCCACCTTCGATACATTGCTGCGCCCATGTCCTCGCTTGTGACCGCGCGATTAGTGCACGTTAATGGATACCCTTAGCCTAGAATAGTTTCAGGTAGCTAACTCGTTCAAGTTCCTTGCCCGGAATATTTCCCCCGAGAAAGTCCCAAAAACTCAGAACGAAACTACCGGCATAACCTAGGTTCATCCCACTCGCAAGGATGGAGAAGAAAAAAGGAATAGAAAACATCGCAATTCTATCCTTGGTGATGTTAGCAGTTATCGAGATTGCCTTTCTCGCTCTTACAGCGCAGAACATGAATATGCCAGGAACAAATCCAGGTCCAGCCTCACCTGGGTCTATTGAACAGTTCAATTATTTGAACCAAAAGGTGAGTCGTTGTTTGTGGGGTGCAAACATGGGAGACGAAATGGGTTACACGAATTGGATGGACAAGTTGGGAGATGATACATACATTCAGGGGCCTGCTGTAACCCTATGGTCGCAACGGATTATCAGAATCAAATCTCCGAACTTTCAAACTATACTTCCTTATCGTTGGTGATTGCCAGAGACCCATATAACATCCCAGCTCCAGTTGCAAAGGCTGACATTGCTGGAGAAAAACTGAATCTCACAACTGACCAGCAGTCCGTCTTCGCAAGTGCTGCAACCTTGTCAAAGGAGAATTGGGTTTGTTGCCAGTGTTGGAGCTGGTATCAGCACGAAGGACTTGCCAAGATCTTGATTGTCAAATACGGATACACTGCACAACAGGTCGCTCATGTCATTGACCTCGAAGCGTGCTGTGGTACCGGTACCGGCCCTATGAGGATGAATTGAGATGGGCTTGGTGGCTCAATCTATCCCATTGCTAAGGCTGACGTCGCCGGCGAGAAGCTGGTCCTCATAGCCGACCCTCTCACCCTGAGCAGGTAGAGGAATCAAGTCAGCGTTTCGCACAACCTTTAGTAAGACATTGTGGTCTTATCCCTCGACAATTGGACGGGACAAATTAGAAACGCATTTGTTTTCGAATCTCCGCCTGCCATTGAAAGATGATGTGCAAGCGTTAGGCTAACCTGTCAGGTCAGGCAGCGGTTTTATTTACATCGGTGGTCATCAACCATAGTAGGCGTGCGGAGCTGAGCCCAGAGACTAGAGCTGTGGCTCCTTTCGTTCTGAGCCTTGTGGGCGGGATCTTCATCCTCGTTGGAGCGATAGTAACTTCCATGTTCGCAATTGGGTCGCCCACGATTTTCGGCTCCATGAGCGGTTCAATGAGCGGGATAATGGGAAGTATGAATGGTCAGATGGGTATGGGAGTGATGATCGGGGGAATAATGGGATTTATCCAATCTTCTCAATCATCGGTCTATCGTCCGGTGCACTCGTAATTCTGGGGGCTGTCTTGCTCTATAGTCGTCCATTCGAAAAGGATCGTTGGGGAACAGTCACTATCGTCTGTTCAATCCTAGGTATCTTAGGCGGGATGGGAGGATTCATGATAGGATTGGTTTTGGGGATTATGGGCGTAGCTCTTGCATTCGCTTGGAATCCAACGCCAAAGACCGCCCTGTCGACACCGGTAATTCTTTCGAGCTAACAGCTGACGGGCTATCTTACGATTCACAACCCCACGATGGTTGATTGCATAGGACGAAGAGTTCAGACGCGGCCGGAAAGGCGCGAAATTCCTACCCTCGCACTATCTTAGCCTGTAAATGGAAATGCCGCTGCTCATACCTGTGGAGTTCGTGGTATGATTCAACAGCTCCTCTCGCGACAATCGCGAGGACACTCCAGTCGCCCAGACATTCCGCCCACTAGAGTCCGAGAAAATATTCTGTGAGGGGAGTCCACCTACCAATGCTGTGGCCATGAAAGACATGGGACAGATTCCATGGCGCCCACCGAGAGGGACCCGATACTGCGAATGCTAAGCTTGATCTTTTCTGCCATTTCATGAGTCACATCCAAGCATTTCCATCGGACATGTCCACGTGAGATAGTTATCCTAGTGGGCTTCAAGAGGCGAAAGCGTTACCAACAATAACTCGTGCCTTTAAACGGTAGCGTCTACCAATCAACCTCCGCAATTTCTAGGCCGTGACCATCCCGATCTGTTGCTTGTCCTTGAGAACAAAGTCTTGGGTGGGACTTGCCTGTGCTTGGCCGTCAATGGTAAGCGAGACCACAGCCTTGCCGTTGATCGCGCTACCATCGCTCGGCTGACCCCAGATAGCTAGAAACTCGTGGAGGGTAAAGTCGTGATGAGAGGTGTTGGCCTCCACATGGATGGTTCCTGACGTGTCATGAGTGTGCATGGGTGACAGCCCGCCCTCACCGTATTGATCCAGGGAGTGGTCCTTCCAAAGACTCTGGTCAATTCCAATGTTCATCGGAACCGTTACTGCACCGCTCGTGTTCGAAGTTATCGAAAGAACCGGATGCCAGTGAATCCCTCTGTCATAGGTTGCAGCCGCGAAAGATACACCAATCACTACGAGCACGACTATGGAGAGAACCAGAATGTTCCTCCTTCTATGACTTCGAAAGACGGACCCGCTGCTAGCCACCGTCAACGTCTTAGGCTGGGCAAGCGAGGCAACCTTTCGAGGGTGCACCTTCTCGTAGTGTGATCTCAGATTCTCTTTCCTAACAGACGCTCCGCAGACCGGGCATCTCTCTGGTTCCAAGGAGAGTACCGGAAGGTCGTTCCTCAACTAAAATCTTTGCCATATCCGCCCAAATCTCACAGTCGCGTAATTAGAATCCAGTAAGTTACGTCTTCTTGACCATATAGAGTTCGAATTTATGCCGACTCATAATCAAAGAGCCACTACCAGTTCCACATTCAATAGACTCAGTGAACCGTCGTTCCAACATGCTCCATAACGATGAATTGGCCCTGGCGATTACAAATTGATCCATCTTTCACGGGCCGCTTGATCTTGGCGACTGTGTCACTCTACTTTGATTGTTCACATACCTACCGGTAAACTGGTGTTCAAATCCCCCTCCCTTCACCGAATCATGGAACGTGAATAGGAGAAACAGCAGCAAGGTTGAGATCATGACGATCCAGCGAGAACCGTCAAGTGTTGGTGGCTGGGCTCACCTTGACCTCTCTCCAAGTGATGATCATTATCGGAACAATCACTCCTATCATGAAGGCTAGAACTATCAGATTCCCAAAATCAAGCGGGATCGTGTCTTGTATACCTGCTCGGAAGAGTACTCCCGCGATGATGAATATTATCCCGCCGTAAAATAGGCTGCGTGCCCCTGCCCTTGTGCCGAAAAGCTGGACTCGTTCCGGACCCCATCTCTTTGCGATCTGGAAGACGCCCCCGAAGAGTGAACCAATTGCTAGGAGCACGATCAGTGTGCCAAAGCCGAATGCTGCCCCAGGTGCGAACCCTAGGTATGCCACAGGCATTGCCGGAACTGCGACCAAATAGATGAAGGTAGTGAATAGTCCTGTGTCGACACCAAACCCGGCAATGAACCCGTGGATCACACACCAATGTATGGGAACTTGTCTCGAGACACCCTTCTCGTCATAGTGTGTTCCACCGCGAGTGCGCAGGAATCTAGCAAGTGGATGCCAAGACGGCAGCTTCCCGGACAATATCAGGTATCCTGCGATTGACATAGCGATTCCAACAGCCACGTAAACTGCAGCGTTCAAGCTTTCATCGAAGGCGAGATAACTGGCAAGCGCAAAGTAGACTAGCTGAGCCATAATTGCGCGTTGGAGTGTAAAGGATGAAGCGAAGAACACGCCTGAGAGCATACCGCCTCTCCCGGTAGCCGAACCTACTGAATAGCTGAATGTGATTGGCCAGGTATGTTCGTCCGGAATGATCCCGTGTAGCATTCCGAGACTCAGAGAGCCTAGCAAGAGAACAATCCATTCCGGGATGAGAAGACTCACGGCACCCGAGATGAAGACGAAATTATTAAGTATTTTCCAGATTTTAATAAGACTGATATAAGAGACGACTTGAAAGTTATTATTCGCACAAGGTCAAGTATATGACAATCGTCAGCGTCTCGTTACCCGACGAACTCGTCGACTCGATGACCACCATTCAGGAATCGCAAGGGTTCGCGGGAAGGTCCGATGTGGTCAGAGCAGCAATCCGGCTCCTGCTGTCTGACTCGAGAGAGAAAGCATCTCTTACTGGTTTGGTAGCCGCGATTCTCGTAGTTACACATGACGAATCGAATGAAGAGCCAATCACTCGGTTGAAGCATGCCTACGATGACATTGTGCGAACCCATATTCACAATAAGATGGGCCGAAACAACTGCTTCGAACTCTTTCTCCTGGAAGGGGAGGGAAGGAAGGTCGCTTCGATGACTAGTGCCTTCCAGAAAGAGAAGAAGCTGAAAAGCGTAAGGCTCCTTGTGGTCCGATGAGTCGACGAGAGGCCCAGAAGTACGAAGCGGGATCAGAGTCTTAGATTTCGGATAAACCTTAACCCGACATCTCCATCGAACTTGCGCGGTTTTTGAATCGACTCGAGAATTGTAGTAGCGGTTTGATCTTAGCCTGAATGGAATAAGGCCGCGAAATAGATCGTTAAGAGTCCAAGGGTTGTGAGTACCGCCATCATCATCGATTCTTTCGAGCTTGCAACTTTCGCATTGTCGAACAAAGGTCCAAAGAGTCTCACCGCGGCATAGATCGCAGTTCCGGTGCCCAGAGCATAGAAGTAACTACTGTCGTAGGTTTGGTAATAGCCGGTGACAGCACCCATGAGTGAGGGAATCGTGAAGATTATGCTCAGAACTGCTAGGTCTCTCAGGCGACCAGTAGTGGTCCTAGCATGCTGGATAGAGTATGCGCAATAGCAAGCGCCTACTATCATAGGTTCGAGCGCCTTGTGCAAGACATATGCCACCCCTCCTGAAATGCCACCGAATGTGTCGAGGAGTGACGTACTCGTTGTTATGGCTGCAGTTCCGCCGAAGGCGGCACCCTCACCGAGCCCATGGATTCCTAATGCCACTGCCACCAGCATCGGTATCGTCAGTCCATACTTTCCAACTGCCAATTGGGGAGAAAAGATATTCCGATTGCGATCAACTGAAAAGAAGGAGAGCAAGCCAATCACAAAGAGCCCTACTATCGCGACCTGGCCCACGCCTCCCGAAAAACCCGAGTTGACATCGAGGCTTGCCGCCCCGGTTATCGTGTCGACAAAAAACCAGAACAGAATCCCGAAAGCAAACGCCGCAACGTATCTTGCCTGTAATTTCATTCCTGCGAACACGATTAGAAGCAATCCTACAAACGCAGGAATCAGCGTTGACGCAGTCCACGGAAGAAAGCTTTCCCCGAATCCCAACATGAAATGATGTCTCTAAGTGCGATATTCTAAGGGTTTTTGGGTCAAATTACGAACAATGCCGAAACCGTTCTTGTGCGTCTCACATAGAGGTTTTCTAGTTCGCAGGTTGAGCCATAACTCTCTTAATCATCGAACATCGGTCTCTCTATTCCTGCGATCGCAGCGTAGTTCGGTTTCCATGCAACATGCCTTGCCGTTCGGTTGAGAGGTTGGTAGTAACGGAGTGATAGCTGGGAGTTCGGGCGGGGAAGGATCGATGAGAACAAAACTATTGCGCCAGGTTCTGGTGATCGTAATCATCGTCGTCGCAGTCACTGGGTTTTTCGTTACTGCGTATACGTTTCATTTCTTCGGTCTCGGGACAACCAATTGTTGGGCCCGTCCCGCGAGTGTGCCCACAAGCTCTGCCTACTTCGTCGTGGTGATGGCTAACGAAGGGATGAATGTCGGGTTCAACGGTAGCAAGTTCCAAAGCGGCTCTTGGCCTATGATGAATGTCACGGTGGGGAGAACTGTTACGATTCATGTCATAAACAATGATACAGTTCAGTCTCATGGGTTCGCGATACAAAGCTACTTCGGCGGTTTTGCGCTGGGTCCCGGCAAGTGTAGTGATGTGACGTTTACCGCCGATCAACCGGGCTCGTTCTTGGTTTATTGCTACATTTCCTGCACGATCCACGTGTTCATGCAGAATGGGAAAGTTAACGTGAACCCCTGAACGATGGAAGGAGCGACGTGGTGTCCGTGTTCAGCGTTACCGATGGGCTGGTGCATGTTCTCTTAGTGGCTTTCTCGGCCTTAGTCCTGTTGATCTCTCTGCTTGCATATGTCGGACGGAGAGACTCGAGATATCTTTTTCTCTCGTTGGCTTTCGCCTTCCTCGCGCTTAGCCAAGTAGTCGAGCTAGTTGAGACCATATTTTTGTCTAACCAGCTGATCTTCATTCCCCTAACAGGGGTGCACTTGTCGCACTTTCTAGATTTCCTGATGCTGTCCAGCTTCAGCTTGGCCCTGCTTGTTCGGAGTGGAGAGAGCCCTGGGAGTTCAGGGAAACAGTAGGGTCAGGGTCAAGCAACTTATCTCGCTTGCCCCAGGCGTTCACCTCAGAGAACTCCAGCGACTCCTCGGCATGTCCTTCAATTCTACACGGTACCATGTGGACAAGTTGACGACGGCGGGCGAAATTATCCGAGTAGAAGAAGGAGGGTATTCTCGGCTCTATTCCGCCGGGATCGGCGAAGCAGAAAGGGCCATTTTCACCTTTCTTCGTAGAGAGACAGACAGGAAAATCTTGGCGAGTCTAGTTGCTGACCCAATCCTCTCAAACAAACAGCTGTGCGAGCAAACAAACCTAGCGAAATCCACTGTTAGTGAACATCTAGCGGGACTTGTGCGAGCGGGTATAGTCAAGACGCGGCAAGTGACCGAGAACTTTGTTGCATATGAGCTGGAGCAACCTGAACAAATCCGACTCCTATTGAGGAGCCAGAACCCGAGTCTTCTAAGGAAGGCAGGTGAGAGATTCATAGACCTGTGGGACTTCTGAGACAGCAGGGCATGCGATTGAGATTTCAGAACAAGCGACGCTTAGCTCTAACATTCTCCGTTATCTGTTTTCTCTCACTGTCTACAATAATCCTGGGAGGGTCCTCTGGCCTTCTCAACGCAACAGGAAGCAGTCTGATTCCTCAACAACCCAGTTCCAACTCTCCGATTGCAGAATTCCCGATACCGTACGTGAACCCGGGGCCGAATGCAATCGTCTCTGCCCCGAACCACATCTTCTGGTTCGTGGAGTACAACACGGGCGAAATCGGCGAGTTCAACGAGACAGCAAAAGCCTTCAACCAAATTCCGATTCCCGAGACAGGAGGGGCCATCCCGGCATCGTTAGCACTGGATGGTCTAGGCAGAATCTGGTTTACCGATCAAAACAAGAATAATCCTAGTGTCTGGGTTCTCAATGCGTCCGCGTCTCCCGTAACGTTCCACCAATACTTGACGAACACGCCAAATTCGACGCCCGTCTTCGTCATCGTAGACAATGCCACCAACGAAATATGGTTCACTGACACAACTGCCAATTACATTGGAAAGATCGACCATCTGACGGATCAAATCACAAAGTTTACTCTGCCAACCTCGAACTCAGGCCCCGCCGAGCTCGCCTTCCAGAATGGGACGTCATACCTGTGGGTCACCGAAAGTTTTGCTAGCAAGATTGCCCGGTTTGACTTGGCGTCTCTCAGCTTCCAGGAATTCACGTCCTCCGTCTCACTGGTTTCACCCGTTGGGATCGCTGTCGACAAGAACGGGAACGTGTGGGTCTCGGAACACGGGGCGAGCTCAATCGTGGAGTTGATTCCATCTAATTCGACCTTCAGAAAATATCCTACCACTCAGCCCTCACCCTTCAAGACGACGGCCCCGGCAACAATCTCCATCGACAAGCAAGGCCGATTCTGGTTCGTCGAACACTTCGGAAACAGGGTCGGACGACTAGACCCTACGACTGGGATAATGGATGAGTTCGCAATCCCCACCTCTGGCCTTGCATACTCCCTCCGTAACGCACTGGACGCTAGTGGCAATTTCTGGTTCACAGAGTATAGTGCGAACCGGCTTGGAATGATCCCGGGGAACGCAACTTCCTCCATTGCTCCCAGCTCAATGCTAGCTCCTCTGGCGGTGAACGCGGGCCAAACAGTCAACTCGCAGATCTCCCTGACAGATACCACTGCGAGCTCCGTCACCATCAACCTGAATGTCACAAGCACATTCACAACCTACGGCCAAACATCCGCGAGCGAGATAGCGCTGTCAAACTACAGTCTCGTCGTCAATCCGAATCAGGCCAAGACTGTCACTCTCTCCATTACCCCTGACGGTAACCTACCGTCCGGACTCTACACGGCGGGTATGGTCATTACAGATGGGAATACTTCGTCCGTTGGGTTTGTCTTTCTCCAAGTACAAGGAACCTTCTCAATACTCAATCTTCTGCAAACCTACCTCCCGGCTATCATTATCGCTGTCGCTTCGATCTTGCTACTGACAAGCATCCTGATTAGAAGAAGGAGGGCACGGTCAGCTCCGCGAGATTCGAACCCTAGACTTCCACTTGGTACGATCATCGTCATCGGGACGATTCTAATCGTCCTTGCCATACAAGTGATACCTCCTTCGACAGCCAAGTGCATAGGCCTTCCCCCACCTCCACCTAACGGACAGCCAGCCGGGCCAGACTACATCGGGCTGGGTTTGGACATCGGATCTCTAGCATTCTTTGTCGTGGTACTCTATTTGATACTGAGGAGCCGACAAAAGAACAAGCCTTCTGGTCCAGGGAAGCCGAGTTAGAGTTTTGAGTACCAGATGTAACAGATTGTTCCGAGCATCGCAAAGGCGAGTGAGGGTCCGGCTAGGATCAATATCGACCCCAGAGAATCGCCGGCGGGAACTTGTGCAAATGAAATGGGCGACAGTTGCCGGAACGATTGTATCGCCCAAGTCATCGGGTTAGACGAAACTATCGGGGCTAATAGCTGTGGAAATACGTTTACCGAGTAGAACAGCGTGCTCAGAAAAGACAAGTAAAGCTGGATCACGCTCCGGATAGTGACCCACATCTCGATACTTGAAGAGAACGCGGAAACAGCCATCGAAAGGCCGACGATTCCCAGAGAAAAGAGACCGACAATTAGGTAGGCGACGAAGACCTTGGGAGTAAAGAGTATTCCGTAGAGGTAGCAAATTACAAGCGTCCCGGGGAAAGTCGCGATGACGCTTCTGACAACCCCGCCCAGAACCCTTGAGAAAGCGAGAACAGGCCTCTGCACCGGAAGAGTCAGAAGGTACGAGGTCAGGTCTTTGATGTATTTCTCCCGCCAGACATCTCTGCCTGACTGGAAGGCGGCGACCATGGCCGTTATGAGATTCGAGCCGGGTGCGATGAAAAGGAAGTAGTTCGCGCCTTGGCCTGTCACGAGCCGGCCGAAGGTCGCGGCCGTTACGAATAGATCGATGGCAAAGTTTGCGAACATTATGGCGACGAGGAACGCGTCTGAGAAGAGGACCCGAACATCTCTCTCGATGATCAGTGGGATTAGTCGCGTGCTCAGGAATAGATTCCTCCCTCAAGTCGGCGGAAATAGAACGCCGCCCCTAAGCCAAGAAATACCACAACAAACGCGACAAGTCCAGCAATCGCTGGGAGGTCGAGCGTGAACCCAACCAGGGAGGCGCGCGCACTATCGGCGGCAAAAGAAACCGGCGAGAAAGGCGCAAAAACCGAGACGTAGAGCGGCATGAACGCGATCGGGTAGAGCGCAGTGCTTGCCCTCGAGACTGCGAGTTCAAGAAGAGCGAGGACCACGTCGAATCTGTTGGCGCTCTTCACACTCACTGCGACAGTTATTGACATACCCGTAACGCCAAAGGCCAACAGGAAGAGAGAGAGGAGAGCTGAGAGGATCGAGAGCGGTTGTGCGAAACCCTCGATAACAGCGACGACAAGGAACATCGGAATGATGTAGATTATTGCCCTTAGCGCTCCTCCGAGTGCACGACCAATGATGAACTGTCGTCTTGAGATCGGGAGGGTTAGAAGGTAATCGAGCACGCCTTCTTCGGCCTCTTCGAAAATATCGTAGCCAATAACGAAGGAAATGGAAGCGATCGTTGCGACAACGCTTCCTACGGCGTAGTATTGGAAGAAGTTGAGCCCTGGCACGTTGATGAGTCGGCTGATGAGGTACGCGAAGACGAAAAGCTGGATTACGAATGCAAGGCTCCGAGTGATGATAATCCAAGGGGTCCTGAATAGGACCGACACGTCTCGCAAAGCCATCTGAAATACGAGACGAGTGGACGATTCCTTAGCTAAGGGCGGACTACTCAAGGCGCTGGCCAGTGTAGGTAAGAAAGACATCCTCAAGACTGACCTCTTTCAGTCGGACGCTTTCGATCTTGAAGCCTTGACTGCTAAGAGTGTCAACGATCTTGGGAAGAAGAAGTGTACCAGAATTGAGAAAGACCATGATCTTGTTGTCTTGTTGCTTTACATCGTGGATCTCTGGGAATTCTCTCAACAAGTCAGGCTTGAATTCGGACCCGTCGTTCAGTGTGAGCTCTAACACCTCGCCGCCCTTTACCGTGCCTTTCAGCTGCTCCGGTGTTTCGCTCGCTACCAGCCTGCCCTTGTTGACTATAGCAACTCTCTCGGAGAGTCGTTCGGCCTCGTCCATCATGTTGGTAGCTACGATGACAGTTGATCCCTCATCTCGCAGCTGGCGGATCATCTTCCAGACCAACAATCTGCTAGGCACGTCTAGGAAGGCTGTGGGCTCATCGAACACAGCTATGCTTGGGCGTTGAACCAGGATCTTAGCGTCCTCTACTTTCTTCTTCATACCACCACTCATCAGCCAGGTCCGTTTCTTGCGCGCCTCCCATAGATCTAGAGACTTCAAGACATCCTCAACTCTTCTCCGCCGCTCGACTTTGTCGAACATGGTAGTCATTTTGAGGTGCCAGTTCAACACGTCAAACGCGCTAAGGATGCCGTCGACCCGCGGGTCCTGGAATGCGATTCCGATGAGCTTCCTGACCTCGTTAGGATGCTTCACAACATCATACCCGTTAACCGAGATTGTTCCGCTAGTAGGACGATAGACCGTGCCCATCATAAGCATCAAAGTAGTCTTGCCAGCACCATTCGGACCTAGAAGCCCGAGAATCTCCCCGTCCTTGATCGTAATCGAGAAATCCTTGACGGCGTCAAGATTTCCGAAACGCTTTCCAGCGTTGTCAAACGTTATCATGGACAAACAATCCTAGATTGCAAAGCCCAGGAACACCAGCACGTGTTTGGCAGAGGGTCAAAAAGAAGCCAAATAAAAACCCGCGACGATTCAAGGCATGCTTTTGAAGGGGTCGGAGGCAAAGCTCGACCAACATGGACTTTACGGGAACTGTACTAGCTCGCAGAATGGTCCGGGCTTTCAAACCAGACCCGGTCCCCCGAGAGAAGCTCAAGCGAATTCTCTCACTCGCCCAGCACTATCCCAGCGCCGGCTACAGCCAAGAGGTCGCTTACGTAGTAATAACTGACAAAGAAAAACGCGAGAAGGTGAGGAAGCTAAGAGATCTAAAAAGCGACGCCCCAGTCCTATTGATTCCGTGCGTGAGCGAGAAAATCGTCCACGACCGCTACCGCGAACCGGACAAGATTCGTTCGGGCGGAAAAGAAATTGACTGGCCAATCCCGTTCTGGTATTTCGATGTTGGTTGCAGCTGTATGCTCGTATTCCTGGCTGCTGTAAACGAGGGACTGGCAGCGGGGTTCGCGGGTAGCGTTGGAATCTTCAATCCAGGCCTTCTCAGAAATGAGCTAGGTATTCCCGAACACTACGAGCCTGTAGGGATCCTTTCTCTAGGCTATCCGGACTTCGGCAAAGATGTTCCGTCCCCCTCGTTGAAACGTGGTAGGCGATCTCTGAAGGATTTCATCCATCGCGAAGAATGGCAAAGTCGAGCCGAATTGTCGACGAGATAATTGATTCGGATAGACCGTGAGATCCGGCTAGGTGGCGATCGTGGGACGAGCTTGAACAGAATCGGAAGATCTGTTTGGACCCTTCTCGATAAGGTCGTAATACAACCGTCTGTTCGTCTTTCCCTTGTTCTCCAGCTTGAGCAGTTGGATCTGTCCAATCTCTCTGAGATGGGACACATGTAATCCTCCGTCGGCTTGACGGTCAACGCCTTCGATTTCCACAATTCTAAGCTTCGCCTCCGCTGGTGGTGCGGCCTCTGCGAGCTTCACCATATCCGGCAGCTTCAGAGCCTCGTCCCGGCCTAGAAAGTATGTCTTTACCGGTGCGTCTTTTCTTATCAGCTTATTCGCTTCCGCCACGTATCCTTCGATCTGGCTCCGGTCGAACGATTCCAGATCAAAGTCCATCCTCGACCGATCCACGTCAATCTGGTTTCCCGTTATCCGACAGTTGGCCTTTGAATAGAATAAGGAGCTGAGAAGGTGGCCGGCGGTATGCATCTTCATCAGTCGATGTCTCCTCTCCCAATCCACCCGTCCAGTCACGTTGTCGCCAACGTTCAAGGATCCGGGAGCTTCTAGCGTGTGGAGTATTTTGTCGTCGGCTTTTGTTGTCTCATGAACCTTCGAGCCGTTGAGAGTACCAGTGTCGCAGGCTACACCGCCACCGCGCGGATAAAACAATGTCTGGTCCAGAACTACAGCTTGCCCCTCGACAGAAACCACCTTAGCAGCGAACTCCTTGGAATAGGGTTCTTCCCAGTACAATTTCCTCGTCATCGATAATCTCCCCAAACAAACTAGCGTGCCAGGGAAGGTCTGAGAATTACCTGTTCCTTGGTATTCTTCGACCGGTCGTAGACTTCTTGGGCTTCCCTCACAGTCACGCCTCCATGAACTATCTCTCGAATTGCCTTTATCATTGGCACTGGGTGCTCGGATTGCCAGATGTTCCGACCCATGTCCACGCCCACAGCTCCATCCTGGATCGCGTCATAAGCGAGCTGAAACGCGTCTAGTTCTGTCTCAAGCTTTGGCCCTCCAGCTACAACCAATGGCACTGGACAGCCTTTCACGACTTTTCCGAAATCTTCGCAGTAGTATGTCTTGACAAAATGGGCCCCGATCTCCGCGGCGATTCTGCAAGCCAACGCAAGATAGCGCGCATCACGCTTCTCCAACTCTTTCCCTACGGCGGTAACGGCGAGAACTGGAATTCCATGTTCCTCTCCTTCATTCACCAGCTTGCCAAGGTTCGTCAAGGTCTGATGCTCGTGCGCAGACCCGACAAATATCGATAGAGCCATCGCAGCGACGTTCAACCGGACAGCATCGCGGACAGATGTTGTAATCGCCTCGTTAGTCAGAGATTCTCCGATTATGCTTGCTCCGCCCGAAACTCGGAGGACAATCGGCACGGTGGATCCTGGATTAATAGAAGTCCTGAGCACACCACGAGTGCACATTATCGCGTCAGAATGGGCGAGAAGAGGCTCGGTCGTTTTCCGAGGCTCCTCCAGCTTGTGAGTGGGACCCATAAAATAGCCGTGGTCCACTGCAAGCATCACTGTGCGACCCGTCTCAGGCTTGATAATTCTTGAAAGTCGGTTTTTCATTCCCCAGTCCATTCTCTCAGCTCGAACGCTGTTGCGGCGGCAACGGAATATTACAGTTTCTCCCATCTGGACAGAACGAAAACTCCAATCTAGGAATGACTCGCAACCAGATGTGAAAGCTGAGGGAAGTGATATTGATCGAGCCGAGAACCCGATACCTGAATTGAGAGTCTGAGGCTACTAAATCCCTATATCGCTATCGGACCGCGCATCTCGTCAACGATCACGCTGTTTACGAGAGAGGCTTGTAGATGATCCGACAAGGCTGGCCATACTTCGAAGAATGGCCCTTCCCGGAGAGATGGGTTCACCTAGACGGGCTCGCAATCCACTACGTAGATGAAGGCTCCGGCGCCCGACCGGTTGTAATGATTCATGGCAACCCCGCCTGGTCTTACATGTGGAGGCGGCTGGTCCCTGCAATCACCGGGTCCGGTCACCGAGCTCTCGCATTCGATCTAATGGGTTTCGGAAAATCGGACAAGCCAAACCCGGACCTCCACGATTTTCCACACCACGCAAGAATAGTTTCCAGCTACA
>Ga0209161_10002047_pt1 | contig 16562 bp, 14 predicted proteins | sample GraSoiAngelo_155_FD_186169 | JGI IMG/M metagenome (GOLD analysis project Ga0209161, IMG submission 186169) | Grasslands soil microbial communities from the Angelo Coastal Reserve, California, USA - 14_1009_13_30cm (SPAdes) (version 2) | ecosystem: Environmental > Terrestrial > Soil > Grasslands...
TGATGGAGGTCTGGTACACGAACTTGAGCCGCTTGCCGTCCTTCACGCGGACACCGTCCGGCCCGCGCCTCCAGCCGGCGGCGTCCAGGATCTGGTTGGCCCTGTCGACGCTGAACTCCCACCGGGTGTTGGCCGAGCGAAAGCGAGACGGCGCGTTGAGGTAGTTGGACGAGGTCTGGCCCTGCCGGCCGTAGATCTGCTCGTGGACGGCCGCCCGGTCTACCAGAAGGTTCAGCGCCTGGCGGACTTCTGGATTGGACAGGAGAGGATGGGTCGTCCTGGAACTGGAGCGCTCGCCATCCACCTCGGTCCACGGATCCGTGAAGTTGCACTGGATGTGCTCCACGCCCCCGGTCACCCAGATGTTTACCCGTCCCTTGCCCCCCTGCTCGAGCCGACGCAGGATGTCGTCCTCGACCTGCATGTTCCAGGCGTAGTCGTACTCGCCTGTCTGGAGCACTGCGCGCGCCGCCGAGGCCGCATCGCCGCCGCCCTTCATCTCCAGCGTGTCGAAGAACGGCCAGTTGGGGACGTGGTAGCTGGGGTTCATCTCGGCGCGGATCAGGTCGCCCGGCCTGAAGTCGACGAAGCGGTAGGCCCCGGTGCCGACGGGCTTGAGGTTGGCGGGGGCTTCGCGCGACTTCGCGCCTCTGAACGCCTCGAAGAGGTGCTTTGGGATGATCATGCCCCGGTTGCCGCAGAAGGCGTCGGCCCAGAAGAGTTGGGGCTTGTTGAACACCACCTTGACGGTGTGGCTGTCCAGCTTCTCGACGCGGCTGATCTCACGGTACGAGCCGCTGGTCACGGCGGCGGTCGCTGGATCCGAGACGTACTCCCAGTTGAAGACGACGTCGTCGGCGGTGAAGGGCTTGCCGTCGTGCCAGAGCACGTTGCGTCGAAGGCGCCAGATGACCCAGGTGGAGTCCTTGGCGAGCGTGCCGCCCTCGACGCTCGGCACCTCGGCGGCGAGGACCGGGGCCAGGTTGCCCTCCGGATCGTACGCGGCCAGCGGTTCGTAGAAAATGCGGGAGGCGTCGATATCCTTGGTCCCCGTCCCGAAGTGCGGGTTGAGCAGCGTCGGCGCCTGCCACCACAGCACGCGCAGTGGGCCGCCCCCTCCGCGACGGGTCGGGATGAAGGTGGGCGTCCTGGGCTGGGCGCTGGCCACGCCGGCCGAGCGCAGCATGCCGGCGGCCATCGGGGCGGTGAGGCCGAGCGTCAGCATCGTTTGCACGAAGGCCCGGCGCGAGAGGCGTCCGAGCTTCACGTCGTCGAGGAGGGCACGGAGCCCGCGTTCGTCCATGGATCGTCCTCCGTCGGAGCGCTGCTCTGAACAGCGCTGAGTGGTCAGTCCAGCATCATCGCGGATCTCCGGGCGCGAGCATCCGGACGGCGACCTCGATGGCCTCGACCATCGACTCGTGGTTGGCGACGCCTTTCCACGCGCGGTCGAAGGCGGTGCCGTGGTCGACGGAGACGCGCAGGAACGGCAGGCCGACCGTCACGTTGACGCCCGACAGCCCCGTCCAGCGCTTCGTCGCGTCGTCGTACGTGAAGCCGACTGTCTTGACCGGGATGTGGCCCTGGTCGTGATACATGGCGACGACGATATCAAATTCGCCGCCGCGCGCACGCGAGAACAGGGTGTCGGCGGGCAGCGGACCGATGACGCGCAGGCCCTCGGCGCGCGCGGCATCGATGGCCGGCACGATGGCCGTCTTCTCCTCGTCGCCGAAGAGCCCGTCCTCGCCCGCGTGCGGGTTCAGTCCCGCCACCGCGATGCGCGCGTCGCGACGGCCGAGGCCGAGCATCGTCGCGTGCGCGAGCCGGATCGTCTTCAGCACGCGCTCGCGCGTCACCAGATCCGGCACGCGGCGCAGCGCCACGTGCGTGGTGACGTGGATCACGCGCAGCTCTCTGCCCATCAGCAGCATCGCGTAGTCCGCGGTGTTCGACAGCCGCGCGAGGATCTCGGTGTGGCCGGTGTGCGGCATGCCGGCCGCCGCCAGCGCCTCCTTGTTGATGGGCGCCGTCACGATGCCGTGGATCTCGTGCGCCTGCGCCAGCGCCACCGCGCGCTCGACGTAGTCGTAGGCCGCCTTGCCGGCGGCGGCGCTCACGGCCGCGCGCGGCAGCGAGGCCATGTCCACGTTGCCGAGGTCGAGGACCTCCAGCGTGCTGTCGGCCCAGCGGCAGTCGGCCACGCGCTTCACGGCGTGCAGCGTGAGAGGCGAGGCGACGAGCGCGAGCGCCGCGCTCATCGCGGAGGCCGCGCCGATCACGACGGGGCGGCTGTCGCGGCGCACGGCGGGCTCGGCGCCGGCGCGCGCGACGATCTCGGGGCCCACGCCGGCGGGATCGCCCATCGTCACGCCCAGGATCGGCTGCTTCATGCCACGGCCTCCCGCACGAGGCTGACGAAGAGGTCCGGCTCGCCGAAGCCGCCGGCCTTGGTGACGACAGCCAGCGGCTGGCGGCCCGGTGCGCGCAGGCGGCCGAGCGCCAGCCCCGGACGCGGGGCGCCCTCGAGGTCCAGACGCTCGGCGCCGAGCGCGTGATAGAGGGCGACGAGCGTCTCGCCGCCGGTGACGATCGCGACGTCAATGCGCTCGGCGTCGAGCCGGGCGCGCGCCTGCGCGGCCAGCTCGGCGACGGCGCTCGCGCGGTCGGCCTGCGGCGCGTCGGGCGTGGCCAGGACCATCAGCCCCGCGTCGCGCGCGGCCTCCACCTGGCGGCGCGTGGCGGGATGCTGACTGCCGGCGACGATGAGCCAGCGCTCGCCCGCGGGCGGATCGACGCGGGCCGCCGCCAGGCCGAGCCTCCGCGCGAGCGCCAGTGCGAGGCCGGCTGCGCCCACGAGCAGCGGCGGCGCGTCGAGCTCGAACACGGCCTCGATGAGCGCGTCGAGGTCGGCGTCGGTCTCGGCGTCCGCGACGATCACCATGCCCGCGAGCCGGACGAGGCGCGCCGCCAGCGGGCTGCCGCCCTCCCGCACGCGCCCGAGGGGGATCCAGGCGAACGGCCGGTCGAGCTGGGGGCGCAGCAGGTCCACGATGTTCGACGTGCCGGCCGCGCGCGGGAAGGTCGGATCCTCGGCGATCGGCGTCTCGGCGACGGGCTGCGCGCCGACGAGCAGCACGCGCTCGACGACGACGCGGTGCTCGGCGGGCAGGGCGGGACACACCAGCGCGCCGGGGGAGGACGTCGCGCGCAGCAGCGCGTCGATCTCGGCGCCGATGGGGCCGCGCAGCGTGGAGTCGATCTTCTTGAAGAAGCGCGTGCGCGCGAGGTTGCGCGCGACCCCGCTCACACGGCGCGCGGCGTCTACCGGATTGAGGGCGCGGCTCTCCGTGTCCACGACGCCGACCGGCGCGTGCAGCGGGGGGTCCGGCCAGACGGTCACCGGCACCGGGCCGCGCGCGGCGAAGAGCGCGCCGGTGTCACACGCGCCGGTGAGGTCGTCGGCCACGATCGTGAGCGGCAGGTGTGCGGCGGGACTCATCGGGGGCTCCCACTATAGAGGTATACTTGCGAGGATTTCAATGCCACGGAAGATCCCGTTCGTCTTCGCGATCGTCCTCGTTCTGGCCGCCGTCGGCGTGGCGCTGTACGCCGCCGCCATCGCGCCGACGTCGGAGCCCGCGGCGCCCGTCACCGTCCGTCCGAGCGTCCAGCCGGAGCCCGCGCCCGCGCCCGCCGCTCCCGCGGCCGGCCCCAGCGTCGACCTCGCGCTCAAGCATCTGGACCTCATCAAGCCCAGCAAGCCGAAGGTCGCCGAGGACTTCGCGCTGCCCACGCCCGATGGCCTCGGCTTCAAGCTCTCGGAGCAGCGGGGCAAGGTCGTGCTCGTGAACTTCTGGGCCACGTGGTGCCCGCCGTGCCTCGAGGAGATGCCGGCCATGGAGCGCCTCTGGCGCCGCCACAAGGATGCGGGCTTCGTGCTCGTCGCGATCTCGCTCGACGCGGACCCCAAGAAGGTTCCGCCGTTCGTGAGCGCGCGCAAGTTCAGTTTCCCCGTCGCGCTCGATCCCAAGATGGCGGTCGCCGAGAAGTACGGCGTGCGCGCACTGCCCTCGAGCTTCGTGATCGACCGGCAAGGCCTGATGGCCGGCGTCGCGCTCGGGCCGCGCTCCTGGGACGACTCGGCCGCCCACGGCCTGGTCCAGGCGATGCTCCGCTGATGGGCACCTCGCTCGGCGTGGCCGTCGCGTTCACCGCGGGACTCTTCTCGTTCCTGTCGCCCTGCGTGCTGCCGCTGTTTCCGTCCTACATCTCGTTCATCACCGGCATGTCCGTCGGCGACCTCACCGCCGACCTCGGCGCGGACGCCCGGCGGCGCGTGCTGCTGCACGCGGTCGCCTTCGTCGTCGGCTTCTCGCTGGTGTTCATCGCGCTGGGCGCCTCGTTCAGCGCGGCCGGCCAGCTGCTCTTCACGTATCGCGACGGGATCCGGCGCCTGGGTGGCGTGCTCATCATCCTCTTTGGCCTCTACATCGCCGGCGTGCTCCGCATCGGCTTCCTCGGGCGGACGGCGGCGCTGCAAATCCGGGAAAAGCCGGCGGGCTACATCGGCTCGTTCATCGTCGGCGTGACGTTCGCCGTGGGCTGGACGCCGTGCGTGGGGCCGATCCTCGGCGCGATCCTGTCGCTCGCCGGCACGGCGGAGACGGTCGGGCGCGGCGTCGGCCTGCTCGTCGCGTACTCGGCGGGGCTGGGCCTGCCCTTCCTGTTGTCGGCGCTGGCGCTGGGGCCCTTCTTGAGGTTCTTCAAGCGCTACCGGCCCTTCATTCCCGTCGTGGAGCGCGGCGCCGGCGTGCTGCTCGTGATCGTGGGCGTGCTCGTGTTCACCAACTATTACCTCGTCCTCAACTCCTGGGCGAACTCGATCACCCCGGAGTGGCTCCTCAAGCGCCTCTGATTGAGGCTGCCGAGTACAGTGACAACGCGGCGCTCGGGGCGTGCGTCCCGCGCGAGCGCCGTATGCTAGCGAGAATGGCCTCGCGCTCTTCGAGCGCCGGCTTCGCCGGCGCAATCCGGCTCTGGGGGAGGCATCGGAGGGGGCCATCTGGGCCCCCTCCGAAGTAAACGTGCGCATTCACGTCCGCGTCCCCGCGACGTCCGCCAACCTCGGTCCCGGCTTCGACGCTCTCGGTCTCGCCCTGGCGCTCTACAACGACGTGGAGGCGAGCGAGGCGGACGGCGTGACGGTGACGGTGGAGGGGGAGGGCGCGGGGAATCTGCCCGTGGGCGCCGACAACATCGTCGCGCGTGGCGTGCGCCTGGCCTTCGAGGCCGCGGGACGGCCGTTCAAGGGCGTCGCGATCCGCTGCGTCAATCGCATCCCGTCGGCGCGCGGCCTCGGCTCGAGCGCCGCCGCGTGGGTCGGCGGTCTCGTGGCGGGCGACGCGCTCGCAGAAGGCGCGCTGGCGCGCGACGAATTGCTCGCGCTTGCCGCGCGGGCCGAGGGCCATCCCGACAATGTCTGCGCGGCACTCCTCGGGGGGCTGACGGTCTCGGCCGCCGCCGCCGACGGCCGCATCACCGCGATCGCGCTACCGGTGCCCGACGGCCTGGCGTGGGTGGTGCTGGTGCCGACGATCAGCGCGTCGACCGCCGAGACGCGCGCCGTGCTTCCGGCCTCCGTGTCGCACGCCGACGCCGTCTTCAACGTGCAGCGTGTCGCCCTCCTGCTCGCGGGACTGCAGGCGAGGCGAAACGACGCGCTCGACGCCGCCCTCGACGACCGGCTGCACCAGCCCTATCGTCGCGCGCTCTTTCCGTGGATGGAGGCCGTCGCCGGCGCGGCGCGTCGCGCCGGCGCGCTCGGCTGCGTGCTGAGCGGCGCCGGCCCGTCGCTGCTGGCCCTCGTCGCGGGCGACGGCGTCGCGGTCGGCCGCGCCATGGAAGGCGCGTTGCGCGCCGCGGGAGTCGAGGGCCGCGCCCGGGCGTATGCGGTGGACACGACCGGCGCGACCGTCGTGGCCCGGCGTTGAGCGGCGCCACTCGTGTCTAGCGCAGGCGTCCTCACCGATCGTGACCTGCGCGGCGCCGTGCGCGACGGCTGGATCGCGGCGCCGGCCCCGTTCGCCGACGAGCAATTCCAGCCCGCGAGCCTCGACTTGCGTCTGGGTCGCGTTGCCTTTCAGCTCCGCGCGAGCTTTCTGCCGCATCGCGAGAGCGTGCGCGAGCGGCTCGAGGGCGCCACGAACAACGACCTCGTGATCGACCGCGTCGCGCTGGAGGGCGGAGCCACGCTGCAGCGGGGCTCCGTCTACCTGGTGCCGCTGCTCGAGTCGCTGGCGCTGCCCGCCGGCGTACGCGGGCGCTCGAATCCGAAGTCCACGACCGGCCGCCTCGACGTCTTCACGCGCGTCATCACCGACGGCACCCCGCGCTTCGACGAGATCCAGGCCGGCTATCGCGGCGCGCTCTACCTCGAGGTCTCGCCGCAGTCGTTTCCGGTGCGCGTCCACGCCGGCGCCTCGCTCAACCAGCTCCGCCTGCTCGAGGGGCCGACCTCGATGTCCGACGCGGGGCTGGCGTCGCTCTATCGCGAGACCCCGCTGCTCTACGACGACGACGACCGGCCGCTGCCCGTCGAGCGCGTCGCCTTCAACGACGGGCTCTGCATGGGCATCGACCTGTCCGGCCGGACGACCGGCGGCATCATCGGCTACCGCGCGCATCCCAATCCCCCCGCGGTGGACCTGGCCCGGATCGGTCACTACGACCCCAGCGAGTTCTGGGAGCCCATCAAGGCGCCGCTCCGCGATGGCTACATCCTGGAGGCCAACCGGTTCTACATCCTGGTGTCCAAAGAGCGCATCCGCGTACCCCCCGAGTTCGCGGCGGAGATGGTGGTCTACGACGCCGGCGCGGGGGAGATTCGCACGCATTACGCGGGGTTCTTCGACCCCGGCTTCGGGTTCGGCGATGGGAGCATTCTCGGCACGAAGGTTGTTATGGAGGTACGAGCGCGGGAGGTGCCGTTCATGGTTTACGACGGCCAGACGTCCTTCAAGGTCTGGTTCGAGCGGCTCCGCGGCCGGCCCGAGCGGGTCTACGGGGTCGGCCTGGCCTCCTCGTACCAGCGCCAGACGCTGAGCCTGAGCAAGCACTTCCGGCGCTGACCCCCGATCCTCGCGATTCACGCTTCTTGCGGGGGCGGGGGTGTCGGTTGGGGTTAGAATGAAGGCGTGGCGGGGTAACGACCTGTCGCGCGACGCGCGTGCAAGCCCTATGGAGGGGCCCGACATGGCAGAGCAAAAAAAGAAGGAAACACGGCCGACCAAGCCCAACGAGGGCGGCGGCGACGGTGCGTCCGCCAGTCCCGAGATCGCGAAGAAGGGCAAGAAGATCAAGGAGGACATCGACAAGCTCCTTGACGAGATCGACGACATCCTCGAGGAGAACGCCGAAGAGTTCGTGAAGAGCTACGTGCAGCGCGGCGGCGAGTAACCGGTGCCGATCTACGAGTACCGGTGTCGCGGCTGCGGGGACGATTTCGAGAAGTACGTGCACGGTCCCTCGACGAAGGTCGCCTGCCCGATGTGCCAGAGCGGTGACATCACGCGCAAGCTCTCCGTCTTCGGACTGAAGAGCGACGGCAACTTCATGCCGTCGCCGACCGGCGGTGGCGGCGGCTGTTGCGGCGGTGGCGGCTGCGGCTGCCACTAGCGCCGGCGTGACCGCCTACGAGTTCCACGAAGGGCCCGCCAGGGCCCTTCGTTGTTGATGGACCTGCGCCGCCTCGAGGTCTTCGCCAAGGTCGCCGAGCTCGGCAGCTTCTCGCGCGCCGCCGAGGCGCTCTACCTCACGCAGCCCACCGTCTCCGAGCACGTGCGCGCGCTCGAGGACGAGCTCGGCGTGCAGCTGCTCGACCGGCTCGGGCGCGGCGCCACCCCGACGCGCGCGGGCCAGCTGCTGCTCGGCTACGCGCGGCGCATCCTCGGCCTCGCGCGCGAGGCGCAGCAGGCGCTCGATCAGTTCCAGGGCCGGATGAGCGGCGAGCTCGTGATCGGCGGGAGCACGATCCCCGGCGAGTACGTGCTGCCCGCGCTCATCGGGACGTTCAAGACCAAGTACCCCGACATCTCCCTCTCGTTGCTGATCGGCGACTCGAGGCAGGTGGGCGCGTGGGTGGAGCAGGGACGCGCCGAGCTCGCGGTGGTCGGCGCGCGCCCCGCGTCGCGCGCGCTCGAGTCCCGTGAGCTGATGCCCGACGAGCTGGTGATCGTGGTGCCCGGCGGCCATCCGTGGGCGTCGCGCAAGACCGTGTCGCTCGACGAGCTGCGACGGGAGCCGATGGTGATGCGCGAGCGCGGCTCCGGGTCGCGCGAAGCGGTGGAGCACGTGCTGGAGAAGGCCGGCGTCACGCTGGCGTCGTTCCGCATCGTGGGCGAGATGGGCTCGACGCAGGCGGTGAAGCAGGCGGTGCGCGCGGGCGTCGGCGTCGCGCTGATCTCGCGGCGCGCGGTGGACGACGAGTGCCGTGCCGGCCTCGTCGCCTGCGTGAAGGTGAAGGACCTCGAGGTCGCGCGCAGCTTCTACCTCGTCACGCACCGGGACCGCACGCGCTCGCCGCTCGCCCAGGCGTTCCTGGACTTTCTGGAATCCCAGCCCCTCGATCGCCCGTCCAAATCGACATGAGTCGGCCGGCGCCCTCGGGCAAGGAGATCCGCCTCACCGCCTACGCCTCCTGCGCCGGCTGAGCGTCGAAGATGGCTCCTGGAGATCTCCAGGAGGTGCTGAGCGTGCTGCGCCGGCCGGTCCTCTCGGAGGAGACGGCGCGCAATCTCATGGTCGGACTCGGTGCGGCCGACGACGCGGCGGTCTACCGCATCAGCGACGACCTGGCGCTCGTCGAGACGGTGGACTTCTTCCCGCCCGTGGTGGACGACGCGTGGACCTGGGGCGCCGTCGCCGCGGCCAACGCGATGTCGGACGTCTATGCGATGGGCGGGGAGGTGATGTTCGCGCTCGCCGTCGCGGGCTTCCCGCGGGAGATGGACAAGGCCATCGTGGCCGAGGTCTTCCGCGGCGGCGCCGAGAAGGTCGCCGAGGCGGGCGGGGTCATCGCCGGGGGCCACACCGTCGTCGACAACGAGCCCAAGTATGGCCTCTGCGTCACGGGCCGCGTCCATCCCGACCGCGTGCTGATCAAGGGCGGCCTTCGGCCGGGCGACCGGCTCTTCCTCTCCAAGGCGCTCGGCACCGGCGTGATCACCACCGCCGCCAAGGACGGCGCCGCGCCGGACGCCGCGCTCGCCGCCGCCATCGCGAGCATGCTGCGCCTCAACCGCGTGGCCGCGCGCGTCGCGCGCGACGCCGGCGCCACCGGCGCGACCGACATCACCGGCTTCGGCTTTCTCGGCCACGCCGGAGAAATGGTCTCCGCGTCGGGCGCGGGGATCGCCGTCGATACCGCGCGCCTGCCGTTCCTGCCGCACGCGCGTGCGCTCGCCGAGGCAGGCCACTTCAGCGGCGGCATGAAGCGCAACCGCCGTTACCTGGAAGGGTTGTTCGGCGCGCGCCTGGAGATCGCGGCCGACGTCCCCGCTGTCATCGTCTCGATGCTCATGGAGGCGGAGACGTCCGGGGGACTGTTGTTCTCGGTGCGGCCGGATCGGGCCGGCGGCGTGCGCGAGGCGTTCCGCGCGGCGGGCGAGGAGGTCGCGGAGATCGGCGAGGTGCTGACGGCACCGGTGCTACGGCTACGTTAGGAGCGGGTTTCTCTCGGGTCGCGGGCAGACTTCACGAAGGCGATGAGACGTTTCTTCAATTCGACGGGCATCGGAGCCTCGGGCAGGCGGCGCGTCACCGAGATCGTTTCGCGGTAGGTATTGATGAACGCGACGCACGGTTGACATCCGTCGATGTGCCACTCCAGCAGCTCGCGGAGATGATTGGGGAGGGATCCATCGAAGTAGTCGCCAAGCAACTCGGCGATCTGCCGGCACTCGAGCTCGGAGGCGCTCCCGGAACCACACTCACCCATCTGCCACCATTATAAAGAGATGATTCGCCCATATAAAGAGATGCTTCGGGCACGTAAAGAGATACTACGGGCAATGTCCCGGTCTCGCAACCCTCTGACGCGTGGCGCCACGGCGGCCGGGCGGGCACAGATGGACCGCGCGGGGTATGCTGCGCGCGTGCCCCCGGTGGCCGTCCTGACGCCGTTCGCGTTTCCCTCCGTCCGTGGTAACGCCATCACCGCCGAGCGCGTCGTCGCCGGCCTTCGCGAGCGCGGCCTCAGGGTTTCGGCGTGGGACCTCTCGGCGACCGCCGAGGCCGACATCGCCGCCGCCGTCGAAGCCTCGCGTCCGGTGCTGGTCCACGCCTTCCACGCGTACCGCTCGGGGCCGCTGGCGCTGCGTCTGGCCCGCCGGCTCGAGGTTCCGCTGGTCGTCACCCTGACGGGGACCGACGCCAACCATGAGCTGCTGGATCCGGAGCACGCCCCCGTGGTGCGCCGCGTGCTCGAGGGCGCCGCCGCGGTGACCGCCTTCGACGCGTCGATCGGGGAGCACGTGGCGGCCGTGCTGCCGGACCTGCGCGCGCGACTCGTCACGGTCCCGCAGGCGGTGCACTTTGCCGCGGCGGAGCCGTTCGACCTCGAGGCGCGCTGGCGGCTGCCCGCCGACCGCCTGCTGTTCGTCCTGCCCGCGGGTATCCGTCCGGTGAAGGCGCCGCGGCGACTGCTGGGCCCGTTCGATCGCGTCGTCGCCGCCGAGCCGCGCGTGCGGCTCCTCTACGTCGGCCCCGTGCTCGAAGCCACCGAGGGCGAGGCGCTCGCGCGGGCGCTCGGGGGCCGGCCGTGGGCGCGGCACCTCGGTCCGATCCCGCATGGCTCGATACCCTCGCTCCTCGAGGGCGCCGACGTCGTGCTCAACTGCTCGATCTCCGAGGGCGGCATGGCGAACTCTGTCCTCGAGGCCATGGCGCTCGGCCGCGCGGTGCTCGCCGCGGACATCTCGGGCAACCGCGCGCTCGTCGAGCCCGAGGTCACCGGCCTCCTGTTCGGCACCGACGCCGAGCTGGAGGCCGGCGCGCTGCGTCTGGCAGGCGACGCATCGCTGCGCGCGCGGCTCGGCGCGGCCAGTCGGGCGCGGGTGAGCGAGCGCTACCCGCCCGAGCGCGAGATCGAGGGCTACCTGGACGTCTATCGCCGATTGATTCCAGTACGTGCTTGAGACCGACACGAACCTCGGGCATGCTCGCGACAAGGGGGCAGTCACCGTCGCGATCCAACTCGCCGTCCGGATGCCGCCACGATGGGCAATCGTGAGTACGCCCGCACCGTGGATGGGCAACGCGCGCCATGCGGCCGCGCCGCCCGATGCTCAAATGATCGCACTGACATGCGCGTGCGGCCGCGGCGGGCGTGGCGACGTTTGGCGTGGCCCTTGCACTGGCGAGGCGCAGAGCTCTCGCGCTGCTGGTCGGGTCCACCGCCGGTCCTTATCAGTGAACCCGGGATCTACCGGGTCGGGTGACGTTATCCAGAGAGACGTCATCCAAAGAGAGGAGACTCGATGACCGACGACGGCCGGGTCCGGGAGTTCGTCACGGCGTTCGAGACGCTGCGCGCGGAGGTCGAGAAGGTCATCGTCGGCCACCGCGAGATCATCAACCACGTCCTCATCGGGATGTTCGCGGGCGGTCACGTGCTGCTCGAGGGCGTCCCGGGCCTCGGCAAGACGCTGCTCGTCAAGACGTTGTCGGAGAGCCTCGAGCTGTCGTTCGCGCGGATCCAGTTCACGCCCGACCTGATGCCCGCCGACATCATCGGCACGAACATCATCGTCGAGGACGCGGGCGGCCGGAAGCACTTCCAGTTCCAGCAGGGCCCGCTCTTCGCCCACATCGTGCTGGCCGATGAGATCAACCGCGCGACGCCCAAGACCCAGTCGGCGCTGCTGGAGGGCATGCAGGAGGCGTCGGTGACCGTGGGCGGCGTCTCGCGACCGCTGCCCGCGCCGTTCTTCGTGCTCGCCACCCAGAACCCGATCGAGATGGAGGGCACGTATCCGCTGCCGGAGGCGCAACTCGACCGGTTCCTCTTGAAGCTGCGCGTGCGCTACCCGGCCATCGAGGAGCTGAACGCGATCATCGACCGCACCACGCAGTCGCGGCAGGTCGTCGTCGACCGCGTGATGAGCGGCGCCCAGGTGCTTACCTATCGCGAGCTGATCCGCGAGGTGCCGGTGGCCGCGCACGTGCGGGACTTCGCCTCCGGCATCGTGATGGCGACACACCCGCAGTGGGCGGACGCTCCTGACGTGACGCGGCGGTTCGTGCGGTACGGAGCGAGCCCGCGCGGCGCGCAGGCCCTGATCCTGGGCGCCAAGGTGCGCGCACTCGCCGAGGGCCGCTACAACGTCAGCCTCGAGGATCTCAAGGCGCTGGCCGCGCCCGCGCTACGGCACCGCGTGATCCTCAACTTCGAGGGGGAGGCCGAGGGCATCGACGTCGACACCCTCGTCAGCCAGATCATCGAGAACGTCGAGACGAGCACGGCGCAGTCCCGGGAGCCCTTCGTCCGATGACCCCGGGCGCCGCTCTCGACCGGCTCGTCCGGCGCGTCGGCGCGCAGGTGCGCCGGCGGCGCGTGGAGCACCACGCTCTGCGTGGCTTCTTCTGGGCGTCGCTGCCCGCGGTGGCGCTGCTGGCGCTCAAGGGCCCGCTCGGCCCTCGCGCGCTGCCCGCGGCCGCCGCGCTCCTGGTTGCGGGCGTGCTGCTCGGCGCCGCCTGGGGCGCTCTCAAGCAGACGAGCCGCGCCGACGCGGCACGTCTCGCGGATCGTGCGTTCGGCCTGGAGGACCGCGTGGCCACCGCGCTGGAGTGGGCCGAGCGCCCCGATCGCACGCCGCTCGTCGACGCGCTGGTCGCCGACGCCACCGCGCGCGTCGAGCGGCTCGAGCCGCGCCACATCGTGCACCGTATCCTGCCGCGCGAGACGCGCTTCCTCCCGGTGCCGCTCGTGGTCGCGCTCGCGCTGACGCTGGCGCCCGCGCTGCCGCTGCCGTCGCCGCGGCTGCCGGACTTCATGGGGAGCAGTCAGGAGGAGGACAAGGACAAGAACACGGGCTCGGGGCTGCTCGAAGAGCGCAGCAAGCCCGAGGCGCGCGAGCGCCTGCGGCCGCCGGCCTTCGAGGAGCGTGAGTTCCAGGCGCGCAGCGGGGCGTCGACGGCGAGCACGGCCGGCGATCTCTCGGCCGTCTTCAAGGACACCTCGCTCAGCTCGCAGCGTCCCGACTTCAACAGCTTCCTCAAGCGTGGTGACGAGCGCCTGAAGCTGCTCGAGCAGGTCGACCGGTTGCCCGATCTCGCCTCCGACTTCACGGCGAGCCAGTACAAGATGGTCTTCCGCAAGTCCAAGGCGTTGTCGGGCGGCCTGCGGCCCGACCAGATCTCGCCGCAAAAGCTCAAGGAGCTGCTCGAGGAGATGGAGCGGCTCGGCCGCAAGGGCGGCAACTGGAGCGGTGACGTCGGCGAGGGCATGGAGGCGCTGGAGGGCGGCCAGACCGACAAGGCCATGGAAGCCATGCAGAAAGCGCTCGACAAGATGCGCGCGCAGGAAGAGGCGCAGCGCTCGGGCAAAGGCCTGCGCGGGGGCCGGGACAGCGAGCGCGGCGGCGGCAGCCGTGATCGACGCGGCGGCGAGGGCGGTGGCGAGGGCGAGGATTTCGGCGAGGGCGAGGGCCTGCTGCCGGGCAAGGGCAAGAGCGGCTCGCCGAAGGGCGAGGCCAGCCGGCGCCTTTCGGCGACGCCGTACGACGTCGGCGTCGAGGGTGAGTCGCGCCGCGGACGGAAGGACGGCTACGACACGAACATGACGGGCCGTGGCGGACCGATGGCCTCGCGCCTCCACTACCTCGGCGTCATCGGGCAGTACCGCAAGCTCATGGAGGACGCCATCACCCGGGAAGCGGTCCCGCGCGACTACCACTCGCAGATCAAGGACTACTTCCAGGCGCTTGATGAAAGATAGGACCGTGGCCGCCGACACGCGCCACGCCTTCTTTTCGCCCGAGTTCCTGGCGCAGCTCGAGCGGCTCGCGCTGGTCTCGCGCCGTGCCTTCCGCGGCAGCGTGAAGGGCGAGCGGCGCAGCCCGCGCCGGGGCCACTCCGTCGAGTTCGCGGACTACCGTGCCTACGGGCACGGCGACGACCTGCGCTACGTCGACTGGAACATCTACGGCCGCCTCGACCGCCTGCACGTCAAGCTCTTCGTCGATGAAGAAGACCTCTGCCTGCACCTCCTCGTCGACGGCTCCGCCTCGATGGACTTCGGGACGCCGCGCAAGCTCGAGTACGCGGTGCGCGTGGCGGGGGCGCTCGGCTTCGTCGGGCTCGTGAGCCACGAGCGCGTGGGCGTCGGCATCCTGCGCGAGCGCGCGGTGGAGGGCTGGCCGCCCGCGCGCGGGCGCAACCAGGTGGTCGCGCTGCTCGACTTCCTCTCGGACGTCGACGCGGGCGGGCCGACCCGGCTCAACGAGGCCCTCGGCGAGTACGCGATGCGCGCGCGCGAGCCCGGCCTCGCCGTGGTCGTCTCCGACCTGCTCGACCCTCAGGGGTTCGAGGCCGGCGTGCGCACGCTGCTCGAGCGGCGCTTCGACGTGCACGTCATCCACGTCCTCGACCCGGGCGAGCTCAACCCCGATCTCGGCGGCGATCTCCGGCTGCACGACGCGGAGACGGGCGAGACGCGCGACGTCACCGTGGACGGTGAGGCGCTGCGTGGCTACCGTGAGCGGCTCGCGCGCTTCCTGGAGCGCGTCGAGGTCTTCTGCCGCAGCCACGAGGTCGGCTACCACCGCGTGAGCACGGAGACGCCGGTGGAGGAGTTCGTGGTCGCGCAGCTGCGTGGGCGGGTCGTCGCGTGAGCTTCCTCACCCCGCTCGCCTTCGCCGTCCTCGGCGTGGCGGCGCCGCTCGTCCTCCTCTACTTCCTCAAGGTGCGGCGGCGCGAGCGCCGGGTCTCGAGCCTCATGCTCTGGGGCGCCGAGCTGCGCGACCGCGAGGCCTCGGCGTTCTTCCAGCGCCTGCAGCGCGACCCGCTGCTGATCTTGCAGCTGCTGGCGCTGCTGGCGCTCGCCCTGGCGCTGGCGCGGCCGGTGGTGACGGTCACCGGCGAGGGCGCGCGCAAGGTCGTGGTCGTCCTCGACACCTCGGCGTCGATGAAGGCGCGCGACGTCTCGCCCTCGCGGTTCGAGGCGGCGCGGTCCGAGGCCGCCGCGGTCGTGCGGCGGCTCGGCGAGGGCGCCGAGATCATGGTGATCGAGGCGGGTGTGCAACCGCACGTCACCGCCGCCCTCGGGCGCGACCGTGACCGCGCGCTCTCGGCCATCCGTGCCGCGCGCCCGCGCGACCTGCCGCAGCGGCTGCCGGAGGCGCTGCGGACGGCGCGCGCGCTCGTCGGCACCGACCCGCGCGCGGAGATCCACGTGTTCACCGACGGCGCGTTCGTGATGGGCCAGACGGCGGAGATGACGGATCCCCGCATCCGCTGGGTGGGCGTCGGCCGGCGCGGCTACAACGTGGGGATCGTCAGCCTGGCGATCCGCAAGACGTACTACGGCGGCTTTGGCTACCAGGCCTTCGTCTCGCTGGTGAACCACTCGCCGGTGGCGCAGACCTTCGATTTCGCGCTGAGCCTCGACGACCAGACGATCGCCGAGAAGCCGCTCACCCTCGAGCCCAACGTCCGCCGCTCGATCGTCCTGCCGTTCACCCACCAGGGCGGCGGCACGGTCACCGCGAAGATCGGCGTGAGCGACGACCTCGCCACCGACAACGTCGCCTACGCCGTGATCCCGCCCCCCAAGAAGATCGCGGTCACGCTGGTGAGCCCCGGCAACCTCTTCCTCGAGAAAGTCCTGCGCACCGATCCCACCGTCGCCCTCGAGGTGAAGACGCCCGAGCAGTACCAGGGCGGCATGGGCGACGCCGACGTCGTGGTGCTCGACTCGTCCACGCCGCCGAAGGTCGGCCCGGGCCGCTACGTCTTCGTCAACACGGTGCCGCCCGACGTGCCGCTCGAGGTGCTCGGCCGCATCGAGGCGCCGACGGTCATGGACTGGGATCGCGCGCACCCCGTCATGCGCCACGTCGAGTTCGCGAAGGTGGCCATCCAGGACGCGATGCGCGTGCGGCCGCTGGCCGCCGGCCGCGCGCTCGTGGAGGCGGTCGGCGGACCGCTGCTCTACGCGCTGGAGGAGCCGGACCGCAAGGCGATCTTCATCGGCTTCGACCTCTTCAAGACAGACTTCCCGCTGCGCGTGGCCTTCCCCTTGATCCTGTCCAACACGCTGCGCTGGCTGCACCCGGCCGCGCTGGACCAGTCGAGCTTACAGCTGGCCGCGGGGCAGCCGATCCTGCTGCCGGTGGCGCACGGCATCTCTTCGGCCACCGTCAACACGCCGAGCGGGCGCGCGGTGAAGGCGCTGGTCACCCGGGGCGTCGTGTCGTTCACCGACACCGACGAGGTCGGGATCTATACGCTGTCGACCGCGCGCGGCGACATGAAGCTGGCGGTGAACCTCGGCGACGGCGACG
>Ga0209161_10002049_pt1 | contig 16558 bp, 17 predicted proteins | sample GraSoiAngelo_155_FD_186169 | JGI IMG/M metagenome (GOLD analysis project Ga0209161, IMG submission 186169) | Grasslands soil microbial communities from the Angelo Coastal Reserve, California, USA - 14_1009_13_30cm (SPAdes) (version 2) | ecosystem: Environmental > Terrestrial > Soil > Grasslands...
GGGCGCCGGCTGACTCCGCGCGGCAACGACGCTCGCGAGGAAGATGATCAACACGCCGAAGATCACGATGAGGTTCGGTGGCATGAGCCCCGCGGTGGTGAACATCGCCTGGGCCCCGTACCAGGTCACCAGTCCACCGGCGAGCTGGAGCAGAACGGCGAGCGTCAGAGTGAAGAGCTTCACCACTCAAAGACCTACCCGGGCGCCTAGGAGGGCGCTTTGTCTTCGCTCGTCCAGCGATCGATGTCGCGCGTGTACTCCACGACGCCGTCGGGGAACCAGAGCTTGATCTCGGCCGCGGCGGTCTCGGGAGCGTCGCTCGCGTGCACCAGATTGCGCAGCCCGACGAGCGCGTAGTCGCCGCGAATCGAACCCTCGGTGGCCTCCTGCGGACGGGTCGAGCCGACCATCGAACGGACCACCGCGATCGCGTTTGGTCCCTCGACCACCGCCGCCACGACCGGCGAGGCGGTAATGACCTTCACCAGGTCGTCGTAAAAGAACTTACCCTTGTGCACCGCGTAGTGCTTCTCGGCCATCGCGCGATCGACCTTTAGCAAGCGCAGCGCCGTGAAACGTAGGCCTCGCCGCTCGAACCGCGACAGGAGCTCGAATGCGATACCGCGCTGGATCGCATCGGGCTTGAGCACGATGAGCGTGCGCTCCGCGCTCAGGAAGCGATCCCGATGGCCAGCTCTCCACCCGCGGGCGCCGCGACATAGGCGAGCTCGGGTCGAAGATACTCGCGAGCGACCCGCTGGATGTCGGCCGGTCCGATGCCGTCGATGATGGCGCTGACCTCTTCCACGGTGCGCACGCGGCCGAGGAAGAGCTCTTGCCCAGCGAGCCATGCCGAGACCCCGCGTGTGTCTTCGAGCCGTAGCTCGAGCCGGCCTTTGGCGAAGTCGCGGACCCGCTCGAGCTCACGATCCGGCACCGGCTCGTCGCGCAACTGCGCGATCTCGCGCAAGATCGCAGCGAGCACCTCGGCGCCGTTCTGCGGTGCGAACCCCGCATACACCACGAGATGCCCGGCATCGACGTAGTTGGCGTCATAGCTGTGCACGTCGTACGCGAGGCCACGCTTTTCCCGGAGCTCGAGGAAGAGGCGACTCGACATTCCCTCGCCCAGGACCGCGTTCAGCATGTCGACGATGAACTTGTCCGGATGGTCTGTGTGGACGGCGCGCCATCCGACGCAGAGGTTGGTCTGCTCGGCACGCTTTCCGACCAGCTTGGCGCGCACCTTTCCGGGGCGGGGCGCCGGGACCATTCGCGGAGGCTCGCGTGGTGCGAGCGCTCCGAGCGCACCTTCGACCGCGGCGATCGCCTCATCCGCGTGCAGCGGCCCGGCGAGCGCGACGACCGTCCGCGAGGGTGCGTATCCGCGTTCGATGAAGGCACGAAGCGCGTCGGTGGTCATCCCGAGGACGACCTCTTCGCGGCCCGCGACCTCCCAGCCGAGCGGGTGTTTCGGATAGAGCAGCTCGTCGAGCAGCGTATGCACACGGTCCTGCGGCTGATCGCGATACATTCGGAGCTCCTCGACGATCACGCGTCGCTCCGATTCGACGTCCGTGGGGCGCAGCATCGGTGCTCGGATCATGTCCGCCACCACGTCGAGCGCGACCAAATAGTGGCGTGCTGGCACGCGCGACCAGAAGACGGTGACCTCCTTATCGGTGGAGGCGTTCACCACTCCCCCACGGCTCTCGATCTCCTGGCTGATGTCCGCGGCCGTCGGCCGCTTCCCCGTCCCCTTGAACACCATGTGTTCGAGGAAATGGCTCGTGCCCGCGTCGCTCTTGCTCTCGACGCGCGATCCGACCCCCACGTAGATGGCCATCGAGACCGATCGTGTCTCGGGCATCTCCGCGACGAGGACACGCATGCCGTTAGGGAGCGTGACGCGGCGGTGCTCCAACGGCTTGAACGCTAGCAGCGATCGGGGCGCTTCGCCCCCGGCCCCCCGATCGATCCGACTACCTGCAGAACACCATCGTCATGTACATCGCGTCGGTCCCCATCACCGCGCCGACGCCCACGCGGCGGAAGCTCGCATCCATGATGTTCGTGCGGTGATTGATGGGCTCCCATGGCTCGACCATGAACTCGATGTGCAGCGCATCGACGTTGCCATTCCAGATCTTCCCGGTGTTCTCGCCGTACCAACCTGTTCCGCACACGGGCACATCACGTGACTGAGCCGTGCCGTCGGGCCCATCGTGATAGACGTAACGCACCTGCGCTTCCGCGGCGCTGTGGGCGCGAGCGGCGAGGGCGACGCCGCTATCCATCGCGAGCTCGGTGAGTCCCGCCCTGGCCCGCGACGCGTTCATCAGCTCGAGCATCCGCAGCTCCGCGGAGGCGGTCGTCACGGTGATGACCGGTGCGACCGGACGCGGGGCAGGCGGGCGAGGCGCGGGGGACGGTGAACTCGGCTCGGGCGTCGGACTCGGCTCGAGCGTCGGGCTCGGCTCCGGGGTCTGCTCGGGCTCGGGATCCTGCGCCACCGGCGGCTCCGCGATCGAATCCGCGACGCCCGTCACGAGGTCGTCGCTCGGGCTCGGCGACGGCGCAGGCGTCGCCTGCCCCCGGTCGACGTCGCGGGGAGCGCGCGTCGCGCGGCGCGCCAGGAGCTCGGCGCGCGCCGGCTCCGGGACGGCGCTCCCCACTGGGCCAGCCAGCTTCGAGGCAGCCGTCTCCGGCTTGACCAGGAAACTCGCCAGCACCAGGCCCGCGAGCATGGCGTAGAGGCCGGCGCGCGCGCCGAGGTTCAGTGGAGACCGCTCCTCATGACTCGGCGACGCTGAAGGCACCGGACGTGATAACGAAGCTGGCGCCCGCGCGTCGCGCGGCGGCCAAATGTTCCCGCTCCGCCGCGGCCGGGTCGAGGGCGCCCTCGGTGGCTGCGACGAACGGCCCGTGCTCGTCGGCGGTGAAGTAGGACACAAGAGGCCGGCTCGCAAAGGTCGCCAGGCGCGCCACGATGTCGAGGCCGGGCGCCCCAGGCTTGACGACCACGGCGTCCGCGTCGTCGGCCATGTCGCCGCGCGCCCGAGCGACGGCGCCGGCGGCATCGTCCGCACCGATCAGCGGCACCGCCCGCTCGGCGATCGGAATGCCCTGCACCGCCGCGCGGTGCGTTACATAGAGGGCGCTCTCGAGCTTCACGACCGCCGCGACCGGCAGGTCATCGCGTCCCGCCGCGCCAAGTGCGGCGCGGAGGGCGCGCACCGATCCGTCGAGCATCCCGGACGGGATCAGTAGGTCAGCTCCGGCATCCGCGTGAACGCGCGCGATCGCGGCGAGCCGTTCGAGCGTCGCGTTCACGTCCGCGCCGCCGGCGCCGAAGAGCACACACTGCCCGTGCGCCGTGTACGCGCAGACGCAGACATCGGTGGCCACGGCGAGCTCGGGCACGGCCTCCTTGATGGCGCGGACCGCGCGCGGCACGACATGGTCGGGCTCGCTCGCGAGCATCGCGTGCTCGTCCTTGCGATCGGAGACCCCGAAGACGAGAAGCCCAGCGAGCCCCGCCGACGCGGCGGCGCGCGCCTCGCGCACGACCTCGGTAAGCGACAACCGCTCGAGCCACGGTGCGACCTCGACCTTTTCGCGGTCCTCGACCGCGCTCGAGACGATGACCGGGAGGATCGTCCGTGGGGCGAGCTCGGTCGTGCCAAGCGCACGCGACCACACCGGATGCTCGGCGAGCCGCCCGCGGGTGAGAGTGGCCTCCCGCATGGCGGGCATGGTAGACATCGACGAGGGCGATGCTCCCTTTGGACCCCCCGTTGCTACCATTTCAAACCGATGAGGGGTCGACCGGCCGCTCTCCTCGTTCTGGGAGTGGGATGCGTGCTCACCGCTGGCGGCGCGGCGCTGGCCGCGGCGCCGGCCTTCCCCGTTCGCGCACCGGCGCTGATCGCACCGATATCGGAGGGCAGTTCGATCGCGTCCGTTGCGGCGCCGCAGGCGGCCCCCGTCGTCGAGGCGGCGCCGCTCGCTGCGCCTGCGCCCGAGCCGAAGGCGGCGCCAGCGTCCGCGGTGATCGCCGAGATGAACCACGTCTGGCAATCGCTGAACAACTGCGGTCCGGCCTCGGTCGTGATGGCGCTTTCGACCTTCGGGGTCGACGTGTCGCAGGAAACTGCCCGTCTTCCTCTGCGCGGTGCGAACATCCTCTCCGGCATGGGCCCGCAGAAGGTCGACGGTTGGGTGAACGATAACTTCGGGCTCCGGTCGGTGTGGCGGAACAACGGCACCAATGACCTGCTGCGGCGCCTCGTCGCGAATGGCTTCGCGCCGCTGGTCACGCAGTGGATGCAGGACCCACGGGTCTCGCGCATCGCGCACTGGCGCGTCGTGCGCGGCTACGACGACGCGGCCGCCACCTTCTACGTGAACGATCCGATGCTTGGCCACATGGTGCCGCTTTCCTACGAGTGGTTCCAGAACAACTGGCAGCCTTTCAGCTACCGCTACATGGTCATTTACGACCCGAAGGACGAAGCAAGGCTCAAGGCCATCGTCGGCGACGACTGGAACGACGCGAAGATGCGCAGGAACTTCTACGAGCGCACGAAAACCGAGGCGTACGCGCAGGACACCTCGGCGGCGTGGCTCGCGTACGGGGAAGCCTCGTACGGCTACGGGAGCTTCCGCGAAGCGGTGGCGGCGTTCGAGCGTGGCATGGCGCTCGGCTCGGTACAAGGCGTCTTCACGCTCCGCTCGAGCTATCCGCAGGCGTTGCGCGCGCTCGGCCGCCAGAGCGAGGCCGACGCCGTCGCGCAGAGACTCAGCACCTCGGCGTCGTCGACCGTCGCGTCGCCCCCGGATCCTTTCGCCCTCTACCTGGCCTTCGCGCGCGAGCACTCGGGTGACGGGGTGCAGCTCACCCCATAGCGCGCGGCGATCGTCCCCTGGCGCGCAGCTGCTTTTCTACCGAGCGCCCCCTCCTCTCCTCGGACATTGAGATTTGACGGGGTATTGAGATCCAGGCCTCGAGCGCTCGCTTTGGAACGCATCCTGCAGCGCCCACACAGGAGCTCGGTCGGCAGGTGCGGGAGCAAGACGAGGCACGTGCCGATGCGCGCATACATCCGGAGGAGATATGAGACGCATCGTTCTCGCACTCGCGATGACCGCCGGGCTCGCGATCGGCACCGTCATGCCGGTGTCCGCCCTCGGCGAAACCTCGATAACGTTGAACTGCAGCGATGGCACGAGCGTTCCGCTGCTCGTAAATGCGGACACTCTTAACGCGCTGACTAGCGCGGTCCAGGCCATGGCCTTGTACCCAGCGGGGCTGAGCTGCTCGATCATCCAAAATCCGCCCGCCTTGGTCTTTGGCCACGTCGCGCTGGCGGCCGCCGGGACGAACCCCTTCATCGTCGCAGGAGGCCGCTGGCAGGTGCAAACGACCTGCGAGGCCTTAGGTGTCGCTCCGCCCCCACCCCCGCCCGTCTTCGTCGGCAGCGGCAGCGTCGCTCGGATCCCCGGCAGCTGGTCGCATTGGAGCGGGCCGTGGTCGATTGGGCCGGCAGTGACAGTCACGCCGACTACGATCTTCGTGAACATCGCGGTGAATGTTCACCAGAGGGACGCGACGGATCTAACCTCCTTCTTCGGCACCCTGAACGAGACCATTCCGACCCAGAACACGCCCGAGTGCGGCACCATAAGCGAGCGCCACTTCACCTCAAAGCCGATTCCTGGATGCCTTGAGACCTCTACATCCGGAACCTCGAAAAATGCGTCGGTCCGATCCCGCGTAACCGAGCTGTCGCCCGCAGATACGACGTTCCCCGGAGTGACTTTGGGCGGTGATGTCAATTTCACATTTGTCGACAACGGGAATCCACCACAGCCCACGGATCAGCTGCAGGGCCCGCCGGAAGCTGAACCTTCTTCCACCTGCCCGGCTTTCGTAACTCCGGACAACACGCTTACGAACGGGAACATCTCAGTGCGCAACCCCGAGTAAACAAGCCACGCGTCGAGAGACTTCGAGCCTTAGAGAGCGGCCGACGGGCCGCTCTCTTTTTATCTCTTTGCGCTGCCTCAGAACGGGGTGATCAGATGCACGGGGTTCCCACGCACGTTCACTTCCCAGGTCGTGACATCGGCCCCGGTGCCGAGCGTCGCGTACTCGATCTTCCACCAACCGGGACCGGGTTCTCCTGGCGGGGTTGGCGCTGTATAGCTCGGAGGGATCTGCACCGAGATCGTCACCCACTGGTTGTTGTAGTAGTTCGTCGTCGAGCTCGATGTCGTCAGCGTGGTCGTCGGACCGCCGCTCGTTGGCGCCCCACCCGAGCTACCGGTGGCCGTCCAGGTGAAGGTCGCGTACGAGAAGCCGGTCGCCGTCGGCACGCGGATCTTGAGCGCGGTGTTGCTGATGTCACCCGGGTCGAAAAGCTTGATCTCGAGCGTCTTCCCGGCATGCGCGGCCTCGACCTGAGCGAGATAGAAGACCGACGTGTTGTTCACGACGATGAACGCGCACATCCGGCTCTGCCCGTAGATCCGTGCCACCGGACCGCTCGTCGATGTGACCTCGAGCCCGAAGCCATTGATCGCGTTCTCGTTGTTGGTGCCGCTGCTCGTCACCACCTGCAGCCGGTACTGGCCTTCGCCGAGGCCGCTTGCGAGCCGCCACCAGCGGTTGTGGTATGGGCTCGACTGGCAATCCGCCGACGACGCCCCGTAGTACCCGGGGCCATAGCTGGTGTTGCCCCGGTAAACCGGGCCCTTATCGACGGCATTGGAGTTGGCGAAGAGCGCACCACTCGTGACCAAGAGCGTGTCGTCTGACGTGGCGTACGGGGTGCCGTTCATGTCCCAGAGGTTGTACACGGTGGTGATGCCGATCCCGCCGGTGCCCCCAGGGATCCAGTAATCGCCGACGCCGAGGCGAGCGGCAGTTGTGGTCTGCCCACCGGTCGCGCAGAACATCGGGTCGAAGAGCCATACGCTGCCGCCGGTCGTGCCCGCGGGAAGGTCGACGATGTACGAGTAGCCGTCCGCGTTGAATCCGGTGTTCAGCACTGGATTTCCGTTGTAGTAGGTCGAATAGGCATCGCCGCTCGTGCGATCGGTCCCCCGCGCCTCGACCCCGCCGAAGAAGCCGAGCGGGGCGAGATTGCCACTCCCATCGGCTGACGGGACCGGCGGGCAGGCGGGTGGGATGTCGCTGTTGCCGCACAGGACGTTGATGCCGTAGTAGTTCTGTGGACTCCCCATCGGCACCGGCAGAAGGAATTCGGCACGCGCGTTGCGGTGCGCCGTGAACGACGCGACCCCGAAGAGACGCGCGAAGAACGTCCGCACCGGGGCGCTGACGTTCACGTTGAGGACCGCGGCGTTCAGCACCTCGGGCGCCGCCGTCACCGTGACGCCGCTGACACCGTTCATGAAGCCGTTCTTGGCCGCCTCGTTCTGCGCCGCGGTCACCGCACCGCTTGCGTTGCCCGGCAGATAGACGACTCCGGCGAGGGCCGCAGCGTCCGCGGCGCGCTGGACCCGGACCATGTTCAATTCGTACCAGCCGATATCCGCGACGAGTCCGACGAAACCAAAGAGCGCAGTCAGCGTGAGCGCCACGATGACCAGGGTCTGGCCGCGGTCGTCCCGCCAGTTAGCGCGTGACATTTTCGGACATCACCGTGTGCTCGGTGATCGTGAACTGATTGAAGACCGGCATGAGGAAGCGGAGCGGCGTGCGGGCGCGATACGTATAGCTGACGGTCACGCCGATGGAATCCGCTGGGCTGACATTGTTCCGCGTGCACGGCAGCCAGGGCTGACTTTGCTGCACGAAGTCGAGGTTGTCGCCATCGATGACGGGCCCGGCGTTCAGCTGGTACGTCCAGACGTTAACGAGTCCGGACGTCTCGCTCCCGCTCGAGGTCGACTTCCATAGGCGGATCTCGTTGACGTCCTGGAGGGCGACCCGCGTTCCCGTCCCGGTGAGGACACGCTCCACCGCCGCGACGATGTACGGGTCCACCGTCGCTGCGTTCGGCGACTGCCCGCTGCTGCAGCCGAGCGCACCGCCGCCATTGACGAGGGCGCCGCCGAGGCGCGCGCCTTCACGGCTCGCGGCGGACATCGTCATGGCGTCGGTCATCAGACCCGCGAGCTCGATGAGCCCGAAGACAATGACCAGCAGCAGGGGAGCGAGGAGCAGCGCTAGCTCGGTCGTGCTCTGCCCCTCGTCGGTGCGCGTGAACGCTCTCATAGCTGAGGCTCGACGCGCGTGGCGGTCGTCTCGGCGAACGTGATCCCCGAGCCGGTCAGTCTGGCGAAGGAGGTGAGCCACTGGTGCTCATAGGTGATCTGCACCCCGACCGTGTCGACTCCGGTGTGCGCTCCCCCGCACCCTGCGAGAACGTCGCAGCGCGTCGCCTCCAGGTAACCGGACGTGGTGAGCGTGTATGGCACCGAGAAGGTCGATCCGCCCAAGTCGCACGCGGTGGAGCCGCTGCGGTCGTAAACGTTCTTGAACGAGCCGATCTGGCCCCCGTTCTTGTCGGCCCAGTAGATCATCACCTCTTCCACCCTGACCGCCCTCGCCGGGGAGACGATGTCGCTTTCGATCCGCTGGAGCACCAGGCAGTCCGTGCCCAGGATGCTTCCGCCTTCGGCGGCGAGCATTGAGGCGTCGCGGCTCGCGAACTGCACGGTGTTCCGCGAGTTCCACACGAACGAGAACTCGATGATCCCCAGGATGAGTAGGAGCAGCAAGGGCAGCACGAGCGCGAACTCCACGAGCGCCTGCCCGAGCTCCTCCCTGCGTCGGAACAGCATGGCTGGACACGCTAGAGAGCAAGGCTGAATACGGCCTGAACGGGAGCGGGACCTTCGACGGAGGCCGTTCGGCCTAGGCGCTCGCCTCGGTGGAGTTGCCGGTCGCGAACCGATACCCGGTCCTGCGCACCGTCCGTATTTCGACGCCGCCGCCGGCTGCGGCGAGCTTGTGGCGGAGTCGCGCTACGAGGACCTCTGTCACATTCGAAGACACATCGGTGGCAGCGCGCCAGGGAAGCCGATCGAGCGCCGCACGCTGTGCGACCGCCGGATAGGCGCGCGCGAGCGTCGAAATGATCGCGCGCTCCCCGGCGGTGAGATCGAGGGCCTGCGTCCCGATCCACGCATCCCCGCCCACGAGGTGGACGCGGAGCGGGCCGATGCGGCGCACGAGCCGTTCATTGCCGCGCCTCCGGAGCAGCACGTGCACGCGAGCGATCAGCTCTTCCGGTTCGCACGGTCTCACGAGGCAGTCGTCGCAACCGAGCTCGAGCAGCCCGACCTTCGTGGCAACGTCGTGGCTCCCCGTGAGAGCGAGGATCGGGACATCTTCAGTGCTCGGTAGCTCCCGTAAGCGCCTGCAGACGTTGGTGCCCGGTCCATCGTCGAGAAGGAGATCGAGAATGACCACGTCCGGGGTAGCCTCGGACGCTCTCCGAATGGCGTCGTGTTCGTTGTGCGCTTCGTGCACGAGGAACCCGGCGCGGGCGAGATGGCGCGCGACCACCCCGCTCGTGGTCGGGTCTTCCGCAAGGACGAGCGCTGATATGGTCGGAATCGCTGCCAACTCCACCTCCTGGCGGTCCTCCGTGGCAGGACTGAACCGAATGTGAACGGAGGTTAGGCTCGGCCTCGCGGCGGTAAGTTGCAGGCGCGGATCATGGCGCGCCGTGATGCGTTAACGCGACCGGCGCGCTGCGAGAGCCTTCGTCTCTCGCAGCCGCTTGCCTGCTTCGTCCAATACGTCGCGGGTCTTGCAGAAGGTAAACCGGATCAGGTGCTGCCCGAGCTCTTTCCGAGAGAAGAACGAGGACCCCGGGACTCCGGCGACGCCGACCTCCGACACCAGCCAGTGCGCGAAGACGGTGTCGTCCTGGAATCCGAACGGGCGGATATCGCAGAGCACGTAGTACGCGCCGTCGGGTGTGTTCGGGGCGAACCCCGCCGCGGCAAGGGCGCGCACGAGGAGGTCGCGGCGCGCGCGGTACTCGACCGCCAGCTCCTGGTAATAGGGACGGCCGAGTGCGAGCGCGGCGGCGACGGCCTCCTGGAGAGGCGCCGGCGCGCCGACCGTCACGAAGTCGTGCACCTTGCGAATGCCGGCGGTGAGCTCCGGCGGAGCGACGATCCAGCCGACACGCCACCCCGTCACAGAGAAGGACTTGCTCGCACCCGAGATGGTCACCGTCCGCTCGGCCATCCCGTCGAGCGTCGCGATCGGGATGTGCACGCCCGAATACTTGATGTGCTCGTAGATCTCGTCGGTGACCGCGATGACATCGTGGTCCCGACACAGGGAGGCGATGGCCTCGAGCTCCTCTCGCGTGAACACGCGTCCGGTCGGATTATTCGGAGAGTTCACGATGATCGCCTTGGTGCGCGACGAGAACGCGCGGCGGAGCTCGTCGGGATCGAACGTGAAGTCTGGCGGGCGCAGTGGCACGAAGATCGGGGTCGCGCCGCAGATCGCCGCGTCCGGACCGTAGTTCTCGTAGAAGGGCTCGAGCACGACGACTTCGTCGCCCGGGTCGACGATTGCCAGGAGCGTCGAAATCATCGCCTCGGTCGAGCCGCAGGTCACCGTCAGCATCGTCTCGGGGTCGACGCGCATGCCGTAGAGGTCGGCGTAGGTGCGGGAAAGCGCGTCGCGCAATGATTTCGCGCCCCAGGTGATCGCGTACTGGTTGATGTCGGCGTCGATGGCGCGTTTCGCCGCCTCCTTCACCTGCGCAGGCGCCGGGAAGTTCGGGAAGCCCTGCGCGAGATTGATGCCCCCGTGGACGGCGTTGAGCCGCGTCATCTCGCGGATGACCGACTCGGTGAAGCCCATGGTGCGCGCGGCGAGCCGCTCACGCGCGACGCGCATCAGTACCCTGCCTCGAAGTCCACGCGGTTGAGGAGCGGCTCCCCCGCCTTGTAGCGCCGCAGGTTCTCCGCGAACAAGGCGAGCGTCCGCTCCCCGGCGCGCGGCGACGAGCCCGACTGGTGTGGCGTGATGATCACGTTGTCGAAGCCCCAGAGCGGGTTCTCCGGCGGGAGCGGCTCCGTCGCGAAGACGTCCAGCCCCGCTCCGCCGATTCGCTTCTGGCGGAGCGCCTCGATCATCGCCGGTTCGTCGACGATGGCGCCGCGCGCGATGTTCACGATCCACGCGGTCGGCTTCATCCGCGCGATCACCTCGGCCGACACCGCGCCCTGCGTCGCGGGCGTGAGCGGCGCGGTGATCGCGAGGTAGTCGGCTTCGCCGACGACGTCGGCGAGGTCTTCCGCCGCGACGACGCGACTGACCCCCGGCGTCGGCGACGACGCGCGCCGGCGCACGCCGATCACACGCATGCCGACCGCGCTCGCGAGCCGCGCCACCTCACCGCCGATGCTGCCCATACCGAACACGACGATGGTCGCGTCGCGCAGCTCCTGGTGTGGCTGGTCCTTCCATTCGCGCGCGGTCTGGCTGTCGCGGTAACGGTGCAGCTGCCGAGAAGCGGCGAACACGAACGCCATGAGATGCTCGGCGATCTGGATGTCGTACGAGCCGCTGTTGTTCGTCAGGACGATGCCGCGTTTGGCGAGCTCCGGCAGCGGCATGCTCTCGACCCCCGCCGAGACCGTGTGGTACCAGCGAAGCCTCGGCGTCGCGTCGAGCAGCTGCCGCACGCGCCGCGGGTTGTTCCCACTGAAAGCGACCTCCGCCTCGGCGGCCGCGGCGAGGCCCTTTTCGTCGGCGATCGCGATCACCCGGTCATCAGGAAAACGCGCGACGACCGCCTCGGGCGACGTCGAGAACGCGGACCACACGACGATCTTCGTCACTGGAATACCGGCTCGCGAGCGCTCGCGACCGCATCAGCGAGCATCGTCCGTTGGAGGGCCGACATGTTCTCGGGCGCTTCGTTCGGATCCACGAGCTGGACCTGGGTCGTTTCCGCGGAAGGTCTCGCTTCGCCGCCGGTGAGTCGCCCTCTGAAGAGCAAGGTATAAAAGTGGTAGGCCGCCGTTGATCCGAACCGGCGGTTGTCGTACACCCCGACGAAGCGCTCGATGTCCGCGCTCAGACCGGTCTCCTCCGCGAGCTCGCGGAGGGCGTTCTCCGACGGCGAGCTGCCGACGTCGGCGTATCCCCCGGGGAGCGCCCATCGGCCATTGTCCGAGCGCTCGATGAGCACGACGCGTCCCTGGTCGTCGAACACGGCGACGGAGCAGCCCACCTTCACGCTCACCACACCGGTGTCCGCGAGATACGGCCGCTCCGGCGTGAACGTCGCGTCGATCGTCATCGCCGCGAGATCGCTGGCGATCGCGGCGACGCGCCGGTAGCGGCCGCGGTCATGGTCGTTCGTCGCGAACTCGAGACCCGTCGTGGCCATCGCCGCGAGCTCGTGCGCCCAGAATCGCAGCTGCTCCGAGGGACGCATCCCGTCCGCATACTACGGACCTCTCGTGTTCGCTCTCTCCGGGACGTTGCTGAACGCCGCGACGGTCCTCGTCGGCGGCGTGATCGGAACGGCCCTCGGCGATCGGCTTCCGGAGCGGATCCGCGAGAACGTCGTGCGCGGCGTCGGTCTCTTCACGCTCGCGATGGGCGCGAAGTTCGCCATCGACACGAGCAATCTGCTCTACGTGCTGGGCAGCATGCTGCTCGGCGGCATCGCCGGATCGCTCTGGGGCGTGGATCGCCGGCTCACTGCGCTGGGCGACACGCTGCAACGGCGATTCGCCCGCGGCGGATCGAGCACGGTCTCGGAGGCGTTCGTGACGGCGTCCATCGTCTTCTGCGTCGGGCCGCTCACGTTCCTCGGCTCGATACAGAATGGCCTTACCGGCGACGCGAGCCTCCTCTCCGTGAAGAGCGTGCTCGACGGCTTCACCGCGATCGCGCTCTCGGCGACGCTCGGCTGGGGAGTGTTGCTCACCATCCCGCTCATCCTCGTGTATCAGGGCGGCCTGGCCCTCGGCGCCTCGCTCTTCACTGGGTTGCTCTCCGACCTACAGCTCCGCGAGATGAGCGCGGTCGGCGGGTTGCTCATCATCGGCGTGGGTCTCAAACTTCTTGCCGTCCGCGACGTGAAGGTCGCGGACTTCCTGCCGGCGATCGTCGTGGCCCCGCTTCTGGTCGCGGGCGTCGCGAGGGCGAAGGAGGCCTTCGGGTTGTGAATGCCAGGAAGACGCCGATCGAGCTTCGAAGCGACACGTTCACGCTTCCCACCCCGTCGATGCGGCGCGCGATGGCCGAGGCCGAGGTCGGCGACGATCAGTACGGCGAAGACCCCACGGTCAACAAGCTCGAGAAGCGCGCGGCGGACGTCGTCGGTAAGGAGGCGGCGGTCTACGTCGCGAGCGGAATGCTTGGCAATCTGTGCGGCGTCCTCTCGCAGACCGAGCGTGGCGACGAGGTGATCCTTGGAGACCTCGCCCACATCTATCAGAACGAGATGGGCGCCTCATTTGTCCTCGGATCGCTGCAGCCCCGCCTCGTCCCGAACCGCGATGGCCTACCCGCCCTGGAGGACATCGAGGCCGCCATCCGGCCGCAGGGGATGTTCCCACGGACGTCGCTCGTCTGCCTCGAGAACTCGCACAACAACTGCGGCGGCTCGGTGATCACCGCCGCGCAGACGCAGGCGGTCTCCAACCTCGCGCATCGGCGAGGTATGCGCGTGCACCTCGACGGCGCCAGGATCTTCAACGCCGCCGCCGCACTCGGTGTCGACGCTCGCGAGCTCTGCGCGCCCGCCGACACGATCCAGTTCTGCTTCTCCAAGGGGCTCTCCGCGCCGGTCGGATCGATCCTTTGCGGGACGGCGGAGACCGTCGCGAAGGCGCGTCGCGTGCGCAAGCTCCTCGGCGGGGCTATGCGGCAGGCGGGCGTGATCGCGGCCGCCGCGCTCGTCGCGCTCGAGGAGATGCGCGACCGGCTCGTCGAAGACCACCGCAACGCGAAGGCTCTTGCAGAGGGCCTCGCGCGCGTCCGCGGAGTGCGCATCGACGCGGAGCGCGTTGTGACGAACATCGTGTCGTTCGAGATCGACCCGCAGTGGATGGACGCAGGGATGTTCGTGAAAGCGTGCACAGAACGACATCTGCGCGTTTCTCGTTATCTTGGAAACTCGCCCAGGTTGCGCGCCGTCACGCATTACGGCATCGAGCGATCCCACATTGATGATGCACTTGCGATCATCGAAGAGGTGTTGTCAAAAGCGAGCACACCGGTAGCCGCCGCGGACTAGCAAACAGACCTACATCATTCAGCGCAGTACCCGTGGCCGTATCGGGCTGGTACCAACGGGTGAGTTTTCGGGTGAATTCCTGCCCTGCTCGCTCGTTAATACTTCCGAATCCAGTGGGTAGGGTCATCCGTCTGCGTGCCATGCGCGAAGAGCTCGGCCAATCGCTCATCGAGCTCGCGCTGCTGCTGCCGATCCTGGTCTTCGGGCTGATCGGCGGGGCCGACCTGGCCCGCGCCTTCGCGCTCCAGCTGGCCGTCCAGAACGGCGCCCGCGCCGGTGCGGAGGCCTACGCGGTCAACCAATCGCCAAGCGCGCAGCTGGCGAGGGACCGCGCGAAGGACGAGATGGGCCGGACCCCGGGGTTCACAAAGGATGCATTCGGAAAAGTCAACGCGTTCGTCACGGTGACCATCGCCGAGGCCGACGGGGTCAGCGACTGCACCGTCTCTCCGCCGACCGTCGCTGACCCGTGCTTCGTGACCGTACAGGTCCAGTACACGTTTCAGACGACCATCCCGTGGCCGCTCATCCCGAACGTCGCCAACTTCAACCGCTCGACGACGATGAGGCTCTTCTATTGAGCCGCCTCTTCCGCTTCCTCCGTGCGCGACAGGGCGAGCGGGGTCAGGCCCTCGTGGAGTTCGCGCTCTTGCTGCCGCTCATGCTGCTCATCATCACGGGCCTGTTCGATGTCGCCCGTGCGGTGTGGCAGGAGAACACGCTGGCGTACGCCGCGCGCGAGGGCACGCGATACGCGATCGTTCACGGCTCGGCGGGCAGCCCCGCGGCGGGTCCCGACAACCCGAACTGCGGCGGCTCGACGCCGCCGCCGGACCAGGTGATCTGCACGGAGATCCCACGGGTCGTCCGCGAGGCAGCGCTCGGCGTGCAGAACATCACGGTCACGATCACCTATCCCGTCATTGTCGGCTCGACACCGTGTGCCGACCGCAACTGCCTGGTCGTCGTCGACGCGACGGCTCCGTTCGTCCCGCTTCCTTCGCAGTACCTGCTCGGCTCGGCGTACCAAATAACCCTCAAGGGAGGGTCGCAGTTGGTGATTCAGCGATGAACAAGCAATTCCGTCGATTCTTCGGGCGCGACGAGGAGGAAGGGCAGGCGCTCATCCTCTTCGCGATCCTCATGCTCGCGCTGCTCTTCGCGGTCGGTCTCGCGATCGACGCCGGGCAGCTCTACACGGCCAAGCGCACCGAGCAGGAGGCGGCCGACGCGGCCGCGTTCGCCGGCGCCGTCGTCATCTACCAGAGCGCCTCACCCTGCAACGCGACCTGCCAGTCGGCCGCGATCGCGGCGGCGCGGACCGACGCCGCGACCAACGGGTACGGAAGCGGCGCATGCGCAGCGGCGACCCCCGGGGTTTGCACGGACGCCGCGACAGCGACGACCGTCGAGGTGAACTACCCGCCGCTCTCGGGCGCCTACGTCGGCAACATGAAGCATGTCGAGGTGATCATCACCCGGCAGGTGAAGACCTCGCTCGTCCCCGCGGAAGCCGTGTTCAATCCAGTCCGCGCGCGGGGTGTCGCCGGCTCGGAGCCACTGAACAACGGCTACGCGATCATGGCCCTCAACCGCAGCGGCATCGCCCGCGGATTCTGGAACGCACCGAATGGTTCCATCGCTCTCCACGGTGGAGGGATCCTCGTGAACTCCACCGACGGCGACGCTGCCGAGAACGACCAGACGGACTCTTCCAAATTCAAGATCGATGCGCCGTACCCTCTCGACGTGACCGGCCAGGCGACCGGCCCCTGGTTCACCATCCCGGTGAACTCAGGCCACGCCCAAGTGGGCGATCCCTTCGCGGGGTTCCCCAAACCGTACGTGTGCGCCCCGCCACCGCCGTGCAGTCCGGTGACGCCCGTGTACAACTCGCTTCCGGCCCCCAGCGGCGGGGTCACCACTCTCGACCCGGGCATCTACAAGGTCCTGATCAAGGGCACCGGTAACGACACCTTCTTCATGAATCCGGGCATTTACATCCTTGAGGCCGGCATGGACACATCCGGCAACGGGATCGTCACCGGCAACAACGTCTTCATCTACAACACGTACACGACATACCCAGCTAATCCGGGGCTGACCCCAAACTGCAGCGACGTGAACCTCACCGGTAACGGCCAGCTCACCTTCACGGCGACGACGACCCTCCCTTATGCGAACCTCCTCTTCTACCAGGACCCGGCGTGCACCAACGACTTCCAGATCGGCGGCCGCGGCACCTTCACCGGGACAGGGTCCGTCTACCTCCCGGCGGCACCGTTCGTTCTGGACGG
>Ga0209161_10002055_pt1 | contig 16526 bp, 15 predicted proteins | sample GraSoiAngelo_155_FD_186169 | JGI IMG/M metagenome (GOLD analysis project Ga0209161, IMG submission 186169) | Grasslands soil microbial communities from the Angelo Coastal Reserve, California, USA - 14_1009_13_30cm (SPAdes) (version 2) | ecosystem: Environmental > Terrestrial > Soil > Grasslands...
CAAGTGCGTGAGTTGCGGAGCACATTGGAGGCTCGTTGGCACGCGCTACCGGTGGGCGCGACTATGGAGGTAACATTCCCCGCACGATGATCCCGAAGGTGCGTAGCTACTTCACCTCGACGCCTCCCAAGGCACGCGCAGCCCTCAAAAAGATCCGGGCTGCCATTCGCTCGGTCGCGCCGCGCGCTGAGGAGGCGTTCAGTTACCAGATTCCCGCCTTCAAACTCAATGGCCGCATGCTCGTGTGGTATGCCGCATTCAAGAACCACTGCAGCCTGTATCCGATGACCGGTGCGATCCGGCGGAAGCTCGCCGGGGACCTGAAGGGATTCGAGATGTCGAAGGGGACAGTCCGGCTACCGCTCGCGAAACCAATACCAGTGGGGCTCGTCAAGAAACTGGTCAAAGCGCGCATGGCTGAAACGGACCGGTGAACGACGATGTACGAAGACCGCCGGACCCCGCCTCTCCCCCCCAGACGCTTCGCGCGGCGTATGGCAAACCACGTCGGCGTGGCGGCGGGATTGATTGCCTTCTCGCTGCTGGTCGGGATGTGGGGCTACGAGCACTACGAACACCTTCTCTGGCGCGACGCGTTTTTGAACACCGCGATGCTGCTCGGAGGGATGGGGCCTGTAGATCCGCTACACAGTAACGGCGGTAAAGTGTTTGCCGGGCTCTTCGCCCTATACTCGGGCATGGTCTTCCTGGTTGTGGCGGGACTCTTGCTCGTGCCGGTGATTCACCGCATCGCGCACCTGTTCCATTTCGAAGGCGGGCCGCGCTGACGTGGACTTCGATCTGGCGCTGGCGACCGAGGTTCTCGAACGCACGCCCGGTACGCTGCGCGCGCTGCTGCAGAATGTCAGCCAAGAGTGGGCGCGCGGCACGGAGGGTCCGGACACCTTCAGCCCGTTCGACAACATCGGTCATTTGATCGACGGCGAAGAAACCGACTGGATGCCGCGCGCGCGGATCATCCTCGCCCAGGGCAAGAACCGCCGCTTCGAGCCCTATGACCGCTTCCGCCACCGCGCCCGGAACGCCAAGCGCACGCTGGATTCTCTGCTCGAGGAGTTTGCCCGGCTGCGTGTCGCGAACCTCCGCACGCTCGAGTCCTGGGGGTTGTCCGACCAACAGCTCGATCTGGCGGGGGAACACCCCAGCCTCGGCTCGGTCACGCTGCGGCAGCTGTTGGCGGCGTGGGTCGTCCACGATCTCGGACACATCGCTCAGGTCGCCCGCGTGATGGCGAAGCAGTACCGGGCCGATGTGGGGCCGTGGATGCCATACCTGCCGGTACTGACAGATCACGAAAAACCGCGGTCGTAGGGGCAAAACCCTAGCTTCTGAAGTGCCAACCGTTTATGTTGAAGTGTTCATTTGTCTGGCAGTGCCCTCGGTAGAGGGGTCGAACATCAGGCGGCGCCTGCGGGCCTTGGCATCGGGTCGAGGTAACGTGCATCGGCGCGCCGTGGTAACTCGGCGACCCTCCCCACGCACCAGCCAGCCTTAACTACGGCGAAACACGCCTTTATCAAGAGCCCGACGCAGCAGACACGCGTCGTACAGTTCCTCGCTTCGAGGGACGTGCTACCCGCTTGTCCAGCCCCAGGGCAGGAACAGAATCCGTTATGACACCGCAGCAAGCTCACAATCATTTACCACGCCCCATACACAAAGAACCGCCCGCCCACGCGCCCAATGCGGCACTGATGATCGACTTCGACAACGTCACCATGGCGATTCGATCGGACCTCCAGACCGAACTGAAGCGCCTGCTCCAGTCGGAGATCATCCGCGGGAAGGTCGCCGTGCAACGCGCCTACGCCGACTGGCGCCGCTATCCCCAATACATCGTGCCGCTCTCCGAATCTTCCATCGATCTCATCTTTGCCCCGGCGCACGGTGCGAACAAGAAGAACGCCACAGACATCCGGTTGGCGATCGACGCGCTGGAGCTCGTCTTCACGCGGCCCGAGATCGGCACGTTCATTCTGCTCTCCGGCGATTCGGACTTCTCTTCGCTGGTGCTGAAGCTCAAGGAATACGGCAAGTACGTGATCGGGGTCGGCATCCGTGAGTCCTCGAGCGACCTCCTGATCCAGAATTGCGACGAGTACTACTCCTACAACGAGCTGGCCGGCTTCACGAAGACGAGCGATGTCGAGTATGTGAAGCGCGATCCGTGGGAGCTGGTCGTGGAAGCCGTCAAGCAGATGACGGCGCACAATGACGTCATGCGCTCCGATCGGCTGAAGCAGGTGATGCAGGAGATCGACCCGAACTTCGACGAGAAGGACGCTGGATTCTCGCGCTTCAGCAAATTCGTGATCGAAGCCGCACGCCGCGGGTTGATCACCCTGACGCGCCTGGACAATGGCCAGTACGAGATCGCACTCGGTCCACAGGTCCAAGGCGCGGCGGCGCAGCCCGCCCTCGCCGCGATGAGCGAAGCCAACGAGAAACCCCGCAGCCGGCGAGGCGGCCGGGGACGAGGACGCGGCGGCCGAGAGCGTGAAGAACTGCCAGGGGCGTCCGCTGAGCCAGCCCAGCCGGATGAGCCCGGGCAGTCCGGGGAGCCGGAAGCACCGGCTGAGCCAGCGGCGAAGTCCGGGTTTTTCGGGGACGCGTTCGGGTTGATCAAGCAGGCCGTCGGCCGTATCGGCATAGAGGACGAGCCGGCCCCCCAGGAAGAAGAGAAGCAGGCCAGCGACGAGACGGACGTTCCGCGTCCGGTTTTGTCGGCTCCGACACCGGACATGGAAGACGAAGACGACATTCCGATGCCCATTTCGTCGGCGCCGCCACCGCCCTACAGCACACCGTCGTCGACGCCAGGCGGTATTCCGATGCGCAGCGCGCGTTTCCGCCGCGGCTCACGCGGCGGCGCCCGTCGTCCCGGCGCCGCGGGAGGCGTCCCCGAGATCCCAAAGATCGGCGTCGTGGAAGTCGACCCCAACTTTCGGCCGCGTGGTGACGTGGTGCCCCCGACCAAGCCCGCGATCGGACAACCGAGCCCTGGAGGTCCCGCGTCTGGCGCCGGCCAGGAGCGCGGCGAGCGCGGAAGCCGTGGAGGTGGTCGCGGCGGTCGCGGAGGAAGGGATCGAGGCCCCCGCGGTGAGAACGGCGAGCGCGGCGAGCGTGGCGAGCGTGGTGGTCGTGGCCGTCGTGGTGGACGTGGAGGGCGGGGTCGGGGACCGCGTCGTTTTGAGTCCGACCAGGCCGACGCCACCAACCACGATGCGCGGCCGGCGGCAACGCACGCGAGGGAGCGAGCGGAAACATCGGCACCGCCGCCAGCCCCTCCCCCTCCCCCTCCCGCGCTGCCCAAATTGGCGGAGAACGAGCCGGGAGAATCCTTCTGGTCGAAGGTGAAGCGCGGCCTGACCGGTGGTGGCGGCAGCTCCGGAGGCGCAGCCTAACGGTGCGAGGCAGCGCCGTGCAGGCGAGGTTCTACGCGCGACCGACAGAAGCGGTCGCGCGTGGGCTATTGGGACAGATCCTCGTCAGCGATGTCGGCGGCCGGCGCCAACAAACCGCCGGCCGGATCGTAGAAGTGGAAGCGTACGTTGGTCCGCACGACCCCGCGTGTCATGCGTATGGCCATCGACGCACCGCTCGAACCGAGCCGCTTTATGGACCGCCCGGGACCGCCTACGTCTACTTCACGTACGGCATGCATTGGTGTCTCAACGCGGTGACCGAACCGCGCGAGTATCCGGCCGCCGTCCTGATTCGTGCGCTGGAGCCGATCGCGGGGTTGGAGACGATGCGGGTGCGGCGCGGCAAGGACCCGCTGTGCTCCGGTCCTGCTCGCCTCTGCGAGGCGCTCGGCGTTACCGGCGCCCTGAACGGCGTCTCGCTCCAGCGCGGCGTGCTCCGGATCGTCGAAGCATCCAGCCCGAGGCGGGGCGAGATCATGACCGGCCCGCGCATCGGGATCAGGCAAGCCGCGGACTGGCCGCTGCGGTTCTATCTCAAGGACTCGCTGTGGGTGTCGCGCTAGTTAGTGCCGCTCGGTAATCCCTTCCTTCGAGGTCCCCAGGCTGACGCGAACACCGCCTTGCAGGCTGTGCGTGTTGCTCTGAAGCAGGAAGTTGGCCGCGCTCGACGTCATCAGCCATTGCGCGAAGACGTTCAACTTGCTCGAATAGTTGATCTGGAGTCCGCCCATCACCCAGAAGAACGCCTTACTGGAGGCATCGTTGACGCGGTCGTCGGCCTGGGAAGCCTGACTCAAATCGCATCCCGTGCAGTCGACCACCGGGTTCAAGATCTGCATGATCGCGAACCCGACGCCGCCGAACGGTTCGATCACCTTCTGGGTCGGGTACGCGAGCACACCGAACATGAGCCGGCGTACGCGATTGAACGCGACGTCGCGACACGGCGCCGCCCCGACCGAGCAGCCGGACGAATTCGGATCGAAGATCACCGCGTTCGCATCGGAGAGGAAGAGTGCCTGCTCGTAGGCGACGTACAGGGCGGTGCGGCGCGACGTGATGAGCCAGTGGCCGCCGACGATCGGGTCGTAGACGTAGGGCTGCGTATTCGTCTTGGAGAGGAAGAATCCACCCTGCGCGCCCCAATACCACTGGAAGTTCGTGTTGAAGCCGCGGCCCTGCTGCGGCGGAATGAAGAAATAGGACGCGCCAATGGATCCCTGGACTTCGCCCGTGAAGGCGTTGGTGTAGTACGGATTGTCCCAGCGGTATTGCGCGCGGACGTCGCCGCGGAGCGCCACGTGATGTGACACGAAGAGGCGGAAGCCCAGGCCGCCATAGACCAGGTGCTGCGTGAAATCGTAAGGGGCGGCCTTCCCGAAGATCATGCGCGAGTAGCCGCCCGAGGCGAGGATCGACGACTGGTCGCCCACCGGGAAATTCAGAACGAGCCCGGTACTGACGGTGGAGACGGTGATATTCTGCGTCGCGGCCAGGTTCGTGGTCGCAATGTAGTCGCCTGTCACCTCGAGGCCGACGCGGTCGTTCAGGTTGTAGCCGATGCGCGCGCCACCACCAAAACCATTCTTGATGAGGAACGAGCGGTCGAACCGCCACCACGACCCGAAGCCGCCGAACTCGATGTTTTGCGATCGCTGCGCCGCGGCGGAATTCGCTACCAAGGTCACGAATCCCACCAGGAGAACCAGCCGCTTCATCGGGACTCCTCCCACGGCCCCGCTAGGGAGCCGCCAACAGAACCGCGTTGAAGAGCAGCTTGAAAGTGCCGTGCGTCTGGCCCCGGAACTGCGGCCGGAACCCGAACAGGATCACACGCCCCCCCCTGCTGCCTACCGGTGCCTCCACCAGCGCTGCTTTCCCGACGAGCCGCTCCTGGTACCGGGCATACCCGGATCGCAGGGGCTGTTCGGGATACGTCGCCAAGGCCCGAGCTGGGGCCGAAACGGTGAAGGCGGCGCTATTCTCGAAGTAGATGTCGAGGGAGTCAGGCACCCCGAGCGTAACCGGGCCGCCCGCCCTCTCCACCCCTCCCAAAAGCACACCGAAAATAGAGCCTGGGGCGTAAAATCGCAAAACTTGGGGGCCCGATGCCTCACCGGCTAGAACGTTGACCACCGGGAGGTTAAGGCTTGTAATCGCGAAATTACTTGAACCGTCGAGGCAAACGAGGGTGCCGCCACCCCGAACGAATGCCGAAACTGCGTTCGCACCAGATTCTCCAAGCCCACCTGCGTACTGCAATGGAATGCGAGTCGAGTCGACTCCCCGCCGGATCGCCGAGCCATCCGCGTCCGGGAGGACGATAACATCAAATCGCTGACCCAGCCCTCCCTTTTTCAAATCGTTGTCGTGAAGTGTCGTGTAACTGATTCCATACTGCTCGAATAACCAGCGCGTCCACCCCTCGTCGATGTTGCCCGTCCAGGGTTGGTAAAGTCCGATGCGCGGCAGGCGCTGTCGCGTGCGTCCCTGAGCAGCTCCCGGCGCGGTCCGCACCGCGCTGACCGTAAATCCGTGCCGCGCCGCCTGTTCACTGAGAATGGCGCGAGCTCTGGGACCGCGGACCACGAGACTGTCGCCGAGCATCGTCACCGTTTGTCCTGCCGCGAGCAGCTCGGCGACAGCGCGTGACTCGGCATTGGTTCGATTCTTCAGAATAAAGACGTCGCCTTGGCCTTCGATTCGTCCGGGCGTGGGGACGATGCTGTCGACCTTCACCAGGTTCGCGGTGAACGGTCCATTCACGATGTCGGCCCGGACGCCCATCGTGAACGGGAGCGTCCACCCGGCGACGTCGTATGGCGGCCGGTCGTTGACCGGCGTGTAGTGCTGCGGCTCCAGCAGATCCTTGGCGTGCGCGCGGTATGGCTGCGCCATGGGGACGACGAGCGAACCGGCGGCGTAGCGCAGGCCGTCCGCGGTGAACGGCCCGGCGGCCCGGTACAGCTCGACGCCGCCGGCAGCGAGCACATTGGCAAGCGTGGCCCACGCTTCCGGGTCCCGCTGATCGGGGGGAGGCGGCAGGACGTACGCAAAGGGGTTCCCGGCCAGTCCCGCCTCCACCTCGCGTCGCCCGAGCCCCACGAAGCGATCGATCACATTGACGCGGTCGCGCGCCGCCAGGCGCACGAGCGACTCGGAGGCAATCAGCTCATAGCGGACGATGTCGCCCAGGTGCCAGGTGCCGCCGGGCCACGGCTCGGGATAATTCACCCCCCGGGCTGGCTGGCGCACCGAATCGAGCGATAGCGTGATCGGCGAGCCGAGTCGCGTGCTCGCCGCTTCGGTGAGAATGCCGATCATATTGTGGCGCGTGGGTGTGGAACGGAATCCACCGTGCCACCACAGGTCGTACGTCTGCTGGTGCGCGATCCCGGTCATTCCGGCGTCGTACAGCGCCGACGCCATCTGCGTGCCGACGAGATTGATCCCCGCGACGATTGCCGGATCGAGATTCGGATTGACGGGATCCTGAAACGGCGGGACGAAGAGCCGCACCCCATTCGCCCCCATCTGATGCACGTCGTAGACGATCTCGGGGAACCACTCCTTGTACAACATCCGCGTGACGAGTCGTGTCTCGACCTGCGTCAGCATGAACCAATCGCGGTTGTTGTCGTGCCCGATGTACTTGTGATACAGCCACGGCAGCGGCCCACCCTCGTACCGCGTGCCTTTGTAGCGCCGGTACCAGCTCACCACCGTGTCGAGACCGTCGGGATTCATGGATGGAATCATCAAGACCACGACTGAATCCAGCAGCCGGCGCATCTCGGGATCGGTGGCCAGCCGATAGGCGAGAGTCATGCCCATCTGACTCGACGCGACTTCGGTCGAATGGATGTTGTTGCTGATCAGAATGACGGCGGGCTGTGTGCCTCGGATTTGGTCGAACGCCGTATCGGTGAGGCGGCGCGGATCGGCGAGCATCGCTTGCGCGCGTTTGATATCGCCCAGACGTCCCAGATTCGCCGGCGAGGTGATCGTCATCAGGACAAACGGTCGGCCCTCGGTCGTGCGGCCCAGCGTATCGACGCGCACATAGCGACTCTGCCGTGCTAGGCTGTTCATGTAGCCGCTGACCTGCTTCCAATCGGCGAGGACCGAATCAGCACCAGGCTCGAAGCCGAGGCTCGCCGCGGGTGACTGCTGGAGTACGAGCAGCGCGACGATGAGTGCGTGCATTAGATCAGTCCGAGTTTAGAGCCAACCTTCTTGAAAGCGCGAAGTGCGAAGTCGAGATCGTCCCTGGTGTGCGCGGCGGACAGCTGGCACCGGACTCGCGCATGTCCTTGCGGGACAACGGGATATCCGAATCCCGTCACGAACACGCCCTCGGCGAGCAACAGTTCGCTCATGTGAATGGCCTTCGCGGTCTCGCCGAGAATGACGGGCACGATCGGAGTCTCGCCGGCGAGGGGCTTGAAGCCGAGGGAGAGGAGCTGCTCGCGGAAGTAGCGGGCGTTCTGGTGCAGCCGGCTGACGAGCTCGGGATGTGCCTCGACGTAGCGAACCGAAGCCAGCGCGCTCGCCGCGACAGTCGGGGGCAGGGCGTTGCTGAACAGCTGTGGGCGAGAGCGCTGTGTGAGATAGTCGGTAAACGCGAGGGGACCCGCGGTAAATCCGCCCGCCGCGCCCCCCAGCGCCTTGCCCAGCGTCGACGTGATCACGTCGATCTGACCTACCATGCCGTAGTGCTCGGCGGTGCCCCGGCCGCCCTTGCCGAGCACCCCCGTTGCGTGTGAGTCATCGACGGCGAGGACGGCGTCATACTTTCGGGCCAGCGCCGCGAGATCGGGCAGCTTGGCGATGTCGCCTTCCATCGAGAAGATGCCGTCGGTGAAAATCAGCTTGCGACGCGCTTTGCCAGCGGTCTTGAGCTTCTCCTCGAGATCGGCCATGTCGGAGTGCTGGTAGACGGCCGTCTGGCACTTGGTGATCGCCTTGGCGAGCCGAGTCGAATCGATGATGGACGCGTGGTTCAGCTGATCGGAGATGACGACGTCCGGCTCGCTCAAGACGGTGGGGCAGAGTCCTTCATTGGCGTTCCAGCAGCTGACGTAGCTGAGCGACGACTCGCAGCCGACGAATCTGGCGAGCGCGTTCTCGAGCTCGCGATGGACGGTGAACGTCCCGCAGATGAATCGCACCGATCCGGTGCCGGCGCCCCAGCGCTCGAGCGCGTCCTTGCCGGCCTGAACGACCTCAGGGACAGCGCACAGGCCGAGGTAGTTGTTGGAGGAGAGGATGACAACGTCGCCGCGTCCTTCCATCTTGACCCGCGGTCCCTGCGGCGAGTCGAGGTAGTTGAGCCGCTTGTAGACGCCTTGCTTCTTGAACTCCGCGAGCTCGCCCTGCAACTGCGCGATGAAGCTCATGCGATCTCCAGAATGACTTTGCCGGCGTCGCCCGACCGAATGGCGGCGAGCGCGTCGTTGATCTTGGCGAGTGGGAACTTGTGCGTGATTACGGGGCGGGGATCGAACTGCCCGCCGATGAGAAAGCGTCGCATCTGGTGCCACGTCTGATACATCTTGCGGCCAATCACGCCGTACACGGTGATTCCCTTGAAAATGATCTCATTGGCAAAGTCCATTGCAACAGCGCCGTCCGGGATTCCGAGCAGCTGCACGCGCCCCCCCATCCGAACGGCCGCGAATGCCTGGTGCAGCGCCGACGGCACGCCTGACATCTCACACACTACATCCGCGCCCTCGTCGTCCGTTTCGGCGAGGACCGTTTTCACGACGTCATCCGTCTTGGCGTTGATGGTGATGTGCGCGCCCATCGCGCCCGCGAGCGCGAGGCGTTTGGGATTCACGTCCGAGGCAATGACCTTCGCAGCGCCGGCCGCCCGCGCGATTCCGACCGCAAAGCAGCCGATCGGCCCGCAGCCCACGATGAAAACGGTGCTGCCGGGAATCTCCGCCCCCCCGGTTAGCACCGTGTGGAACGCGTTCCCCATCGGGTCCATGATCGCCCCGACTTCGGTGGGGATGGTTCCCCCGTCGAGCGTCAGCACATTGGTCGCTGGCATCGTGATGTATTCGGCAAACGCGCCGTCGCGATCGACGCCGATGATGCGCGTGTTCTGGCAGATGTGACTGTTGCCGGTGCGGCACTGGAGACAGTGACCGCAGACGATATGGCCTTCGGCAGTGACCAGGTGACCTGCGCGAAGCCCCGTGACCCCGTCGCCGACCGACTCGATCTCGCCCGCGAATTCGTGGCCCACGACGATGGGCGGGTTGATGCGCCCCTGCGCCCAAGGGTTCCAGTCGGCGATGTGCAGATCGGTGCCACATACACCGGCGTGACGGACGGCGATCAGGACTTCGCCGGGCCCGGGAGACGGCTTGGGGACGGACTTCACGGTCAAACCGGGCACGCGTTTTTCCTTGACGATCGCTTGCATGGGCTCGGGTTAGGGATTCAGGACTAGGGACTTGGGGCTTGGGAAAGGGCGAACGTCAGAAGATCGAGCGCGTGAACCCGCCATCGACCTCGAGCACGGCGCCGGTAATATAGCTGGCGCGTTCCGATGCCAGGAACACGACCGTGGCCGCCAACTCCTCGGGTGTGCCGATGCGGCCGATCGGCGTTTCGGCCATCCGCTGCTTGATCATCTCGGGCCGCGCCTTGCTCAGCTCCGCGATGCGTTCGGTCGCGATAAACCCGGGGCAGACGCTGTTCACGGTGATCCCGTCTTTCGCGACCTCGTCCGAGAGCGCCTTGGCAAAGCCGAGGACGCCGGCGCGCGCGGTGCTCGACAGAATCAGACCGGGCAGCGGCTGCAATGCCGCGATGGATGCGAGACAGATGATGCGGCCCCAGTTCGCCTTGGTCATGATCGGCACCGCAGCACGGGCCAGATGGATCGTCGAGAGAAGATTCAGATCGATCGCCTTCTGCCAGGCGTCGGCAGACAGATCCTTGAACGGCGCGGCAGGCGGGCCGCCGGCATTGCAGAAGAGGATATCGAGACGGCCAAATTTCTTGGCCACGTCCTGGACTAATCGCTCTGCTTCCCTTGGAACCGTCACGTCCGCGGGGAAGGGCGCTGTCTTGGGATCGCGGCCGTTGACCGCGACTTGCGCGCCTTCCTCCGTGAGCGTGTTGGCGACCGCGCGGCCGATGCCGCGCGTTCCGCCACAGACGAGCGCGACGCGACCCTTAAGGCCGAGATTCACGCGCGCTCGATTCTCACCGCGCACACCTTCAGCTCGGCCATTTTTGCGTAGGGATCCAGCACCGGGTTGGTGAGCAGGTTGGCCGCCGCTTCGCGGAAGTGGAAGGGAACGAACACCTGTCCGCGCGCGACGCGATCGCTGATGCGCGCGGCGGTGACCATCGAATTGCGGCGCGACGTGAGCCGCACCAGCTCGCCCTCGTGCACACCGAGCTGCTTCGCGTCCTCGGGATGAATCTCCACGATGGCGGTCGGCTCGCGAGCGTCCAGCCCCGAGGCCCGCCGCGTCATCGTGCCGGTGTGCCAGTGGTACAGCTGGCGGCCGGTATTCATGACGAACGGATACTCGTCGTCGGGGAGCTCGACAGGATCGGTGTACTCGACCGCCACGAAGGTGGCTCGGCCATCAGCCGTGGGAAACGCCTTGTCGAACAGGAACGATGTGCCCGGATGGGTGGCGTCGGGAACCGGATACTGCAAGCCGGCGCCTTGGAGCCGGTCGTACGTCACCCCGGCCCAGCTCGGCGTCACGCGCGCGATTTCCCGCATCACATCCTCCGCGCCCCGGAACTGCGTCGGCAGGCCGAGCCGGTTGGTGAGATCCATCAGGATCTCGAGATCGCCGCGCGCCTCCCCCGGCGAGTCGACCGCTTTACGCGTGAGCTGAATGCGGCGCTCGGTGTTGACGAACGTTCCCGTCTTCTCGGCGAAGCTCGCGCCGGGCAGCACCACGTCCGCGTAGCGCGCCGTCTCGGTGAGGAAGAGGTCCTGGACCGCGAGGAACTCGAGCTCCTGGAACCAGTGCTCGGCGTGCGCGATGTCGGGATCGGAGATGACGGGGTTCTCGCCCATGATGTACATGCCGCGCACACCGCTCTCCGGCTTCACGACCTCCGTGACCATCAGGCCCTTCTTGAGCGAGAGCGAGTCGGCGGGCACACCCCACGTCTTCGCGAAGCGCGCGCGCACCTGCTGGTCGCCCACCGGCTGATAGTCGGTATAGACGAACGGGATGGCGCCGACGTCCGAGGCGCCCTGCACGTTGTTCTGGCCGCGCACCGGCAGCATCGCCGCACCCCAGCGCCCGATCATTCCGCAGGCGAACATGAGATTGAGCAGCGAGGTGACGATGTCGGTCCCGTTGGCGTGCTGCGTCAGCCCCATCGCCCACAGTGTGCTGGTATTCGGACCGCGCGCGTAGGTCTCGGCAGCGGCGCGAATCCGCTCCGCCGGGATGCCGGTGATCTTGGCGGCTTTCTCCGGCGTGTATGGCTGGACCGCGGCGCGGACTTTGTCGAAGTCATGTGTGCGCGCGGCGATGAACGTCTTGTTTTCGAGCCCCTGCGCCAGGATGTGATTCAACATCGCCGAGTAGAGGGCGACGTCGGTGCCGGGCTGCATTTGCAGGTGAATGTCGGCGCGCCCGGCGAGCTCGGTGCGGCGCGGGTCGGCGACGATGAGCCGGGCGCGCTTCTCATGCGCCCGCTTCAGCGCCGCGCCGAAGACCGGATGCGATTCCGTCGTGTTGGCGCCGGCGATGAAGATGACGTCGCACGCCTGCTCGATTTCGCGCATCGAGCCCGACGCCGCGGCGGTGTTGATCGCGCGCTGCATCGCCGCGACCGAGGTCGAATGGCACAGCCGCGTGCAGTGGTCCACGTTGTTCGTGCCCAGCGCGCCCCGGAACATGCGCATCATCAAGTAGTTCTCTTCGTTGGAGCACTTGGCCGACGAGAAGCAGGCGAGTGCGTCAGGCCCGCGCGCGGCCTTGATCCTCAGCATCTCCTGCGCAGTCAGTTCGAGTGCTTCCTCCCACGACCCCTCGCGGAAAGGCGAGTACCAGTCGTTCGGGGTCGCGACGCGGTCCCGAATGTCCATGTCGAGCCGCTCGAGCAGCGGCAATTCGCGCACGCTTTTTCCGGTGGCGCGGGGAGGGGTGCCCGGCTTGTCGCGCCCGCCCTCTGCCTCGATCGTGCGCCATGGGCCGGCGCGCCGCTCGGCGCCCTTCTTTCCGTTCCACACCCAGCCCCCAGCCCCTTTCTCCCAGCCCCTTCTTATCAGCGGCTTGGTGAGCCGGTCGCGATGCTGCGGGAAGTCGTACCCGAACCTCCCCTTCACGCAGGTGGACCCCTGGTTGGGTGTGTCCAGCTCGATGTCGGGGGAGGTGACGCGCATGACATGGTTGTCGGCAACGTGGAGGTCGACCTGGCAACCTACGCCGCAATACGGACAAACCGAGCGCACCACCTTCTCCGGATGCCGGATCTGCTGGGGCGCGAACCGCTGCCGCGGCATCACCTCGAAGATCGCGCCGGTGGGACAGACGCGGACGCACTCGCCGCACCACGTACACCCCGCCTTGTCCGGGTCGCCGTCGGCGCCGACGATGATTTCGGCGTGCTCGCCGCGGTATCCGACGTCGAGCACGCCTACGACCTGAATGTCCTCGCACGCGCGCACGCAGCGGGTGCAGAGGATGCAGGTGGACATGTCGTGACGGATCATCGGGTCGCCCGGGCGCTCGTCGCCCGAGCGCAGGGGGAGGTCGCGCGTCTCGACCGCCGTCGGCACGACGTCGTACTGCACGAGGTAACGCTCGAACTCGTTGCGCGGGTTGGCCCGGCCACCGTTGCGGAGATGATCGGCGGGATAGCGCTCGGCGAGCAGACGGAGCACGCCCTTGCGGTTTTCCACCGCCGCGTGGGACTGCGTGGTGACCACCATCCCGTCGGCGACTTTGGTGGCGCAGGCCGGAATCAGCTTGCCCTGGCCCTCAACCGAAACCAGGCAGATGCGGCAGTTGCCGACGGTGGGGAGTTTGGGATACCAACAGAGCGTAGGGATCTCGATGCCGGCGGCTCGGGCGGCGTCGAGAATGGTCTGCCCGTCAGATGCGCTTAAGGAACGGCCATCGACTTTGAGACTCGGCATGCCTGATAAATAGGCCGCCGAGTGTGAGTGGCAAGGCTAGACCTTGGGATCCACCGGGAGATGGCGGTGTGTGTGATCGCCATTCTCCCCTTCATCGAGGAACCAGCAGTAGGCCCAAATCTTGGCGGGTCGCAGCACCTGCTGGCCGGCCCGCAGGATGATGCCCATCGGCTCGTCGTCGAGTACCATCGGGAGGCTTGTCATAGGTCTGATGGAAGGCAAAACCTTTGCCGCGGCGACCCATTGCTAGGTGCCCGGAAATCAACGTGTTACCGTTTTGCGGCAGGCGGGAATTGTCAATCCGACACGTTCAGCGCCGTGTCGTGCTGACGCGGCGGCTTGATCGCGGTGAAGCCCGAGCGCTTGGAGCGACGGCCGCGCTGGACCTGCCAACCGCTATAGAGGCTCTGCAGCGCCTCGGGTGCCAGGGGGATGACTTCGCGGTGCTCCGCGGGTGGCGGCAGCACGACGTGCACGCCGCCGGAGGGCGTCCGAACCTGGAGATCGGCGATCAGCGACGCGCGCTGCTTGGCGCGGAGGTGTCCGAGACATCCTGGGGCAATCGCAACGAGTGCTGGGGAGAGGTCGGGGAACCAGCTTCCGAAGTTGATGACGAGCGCCTGGAAGGTGCCGGCGAGCTGCTCCGTCACCGCGCGGCCTTCCGCCGCCTCGACCGCGCCAAGATCCTGATCGAGCAGAAACACTTCGGTGTCGTGAGCGGCGAGGAACAGCGCTTCCGGGAGGGCCGTGGCGCCGAGCACCACGATCACATCGCCGGGCTCGAGGCGCGCGGCCCAGGGCACGATGGGATGGGTGCGGTCAAAGCCCCAATGCGTCGGCTCGCGCTGCGCCTCCCGCAGCGCTCGATGTTTCTGGCGCCACCGCGGGAATGACGGCAGGCGCAGGCGCCGCGCGATGATCCGGTCGACATGCTCGAGCAGCAGCACTTCGGTGAGGAGATACTGATCTTGCGCGCTCGTCTGCAGCTCCCGTACGGCTTCGTCGCCGATTTTCAGCAGCTCCGCGCGCGGCACCGTGTTCTTGTATTCCTCGAGCCGCTGCAGAATGAATTCCTGGTATTCCTGCTTGAGCGACCGCGGTGCACGACGCACCGGTGTCATGCCGGTCTTGCTCGCCTGCTCGAACGGGAGGGACGTCAGCATGGCTCGACGTGCACCGTCACTTCTTCGAGCTCGAGATCTTTCTTCAGCCGTGCTTCGACCGCGTCGGCGATCGCGTGGGCGTCCGCCACATTCGCGGCGGGATCCACGGCGATCGTCACCTCGGCGTAGCGCACGCCGGCGTTGCCGCCACGCGAACGGATGCCGTATGCACTTTTGACGCCTTCCACCGCCTGCGCGGTTTGCCGGATGGCTGGGGCGGGAATGGCGCGCTCATCCACGAGGACTGGCACCGCACGCGAGAGAATCTGGTAGGCAACGCGCACGATCAGGAGAGCGATCACGATGGCGACGGCAGAGTCGACCCACATGAAGCCGCGCCGGGAAAACAGCACGCCGATCAGCACTCCGATCGTGATGAAGACATCGGCGCGCGTGTGGGCGGCGTCCGCGATGAGCAACTCGCTCGACAGCTGGTGGCCGCGGCGGTTCTCGTACCAGGCCACGACGATGTTGGTCAAGAGCGTCGCCAGCAACAACACGAGGCCGAGGTCGCTGACCCGCACCGCGCGGCCACCGGACAGCAAATGACCGATGGCGCTGCGCACCAGCTCGAAGCACGTAACGGACAGGAAGACCACAATGGCGAGGGCGCCCAGCGTTTCGAACTTGCCATGGCCGTAGGGGTGGTCTTCGTCGGGCTCCCGTGCGGCGACTCGGACGACGACGAGCCCCAACACGTTGTAGACGGCATCCACGGAGGAGTGCACCGCGTCGCCGAGCACAGCGAGCGAGCCCGCCCTGATGCCGATCGTCGCCTTGGCGATAACGACGGCGATATTGGCCACGAGCAATCCCCCGAGTACGCGACGTACGGCGAGGGACCGATCTAGGGCTCTGTCCGCGGCCGACATGGTGTGCAAGCTTGTGATGGGGGCTGATTTAGTCAACTTACTTGACAATATTTAGACAGTTGTACAAATATCTCCCCCAATGGACGACTCGCTGTTTCGTGCCCTCGCCGATCCAACCCGGCGCAAGATCCTCGAGCTCCTGACCGAAAAGGATCGCACCGCGGGTGAGATCGCCGAGCAGTTCCCGATCGCGTTTGCGTCGGTGTCACACCACCTCGGCGTGCTCAAAGCGGCAGATCTGGTCGCGACGGAGCGCGAGGGACAATTCATCCGCTACCGGCTCAACACGACCGTGTTTCAGGAAGTCGTGCGCTACTTCATGACCCGCTTCGGCGCGGGAGAAGACGGGGGAAAGCGCGATGCGTAGCCGCTGGTTTGGTCTCGTGATTGCGGCGCTGGCCGTGGCAATGTCGATCTGGGCGTATCCGCAGCTGCCACCGACCGTGGCGACTCACGGGAGTCTGAACGGCACGCCCGACGGCTATTCGAGCCGGCTGTGGGCACTCGTGATCATCCCACTCATGCTGGTTGTCATGACGGTGATCTTCAACGTGCTTCCCAAGATCGATCCACGGCACGAGAACTACACGAAGTTTCTCAGCAGCTACTGGCTCATCGCGAACGCGGTCATCGTGTTTCTGTTGGTGTCGCACGGCTTGATCATCGCGGCGGGTCTGGGCTTCTCGATCAAGATCGACCGCCTGATGCCGCTAGGCATCGGCCTGCTGTTCGTGTTCCTCGGAAACTTCCTGACCCGCGTCGAGCCCAACTGGTTCGTGGGGATTCGCACGCCCTGGACCCTGTCGAGCGATACGGTGTGGCGCCGGACGCATCGCACCGGCGGATGGGTGTTCGTGATCGGCGGCCTGGTGCTGGCCAGCACCGCACTCCTGCCGCGCGCCGC
>Ga0209161_10002056_pt1 | contig 16521 bp, 20 predicted proteins | sample GraSoiAngelo_155_FD_186169 | JGI IMG/M metagenome (GOLD analysis project Ga0209161, IMG submission 186169) | Grasslands soil microbial communities from the Angelo Coastal Reserve, California, USA - 14_1009_13_30cm (SPAdes) (version 2) | ecosystem: Environmental > Terrestrial > Soil > Grasslands...
CTCGCGACCGCGGACACGGCCATCACGTTGCGAGAGCCTGGCGCCGCGCGCGCGGCGGGATACGTCTTCGCGGTCGGCGGAGTCCTGGTGGCCGCGGGCCTCGTCCTTCACCCCATCCCCTCCGGCGGGCTCGCCGAGAAGCCCAGCGTGCTCTCGACGACGCCCCTGTGGGGGCCGATCCACGTCGCCATCGCGTTCGGCTTCGTCCTCACGATCCTCGGCGGTCTCCTCGCGCTCGTCGCCGGTGGAGCGCTTACGCGCCGCTGGACGGGGGCGCTCGCGTGGGGAAGCCTCACGGTCGGGATGGTGTTCTTCACCGGCGTTGCCCTGGTGAACGGCTACGTGATGCACGCGTTGAGCCTCCGCGCCGACTCCGCGGAGGGCTCGGCGATCTACGCCGCCTTCGACGATCTGCTGCTCGGCTTCGGCTGGCTCGGGAACCCGCTGTTCCTCTTCGGCCTCAGCCTGCTCGCCTTCACCGAGGTCCGCTCGCGGACGATCGGGCTGCCGCGCTGGGCTGCGCTCTTCGGTCTCGTCTTCGCGCTCGCCTCATGGCTTCGTGGCATCGGGTCCGCGACCGGCCTCTACGTCCTCGAGCCGTTCATCCTCGCGAACATCCCTGCGTTCATCTGGCTCTCGTACTACGGGCTGCGCCTTGCCGCGCTCGGCAAGGCGCAGGGCGGCTAGAACCGGACCGCGCCGATCCGTCGCACGTCGCGCTCGAGCTCCTTCAGCTCTTCGCGGTAGCCGCCGAGGTCGCCGCGCCGGAGCGCGGCGATCGCTCGGTCGTGGTGATCGAACGCCACCGCGTCCCGGCTGTCGTACCCAAAAAAATAGGCCGCCACGTCCACCGCGACGACCGCGCCGATGAAGATGAGGATCTCCACGTCCGCCTCCTTACTTGTTTCCGATAGAACGTGCCGCCGCCCTCCGGCGTGAGGCGCGTTTTTTTCTAACCTTGTTGGGACCTATTGGTGGTGTGGGATTCCTTGACGCGGACACTAGTCCGGACGTATAACCATGTCAAGCGTCTACGGAGGTTAAGTGCGCAACAGTGCACCCGCGCCGGACCACGGCCTCGAGTTCGTCGGAGGCGCCCTTGCGCTCGACTTCACGAACACCGTCGGCGGTACTCACACCGAGCCGACGCATGACCACATCCGGGGCTTTGACGACCTTGTCCGGTTCCTTCTGCTCGCACGGAACGTCTCCGAGGCCGACGCTCGCCGCCTCATGATGCGTGCCCAGCGTCAGCCGGCTGAAGCGCGGAAGGTCGTCGAGCGGGCGGTCGCGCTGCGCGAAGCGATCTGGCGCGTTTTCTCGGCCGTCGCGAACGACGAGACCCCTACGGCCGAGGATGTCGCGCTTCTCCGCAAGGAAGCTTTGCGTGCGGCCTCGCGGGCCGAGCTCGCGGTCGCCGGCGGACACGGCCAGTGGATCTGGCGGGTCGGCGAAGACCTCGAATATCCGGTCGGCGCCCTTGCGCGATCGGCGGTCGAGCTCCTGACGACGGCCGAGGAGCTGAGCCGGCTGCGTGAATGCGCGTCGGAGACGTGCCAGTGGCTCTTCTTGGACCGAAGCAAGAGCAGAACGCGGCGCTGGTGCGACATGCGCGACTGCGGGAACCGCGCAAAAGCGCGGCGGTTCTACGAGCGGACTACGCGAGCGAAGCGGCAGGCACGCTCCTGACGGCCGGGATGATCTTCTCGCCGTAGACCTCGAGGATCCGCTCCTCGTCGCCGCTCATCAGGTAGATGTTGAACTGACGGACACCGAGCGCGGCGAGCTGCCGCAGCTTCGCGATGTGCTCCTGGGGCTCGCCCGTGACGCAGAAACGATCGACGGATTCGTCGTCGACGAATGCCGCGTTCGACGACCCCGATTCCGCGTGGTGCCGGTAGTCGTAGCCGGGCCGGTCGCGCACGTATGCCGTGAGGTCGGCCGGGAGGCCCTGCTCGCCGTAGCGCTTCACGAGGTCGATGACGTGGTTCGACACGAGGGCGGGGAACCAGCGGAGGCGGTCCCGGACCTGCGCCTTCGGCCCGACGTGGGCCGGCGCGGCCACCATCACCGCGACGGCGTTCGGATCGCGGCGCGCCTTGCGCGCGCCCTCGCGTAGCAGGCCGATGCACCAGCCGACGAGGCTCGGATCCGCGATCTGGATGATCGCCCCGTCGGCGATCTTTCCGGTCAGCTCGAGCGCCTTCGGGCCGTAGCCCGCGATCCACACGGGGAGCTTGTGCCGCGGGACCCACTCCATCGTGAGCGCCGTCCCCTCGTACGTGACCGCACGGCCTTCGCAGAGATCGCGGATGACGTTCGTCGCCTCCTCGAGGACCGCGAGCGTCGTCGGCGGCTTCCCGAGGACGCGTCGCGCCGAGTCGCCGCGGCCGATTCCGAGGTCCATGCGGCCGCCGGAGAGCTCCTGCAGGACGGCGAGCGTGCTCGCCGTGACCGACGGCTCGCGCGTGGCCGGGTTCGTCACGCACGTTCCCAGGCGCAGCCGGGAGGTGTTCTGCGCCATGAGCGCGAGCAGCACGTACGGCTCCTTCCAGAGCACGTGGCTGTCGAAGACCCAGCCGTATGCGAAGCCGGATCGCTCCGCGAGCTTCGCCAGCCGGACGACGCGATCGAGCGGATGGTCCGGCTTCAGCGTGAACCCGAAGTCCATGGAGCCGCCGAGTCTAGGTCAGGCGTGCCACTGCGAAGCATGCTCCACACGGATGCGGATCACCGGCGCGTCCCGCAGCGGCATGCGCTCGTACTGCGGATACTTCGTGGCGAGGAGACCGAGGGCGTGACGGTGGTCCTCACCCTTCGTGAGCATGTCGGCGACGCCGTCGACGCGGACCCAGGCGCAGCGGCTCCAGGCCTCCTCGTAGTGGTCGACGAGGACGCTCACCCGGCCGTTCGTCTCGACGTTCTTCACGCGTCGAAGCTCGTGCCAGTCGTCGACCGACTTCCGCTTCGCGTCGATCGGCGTGTACAGCAAAGGGTGCTCGTAGACGAAGACGATGGGCACGACGTGCGGGCGCGCGTACTGGTCGGCGGTCGCGAGGTGCGCGACGCGCCCGCTCGCGAGCAGCTCCCGCGAGCGCGCACTTAGCTTCTCGTTCATGCGCGCGACCGCAGGCGCGGCAGGACCTCCTTCGCGTAGAGGCGCATCGCGCGCTCCTGGTCCCGCCCAGGGAAGTGGAAGACGAGATGCGTGAAGCCCCATTCGAGGTACGGGGCGATCTTCTCGAGGTGCTCGGCGGCGTCGGTCGACACGATGAATCGCGTGTGCGCGCGGTCGGCCGCCGCCTTTGCCCGGCGCTCCATCTCGCGCGGGTCCTCGACGCCGACCTTGTCCTCTGCGGGAAGCGCGAGCGCGGCCCACTCCTTGGTGTCCTCCATCGCGCGCGAGCGGTCCGTGTCGTAGCTCACCTTCATCTCGATGAGCCGCTCGATCGTTGCCGGCCCCTTGCCCGCCTCGCGTGCGGCCTTCTCCATCGCCGGCAGCAGGGTGTCCCGGTAGAGCTCCGCGCCCTTTCCGCTCGTGACGATGATCCCGTCGCCTTCCTTTCCCGCGAATGCCGCGGCCTGCGGGCCGCCCGCCGCGATGAGGATCGGGATGGGCCGCGCGGGCTTGTCGAAGAGCTTGGCCTCCCTGGTCTGGAAGTACTTGCCCTCGAAGGTGACGTAGTCCTCGGACCACATCCGCTTGATGAGCCGGACCGCCTCGCGTAGGCGGCGAAGGCGCTCGCCCGGCTCGGGCCACGCGCTCACCGTGAGCGGCGTCTCGTTCATGGATTCCCCGCTGCCGACGCCGAGGAAGACGCGGCCCGGCGCCAGGAGCGCCACGGTCGCCATGGCCTGCGCCACGATCGCCGGGTGATAGCGGAATGACGGCGTGACGACGCTCGTTCCAATGCGTATGCGCTTCGTGCGTGCGGCGACGGCGCCGAGCCAGGCGAACGAGAAGGGAGCGTGGCCGCCCGTGTCGCGCCAGGGGTGGAAGTGATCGCTGACCACGACGCTGTCGAAGCCGAGCTCTTCGGCGAGGATCGCGAAGTCGAGGAGCTCGCGCGGGCCGAACTGCTCCGCGGAGGCTTTGTAGCCGAGTGTCAGCATGAGGAACATGAAGAGTAAGTCGCGCGAAGTTCCGCGTCCGTTCGCGATGCCGTGGGGCAAAGGCGACATCGTCGAAGAGATCACCGCCGTCGGGCAGTGGCACGAGCCCGCGATCCAGCTCCTGCGCTACGAGGACGGCAGCGAGAGCGTCCGGTTCTGCAGCTACGACCATGGCGGGCGGTTCCAGCGCTCGCCACTCATGCTCGACGCCCGACTGCTCTCCCAGCTCGGCCGATCGCTCGCATCCTCGCCGAGGCTCCGCGCCCATCTCGCGCGGCTCGTCGCGCCGGCGCGGCCCGCGGCAGCGCGGGCGAAGACGCCCCGATGACGCGCGGGCTCACGATCTTCCCCGTCGCGGGGATGCCCGAGGTGCGACCGAAGGACGACCTCGTCGGCCTCGTCATCGCGGCGCTGGCGAAGGCCAAGGAACGGCTCGCCGATGGCGACGTGGTCGTCATTGCCCAGAAGGTCGTGTCGAAGAGCGAAGGCCGCATCGTGAAGCTGGCGGAGGTCGAGCCCTCGGAGCGCGCGAAGACGATGGCCGCCGAGGGGAACAAGGACCCGCGGCAGCTCGAGGTCGTGCTTCGCGAGACCAAGACGATCCTCCGCTGGGAGCGCGGGGTCCTCATCTGCGAGACGCACCACGGGTTCGTCTGCGCCAACGCCGGCGTGGACCGCTCCAACGCGGGCCAGCCCGACGCCGTCGTCCTCCTGCCGCTCGACCCGGACGCATCGGCCGGGCGCATCCGCGATGAGATCGCGCGGCGGGCGAGCGCGCGCGTGGCCGTCGTCGTCACCGACACCTTCGGCCGCGCGTGGCGCGAGGGCCACACGAACGTCGCGATCGGCATCGCCGGCCTGCCGGCGCTGAAGCGCTACATGGGGCAGACCGACCCCGAGGGCTACGAGCTGCGCGTCACCGAGATCGCGGTCGCCGACGAGGTCGCCGGCGCCGCCGAGCTCGTGATGGGCAAGCTCGACCGCTGTCCGGTCGCGATCGTGCGCGGCGTCGCTTTCGCCGAGCCCTCCGAGACCGCGCGCGATTACGTGCGTCCTGCCGCACGAGATCTCTTCCGCTAGCGTCCTCGCGTGGCACTCGAGCCCTGGCAGCGCACGTTCCTCGAGGAGAAGCGGTATGCGGTGCTGGGCACGAGGAATCCGAGCGGGTCGCCCCACCTGACGGCCATGTGGTACCTGCTCGAGGGGGACGAGGTCCTTTTCAACACGGCGGCCGGCCGCGCGAAGCCGCGCAACATCGCCGCCGATCCGCGGGTCAGCTTCATCGTCGTCGACCCGACCGGTTACCCGTTCGTGCGGATAGACGGACGCGTGCGCACGATCGACGATCCGGCGACGACCCAGGCCGACATCCGGCGCATCGCTCAGCGCTACTACGGGGACGAGTCGCGAACGGAGCGCGCGATGCGCGAGAGCTTCTCGACGCAGCACCGCATCAGCTACCGGCTGCCGATCGGCCGCGTGTACGCGGCGCAGCGGTAGATAAACGCAGCGGTAGATAAAGAGAAGAGCCCGCCTTTCGGCGGGCTCTTCGTTCATCCGGTTCGGCGCGTGTTAGGCGTACCGGCTGCGCGAGGCCGACGGCCGCACCTGCTCGAAGCAGGAGCTGCAGTAGACCGGCTTGTCGCCGCGCGGCTGGAACGGGACGCGAGCCTCGCCACCGCAGTTGCTGCAGGTGGCGGTGAAGAACTCGCGCGGGCCGCCCATGCCGCGGCTCGAATAGCCGCCGCCCATGCCGCCGCCCGAGGCACGACGTGCCGCACGGCACGACGGGCATCGGCCCGGCTCGTTCATGAGACCGCGCGAGGCATAGAACTCCTGCTCGCCGGCCGTCCAGATGAATTCCTGACCGCAGTCTTTGCAGGTCAGGGTCTTGTCAGAGAAGCTCACTTAGAAGCTTCCTCCCTTTTGTTTGTCGCTGACGCTTTGAGCCTCGCCAGGTCTCGGGAGGAAGTGCCTCACTCGCCCGCGTGTTGACTCTCGTCGCCGCTGCCCCTTTGGGGCACATCAAGCCTAGCAGTTAGATCGTCCGTGGGGAAGGTGTTTGCAAAGGCCTCGCCCAGCCACTCGTCGTACCACTCGCCCGAGCGGAAGTACGACCGCGGGAGCAGTCCCATCCGCCGATAGCCGACCTTCTCGTTCGCCCGCCTGCTCCCGCGATTGGCGAGAGCGACCCAGTTATGCACGCGCCGGAGCCGTAGCTCCCTCCACGCAAAGCTCGTCCGCAGCCGCACGGCCTCGCTCGCGATGCCGCGACCGTAGAGATCGTGGCGACCGATGAAGAGCCCGGTCTCTCCGTCGCGACGCACCCAGTCGATGTGGAAGATGCCGGTGAAGCCGACCGGCTCGCCCTCGTACGCGATCGTCCACTGGATCTGCGTCTGACCGTCCGCCGTCTCTTTGAAGCGCTTCTCCTGTTTCTCGGGGGTGAGCTCGCCGAAGCGGGGTCCCATGAAGCGGCTCGCCTCAGGCTGCACCTCCCAGGCGGGGTGGAGCCTGAAATGCTCGAGCGTCGGCGGCACGAGCGCGACGCCGTTCCGACCCTCGAGCCGCGGGCCGAGCATCAGCGGAAGGCCTCCGGCGCGAACGAGGCGTACTCGCGCTCGGTCGCGCCCCACCGCTCTTGCCAGGTCTCCTTGTCCATGACGAGCTGCACCTGGTCGACGTAGGCGCCGTCGCGGTAGTACACGTCGCGGCCGCGCGCGTACTCGGCGTAGCCGAGCCGCTCGGCGATCCGCAGCGCCGCCACGTTGTCCGCGTGGAGGACGAGGTCGGTCCTGCGCAGATCGAGATAGTCGAAGGCGTAACGGTGCAGCGCCAGCGCGGCGTCCGCCCCGTACCCCCTGCGCCACTCCGACGGGTCGAGGACGAGCTGCCGGACCTCGAGCCCGACGCCCGAATCCCAGACGCGTCCGACCGCGAGGCCGACAAGACGCCCGTCCGACTCGATCGACCACAGCACCCGCCGCGGTTCCTTCGCGATCTCGGCGAACCGTTCCTTCCACGTCGCGGGCATGGCGGGCTCGAACCACGGTGGATGCGCGCGGCGCACCCTCAGGTCCGCCATCCAGTCGTTGAAGCGCGCGAGGTCCGCCGCGACAGGCAGGCGCAGCGTCGTCTTCTTCCCGCGGATCGTTCCGCCGAGCGCCACGCGGCGAGGATAGGGAGTGGCTCAGCTCCGCGAGATCGGCAACCGCACCGCGAACTCGGCCCCGCCGTCCGCCACGTTTTGTGCGCTGATCGCGCCGCCGTGCGCCTGCGCGATGGCCTGCGCGATGGCGAGCCCCAGGCCCGCGCCGTTCCGCACGGCGTTCTCGCCGCGGTAGAAGCGCTGGAAGAGGCGGACCTGCGCGCCCTCGGGGAGGCCCGAGCCGGCATCGCGAACGCGCAGGATGATCGTGCCGTCGTCGCGCTCGCCGCGGACGCGGACGGTCGCGCCGCGCGGCGAGTGCTTCACCGCGTTGTCCAGGAGGTTGAGGAAGAGCTGCGCGAGCTTGTCGGGATCGCCGCGGACCGACGGGAGCGCGTCCGCGTCGGCGACGTCGAAGCGAACGCCCGCGTCGCGCGCCTGAACGTCGAGCGCGGCGACCGCGCTCGAGAGCAGCCGGGCGGGCGAGACGTCTTCCTGCGCCATCGCCTGAGCGCCGGCCTCGAGCTTCGCGACCTGCAGGAGCCCTTCCACCATGCGCACGAGCCGCCGCGCCTCGCGGTGGATGACCTCGCCGGCTCGCGTGACCGCATCGCCGCGGGCCTCGCCCTCGACGATCGCCTGCGCGAAGCCCTGGATCGAGGTGAGGGGTGTCCGCAGCTCGTGCGAGATGTCGGCGAGGAACGCGCGCTCGCTCCCTCGCGCGCGCTGGATCTCGCCCGCCATCTCGTTGAAGGCGGTGCCGAGCTCGGCCACCTCGTTCGGTCCTGACAGCGGCACGCGCGTCTCGTACTCGCCCTTCGCGAATCGTCGCGCCCCGGAGGCCAGCACGCGAAGCGGCCGCGTGATCGTCCGCGAGAGGAGCGCCGCGACGACGAGCGCGAATCCGGCGGAGACGGCGGCGCTGATGAGCAGGGCGGGCAGCAGATCGCGGATGGTGTCCGCGAAGACCGCGCGCGGACGCGCGACGACGATGAAGCCCTGGCCGCCCGCGCCGACGACCGCTCGCAGGAGCTGCTGCCGCACGAAGATCCACTGCTCGTCCTTCTCGGTGAACGTCCCGATATTCGCGGTGTTGACGGGCGGGATCGTGAAGTTGACGAGCGTGCCGTCGCTGTCGACGACGACGCGGCGCTGCGGCGTGATCACGAGGAGCCGGGCGTTCGCGGCGCGCGCCTGCTCGGTGAGCGCCTCGACGATCTCGCGGGGCTGCTGTCCCGAGCGCACGCCGGTCTGGATCGCGGTGAGGAACGGCGCGGAAAGCTCCTCGAGCCGCAGCCTTGTCTGGTCGTTCTCGTAGCGGAGGAGGAGTCCCGCGATCGTGAGCGCGGCGGCCGCGAGGCCGACGAGCACGACGGCGAGGTACGAGAGGAACAGACGCGACGCGACGGTCCGTGGCATCGGCTAGCCCGGCGCGACCAGCTTGTATCCGACGCCCCACACGGTCTCGATCTTCGCGTCGGCGCCGGAGAGCTTGTCGCGTAGCTGCTTCACGTGGACGTCCACGGTCCGCGTCTCGCCCGGATACGCGAAGCCCCACACGTCTTCGAGGAGCCGGTCGCGGGTGAGGACGATGCCGGGCTGTCGGCAGAACGCCTCGAGGAGCTCGAACTCTTTCGCGCGGAGCGTTACCGCACGCTCGGCGACGAAGACCTCGTGGCGCGCCGGATCGACCCGCACGTTCCCGACCTCGAGCGTCCGGCCGCCGCCGGGCATGCCCGCGACGCGGCGAAGGACCGCTCGCACGCGTGCGACGAGCTCCTTTGGGTTGAACGGCTTCGTGAGGTAGTCGTCCATGCCCTGCTCGAGAGCCTCGATCTTCTGCACGTCCTCGGCACGCGCGGTAAGCGCGAGCACCGGCGTGTCCGCGTGCGAGCGGATCTCGCGGAAGAGCTCGAGGCCGTCGGCATCGGGCAGCCCGAGGTCGAGCACGACGAGCGCCGGTTTCACGTCTCCCATGGCCTTGCGGGCCTCGGACGCGGTGCGCGCGTGCTCGACGATGAAATCGGCGTTGCGGAGGTAGAGCGTCACGAGCTCCGCGACCGACGGGTCGTCCTCGATGACGACGATGCGCGCGGTCATGCCCGGAATGCTAAGCGTGGTAGCGTGCCGCACCTGTGAAAGATCCGTTCGTTCTGGGGACGATCCTCGCGCATCCCGACGACGAGACGTTCGGCGTCGGTGGCACGCTGATCAAGTACGCCGACGAGGGCGTCCGCGTGCACAGCCTCTGCCTCACCCAGGGCGACCAGGGCTGGATGGGCGATCCCGAGCGTCCCATCGTGACCCGCGAGCGCCTCGGGGCGATGCGCGCGGCCGAGCTCGCCGAATCGGGACACCGCATGGGGCTCGCGTCGACCACCTGCCTCACATACCCCGACGGAGCCCTCGCCGGTGTCAGTGGGGACGAAGTGGTGCGGGACATCGTCCGCTGGCTGCGGCGGGTCCGGCCGGACGTGGTCATCACGTGGGGTCCCGACGGCGGCTACGGCCATCCCGACCACGTCGCCGCCGGCGAGCGCGCGCTCAAGGCGATCGAGCTCGCGGGCATCCAGCGACACGAGCCGGCGCTTGGCGCGCACTGGCACGTGCGCCGGTGCTATCGCTTCGTCGCGGCCGCGGACTTCGTCGACGGCATCCGCGAGATCAACAAACAGTTCGCCGACTACATGGAGACCCTCGCGGTGAAGCCGGAGCGCTGGACGAGAGACCGGCTTGGCGCGGCGATCGACATCCGCGAGGTCGTCGAGCGGAAGATCGACGCGATGAAGGCCCACGCGACCCAGGAGCCCGACTACCGCGAGTGGATCGCCTCGCGTGAGAAGATCCCGTGGCTCTTCTCGGAGGAGGTATTCATCCGTGAGTTTCCCGACGCGGGTGGCCCGCCGCTCGAGACAGACCTCTTCGGCGCGCTCCGCGGGATGTCGCCCGGCTCGCTCGCGAAGCGAGCGTGAGAAGGGGGTTGCAGGGGACTTCGCAACACTCGCTCGCGAAGCGAGCGTGAGAAGGGGGGTTGCAGGGGGCACGCCCCCTGCGAGAAATTAGCTGGCGATCGCGAGGCGGATCGGTCCGACGAGCGCGTCCGCGAGCGCGCGCGTGCGCTCCGCCGACGTCTCCATGCGCGGGTCGTAGCGCGTGAGGTAGCTCACCGCGGCGTCGAGGCCCTCGCGACCGGGACGCCCGAGCTCGAGACGTCGCCGAGCTTCGCGCGCGTGAAGACGACGACCCCTTCGATCCGCGTGTTGATGAAGCCGCCCGTCGCGATGTCGCTGCGCACGCGCGTGGCGTTCCAGCGCGCGCGCTTCGACGGCGAGTCGTACAGCGCCCGCGAGCGGGTCCGCGACGACCTGCGATACCAGTGGTCCTGGTAGCAGATCACTTCGCCGGCTTCGCCGCGCGGCTCGACGACGACGACGCCGGGCGGGCCGACGACGACGACCGCGACCTCGGCCTCACCGTCGTCGCGCGGCGCGTAGTGCGAGAGCACGACGTAGTCGCCGGGGAGCCGGCCCTCGAGCTGTTTGGCGACGGCGTCGGCGAGCTCCGACGCGCCGCGCAGGCGGAGTGCCCGTGCGAGCGCGCGGAGCCCGACGCCGAGCGCGGGGAGGGGGACGAGGCTGAATAGGACGCCGACGACGAACGGCGGCACGCCGATGGCGCTCGCGAGCGCGCGCTGATCGAGCGCGTACGCGAGGGCCGCGGCCCAGCGTGCGGCGCCAACGACGTCGCGTCGGCGGCGTGCTGCCGAGCGTGTCCTTCATGAAGTGACCTTCCTCCCGCTCTCGACCGCCGAGACTCCCTCGTGTCGCGCCGTGCGACAAGAGACCCGTTGGTCCTAGCCGGAAGTACTGGTCATCATCGTCGCGATGTCACTCACGTCCGAGATCGCCGAGCAGCCGAAGGTGGTCCGGCGGCTGCTCGAAGAAGGATGGCCCGACGCGAAAGCGCTCGGGCGGGCGCTTGGCAGGATCGAGCACGTCACGCTGGTCGCGCGGGGCTCCTCGGACAACGCCGCCACCTACGGCAAGTACATGTTCGAGAGCGTCGCCGCGATCGTGACCGCGCTCGCCGCGCCGTCGCTCGTCACGCGCTACGACGCGGCCCCCGCGTTCGGCCGCGGGGCGGTCATCGGCATCTCGCAGTCCGGCGCCTCGCCCGACGTCGCGGCGGTCGTGCGGGAGGGCCGGCGCGCGGGCGCGGTGACGATCGCCCTGACCAACAGCCCGCGATCGCGCCTCGCACGGACGGCCGAGCACGTGTTCGCGCTGCGCGCGGGACGCGAGCGTGCCGTCGCGGCGACGAAGACGTACACCGCGACCTGCGTCGCGCTCGCGCTCCTTGCCGCGGCGACCGCGGAGGCACGCGGGCGGAGCGCGCTGTCGCTCGCGGGATTGCCGGAGGCGGTCGACGAGGCCGTGGCGATGTCGTCCGACGCGGCGCGCCTGGCGAGGCGGATCGGCCGCGCCGACGCGATCGTCGTCCTCGGCCGCGGGTACCAGTTCGCCGCCGCGCTCGAGGCCTCGCTGAAGATCAAGGAGCTCGCACGCGTATGGGCCGAGCCGTACTCGAGCGCCGACTTCGCGCACGGACCGCAGACGCTGCTGCGGCGCGGGACGCCGGTCTTGCTTCTGTCCTCACGCGGCGCGACCGAGGCTGAGGCGCGGGCGCTCGCGCGGGCTCTCGCGCGCAAGGGCGCGCGGCTCTACGCCATCACGAACGACGAGCGGCTCGCGGCTGACGTCGCGGACGCCGTGCTCCTGCGCGCGCCGCTTTCGGAGACGCTGACGCCGGTCAGCTTCGTGATCGCGGCGCAGCTGCTCGCCGTCGCGCTCGCCCGCCGGCGCGGCCGCGACCCGGAGCGGCCCGCCGGCCTTTCGAAGGTGACGCGGACCTGCTAGCGGCGCGTCGCTTCGGCGGCGCCGCGCCGCGAGCTCGCTTCGGGGGCCGGGGGGCAGCGCCCCCCGACGGCTCCTGTGGTAGGAACTCGACGGTGAGGCGGTACCCATAGGCCGCCGCGACCCGCGAGAGTGACCGGAGCGACGGCAGGTAGCGCGGATCCTCCATGCGGCGAAGCTGCGTCTGCGACGTCCCGAGGCGTCTGGCGGCCGCGCGCTCGGAGAGCCCCGCGGCGCGGCGGAGCTTCGCGACGGCCTCGGCGACCGCCGCGGCGAGCGGGTCGGGACGCCGCTCGGCCTCGGCCTGGCTGGGGACTGCTACCGCTGTTGGTGGCGGCTGCTCCGGCATGGGCGCACCATCCTAGCCCGCCGATCAGGTCGCGGCGAAAACGTCGAGCAGATCGCGCTGTGCCCCGTCGTACGCGAAGAGGATCGTGCCTTCGCAGCCGGCCTCGGCCGCCGCGCGCACCTGCGCTCGCACGAGCGCGCGCTCGCCCGGGTAGGCCATGAGGCCGCCCCACATGCGCGTGTCCGGCGCCGCCGCCCGCGCGGCGCCGAGCAGCCGCGCGACCTCGGCAGTATCGCGGTGGTAGGCCATCGGGCACACGAGATCGAGGTAACGCTCGCGCGCCCACTCTGGCCAACGCTGCAACACGCGGTCGCGCGCGACGACGGGATCAGGAAGGACCGCGGCCGAGATGACGATGCCGGCGCGGGCCTCGCGCAGACGTTTGGCGCCCTCGGCGACGAGCGCGGTCACGGCGGAGTGATCGTCGGCTGACGAGGCGGAGGTCGCCCGCGGATACCGCACGTAGTCGTAATGGAAGCCCTCCACGCGGTAGCGCGACACGATGTCGCTGAAGACCGCAAGCGTGTGCTCGCGGGCCGGCTCGCTCCGGGGATCTACGTAAACCCCTTCGAAATCGGCGCCCCCTCGGGGAGCGAGCTGGCCTGCGCCGAGCCGAAGGAGCCAGTCGGGGTGCGCGTTCACGAGGTGCACGGGCGAGCGCGGCAGGGCGCCCTGCGGGTGCGACCAGACGAAGAAGACGTTCGCCCAAGCGTGGATGCGCACGCCTACGGCGGCGCCTGCGCGCACGAGGTGCGCGAGCGGGTCGAAGCCGGCGGCAAGCCCCTCGGCGAGCGGCTCCAGCGCGGAGGCGTAGTAGGCGTCGCCGCGACCGCGGATCTGGACGACGAGATCGTGGATCCCGCGCACGGTCGCGTCGGCCACGAGGTCGTCGATCGCGCTCCGCGAGAGGATCCTGTCCCTGACGACCCAGAGCGCCTTCTCCATCACTTTTCGCAGGGGGCGTACCCCCTGCAGCCCCCTTCCTAGCAAGGGCTCCGCCCTTGCAGTTTCAGGGTGATGTCTTTATCTGGTCGCGCGACGCGAGGGCGTCGCGAGCCGCGTCGATCGCCTCGGGCCGCGACTCGGGCGGGATCGTGCAGCCGCCCGCGGCGAGCCAGCGGCGGCCCCGCGTCTGCGCGAGACCTTCGGCGATCTCGCGCCGCGCGGCGGCCGGCGATCGCGCGAGAAGCGCGGCATCCGACAGTCCGCCGATGGCGCCGCGGTCCGCCGTCGCGCCCTGGAACGCGGCGAGATTCGGATTCCCCGCGAGACGCGGGTTCCAAGACACCGCCGCGACGTCGTAGCGGGCGAGCTCGACGACCCGCGCGTTCGGGCCGCACACGTGGAGGACGTTGAGCGCAGCGCCGCGCGCCCCGGCGAGCACGCGGAGGTCGAAGGGACGGCCGAAGCGCGCGTATTCGCCCTGGTCGAGGGTGTCCCGCTGCGCCCAGCTCGTGGTCGCGAGAAAGATCCCGTCCGCGGTCTCGACGCACGCGCGGGCGAGCGCCGCGAACGTCTCCGCGACGGCGTCGAGCGCCGCGAGCACCGCATCGGGGCGCGCGCGCAGGTCCGCGAGGAGGCGCTCCTTGCCGCCGAGCCGCTCGAGGACGCCGAGCGGCGTGAAGATCGTCGCGAGGAGCGGGACGTCCGGCAGCGCCACGCGGACGCGCCGCAGGCCGTCGAGCAGCTCGCGGAAGGCGGGAGCGCTCACCGGCTTGCGGCCGATCTTTCGCCAGTCGTCGGGACGGCGCACCGCGTACCGCACCAGCGTCGGTCGCGCCGCGCCCGCGTAGCGGTACGCGGTCCCCCACGGCTCAGCGTGGTAGTGGGCGCGCGGGTTGTATTTGACGATGTCCAGCCGGTGGCGCGTGGTGAAGGCGATCGTCGTCCCGGCCAGGCGCTCCGCGCCCTCGTTCTCGTCGGGATAGAAGTGGCGCCACACCGCGAACGGAGCGCGCGCCTGACGCGTTCGCGCGAGGTGAGTCCCGCGGATCGCGGCATCAGAGCGCGGCGAAGGTCGTCAGGGCGACCTGGCGGTCCGCGAGTGCCCGGCGCACGCGTGGATCGGTGAGCGTCGCGAGCTCCTCCCCGCGCTCGCGTGCGTAGGTCGAGCCGGAGAGCAGCTCGGCATCGGGTTCGGCGGGATGGCACATGAGCTCGGTCACCCCGTCCCCGAGCCGGTGGATGATGCCCAGGAGCGTCGCGACGTCGATGTGGCCCGCGTGCTGGAACTCGCGGGAGAAGCGGTCCGGCGTGCGGATCCCTCGCGCCCGCAAGCGCTCGCGCTGCGCGTCGTCGTGGGTCCGCGCGGCGGCGCCGGTCTCGCGCGCGAGCTCGCCGAGCGCCCATTCGAGCGCGGGCATGTCGTGCACCCAGTGATGCGAGTCGAGATGCGTCGGCTCCCTCCCGATGAGCTCTCGCGCCCGAGCGTACTGCGCGCGGTACTCGACGAGCGCCTCGTCGCGATCCACCTCACGCGTGAGCAGCAGCGAGCGCCGCGGGAACTCACCGGTCGGCGTGACGAGCGAGCGGACCCGGGTCGGCTCGGAGAGCGGCCGCGCGAACGTGAGCACCAGATGTACGCCCACGTCGAGGGACGGGTCCGCTCGGGCGACGGCGCCGGCATGCGCGGCGTCGGTCGTATTCGCCATGAGCGTCGCGCTCGTGACGATGCCCTCGCGGTGCGCGCGCACGATCCCGCGATCGACCCCGGCCGAGCGGCCGAGGTCGTCGGCGTTCACGATGAGGCGGCGGGCCACCGGTCCTCGATCGCCGCGCGGACGTGCCAGCCCCATTTCTCCAGGCGGCGCTCCGCTTCACCCGGCGTGATCCGCGCTTCGTGCTGCACGATGGCGATCGCGCGCTGGCGCAGCTTCTCGTTCGTCGCGCGCAGATCGACCATGAGGTCATCGCGCGTGTGCCCGAGCTTCACCATCGCGGTCGTCGAGAGCATGTTGAGGACGAGCTTCGTCGCCGTGCCTGCCTTCAGGCGGCTCGATCCCGCGATGACCTCCGGGCCGACCTGGATGACGATCGGCACGTCCGGCTCGCGCGCCAGGCGCGAATCGGGGTTGCACGTGATGCCAATGGTCGCGGCGGCGCCGAGGTCGCGCTTCGCCGCCTCGAGCGCCGCGAGCACGTACGGCGCGCGCCCGCTCGCCGAGATCCCGGCGACGACGTCCCCCTGGCGCACCTGGCCCGCGAGGTCCCGGGCCGCGGCCGAGCCCTGGTCCTCGGCGCCTTCGATCGACATGCGCAGCGCGTGGTCGCCGCCGGCAATGATCGCGTGCACGAGCTCGGGATCGACGCCGAACGTCGGGGGCATCTCGCTCGCGTCGAGGACGCCGAGCCGGCCGCTCGTCCCGGCACCGACGTAACGCAGGCGGCCGCCCGCGGCGAGCGCGTTCACCGCGACATCGACGGCACGCTCGATCTGCGGGATGGCCTTGCGGACGGCGGCGGGGACGGTCGCGTCCTCGTCGTTCAGGAGCTCGAGGATCGCCCGCGTGGACATGGTGCCGAGCTTCGCCGCGCGCGGATTGCGCGACTCGGTGACGCGTTCGCTCACCGGGGTCCCCAGGCGAGCCGCATCGCCAGGCGCGCCGCGCCCATCGCCGGCTCCTCGCGGACCGGCTCGACGGTCGCGCTCGGCAGCATCGCGAGGAGCTCCACGCGCACGGCGCGCTCGAGCGAGGGCAGCGTCTCGAACGCCCCGCCCGCGAGGTAGATCGGGCCCCCGTCGAGGCCGAGCTCGAGCGCCACGACCGTCGCTGCGCGGGCGAGCGCGCTCGCGCCGCGGCGCACGATCGCGACCGCGATCCCGTCCGATTCCGCCGCCGCACGGGCGACCGCGCGCGCGCCGGCGAGTACCGCCGGCGACGGGTGGGGCCGGCCGTAGAGCTGCGGCAGCGCCTCCATGAGCGACGTGACGCCGAGCTCGCGCGTGACGTGCGCCGTGATCGCGGTCGCCGCGCCGCGCCCGTCGACGTCGTGGGCGG
>Ga0209161_10002057_pt1 | contig 16517 bp, 14 predicted proteins | sample GraSoiAngelo_155_FD_186169 | JGI IMG/M metagenome (GOLD analysis project Ga0209161, IMG submission 186169) | Grasslands soil microbial communities from the Angelo Coastal Reserve, California, USA - 14_1009_13_30cm (SPAdes) (version 2) | ecosystem: Environmental > Terrestrial > Soil > Grasslands...
TCGGCAACTTGAAGATCGACGCGAATGCCTGAGGCGGGGGCGCTGGAACTCGCCAAGGAGCTCATCGCGCGCCGGTCAGTGACTCCCGAGGACGGGGGCTGCCAGAACCTCCTCCGCGCGCGCCTTGCCAAATCCGGCTTTCGCTGCGAGCCGATGCGCTTCGGCGCGGTAGACAACCTCTGGGCGCGCCGCGGCGACGCCCAGCCGCTGGTCTGCTTCGCCGGCCATACCGACGTAGTGCCGCCCGGCCCGCTCGGCGAATGGCACTCCGATCCGTTCATCCCGTCCGTGCGCGAGGGCCGGCTCTACGGCCGGGGCGCCGCTGACATGAAGTCCTCCATCGCGGCATTCGTGGTGGCCTGCGAGGCCTTCGTTGCCGAGCGGCCCGGGCATTCGGGGTCGATCGCGCTGCTGCTCACCTCCGACGAGGAAGGCCCGGCGCTCGACGGCACGGTGCGCGTGGTCGAGGGCCTGAAGCAGCGCGGGGAAGCCGTGGATTACTGCATCGTCGGCGAGCCGACTTCGGTGAACGCCCTGGGCGACATGATCAAGAATGGCCGGCGCGGCTCGCTTTCCGGCAGGCTGACCGTGCGCGGCATCCAGGGGCACATCGCCTACCCGCAGCTGGGCCGCAACCCGATTCACCAGCTCGCGCCGGCGCTCGCCGAGTTGACGGCGCTGCAGTGGGACGCGGGGAACGAGCACTTCCAGCCGACGACCTGGCAGGTCTCCAACGTTCACGGCGGCACCGGGGCGCTGAACGTCATCCCCGGTTCGCTGCAGCTCGATTTCAACTTCCGCTTCTCCACCGCTAGTACTGAGCGCTCCCTCAAGGAACGGCTGGAAGCGGTCCTGAAGAAGCATGGCGTGCACTACGCCATCGAGTGGACCCTTGGCGCGAAACCGTTCATCACGTCGCGCGGCAGGCTGGTAGAGGTCGTTTCCACGGTCATCAAGAAGCACACCGGTCGCGCACCCGAGCTCTCCACCGCCGGCGGCACTTCGGACGCCCGTTTCATCGCCGAGGTCTGCCCGCAGGTGGTCGAGCTCGGGCCGGTCAATTCCAGCATCCACAAGCTCGACGAGCACATCGAGCTCGGCGCGCTGGAGCAGTTGCCCAAGATCTACCTGGATACGCTGCGCGCCCTGCTGCCTTGACGCTCGGCGAGCTGCTGGAACAGACCGAGCGGCGGCTGCGCCGGGCGCGCCTGCAATACGGCCACGGCACGAGCAACCCGCGCGACGAGGCCGCCTACCTGGTTCTGCGTGGCTTGGGTTTGCCTTTCGGAGCTGATTTGCATCTCGAGATCGGTCGCTCCGGGCAGAAGCGCATCGAAGCGCTGGTAGGAAAAAGAATCGCGCAGCGCATTCCCGTCGCCTACCTGCTTCACGAAGCCTGGCTCGCGGGCCTGCGGTTCTACGTCGACCGTCGCGTCGTCGTGCCGCGCTCGCACATCGCCGAGCTTCTCGGCGATCGCCTGCGGCCGTGGCTGCGCCGGCCGACGCGGCGCGTGCTCGACTTGTGCACCGGCTCCGGCTGCCTCGCCATTCTCGCCGCGCGCGCATTTCGGCGCGCCGACGTCGATGCCACGGATATTTCGGCCGCTGCGCTGGTCGTCGCCAGGAGAAACGTTCTCAAGCACCGTCTGCGAAGCAGGATTCGCCTGCTCCGCTCCGATCTGTTCGCCGCGCTGGAAGGCGGGCATTACGACCTGATCGTGACCAATCCCCCTTACGTCGCCACATCAGCGATGCGGCGCCTGCCGCCGGAGTATCGCCACGAGCCGAGGCTGGCGCTGGCTGCGGGACGCGACGGACTCGACCTCGTGCGGCGGATCGTCGCGGCAGCGCGCGCCTACCTGACGCCCGATGGGGTGCTCGCCTGCGAGGTGGGCGCGGCGCGGCCTGCGCTCGAGCGCGCGTATCCGCGGCTGCCTTTCACCTGGCCCGCAGTCGGCCATCCGGCGGGTGACGTCTTCCTGATCGAGCGCGCGCAGCTACCTGCCGATCTCGAATAGCCAGCCCTCGGGCGAAGCGGCCTGCAGCACGGTGCGGGGGCTGGCCGTCAGCTGCTCGGCAAGCTTGGCGTGCTGGCGGGCAACCACGACCAAACGCGCGCCGAATACCGGCTCGATCACCGCCGCGGGGTCCTCGGTCGCTCCGGCGCTGACGGCGAGCCATACGGCGAAACGGGCTGGATCGCGGTAAGCGAGATAGTGCCCGTCCAGCCCGTTGATGTAGCGAAAGCCGTCGGCCCACCAGACGAGCGCCATGAAGTCGCTCCACGAGCTGTTGAAGACGACATCGCCGGGCTTGCCCAGCTGGTTCAAGCGTGCCCCAACGCGCGCGAGATGATCGGCCGGCATCAGCTGAATGCGGTCAAGGTTCGCCACACCGACGCTCGCCGCTGCCAGCGTCCACGCGACCAACGCGGCGGCGCGCAGCTTTGCGAAACGCACCGCGACCCAGCTATCCCTCGCCGCAAGTCCCGCCGCCAGCGCCGCAAACGGGACGTAGTACTCGGCGAAGCGCGCCGCCTGGTGATATAGAGCCAACGACAGCACGGCAACGCCGAGGGCGAGAAGCGTATCGACGGGCGGACGGAACGCGCGATCGCGGTATCGGCGCCAGGCCAGCGCGGCTAGCCCGGCACCGAGGCTGAGGTGCGCGGGCCAGCATTGCAGCCAGATGTTCTTCCAGCCGGGCGGATACCACTCCGTTCCGATCAGTGAGGACAGCTGTGCGCCGTAGACCGGTGCCGCAGGCTTGAAGAGGACGTGGAACATCAGGTATTCGATATTCCTCGGGAACCACGGGCTCAACACCAGCGCCAGCGTCATGCCGCCGGCGACGGCGACAAGCGGCGCCACGACCAGGCGTCGCTCCGCAATGGAGCGGACCCCGCAGCCGATGAGCGCCATCGGCCCGAGGATCACCGCGGCGTGATAGCTCTGCAGAAACAGGAACGCGAGCGCCGCGAGCGTCTTGTAACGGCCCCGCGCCATGGCCCAGACCGACAGAACCATGAAGACGATGGCGATGTTCTGCGCGCGCAGCATCATCAATCGATAGGGCATGCTGGCGCCCGCGGCGATGGCAAGCAGCGCGAACAGCGGCGCGGCCGGCACGCCGAGCCGGCGCATGACGAACGCGAGCACCGCGGCCGTGGCGGCGCCGTTCAAGGCTGCGCCCCAGGCGAGCGCCTGCGCCGGGTCGTCGATGAGGGTGAGCGGCAGGAGCATCACGTGCCAGAGCCAGTGGTGGTCGGGCCCCCTCTCGCCGAGGACGGTGAACGGCAGCCACGGAATATCGGTCCACAACCCGTAATGCGCGATCCAGTGCGCCACGCGCAGGTGATAGTGGCCGTCGAAATCGAGAAAGCCGTTCCACTGGCCGAGCTTCCAGCGGAAAAAGCACAGCGCAAGCGCGAAGATCAGCGCCGCTTCGGCCAGGGCTTGCCTGAGGCGCGTTTCATCGCTCAGCCCCAGAAAGTGCGGCTCCTCTCGAAGGCGGCCCACGCTGGGCCAAGAGCGCAGATCAGGCGCGCTTCGCGGCGCTGCAGCGGCTTGGGGGGTTCGGCCTTCATTTCCTTCAGGAGCTTGCGCGCCACGGCGATGTCGTTCAGCTCGCCGAGCAGGTCCTGCAGCGCCTTCACACGCTTCAGGTAGGCAGCGTAGTGCGTGCCCGGAAAGAATGGGGCAAAGAATTCACAGGCGTAGCGCAGGCGCCTGATGCGGATGCGCAGCGCATGGCGGCGCTTCTCGTTCCGCCACTCAACACCCCGCGCAGCTTCAAGGGCCTTGCGATGGAACCGTTGCAAGGCGCTTGCGGCGATGTCCGTAGAAACCGAATCCTTGCAAGGCGTCGCCCGCGCCCAGTGCCGAGCGCGCAACCTGAATTCCGCAAACGCGCGCTTGGACAAGGCGGCGCGAGCTTTGCGCCACGCGGCGGCGCGCTTGCGCCGGGCGACAGGGACTATTTCGCGCGGCACAGCGGAGTTGGCAAGAAACACATCCCAGTCGCGCGCCGTGCCGAGCGCGGGCTTGAATTCCTGCAGCGCTCGCCGGAGCGGTTTGGTGGAGCGGCGCGGAATGACGTCGCGGAAGGCGCGCTGCACGGTACGCAGGCGCCGCAGGCCGACACGCAGCTGGTGCAGGAACTCCGGGGCCTCAGACTGGGCCACGCCGCGCGCGTTGACTTCCACCTGCGCCAGCGCCGCCGAGAACAGCGGCGCGAAGCTGGGGTGACCGATGGGATTCGAACCCACAACAACCGGAATCACAATCCGGGACTCTACCTTTGAGCTACGGTCACCGTCGTAATCAGCGATCTGGCCTGCCCGGCGGGACTCGAACCCACAACCCCCAGCTTAGAAGGCTGGTGCTCTATCCGGTTGAGCTACGGGCAGCCGCCGGGACGCTAGATCCATGGTCGGGGTGGCGTGATTTGAACACGCGACATCTTGCTCCCAAAGCAAGCGCGCTACCAGGCTGCGCTACACCCCGAAAAAGGCGGCAAATGATACTCTCGGACTATCAAGAGGGCAATTGAGTTGCTTGCGGCAAGGGGCTATTTTCTGATACAAAGTCGCCTCTCTTTTTAGGGGTCGCGCGTCGAATGGCCGTAGAACTCACCAGGAAAAGCTTCACCCCTTACGCCGCGAAGAAGGGCGAGGAGTACATGAACGCCCGGCAGCGCGCGCATTTCCGCAAGATTCTCGAGTCGCTGAAAGCCGAGCTCTCGGAGGAGATCGACCGCACGGTGCACACCATGCAGGACGAGGCGACGGTGTTCGCCGACCCGAACGACCGCGCCAGCCAGGAGTCCGACATGGCGCTCGAGCTGCGCAACCGCGACCGCGAGAGGAAGCTGATCAAGAAGATCGACGAGACCATCGCGCGCATCGACGCCAACGAGTACGGCTACTGCGAGAGCTGCGGCGTCGAGATCGGTCTCAAGCGGCTCGAGGCGCGCCCCACCGCGACCCTGTGCATCGACTGCAAGACGCTCGACGAGCTGCGCGAGCGCCAGGTCGCGAAGTAAAGAAGACTACCCGCTCTGCTTCGCGGTTTCCTGAGGGCTGACTGCCTTCATGGACAGCCGCACCCTTCCCTTGTCGTCGGCTTCCAGCACCTTCACCTTCACGACCTGGCCTTCCTTCAGGTGGTCGGCCACGGCGTTGACCCGCTCGTGGCTGATCTGCGAGATGTGCAGCAATCCGTCGCGCCCGGGCAGCACCTGCACGATGGCGCCGAAGTCCAGCAGCCGCAGCACCGTGCCTTCGTAGACCTTGCCGACCTCGACGTCCGCGGTCAGCTCCTGGATGCGCTTCTTCGCCGCCTCGCCGCCCTCGGCAGAGACGCAGGCGATCGACACGGTGCCGTCGTCCTCGATCTCGATGGTGGTGCCGGTCTCCTCTTGAATACCGCGGATCACAACACCACCCTTGCCGATGACGTCGCGGATCTTGTCCGGGTTGATCTTGATCTTGATGATGCGCGGCGCGTAGCTCGAGAGCTCGGTGCGCGATCCCTCGATCGCCTGCTTCATGATGCTCAGGATCTGCAGCCGGGCCTCGCGCGCCTGGTCGAGCGCCACCTTCATGATGCCCTTGTTGATCGACTCGATCTTCAGGTCCATCTGCAGCGCCGTGACGCCGCGCTCGGTGCCCGCGACCTTGAAGTCCATGTCGCCGAGGTGGTCCTCGTCGCCCAGGATGTCGGACAGCACCGCGAAGCGGTTGCCTTCCTTGATCAGGCCCATCGCGATCCCCGCCACGTGCGCCTTGACCGGAACGCCGGCATCCATCAGCGCCAGGCTGCCGCCGCAGACCGAGGCCATCGATGAAGAGCCGTTGGATTCGGTGATCTCGGAGACCACGCGGATCGAGTAGCCGAAGTCCTCCTGCGTCGGCAGCAGGCCGACCAGCGCCCGCTTGGCGAGGCGCCCGTGGCCGATCTCGCGGCGCTTGGGCGGGCCGACGCGGCCGGTCTCGCCGGTCGCATAGGGCGGCATGTTGTAATGAAGCATGAAGCGCTCGCGGTATTCGCCGGTGAGCGCGTCGATGATCTGCTCGTCGCGGCCGGTGCCGAGCGTCACGGTGACCAGCGCCTGCGTCTCGCCGCGCGTGAACAGCGCCGAGCCGTGAGTGCGCGGCAGCACGCCGACGCGCACGCCGATCGGCCGCACGGTACGCGTGTCCCGGCCGTCGATGCGCGGCTCGCCGTCCAGGATCTGGCTGCGCACGATCTTCGACTCCAGGTTGAAGAAGATCTCCTTCACCGCGTTGGCGTCGAGCGTGCGGTTCGCCGCTGCGGCCTCGGCCGTCAGCTTCTCGAGGCTGCCCTTGCGGATTTCGACCAGGCGGTTGTTGCGCGCCTGCTTCTGCTTCATGGCAAAGGCGGCGCGAAAGTCCTGCTCGGCAAGCTCGCTCACGCGCGCGATCAGCGCCTCGTTCTTCGCCGGGGGCTGCCAGTCCCAGGCCGGCTTGGCGGCCTCTTCTGCCAGCTCGTGGATGGCCTGGATCGCGGCCTGCATCTGCTCGTGGCCGAAGCCCACCGCGCCGAGCATCACGTCCTCGGGCAGCTCGAGCGCCTCGGATTCCACCATCAGCACGCCCTGCTCGGTCCCGGCGACGACCAGGTTGAGCTGCGACTCCTTCAGCTGGCTCATCGTCGGGTTGACGACGTACTGGCCGTTGACGTAGCCGATCCGGCACGCGCCGATCGGGCCGTTGAACGGAATGCCGGAAAGCGTCAGCGCCGCCGAGACGGCGAGCATCGCCGGGATATCGGAATCGACCTCGGGATTGAGCGACAGCACCGTGGCGACCACCTGGACCTCGTTGAAGAAGCCGTCCGGGAACAGGGGCCGGATCGGCCGGTCGATCAGCCGGGAGGTCAGCGTCTCCTTTTCGGAGGGACGGCCCTCGCGCTTGAAGAAGCCGCCGGGAATCTTGCCTGCGGCGTAGGTCTTCTCGACGTAATCGACCGTGAGGGGGAGCCAGTCCTGCCCGGCCCGCGGCTCCTTCGCCGCGACGACCGTCGCGAGCACGACCGTGTCGTCCATGGTGCAAACCACGGCGCCATGTGCCTGCCGCGCGATCTCGCCGGTCTCCAGGCTCACCTGGTGGCTGCCGTAGGGGAAGGTCTTCTTGATGGGGTTCAAAGGGAATCCTTTATCGGGGCGCGCAAACAAAAAACGCTCACCGCATTCGATGAGCGCCGGTCACCGCGGCATCGGCAAACCTACTTGCGCAGATTGAGCCGCTCGATCAGGCCGCGATACTTGTCCGCGTCCTTGCGCCTGAGATAGTCGAGCAGCTTGCGCCGCTGGCTCACCAGCTTGAGGAGCCCGCGCCGCGAATGAAAATCCTTGACGTGGGTCTTGAAGTGCTCGGCGAGGCCGTTGATGCGCTCGGTCAGCAGCGCGACCTGCACCTCGGGCGACCCGGTATCGTTGCCTGCCCGCTGATGCTGTTTGACCACCTGCGCTTTCTGCGCCACCTGCAATGCCATTTCGCATCGTCTCCACTGTTAGGCCGGCGATTTTAACTGATTATCAGCCGCTTGCATCGTTGCTGTGAGCCGCAGCGGCTTCAAGGCGCCCGCAGCGTCGGCCTTGCCCAGCCCGATCACGCTGCCATCGGGCCGCAGCACCGCGAAGATCCCCGCGGCGAGGCCCGGCATGCTGAGCGCCTGGCCTTTGCGGAAGCGCGCCTCCTCTGCCGCATCGAGCCGCTTCCGCGGCAGGTCGCCTACCAGTGCTTCCAGGGGCAGGAGGCGCTCGCGGCGTCCGGCTTCCTGCAGGGCGGTCAGCGCCTCGAGGGTCAGGGCATCGGCCACCTGAAACGGCCCGCAACCGGTCCGCCTCAGGGCGGTGAGATGAGCCCCGGTCCCCAGGGCGTTGCCGATATCTTCGGCCAGGGTCCGGATATAAGTCCCCTTGCTGCAGCGAACCCGAATCTCCAGCGCGGGCGATTCAAAAGCCAGTTTTTCCAACTCAAAGATCTGCACCGGGCGCGCCTTGCGCTCGACCGTCTCGCCGCGCCGCGCCAGCTTGTAGAGCGGCACGCCGCCGCGCTTGAGCGCCGAGTGCATCGGCGGCAGCTGCTCGATTGCGCCACGAAAGCGCTCGAGCACGGAAAGCACTGCGCCGTTCGAGACCTCGACCGCCTTTTTCTCCAGCAGCCGGCCTTCGGCATCTGCGGTGCTGGTGCGCTCTCCCAGCTTCAATGTGGCGAGGTATTCCTTGTCGGCGTCGAGCTGCGGGCCGGCGAACTTGGTGGCCTCCCCGAAAAGCACCACCAGCAGGCCCGAGGCGAGCGGATCGAGGGTTCCGGCGTGGCCCGCTTTCCTGGCGCCAAAGATTTTCTTCACGTCCTGCAAAACCCGGTTCGAGCTGACGCCGATCGGCTTGTCGAGCAGCAGGGCGCCGTCCATCTACTTTTTGGGCCTGACGCTGTCGATCAGCTGCGACAGGCGATCGGCGCGCGCGATCGACTCGTCGTACTGGAAGCGCAGCTCCGGCATGCTGTAGAGCGTGACGCGCTTCGCGAGCTGGGAGCGCAGGAACCCGGCTGCGCGCTTCAGTCCCTGCGCCGCGGGCGCGGCCTGCCCGGCATCGAGGCAGGTGAAATAGACCAGGGCATGGGACATGTCGGGCGAGACGTCCACCGACGTGATGGTCACCATGCCGACCCGGGGGTCGCGCAGCTCCCGGTAAAGCAGATCGGACAGCTCGCGCTGGATCAGATCGCCGATTTTCTGCGGGCGCCCCTGGCCTCGCTTCACAGCGACCTTGCGACCTCCTGCACTTCGAACACCTCGAGCTGGTCGCCTTCCTTGATGTCGGAGAAATTCTTCAGCGACATGCCGCACTCGAAGCCGGCCTTGACCTCGCGCACGTCGTCCTTGAAGCGCTTGAGCGAATCGATGTCGCCGGTGTGGATGACGACGTTGTCGCGCAGCACGCGCACCTGCGCGCCGCGCCTGACCGCGCCCTCGAGCACGTAGCAGCCGGCGACCGTGCCGATCTTGGAGATGCGGAACACCTGTCGCACTTCCACCATGCCGATCACGGCCTCCTTGCGCTCCGGCGCCAGCATGCCGGAGAGCGCGGCCTTCATCTCCTCGACCGCCTCGTAAATGATGTTGTAGTAGCGCAGCTGGATCCCCGCCGACTCGGCGAGCTTGCGCGCCGCGGCGTCGGCGCGGGTGTTGAAGCCGATGATCACGGCACGCGAGGCCATCGCCAGGTTCACGTCGGACTCGGTAATGCCGCCGACGCCGGCGTGCACCACGCTGACCTTGACCTCGTCGGTGGCGAGCCGGGTGAGCGCGTGCACCAGGGCCTCCTGCGAGCCCTGCACGTCGGACTTGATGACCAGCGCGAGCACCTTCTTCTCGCCCTCGCCCATCTGCTCGAACACGTTCTCGAGCTTGGCGGCCTGCTGCTTGGCGAGCTTCACGTCGCGGAACCTGCCCTGGCGGAACAGCGCGATCTCGCGCGCCTTGCGCTCATCCGTGAGCACCATCATGTCTTCGCCGGCGGCCGGCACTTCGGACAGTCCCTGGATCTCCACCGGGATCGAGGGGCCGGCCGACTGCACCGGCTTGCCGTTCTCGTCGAGCATCGCGCGCACGCGGCCGTACACCGCCCCGGTCAGGGCGATGTCGCCCCGGTTCAGGGTCCCGGACTGCACCAGCAGCGTGGCCACCGGGCCGCGGCCCTTGTCGAGCCGCGCTTCGATGACGACTCCTCTGGCGGGCGTGCCGACGGGCGCCTTGAGCTCCAGCACTTCAGCCTGCAGCAGCAGCTGCTCGAGCAGCTCGTCGACACCCTTCCCGGTTTTCGCCGAGACGAGCGCGACGGGCGAATCGCCGCCGTACTCCTCGGGCACGACGCCGTGGCTGAGGAGCTCCTGCTTGACCTTTTCTGGGTTGGCCTCGTGCTTGTCGATCTTGTTGATCGCCACCACCAGCGGCACTTCGGCGGCCTTGGCATGGTTGATCGCTTCCACGGTCTGCGGCATGACGCCGTCATCCGCGGCGACGACCAGGACCACGATGTCGGTGACCTTCGCGCCGCGCGCGCGCATGGCAGTAAAGGCCTCGTGGCCGGGGGTGTCGAGAAAGGTCACCACGCCGCGCGGCGTCTCGACGTGGTAGGCGCCGATATGCTGCGTGATCCCGCCGGCCTCCCCCGCCGCCACCTTCGCGCGCCGGATATAGTCGAGGAGCGAGGTCTTGCCGTGATCGACGTGTCCCATCACGGTCACCACCGGCGGGCGCGGCAGCGCTTCGGCCGCGGGATGCGCATCGGTCTCGACGAGATAGGACTCCGGATCGTCCAGCTTCGCCGGCTTGGCCTTGTGGCCCATCTCCTCGACCACGATCATCGCGGTCTCCTGGTCGAGCACCTGGTTGATGGTGGCCATGGTGCCGAGCTTCATCAGGGCCTTGATGACCTCGGCGGCCTTCACCGACATGCGGTGAGCCAGCTCGCCGACGGCGATGGTCTCGGGCACCGCGATCTCGCGCACCAGCGGCTCGGTGGGCTGCGCGAACGTCGTTTCGCCGCCGCCGCCCTTGTGCCGGGTGCCGCCGCGCACATGCCAGCCTCCCACGCCGCCGCCGGCGTCGCCGCGGGTCTTGATCTGGCGCCGGCGCACGGAGTCGTCGCGCAGCACCGTGGTGGGCTTCGCCTTCTTGGGCTTCTTGTCGGTCTTCGCTTCCGCTGCCTTGGGCGCGTGCAGCGTGGTCGCAGCTGCCGGAGCGGCTTCGGCGACTTTCTGGTCGGCTTGCTTTTGTTCGGCTTCCCGGCGTTCGCGTTCCTGCTTCTCGCGCAGCTCGGCGGCCTGCAGTTCCGCGAGCTGCTGCTCGCGACGCGCTTCCTCTTCGCGCAGCTCCAGCTCGCGAACATCGACGCTTGGTGCGGCCGCAGGCGGCGGCGGAGCCTCCGCCGCGACCGCGGCGGCCGTGACCTCGGCCGGATCGCGCTTCACGAAGACGCGCTTCTTTCGCACCTCGACCTGCACCGTGCGGTACTTGCCGGTGGCATCGGTCTTGCGGATCTCGCTGGTCTGCTTGCGGGTCAGCGTGATCTTGTTCTTGCTCTCGACGGAGCCGTGCGTGCGGCGCAGGTATTCCAGCAGCCGCGACTTGTCCTGGTCGCTGAGCGAGTCCTCGGGCACGCGCTTTTCCACTCCGGCCGCGCGCAGCTGCTCGAGCAGCACCGAGGGCGGCACCTTCAGCTCGCTCGCAAACTGGGCGACGCTGGTCTGCGCCACGTTACGCGGCCTCCTGCTTCTTGGCCGGCTTCTCGGCCTCGTTCCCGTCCTGCTTGTCCTCGAACCAGTGCGCGCGCGCCGCCATGATCAGCTTTTTTGCCTTCTCCTCGTCCAGCTGCGAGATCTCCGACAGCTCGTCTACCGCCAGATCCGCCAGGTCGTCGCGGGTCTTGATGCCGGCCTCGGCGAGCTTGGCGGCGAGCTGCGTGTCCATCCCCTCGAGCTTCAGCAGCTCCGGGTCGATGCCTTCGACCTTCTCTTCGTTGGCGATCGCCGCGACCAGCAGGGCGTTGCGCGCGCGGGTGCGCAGCTCGTTCACCGTGCCCTCGTCGAATGCCTCGATCTCGAGCAGCTCGTTGATCGGCACGTAGGCCACCTCCTCGAGCGTCGAGAAGCCCTCCTGGATCAGGATGTCGGCGACCTCCTCGTCGACGTCGAGCCTCTCCATGAAATGGCCCTTGATGCGGCCGCTTTCCTCCTGCTGCTTCTTGTTCGATTCGTCTTCGGTCATCAGGTTGATCTGCCAGCCGGTGAGCTCGGAGGCGAGCCGCACGTTCTGGCCGTTGCGGCCGATCGCCACCGCGAGGTTCTCCTCGTCGACGACCACGTCCATGGCGTGCTTTTCCTCGTCGACGACGATCGAGGACACCTCGGCGGGCGCGAGGGCGCCGATCACGAACTGCGCCGGATCGGCCGCCCACAGCACGATGTCTACGCGCTCGCCGGCGAGCTCCTGCGTCACGGCCTGCACGCGCGAGCCGCGCATGCCGACGCAGGTGCCGATCGGATCGATGCGCTTGTCGTTGGTGAAGACCGCGATCTTCGCCCGCACGCCGGGGTCGCGCGCCGCGGACTTGATCTCGAGCAGGCCTTCCTCGATCTCCGGCACCTCGAGCTCGAACAGCTTCATGATGAACTGCGGCGCGGTGCGCGACAGGACCAGCTGCGGGCCGCGCGCCTGGCGGTCGATCTTCATCACCCAGGCGCGCACCCGGTCGCCGACCCTGAGGTTCTCCTTCGGGATCATGTGCTCGCGCGGCAGCAGCGCCTCGAGCCGGCCGGACTCGATGATGGCGCTGCCGCGCTCCATGCGCTTCACCGTGCCGGTGACCAGCTCGTCACCGCGCGACAGGAAGTCGTTCAGGATCTGCTCGCGCTCGGCGTCGCGGATGCGCTGCAGGATCACCTGCTTCGCAGTCTGCGCGCCGATGCGGCCGAACTCGACCGGCTCGAGCGGCTCCTCGATGAAGTCTTCCAGCTTGATATCCGATTTGCGCTTCTGCGCTTCCGACAGCGGGATCTGCGCCGGCGGCGCCTCGAGCGCATCGTCGGGCACCACCTTCCAGCGCCGGAACGACTCGTAGGCTCCGGTGTTGCGGTCGACGTGCACGCGCACGTCGATATCCTCGGAATACTTTTTCTTGGTCGCCGAGGCGAGCGCCATTTCGAGGGCGCCGAAGACGATGTCGCGCGGCACGTTCTTCTCGCGCGCGAGTACATCCACCAGCATCACCAGTTCACGGTTCCCTGTCACGACATCCTCACAATTCCGGTACCAGGCGCGCGCGCTCGACATCCTCGAGCGTCAGCCGCACCGTCTGCCCTTCGAGCTCCATGCTCACCTGCCCGCCCTCCGCGCCGCGCAGCACGCCTACGAACCGGCGCCGGCCGCTCGCGTCGGGCGTACGCATTCTCACGTCCGCCTTGTGCCCGGCAAAGCGCGCGAAATCGCGCGCCTTGCGCAACGCCCGGTCCAGGCCCGGCGAGGACACTTCCAGCCGCTCGTAGTCCACCCCTTCGACCGCCAGCAGGCGCGTCAGGTGCCGGCTCACGGCGGCGCAATCCTCGAGGTCGACGCCGCCCGGCTTGTCGATGAACAGGCGCAGCAACCTCCCGCCGTTCGACGCCTGCACGTCGACCAGCTCGTATCCCAGCCCGGCCACCGCCGGCTCCATCACCGCCTCAAGCGCTGCCATGGACGCGTCATCGCGGGCGCCGCAAACAAAAAATGGGCCGAAGCCCATCTTTGACGCGGTGCCGCTAAAGCTTTGGAAGTTTAACCGTATTTGGCACCTCGCGCCACTGTCCCGGCGCCAAATCGCGCGGCAGCTCGATCGGGCCGTAGCGGATGCGGATCAAACGGCTGACTCGGGCGCCGACCGCCTCGAACAGGCGCCGCACTTCGCGTTTGCGACCCTCTCTCAGCACCACCCGGTACCAGCGATTTGCGCTCCGTCCGGCACGTTCGTCCGCCACCTCGACGCGCTCGAACGCGGCGCGCCCATCGTCGAGCTCGACGCCCCCGGTCAGTTTCTCAAGATCCTCTTTTTTAAGAATGCCTTGAACGCGCACGGCGTACTCCCGCTCGATTTCGTAGCGCGGGTGCATCAGGCGGTTGGCGAGCTCGCCGGAATCGGTCAGCAGCAGCAGGCCCGAGCTGTTGATATCCAGCCGCCCCACCGCCACCCACCTGCCTGGCGGCAGCCGCGAAAAGACGGTTGGACGTCCTTCCGGGTCACTACGGGTCACCAGCTCGCCTTCGGGCTTGTGATACACCAGGACGCGGGCCGGCTGCTCGGCGAGCAGGCGTACAGCTTCACCGTCGATGGTGATTTGGTCTGCAGGGAGCGCACGATCGCCAAGCCTGGCGGTCCGCCCGGCGACGCAGACCCGGCCCGCTTCGATCCAGGACTCGATTTCGCGCCGCGAGCCATGACCAGCCGCAGCCAGGAGCTTCTGCAGCCGCTCGCCTCGCGGCTTAGCCGTCGGTTCCGGTGGCGGCTTGTTCCGGCTCGGAATCGGCGGCTCGCTGCCCGGCGTCGGTCACCACCGGACGCTCGAGCTGAAGGGTTCTGGCGATTTCCTCGAGCGGCGGCAGCTCCTCCAGCGTGCGCAGCCCGAGATCGTCGAGAAACTTGCGGGTGGTGGCGTAAAGCGCCGGCCGGCCCGGCGTCTCGCGCTGGCCCACGGCGTCGATCCAGCCGCGGTTCTCCAGCGTCTGGATGATCTGGCCGGAAACCGTCACGCCGCGGATGTCCTCGATGTCGCCGCGGGTCACCGGCTGGCGGTAAGCGATGATGGCCAGGGTTTCCATGACGGCGCGGGAGTAGCGCGGCGGCTTTTCGGGGAACAGGCGCTCGACGTACGGCCTGAATTCGGCGCGGGTCTGGAACCGCCAGCCGCTGGCCAGGCTGACCAGCTCCACCCCGCGGCCGTTCCATTCCTCGCGCAGCTCGGCGAGCAGGTGCGCGAGCGTCTCGGCGCTCACCTCGTCGTCGAACAGCCGCTTGAGCTCCGCTACGCCGAGGGGCTCCTGCGACGCGAGCAGCACCGCCTCGAGGATGCGCTTCGCCTCAGCCGGGTTGGGCATGGCCCAATTTTACGTAAATCGGGGCGAAGCATTCGGACTGCGTGATCTCGATCAGCAGCTCTCGCGCCAGCTCGAGCAGCGCGAGGAAGGTGACCACCAGGACCGCGACCCCCCGGGCCGGCTCGAACAGCTCGGCGAACTCGAGGACGCGGCGCTCGCGCAGCCGGCGCAGGATGCCGCTCATGTGCTCGCGCACCGACAGCTCTTCGCGGGAAATGTGGTGGTGCCTGGACAGGCGCGCGCGGTACAGCAGGCTGCGCCATGCCTCGGCAAGATCCTGCGGGTCGACCCGCGGCAGCCGCTCGGCGAGCGCCTTTTCTATCCACAGCGAGATCGCGACCACGTCGCGGCCGACCTGCGGCAGCTCGTCGAGCGCGTGGGCGGCCTTCTTGATTCTCTCGTACTCGAGCAGCCGCCGCACCAGCTCGGCGCGCGGGTCCTCCTCCGCCGGCTCGAGCGAAGGCGGCCGCGGCAGCAGCAGGCGCGACTTGATCTCCATCAGCATCGCCGCCATCACCAGGTACTCGGCGGCGAGCTCCAGGTTCTTCGTCCGCATGATCTCGACGTACTCTAGGTACTGGCGCGTGAGCGGCGCCATCGGGATGTCGAGGATGTCGAGGTTTTCCTTGCGGATCAGGTACAGCAGCAGGTCGAGCGGCCCTTCGAAGGCCTCGAGAATCACCTCCAGGGCATCGGGCGGGATATAGAGGTCGCTCGGCAGCTCGATGACCGGCTCGCCGTAGAGCTTCGCCATCATGTATAGGAAAGCCCCATCGCCTCGCGCACGTCGCGCATGGTCTCGGCGGCCAGGCGCTTCGCCTTGTCGCAGCCGTCCGCGACGATGTTCTTCACCAGCGTGGGATCATCGACATACGCCTGCGCCCGCTCGCGCATCGGCGCGAGCTCGGCCTGGATCGCTTCGATCACCGGCTGCTTGCACTCGAGGCAGCCGATGCCGGCGGTGGTGCAGCCCTGCCACACCCATTTTTTCCGCTCCTCGTCGGAGTACACCTTGTGCAGTTCCCAGACCGGGCATTTCTCGGGATTGCCGGGGTCGCTGCGCTTCACGCGCGCCGGGTCGGTCGGCATGGTGCGGATCTTCTTCGCCACCGATTCCGGATCCTCGCGCAGCGAGATAGTGTTGCCGTAGGACTTCGACATCTTCTGGCCGTCGAGCCCTGGCAGCTTCGGCGCCTCGGTGAGCAGCACCTCGGGCTCGACCAGGATCTTCTTGCCGCCGCCCTCGAGCCAGCCGTAGAGGCGCTCGCGGTCCCCGCGCGGAAGGTTTTGCTGCTCGTCGAGCAGCGCCTGCGCCTTCGACAGCGCCTGGGCGTCGCCCTCCTGCAGGAACTTGGTGCGCAGCTCGTTCAGAAGGCGCGCCTTTTTCGTGCCCATCTTCTTCACCGCGGCCTTGGCTTTTTCCTCGTACCCCGGCTCGCGGCCATACAGATGGTTGAAGCGGCGCGCGAGTTCGCGCGTGAATTCGACGTGCGGCACCTGGTCTTCGCCCACCGGCACGTACCTGGCGCGGTAGATCAGGATGTCGGCCGATTGCAGCAGCGGATAGCCGAGGAAGCCGTAGGTCGCGAGGTCGCGGTCGGCGAGCTTCTCCTGCTGGTCCTTGTAGGTCGGCACGCGCTCGAGCCAGCCGAGCGGCGTCATCATGGACAGCAGCAGGTGCAGCTCGGCGTGCTCGATCACCTGCGACTGGATGAACATGATTGACTGGCCGGGATCGACGCCGGCGGCGAGCCAGTCGATCACCATGTCCCAGGTGTTTTTCTGCAGCTCGCCCGGATTCTCGTAGTCGGTGGTGAGCGCATGCCAGTCAGCGGCGAAGAACAGGCAGGTGTACTC
>Ga0209161_10002058_pt1 | contig 16516 bp, 7 predicted proteins | sample GraSoiAngelo_155_FD_186169 | JGI IMG/M metagenome (GOLD analysis project Ga0209161, IMG submission 186169) | Grasslands soil microbial communities from the Angelo Coastal Reserve, California, USA - 14_1009_13_30cm (SPAdes) (version 2) | ecosystem: Environmental > Terrestrial > Soil > Grasslands ...
GCTGTCAACGGATTTACAGGCGTCGTCACGCTCACCGACACCGTCCCAGCAGGTTTGACTTGTGGAGCAATTACGCCTGGAACCATCACAGGCTCAGGAACTGCCACAGTATCTTGTAGCTCTACCACCGCAGGCACATTCACTTTGACAGTAACAGGCACTAGCGGATCACTCGTTCACACTGCAACAGCAACGTTCAACTTTAACGACTTCAGCATTAGCGCAAGCCCATCCAGTCTGACCATCACGCAAGGCAATAGCGGCTCCTCCATCATCACAGTTGCAAGCGTCAACAGTTTCGCAGGCACCGTCAGCCTCACAGCGGTCTCCTCCGCAACCGGGCTCACTGCCACCCTCAATCCGACAATGGTATCGGTCCCATCCGGCGGCTCGAGCACATCGCTCCTAACGATAACGGCGAATGCAACCCTCGCCCCTGGAACCTACACTATCACCGTGACAGGATCATCTGGAACCCTCACCCACTCTGTCACAGTCACCGTCAATGTCGTAGCCCAGGCTGCCCCGGTATTCAGCGCGGGCAAACTGCACTGGACACACCACCTAAGCCTGGCAAAGTCTGGCGGAGTTCAGACCTTCACCGCGATCGTGACGAATCCTGCAACGAACGACTGGTATGTTCAAGTGCACATAACAGGCACATTTGACACAGGAACTCCTTTCACAGCCGATTCTCCTGTTACATTGGTAGCTGCAGGAACAACTCTCAACATAGTCTTCACAGCCTCAGCGTCCAGCGCAGTCAACTTCAAAGTCAGCTTCACAGGCAGCTTGACGTACGGTCCAACAGCATCCAGTCTACCGTTCACGAGTCCGGTCACAAAGAGCGGCGCGTTCGCAGTAGTACCCTAGCATAGAGGAGAGTTGGTAACCGCTCTCCTCCACCTTTTTCCCAATCGCAATCAGGTATGACCACGCAGGCCCAAGGACCGAGAACTATGGGGAGTGAGATACACTTTGCCCATCTAGCAAAGCGTCTATTCGTAATCCCGCTTCTTCTTCTCTCAGTCTTCATTCTAGCATTCCCCAACCTAGCACTACCTCACATGGTTGCGGGCGCGGTAAACTTTCAGAGTCCCGCCCCTCTCGAGATAAATATGGGCACGGATCGTTTGCCTTCGTCCATTCATCTTGCAAACGGGCAGCTCTGGCTGGCCTGGGAAGTGATCTCGCTATCGGGTCAGACTAGTATTCTCTACATAACCTACAACGGTATTTGGTCCAATCCCCAGACCTTCGCATCAGGACCTGGCAGCGTGTCAAATATTTCCCCCTCTCTAGCCCAGCTTCAGAACGGCACGATAATCCTAGCCTGGTCTACAAACCAGACAGGCCACTACAACCTCTACTACAAACTCAACAACAACGGTGCCTGGTCAGGCACCACACGACTCACCTCCACGTCATCGGATGACTATCTGCCCAAACTAGTCGTTGCGACCGACTCCACCCTCTGGGTCTTCTGGGAGCGAGACAGCAACTCTGCATCGTGCATAAGCGGACTTTGCAGACAGATCTTCTACAAGACTCTGAAGGCAAACCAGTGGTCGAGCGATGTCTCGTTCACCACGAACTCCTTCTGGAGTAGCATGCCCGGGCCAACGGCCACGAGTGATGGCCGAGTCTGGCTGTCATGGTCGAGCTCGAACTCTGCCAGCACGGGCTTCAATATCATGTACACCGTCTACAACGGTCAATGGTCGAACAGTCTCGCGTTGACTAGTACTACCACTAGCGACACGCATCCTGATCTGGTCGCGGATAGGAATGGAACTCTCTGGCTCTTCTTCGCCCGCGACATCGTGTTGAGCAGCGGAACGAACGGAGTAAGCGAAAACGACTTGTACTATTCCTATTCCTACAATACTGGTTCCAGCTGGACCTCGCCGGTACAGCTTACTGCTGGGGGCACTGCTTCAAACCCTGTGGACAGCATGGACCCCTCCGCGGTACAGGGATCCGACAAGATGCTCTGGTTGTTCTACTCGACGGACGTCACCGGCGGAGGATCCTCCTTCGACCTCTACTACATCCGATCATATCCGATCTCAACACACGACGTGACAATCTCTAGTGCGCAGTATCCGCCGTTCCAGTATCCCGGTGGGCTAGCCAGTTTTGGTGAGAGTCCGATCATGAAGATCAACTTGACAATAACCAACATCGGCGACTTCACAGATTCGATCAGCCTAACCGCAACCATATCCAACATCACCAGCTACAATCTCGGAACCATATCCCGGTCGATAACCGCGGGCCAGAGCCTTACCCTAACTTTCAACTGGAACACAACGGGTGTAAAGCCTGCAAGGTACACGCTTCTCGCAACTGTGACTGATACTGCGGAACCCGTCTTGAACACTTACAATAATGGCATCTCAGCCAGAGATATAGTGAGAGTGATTCCCCTTGGTGATGTCGATCAGAATGGAACCGTGACTATAGGAGATGTTTCCGTATTTTTCTACGATTTCGGTTTTGGTCCCCGTGGGAACCCTTGCCCGCCCGGCCACTGCGTATACTATCCCTTTGAGGACATCAACAACAACGGACTGGTCGATATAATCGACGTTGGGATCGCGGCTTTCAACTTCGGCACTGCAATCTAAGCCCCTATCGACGCATCCTGACCCAACCCTAACAAACCAGAGGTCACAATCGTCGTTGCCCTCCAAACATGCGTCCCGGAGCCTCTCTCCTCGAAGGATCTGGCGTATATTTGCAGACTACCTTGGAATCCTCTGTCAATCCTCAGCGTTTCGCGGCTACAGATCTGTCTCTCAAGCTGGAAACTCTTATATTGAGTGAGCGGGAATAACCCCAATAGAAAATCGGTGCAAAACTAGTTTGAAAAAACCAAAACTATTACTGATAATACCCCTACTCATCATCTCAATCCTTCCAGTTCTACCGGCAGCTATACCCAGGGCACACGCCCTCACAGGCCTAGTCTGCCTCACCGACACATCCACAACCGGATGCCCATCATCCCCTCCAACGCTCTTCGCAGCCCAGGGAAGCCAGCTAATGGTCCAAGTGCAGATCACAGGTTCCGACAATCTGAACGGGTTTAACATCCAGATCTCGACAGACAATACAGTTCTCCAAGCTGCTGACGCGTCCCTCACGGGAAGCATCATCGGCTCCGGCGCAACTGTAGTGCTCAAATGCCTGGACGGCACACTCGTTACCGGACCAGCATGCGACTCGACTGACGGGCCCGGAGTGCTGCACTTTGCGGCAGTCAAACTCGGAGCGACAGTAGCAGGTAGCGGCCTCCTCTTCACGGCTGTCTACAACGTTGTTTCGAAAACTCCAGGGATTAATGTCAGCCTGCTCTCGGTAACAATCTCGAACGGTACCAGTACGCCTGACAGCGAGAACACTCAAGGTGCAACTTTCTCCAACTTAACGGACTTCGGAGTAACCGCAAGTCCAGCCTCGATCTCCACACCACCCAGCACAACCGGGACCTCAACCATTACCTTCACGAGCTTCGGTGGATTCAATGACTTCATCACCATAACGGTGAGTCCATCTGCAGGGTTAACTGCTAGCACCGCTGACGCGGGAGTATTCCTCCCGCCCGACGGTACAGCGAGCACAACTCTCTCAGTGAGCAGTGCGACGTCCGGCTCCTACTCGGTCGACGTGACCGGCACAGGATCCAACCCGGCATTCACTCACACAGTCCACGTACCCGTAACAATTACACCACCCGGCTTCACGGTTGTAGCGAGCCCGACTAGCCTATCGCTAGCCCCAGGTAACTCCGGCACCTCTATGATAACGGTGACCAGTGTTGCAACGTTCACCGGAACTGTAACCCTGACCGCATCGGCGCCAGGGCTTACCGCAACACTCTCCCCAACGTCAATCGTTCTCGGCACTAGCGGTACATCTACCTTGACAGTAACAGCTGCGATGGGAACAACACCAGGCTCCTACACCGTCACCGTCACGGGCACGAGCGGAACGATCACGAAATCCGCAACCGTCATGGTCGATGTTGGAGTACCAGACTTTTCTCTCACCGCTCTCCCAGACACGATCACAGTGTTCAGAAGCGGACCCTTCACAACAGCAGCTAGCACGCTCAACCTCGCCAGCATCAACAACTTCGCCGCCACACTAAGCATAACCGGAACAATCAGCTTCGCATTCATCTCTACACCTGGAAGCTCAAGTCTGCCCTTTACTCTCAGCCCAAGTGTTACGCTCGCGGCTGCAGGAACAGCAACTGACTCTCTAATCGCGACTGTTACCCGTTCGACAGCTGGCACCGGCCTATACGTGGCCAGTATCACAGCGGTCGGCGGTGGCAAGACACACACCGTCGCAGTGAACATTTGGGTGATTGACTTTACAGTCACACCTCAAGACACGGTCATCAAGATGATCAACCAGCCAGGCACAATTGGGCAAGACCCCGTCTCCATAGCGGCGATCGGAGCACCATACAACGACACCGGGTTCAACATCAATCCAGGCTTCACAGAAGGAACCGCGCAGTTCCCCGTTGCCTACTACAGCAACTCGGCAACAGGACTGAAAATCGATTCCGCTCTAGGGCTTGACACATCTGGCACATCCAGAAGATGCTTCCTCGAAGTCTTCGATTCTTCGAACAACCTCATCATGCCAACAATCTCCAGCGGTGTTGTCACGGGCTTCGCTGGTCCACTCGTTCACTTGAACGGCGACCAGTTCGGCTTCCCAGCCGCCTTCAACGGCTGCAGACTCGACTCGTTCTGGTACGTTGACCCGGCTAACGGGAACACTCTCGGTGCCACAGAGGACACCGCCTTTGTAACCGTCGAGCCGTTAACCACGACACCAAACGGCATATTCACAGCGCTCGTATGCCTCGCAGCAGGTGGAGACATCAACTGCGTCAGCATAACCATCATCATGGTAGCGCCTCCAGCACCTCCAGCTCTAAGCCAGTTCACCGGCAGGACCGCAACGGTCTCGCTGGCGGCTGGTGGACAAGGCAACTTCAAGGTCGGCGTTACTAACCAAGACCCGACAACCACCGTGTACGTGTCGGTCACCGTTACGGCTGTCAGCCTCGACGGAACCATCACGGTCACAGGCACATCGGGTGTCGTAGCAATCCCAGCAGGCGGTAGAGTCAACAACATTCCAGTAAGTCTCGACTTCAGCGGAGTAGCGGCAGGAACAACGTTCAACGAGAATCTAGTCGTATCCTACGGGGTAGCACCTCACTATCTGACCCTGACGAGTTCGCAGACTATCGGTAGTCCAGGCAAGCTCACTGGGTCGGTAATCGTTACCCCATAAGGCTGCAACAAGCGACCCAAACCCCCTTCCTTTTCCTTTTTTCTTGTATCACTAGACCAGAGACCGTACTGTGGATATTCGTAATGCTCCTTCGACCCGAAGAACTCTCTACATACTTTCAGATTGCGACAGGTATCCACTTGCTACCGACGTGGTACCAAGCTTTTTATGCGCTGGGAGAAAATTGTCTCACAGGCGGGACTTGTCACGGTCACAAAGCGGCCGAGTTCTATCTGAGGACTCGGTGAGAATTGCTTAACAGGAATCTCGTCGCAGCTCTTTTCATCTTTCTAACTTTCGCGATGGGGGTAGCATTCAATCCACCCCTCGCAAGGGCGGCCGGGCCTCCCTATTCTTGGACTGGTCCCACGGACATTGACTCTCACCTCGGTCAGGATAATTTACCTACTGCCGTCCAGGCGTCAAACGGCACGTTGTGGTTGGCGTGGCAAACATTTCGTTTCAACAACGCCCGTCCCGATATCATCTACAATACTCTAACGAACAGCGTTTGGGGCTCGCTGGGTAGGATAACGAGCACGGGTTACAACACGTCACCCGCTCTTGCGCAGCTGAGGAATGGGACGATCATGCTTTTCTGGAGTCAGCTTCAAACTGCAGCGTTCAACATTTACTACGAAAGGTTCAGTGTCAACCAGTTCGGAGTGGGCGCTTGGTCAAGTAGCGTCCATCTAACAACACCGACGACTTTCAACGATACCGCTCCAGCGGCAACGGTCGGAGTCGATGGGACCCTCTGGCTCTTCTGGCAACGCACCAACCAATCCTGCACCAGTTCATGTTCACAGACAAAACAGCTCTACTACAAGACACTGAAGAATGGATCATGGTCTAGTGCCGAGACAAAGATTACGACAGACGCAAACTGGAACACTCTTCCCTCGGCTGTGGTCACCAAGGATAAGCTAGTACGGCTGGGATGGTCGAAGGGAGGACAGGGAAATGGAGCATCTTCGATCTACTACAAGACTTTCAATGGAACAATTTGGAGTGCGGAAACCCAGATAGTTTCTCCTCCGAGCGGCTATGGAGATCAGCGGCCTTCGATGCTGCAGGATCGCAATGGAACGATTTGGCTCTTCTGGGCGAGAACTAGTTTAACGGTTCCAGTGTTCGTCATATACAGCAAGTTTTCCACCAACAACGGCCAGACTTGGTCCGCTGAGTCGCAGATGACAAATGAGGCGTCCGACATTGACAGCCAACAGCCTGTAGCCGTACAGGGAAACAGTAGCAATGATAAGATGATGCACCTCTTCTATTCGTCTGACAGGACAAACAATGATTACGACATCTGGACTCTCACGTCACCATCCATCTCACCTATTCACGACATAGGACTAACCTTCGTGAGTCCCTCTATCAGCCTCTTTTACGCCGGCGGCCTAGCGTCGATCGGACAGAGCTCGAACACAACCGTGGCAGTCACAGTGGTAGACTACGGCGACTTCGCGGAAAACGTTCAGGCCACCGTTACGGTTTCAAATGTAACGAGCACAAATCTTGGAAGCCAGACTAAGCCAGTTGGCATCGGGGCCTCTGTGAGCTTCACCTTCTCCTGGAACACCACCAATGCTAAACCGGCGCGATACAACCTCACAGTCAATGCAGTACCAACGACGTCATCCGAGACCCTTGGGAATCAAGGCGACAACAATGTCTCCGTTAAGAATAGTATCCATCTTCTTCCCTGGGGAGACATTGATCAGAATGGTGGCGTAGCGCTGGGAGATGTGTCAGTGTTCTTCTTCGACTTCGGCTTCACACCCGCGACACCGTCTAGATGGACGCCGTTCGCGGACATTAACAACAATGGGATAATTGACATAATCGACGTGGGCGTCGCAGTCCACAACTTCGGCATCAACACTTAAACCCTAGAATACCGCTAACCGCAAGTCCGGGCGATTCCGTATCCCTTAGCAAGATCAAACAATTTTTCAAAAAACATTCTTTTTCGTTGGTACTCCCGGGGTGATCGATTTTCGCGCGCCCCACCCTTCTTGAAAACCCAAGCTAGCAAATGCCCCCGCTCGCTTCAACCGACTAGCCCTGACGTGGCGATCGCCGTTCTCTCCCGTTCACAGGGATTCGCTGGCTATATCTGGAATCTTCGGGCATTCCAGAAATGTCCTGTTTACTCTCCAGAATCATCTGGGCCCCTTTCTGATCTGAGATAGCTTTTTACGCAGAGCCGTTGTAATCCGTCCTTCACCGAAAGGATTTAGATCCCAATCTTGTCATCAACGATACGATTCTTCCTTATTTTCGCAATAACCCTCTCCCTTCTAACATTACCCAGCCCATTCGGGGGTCAGCCAGTAATGGTCCACGCAAACCCCGCTCCTTCCGAAAACTGGTATCCTTCAGGCCCCGCGTTCAACACGCTAACGACACCAGTCTTCACCGACGAGAGTAGTGAGTTCGTCTGTTTGCAAACCCCTACCCCCTGCATCGACTTAACAGACTGGCCTCTTAGCACGACCCTAGTCGCTCAGTTCATCACCAACCCAGGGCTCTACGTAACAAGCCCCATATCCGCAAAAGAATACTTCGAGCTGCAATTCCACCTCGGAACCGACTTCTGGGGCTGCCAGATGAACTTCGGCAACTCTGGATGCGGGAAGAACATCCGTCAAGGAGTAGCCCACCTTGTCGACAGGACAATCTTCACGAATACCCAAGCCGACATCGCAGGTCTTGCAGTAGCCAATGACAATCCCTATCCGCCCAGCACAGGCCTTCCACAACCAAACCCGTGCGCATGGGACCCACTCTTTGCCCAGACCGGCCAAAACTGCAAAGTCGGTTCTCCAGGAGGAACAGCCTATCACTTGGCCCCAGCGACCGGCGTAACATATCCATGGCAGCCCGCCCTCGGAAGCCCTGACTTCTGCGCAGCCGCCAGCCACTTCATAGCAGCAGGCATAGCTACAGGCAAGAACTCTGTTACCTGCGTCCTCACGGGAATATCCTCCGCTGCTAGCGGCAATCCAGTTAACCTTTTTCCGCGAAGCGACAGCCCGCCCAGACTAGAACTCGGCAACGGAATCGGCCAAGAAATATGCGGCCTCTTCACAGGCAGCTTCACAACCGGTTGCGCACCATACCTCTCAGTTAACCCGGGACCAATTACCGCATTCCCCGGCTTTGTCACATCTACGACAACTGTGTCCCAAACCTGGAACATGTACACAGCAGGCTTTGCCAACGTTCTCACCTTCGATAGCGGGCTCTACTTCGGCTACAACAGCCAGTTCGTGTCAGGCATACCGAGCATCAAACAACCTACCGGTCCCTGCTCTTCCCAGTCCGTCCCATCTTTCAGCGCTGGCAACTACATGTACCTCTGCAACTCCAACTATGACACTATCAGCAGCCAGATGGAGTTCTCCCCATGCCTGAACGCACCCGGAGACCCAACCCTGGGCCAGACAACACCGACATTCGCCAATTGCCCCAGCAGTACACAGTTGACAGCGACAAGCGCCGGATACAAAACAGCTGACCTCTTCGGACAGAACGCCTACACTATCCCAATTTGGAGCGGGAAAAACCAGTACGCATATCTCAGCAACTGGCAGAGAATCATACTTCACCAAGGCAATGGATTGCTCAATTACTACTCCACCCTGAACGCCTACAGTTCAAACCCAGCTGTTCCCCAGACGATAAGGCAAGGCTACAAGCAAGTCACCAGCAGCTTGAACCCATACATCGCCAGCACCTTCTGGGATTTCGGAATAATCGGAAGCATATGGGACAGCCTCAACATAGTTAACCCTGAAGGCAACTCCCAACTTCTCGACTGGATGACGATCAAGACCGCCACGCTGCCAAACAGCGGGCTTAGCTACACCCCTCCACCCGGAACGACCGCCACGTTCCGTTTCACGCTCCGCAACGATCTATTTTGGCAAGACGGCAAGAAACTTACCGCTTGGGACGTCTCCTTCTCATACCAGAGCCTCAAGGCCGCCGGTTCATTCCAGAGTTCCGGACTAGCACCGATGACAGGGGTCAAAGTACTCAGCCCCACCCAGATCGACGTCAACGTCAACGGTAATGGCCCATTCACTCGACTCTACCTAACCAGCCCCACCATCATCCCCGGCAGATACTGGTCAGGACAGTGCCAGGGAGGCATATGGGACGCCGACGCAGCTCAGGGAAACGTCCCTGACAGTTGCATGACCGCCGACCCGAACAAGATACAACCCACCTTCGATCCGCTCGCCGCCGGAATTCTCGTTGGCTCAGGCCCTTGGGCATGCAAATCATCAACCGGAACCATAGGCGGAGGATGCTCCTCCAGCGGCTCCATGAACCCTCCAGTAGGTGGTAGCTACACACTCGCACGCTATGGCGCGGGAACTACTCCGGGCGGATCCCTCAACACGTTCTTCCGCAGCAACGGCAACCTAGCACTCTGGACTTGGACAGGCGACACAGGTTCTTTCGGCACTGACTTCCTCAACTTCGGCCAGGTCAGTCTCTGCTTCGGCAAGCCCATCGGGACCACCGGTTGCCCTCATTGGCAACAGGGCATAGGCGCACCCAGCGGAAGCAGCACAGTTGGACTGACACAGGTTGGCATTGTGCAGAGGTTTGTCGGAGTAAACTGGATTGCACCCTATGACTGGGTCAGCTCACCCCCAGTCGGCATAACCACACGGGCACCGGTCTTGCATGAAGGCACCGCAACACTAAATCCGGCTAGCGTAGCCGGCTGCACAAGTCCATATCCAACAGGCGGATACGACTGCTAGTTAGAATCTAGCCAACAAACGCTGCAATCTTCCTCCAGTCTATCGCGCTGATGAAAGAACGATCTCCAGATATTCCAAGGCTCTGCCTGAACGACCAAAAAACATCCGAAAATACTGGAATGCAAGAAAAGCTCGCGGATAGGCTTTTAAGACCCCAAAGTCTCGTCACATTCATTCTAGACCAGAAGAGAAAGGTGGGGACGAGTCGAGCAGTCAACGAGTCGTTAGGACCCGACTCCTGATCGTCTGCATTTGCATATTTGCTGCCGCTCTGACAAACCACACAGTCTCGGCTTCCTCGGGATCACTAAATTTCGCCAAACCCCCGGGAGATTATGTCTTTGCCACTCCTTCAGCTTCCGATCCAACAGCGACGATCTCTATCCAGCCGAATGCGACAATAGACCTGAGCAGAACTATGAATCAGATAACGATCGAACTCGCGTTGAACAATACTCCTGATGTTCCGCCGTTCAACAACGTTCAGGTGCTCCTTTCCTATGACTCTCGGGTTCTGACCGCGGCAAGCCTTGACTACTCGACCAACGTTTTCACCCAGACAAGCTTTACACAAGTCCTAGTACGAGACTGTCTAGACGGCCACGCCGCCAATAACGGATCGCCTGGCCTCTGCGGAGGTGATGACGGGCCTGGCTACGTTTCATTTGCCGAAAGCATTCTGGGAGGCGCGACACCCGACGGGACGCAGGGAAACATTTTCTTTCTAACCTTCAACGTTAACACTGCGACTCCTGGCTTCAGCCAGATCCAGATCAGCCGAGCTGCTCCTACCTTGGCTTACGGTAATCAGCCGATTCCGGTCACACTCATGGACGGATATTATACTAGCCTCAGTTGCGGTGGACAGGCATGTCAACCTGCAGTCGCCAAGTTCACTTGGGCACCACAGCCTGCAAAACAAGGGCAGATAACGGTGTTCTACGGAAACGCCAGTCTAGCTTCGACTGGAGCTTCGATAACAGATTATTACTGGACATTTGGCGACACATCGGGCACTACACCTTACTACGACGGTCACACAAATAGCACGGCAATATATCTCTATAAGATCGCGGGGAACTATTCTGTAACTTTAACGATCACTGACAGTGGAGGAGTCAAAGTTTCATCAGTCATATTGGTCAACGTGATCAATGTTGAGGTAGATATGGGGATAGAAAATTTGGATGTTGAGCCTAGCCCCATCGGGTTGCACTCCGGAGTAGTATTCACGATCACAGCTGTTCTCCATAACCTTGGGGGGCTGTCGGAAGAATCGAATATGACCCTGACACTGACTGTGGCGGGACTGGCCCAACCGCTCGCCTTTTTGCCCTCCGCTCTTATGAAGCCCTATGGCACAAGGACACTCACTGCAACATGGGACTCTACCGGTAAGATTCCAAACGTCTACCGCCTAGACTTTTACACTCCCATTCTCAAAAATGAGACAAGAATTGATAACAATCACAAGTCGTATTGGATTCAGCTTATCCCGTTCCAACCTGCAGGCAGCCTCAGCCTTCTCAGCGTTGCTGGCATCTCAGTCTTAGTAGTGGGTGCTGGAGGCTTCGGGGTCTCTTTTCTCCGGAAACGAAATAACAACGTCGACGACTCATTATAGTAGAACCTGCAGGTCGCTATCTAGAAGATGCCTACGGTGATCTACTGCTCCTCACGTTGGAAATACCGAAAAACACACGTGGGAAGTCTCAGGATTCCCAGAGTATCCCAATCTTGCCGTGGATGGCGGAAAGATTCCGCCACGAGGATAATCTTTTAAGGGTAAAACCGCGATGCCGTATCGGAAAACAATGAGAAACATCTCCTCACTAAAACTACTGATCATCTTCGCAATCGCACTATCTCTAGCAAGTCTACCAGGCGCAATATCCCCAAGCATAAGACTGCCATCAGTCAACGTCGCACATGCAGCATCAGCCACGAATCAACCATGGGTCCCAGCCGGTCCAGCAATGGACACGCTAACCTATCCAACCTTCACAGACGAGGCCGCGGAGTTTACAGCTATACAGACCTCTCCCTCGCCTATCGACCTCACCGATTGGCCTTTGGACCCGACCCTAATCTCAGGCTTGACCGCTAACTCTGCATTCCAAGTAACCAGTCCTATCTCGGACACCGGATACTTCGAACTCCAATTCCACATGGGACAGAACTTCTGGGGTTGCCAGTTCAACTACGGGAATGCGGCATGCGGCACCAACATTCGCCGGGCTTTTGCTCACGGACTAGACAAGAGCATATTCATCTCCACTGAACTAGGCGGTAACGCTCAACCTATCGACAACCCGGTCCCGCCGAGCGTGGACCTCAACACACCAGACCCGTGCGCATGGGACGCCTTATTCCCACAGACAGGCGCTGGCTGCATCGTTAACGGTGTTGGTGGTACAGCCTACCACCTAGCCGCGGCAACCGCAGGCAATTGTGCTAGCCACCCACAGTTCGCGTATACTCCAGGCTGTGGAACGCCAGACTTTTGCGCTGCAGCTGACCACATGATCGCCGCTGCACTCGCAACCGGAAAGAACCCGACGACATGTGTTCTAACCGGCATATCCTCAGCTGTCACTGCAAATCCAACGCACATCTTCGTTCGAAGCGACAATACTCCGCGCCTTCATGCTGGTAACAGCTATGGGCAGTTTATCTGCGCGTTGTTCACCGGCACGTTCAGCACGGGATGCTCAGGCATCTTTGTCGTTGACCCCGGTCCAATCACTGCCTTCCCAGGTTTCACAACCTCAACGACTACGGTCGCGCTCACTTGGTGGGTCTACACCGCTGGCTTCGGCAATGTCTTGACATTCGACAGCAGCCTCTTCTTCGGCTATGACAGCCAATTCGTATCAGGCATAAGTAGCATCAAACAGTCTTCAGGAGGATTCTGCGCAAACGCAGCACTTCCTTCTTTCGCTCCAGGCAATTACCTCTACACTTGCCAAGCTGCCTACGACACACAAATTGAGGCTGCAGAGTTCTCTCCATGCTTGACTGCACCAGGCGACCCGACCACCGGACAGACACACTTGACAGTGACGTTCGCCAACTGCCCCGCCACAACTTCACCATCCGCGGCTAGCGCCGCCTACAAGGCACAGGACATCTATGGACAGAACGCGAATACGATTCCATGGTGGAGTGGGAAGAACCAGTTTGTGTACTTGACTGGCTGGCAGCGAGTTGTCCTCAACAAGGGGAACGGCTTTACGCCACCAGGCAACTTCTTTTCCACGATCAACGCATGGAACCCATCGCCTCCAGTAGCAGGAACACTGCGACAAGGATTCAAACAGTCAACTGGTAGCGTCAGTCCATTCATAGGCAATACCGTGTGGGATGCAGGAGTTATCGGGTCCGTATGGGATACGCCGGGAACGACCAATCCTGACTCTCCGCAGGCCTACCTGGACTGGATGACTATCAAGACCGACCAGCTGGCTGCTTCAGGCCTCTCCTACACTCCACCTGCGTGTTCAGGAACACAAACTACCGGAACCTGCAGCTCTACCGGAGTCTGCACTTCTGGAACATGCACTGGTGGGACGGTGGCGGCGTTCCGTTACACGTTGCGTAACGACATTTTCTGGCAGACAGGCCAGAAGGTAACAGCGTGGGACCTAGCGTTCAGCTACATTGCCTTCAGAGCTTCAGGCGTCGGCGCTGGACTAGCACCGATGACCGGCATCAAAGTACTCAGCCCCACACAGGTTGACATCGACGTTAACGCTGTTGGACCATTCACCAAACTGTTCCTCTCGAGCACCGTCCTTCCGGGCCGCGACTGGGTAAGCCCCAGTGTATGCACGGCTGCTGCGTGGGACTCGGCAGCGAACAACCCGAACTTCAACACAGCCAACACTGCATTGACGGCCTGCATCGCTCAATCCGGTGCGGTGACATCGTCAGGCGTCATCCTGCCAACCTTCGGTCTCAGCAACGTTGACAACAATAAGATACAGCCAAACTACGACCCCGTTGCAAGCCACAACCTCATCGGTTCAGGTCCATTTATGTGCGGAACAGGTTCCGGCATCGGCGGGCCAAGCTGCTCCTCGAGCGGTACTCAGTCCGTCCCAGCTGGTGGATCATGGATCCTGACACGCTACGGTATCGGCACCACTCCGGGAGGCTCCTTGAACACCTACTTCCGCAGCGCAGGTAACTTGGCGTTGTGGGCGTATTCAGGTGACAGAGGTAATTTCGGAACTGACTTCCTCAACTTCGGCCAGGTTAGTCTCTGCTTCGGCAAGCCGGTTGGTACATCAGGTTGTACTGTCTGGCAGCATGGCATAGGCGGCTCGGCTTCGGGAACGGTAGTCGGTCTGGCACAGGTCAGCATCGTCCAACGCTTCGTCGGAGTCAACTGGGTAGCACCATACGACTGGACAGCATCACCACCGCAAAACATTGCAGTATTCCCACCGGTCTTGCACGAGGGAGCAGTAACGCTCAACCCGTGTAGCACCGATCCAACAAACGGATACGACTGCTAAATGAAACGGCAAGCCTAAAATAAATCCCCCCTCTTTTTTTCTTCTTAACTGATTTCTCTATGACACTCCGCGCCTTTCTGGCAAAACGAATAATCTACACCGTAATCTTAGTCTTTTTCGTAATCATCCTCAACTTCCTAATCTTTGAGGCGATGCCTGGACAGATCGGGGCAGTTTACTCTATCGCTGGTCAACGCTCGGCCAGCAATAACGATCAATACAACCGAATAGTGAAGATCTATCATCTCAATGAGTCCTTCCAGTCAAGGTTCGTAGCATACATCGAGAATCTCCTTACCTTCAATTTCGGAGATTCCTACTCGGACCATCAACCAGTGTTGCAGGGAATGATCGGATCCGGACGCCTGGTCAACACCTTAATCCTAATCGGCACATCGACCCTCCTCTCGATCGTCATCGGGGTCTTTATCGGAATCCTAATCTCAAAGAGACGTGGCAGCGGCTGGGACAGCGCCATGGTTACAACGTCTCTTACTGCATTTTCACTGCCCGTCTTCTTCGTCGGGATACTATTGATACTTGTTTTCGCGATCACTCTAGGATGGTTCCCATCGGGAAACAATCAGCCCTTCGATTGGGCCAACCCCAATATTGGGCCACCCTCGTCAATTCTGCTTCAGTTCCTGATCAAGTTGCAATACCTTTTCCTTCCAACCGTAACGCTTACCTCCATAACTTATGGAGGATTCCTCCTTTTGACTAGGGCAACGATGCTTGAGACTTTGAGTGACGATTACATAACGACAGCCCGTGCCAAGGGGCTTTCCGAGCGAGTGATAATGTTCAAGCATGCATTCAAGAATGCATCTCTGCCGATAGTTACTGCTACAGCCCTCTCCTTCGGAGGTATCCTGGGCGGGGCAATTATTACTGAGACGTTGTTCAATTGGAACGGCTTGGGACTTTGGCTCTTCACCTCGGTGCTGACCAAGGACTATCCGGTCATGTCGGCCATGTTCTACGTTATCGCACTCTCAGTGATCATCGCCAACTTTGCCTCCGACATTATCTACGGAATAATTGACCCCCGAATAAGGTACGAGTAGGATAGCACACAATCTATCGGTTTTGAAAGATTGGTATCGCGCAAAGGTGTTCAATTTCAGGCTAGAAGGGCGTCCGGACTCCTCAGAGTCCTACTCAGAAACCGAATGGCCGCTATCGGCGTTGCCCTACTTGTCATCTTCGCCTTCACGGCACTCGCGACGCCCTTGCTGACTCCCTACACGCCTTTTCAAACAGTCTCCGGGAGCTTGGCTCAGCCTGAATGGGTGATGAGCTTCCCGGATGGCTACTACTTCAGCAGGAACATCCTGGTAGGCCAGGACCCTAGCTTCCTTTCACCTCAACCCCTCACAAACGAATGGAAATTGACCTCTCCCAACGCAACTGTAGGGCAACTCCCCATACACGTCTACTATGATGCCGTTCTCACGGCACCTGGTGACCCTGGTGGAAGCGTCAGGATAGTCAATAACGGCGTGAATCGAACGGCCGCGACGATCTCTCAGACCTTCAATTTTCCCTACCGAGGCCCACCGAAGAATTTCAAAGTCAGCTTTTCGGTATTCGCCCAAAACGGCACAACCACCCAGGCAGTTCATGTCAGAGTGTTCATCCAACGAGCATTGGACGGTCAAGTGTTCAACGTTTGGGATGACAACGATACAACCATAGGGAGTTGGACTGCGTATCGAGACCTAGACAGCGCTAGCAAGGATAGCACACTTTCGATCAGGAAGAACATGGGATCACTCGAATCCCCACTGGATCCAGCCCAGATAATCTTCTCCTCAACATCTGACTACACATATGGAATCGAGATTACACTAGGCCCAGGACAGGGTGCGAATGTCGATC